>Ga0154020_10005534_pt1 | contig 14878 bp, 13 predicted proteins | sample Klosneuvirus_201_FD_109709 | JGI IMG/M metagenome (GOLD analysis project Ga0154020, IMG submission 109709) | Active sludge microbial communities from wastewater, Klosterneuburg, Austria - Klosneuvirus_20160825_MG | ecosystem: Engineered > WWTP > Aerobic digester > Activated sludge | place...
TATCGGGCTTGAGGGAATGAGGGCAGTTTTCGTCGAGAAATCAATGAGTTAGAGGGGGTGCGTATGGGTTGCGTATGGAAACGATGTGAGCTTGGCCGCTTGTCTCAGGCCCGCAGCAGCAACGCTCGACTCACTACGATAGCATCCTGGGTATTCAATTCCGCTGCCTAAATCTCCTGACCTTGTCGCGGTTGCCGCAGTCACTCATGTCGCACCAGTGGCGGCTTCTATTGCGGCTAGTGTCCAGGAACAACCATCCACATTCCTCCCCTTTGCACTGCCGGAGCCTGTTCAAATCTGGAGCGGTCAGCAGGTCCGCCGCAGCGCGAGCCACGGGCCAGAGTATTCGATCGAGCGATTCGGATGCATCGTCCCACCTCCAATGGAAAACCCCCTCGCGGTAGCTCAGCCGCTCATGCTTGCGGGCAATCGCAAGCTCCCTGTGAAGGACGTCAAGATCTGTGCCCTCGGGCTCCCAGCGCTGCAATACCGCCTTGAGGATGCGGTAGAGAGCCCGTCGCAGTCGGAGGGCTCTTGCCAGTACCGCAGCGGCGTTGGGCGGCTGATTGGCCGCGCACTTAATTAGGTGGTTGGCCTCCGACGTGCTGATTGTAGAGGCGAGTTGGCCCCAACGGACGAGCTCGTTGTAGTCAACGATCTTTTCCCTCAGAGGGGTGTCGCCGTACTGTCGCGCCTGCGATCTTCCTGGCGAACTGGCCCAGGCATCCACGGTGTTGACGAAGTCAAGGCACAGGTTTCCGCTCACAAATTTCATGTTCTCGTCGCTCAGAACGGTGTTCATCTCCAGGAGATTGTAACCGATATTTATCAACTTGACAGGTTACAACTGCCAGCGCAGTGTAACCAATATGAGATCGATGGTTGGTTACAAACTGGTCCGCCATGTGTGCTGTGCTTGGTCTAGTTTCGACATGAGCGGTCGTCTTCAGAGCCGGCGAGAACGTACCTGGAGCTAGATCATGTCCCAAACGGTTGCAGATCTTCTGTCGAGGCTCACCCCGGACCCGTGGCGAGCGTCCACCCCCTTCAGCGGCGATATCGCCGACGCCAACAAGCGCATTTTCGATGCAGGGGACGCATCCGACACGATCTGCGGCGTGCTGCGCGAGTGGCTACAGAAGCAACAGCCATGCCTGTTCGGTCGCATCGCCGCCCGTCAGGAACTGATCAGTTACTGCATCCTGACCGAGCGGGATCTGCGGCAGGATGACGAGGCGATTCGCGCGAAGATCCAGGATGCCCGTCTCAAATGGCTGCAGGACGGGTTTGTTGGCAAGAAGAGTGGATTTGTCGTCCTTGCCGCGGCTCCAATACTCTCTCTCGCTACTCCGGATCAAGCTCTGAAGGCGCTGGCCCAGCAACTCTGTTCGCTCTACCTCCTCAACGAGGTTGACGTTGACCGCATCTATCACGAAGAGATTTTCTTGGAGCAGCCAGGGGCAGATCGCCGCATGTGGCAGTGGATGGCAGGGGTCAACTACTTCTGCACCAACGGCGATGGGCGCTGGTGGCAGGACCATCGTATTCCGGGAGGACTGGCATTCTCAGCCAACTCTGTCGGTCACCTCGTCAAGACCGGTGCCATTGCCCGGGAAATGATCGAGGAAGGCGATCAGACACTCGGCGGAACCTCCGAGTCTTTTGTGACCACCACGGTCAATTCCCTGGGCAAGGCCCTCCAACTCGCAATGCAGACCATCGGTAAGGCCTCCGATGCCGCTTCAGGTAGGGCCACGGTGCTCAGGCCGCTGTCAGACGGCGGGCTTACCTTGCCGAGATGTCCTGTCGACCTGCCATCTTCACTCGCCGATAAGGACTTCCATCACTACGTGAGCTACTACCACACCGACGTCACTATCCCTTCGGAGTATTTCCTTCCAGACGTCCGAAGGCCAAGTCATTGCAAGGCCCGCACGATGGAGTTCACCTATTTGTTCGACACAGACATCAACAATCCAGACTACATGACGATGGGAGCAGGCCGCAGGATCCGAGGCCCGTCGAAAAAGGCAGATCGGGTTACACCCACCTCCAAATTGATCGAATCAAGCGAGCTACTGGTCCGCGCTCTGGGCCGCAGATGAAGAGAAGCGTATGACCCCTCTGTCCACACAGCCCGTAATCCTCTTTCTGGGGATCAACCCCATAAATACTCGCCGCCTGCGACTGGACGAAGAGACCAAGCAGGTCAAACTCGCGCTAGAGCGAGGAAACCAACCTTTCGAGTTCGTCACAGAGGGCGCGGTCACTGATACCGACCTTCAGCGACTACTCTTGCGGCACACTCCGTCCATTGTCCACTTGAGCGGCCACGGGGGAGATGACGGTTTCAGCTTCGAAGACGACCGCGGCATCGCTCACGTCATCAGCAGCGACGCGCTGGCAGACTTATTCAAGCTATGCCAGGACCACATCCAGTGCGTCGTACTCAACGGCTGCTACTCGGAAAACTTGGCCCAAGCCATCGGGCAGCACATCCCGTATGTCATCGGTATGAGTGACAACATTGGCGACGACGCAGCGATAAAATTCTCCATCGGTTTCTACGACGCGCTGGCCCACGGTCGCACCATCGAGGATGCATTCGATCTTGGCCGCAACGCGATCGACCGAGCAGGCATCCCTGAGTCCCTCGTTCCGGTCCTGAAGAAAAGACCCGGAGCGTTCTCTCAACTGCTGTCCCCTGTGTTGGACATGCCTTCCAATCCTACCGTTAGCGAACTTACACAGACGCAAGAACAACAGTTAATCGAGTTTCTCGCCACAGAGTATGCCACGCAGAAGTCGGCCAGGTTGATTTGGCAAGGAGCCGGAGGGAGGCCTGCCCAGGTTGATATTGACAGCGAGGATTCCGCTGATTTGTGGCGCTCGCTGTGGCGCAAAGCAAAGAACGGCGCTATCAAGCCGATCGCACTGATCGAGGCTGCACGGGAAAAATATCCCGACAATGAAGTCCTCAAAGAGTGCCTGGCCCAGCTCCGAGGAAACTGACAACACAGGAGTTCGTGAGAATGCAGCCCCTACTACGAGAATTACTAGACCTGAACCTGGTAGACGTCGGAGACAATGACGCCTGGTATGACTTTCTGGAGAAGGCATCCGAGAAGTTGGCCCAGCACTTTCGCAAGAACCCGGCCAAGGCGATTCCAGCAATCCTGGTCGCGCTGGATGATGACGCCGGTCAGTATGAACCGAGCTTCCAACACGCCGAGGACGTTCTACGCGAGGATTGGAAAGGGCTGCGGAGCCGCTTCAAGGAACGTCCCCGCCCCCTTCTGAGAATCCTGCTGTTCGACTCTCTGCATCGAGCAGCAACTCAGTCAGCCTCCTTAGCTGCCGCACTGTGGCTTACGTCGAATTCTGTGTGTCATCATTTTAGAATTGGGAAGGAACTAGCGCTGTTTACTCGCTATCTGACCAGCTACGTGGAACGCTTGGAACAGATGGTGAGCTTGCGAGGAAATCAGAGTACTTCCCCGCATATGCTCTCGATTATACCACCAAACCAGTTGACAATAACCAAATTAGAAGGCAATGTCATTGGGAATAATGAGTTCCTAAATCACATATTTGCGGCCGTCGGACCACAATCACCATCTGGACAGGTATCCTCGACGGTTTCTCCTCCAAATCCTCATTGGCCAAATAACAATCAGCATTGGTGCTGGGAGCTTGCCCCACGAATGAACACCGTGCTTACTTCATTAATCAACACTAGTAACGAACGCTTGGCTGATCAATGGACCCAATCAATAAATCAATTCATCATTTTTGTAAATAAGTCATTGGAAAATCAGGCCACCCAAATTACCTCTAGTGAGCAACAATTCCTAAGGAAAATCCAGGAACGAGATCAGACAGAGAGGATCAAGACCGATGTACTCTGGTGGCTAGAGGCACTCTACTCACCTTCTTTGCGCACCAGCTACCGGAATCTTCCCCCATCCATGGCAGTAGTTGCGATGTCCCATGATCTGTTCGACATCGTAGATGCTTGTCTCCCTACTGCAGCGAGCGTGGCACATGTGCTGGGTGAGGCGGTCAACCGGCTAAAAGAGACCGGCTACGACCGAAGGTACTCACTTCTGGAAACACTGGCGAAGGTGCAAGAGCACGGTCCGAAGCTACGAGACATCGTCTCAGCACCAACAGAAACTGTGGGCCGACGTCCACTGCTGCAAGTTATCGAGACGAGTGTCCATCAGTCTGCACCGTCCGAGCGAGATCTTCTGCAGCAGACCGGCCTGCGGGGCGATGCATCCGTGTCCATGCCGGAGTTGGCCATGTGGTGCTTTCAGGATCTACAGGCCCGCTATCTCTGCCAGAAAGAGGATGAGGTATGAAGGGGAGTTGTAGCCAACCTAACTGCTTCTTCTCCGATGGGGGTTGTAAGCTTGGTAATGAAGACCTGACTCAGTGCGATTATTGGCAGGGACTGTCACAGACTGAAGCCGCTCCAGTTTCTGATACAACAGATGAACCTGGGCAGGGCGTGCCGTGGACCGGGCTAGCTTTGGGCCGCGCAGATCTTGTCGATGTCGCGATGCGCGGACGTCCCATACTCATCGGTATTGTGGGGCCAGCGGACTCGGGAAAAACCACGTTTCTCGTGGGGCTCTACCTCATGCTGTTGCAAGGGCATCAGCTTGCCGAGAGTACCTTCGCTGGATCGCTGACACTAGAAGCCTGGGAGAGCCTGGCTGGCTGGATGCGATGGACGGAACTCGGTCGCCCGCCCACGTTCCCACCGCATACCAGCAGCCGAAATGACAGGCAGCCTGGCTTACTCCATCTGGCCTTGCGACTGTCCTCCGGACAGCGGCGCGACATTCTGTTCACTGATGCCCCTGGAGAGTGGTTCACCCGCTGGGCGCTCAAAGCTGACGCACCTGATGCTGAGGGCGCGCGCTGGGTAGCGGAGCGAGCCGATGGATTTCTTCTATTCGCCGATTGCAAACGCTTGGCTGGTCCCGATTTCGGCGCAGGGAGACAAGACCTTCGCTCGGTCATGGCGCGTATGGGGCCAGTGACGGGCCAGCGTCCCGTAGGCATTGTATGGGCCAAGAGCGACATCGCCGTCAAACAGGTGTTGGTCGACGCGATCACTAAGAACCAAAGGCAGTACTTGAGCGACGCTCAGTTTTACGAGGCCAGCATCAAGCACCCTGAGAAGATTCTCCATGCTGTTTCGGCCACCGTCAGCGCGGCATTGAAAACGGTCAAGGTTCAGCCTCTGTCTGTTCCGATTCTGGACCATCGTCCGTTCTTCGCCTTCCGAGGGCCGGCATGACGAATGATAGGCAAAGCATTCTTCTCATTGGTGCGTCGGGTAGCGGGAAGACCCACTACGGTATCCAACTTTTGGGACGCATGCAGCACTGCTCAGATTCGGCGCTAACAACCGACGGATCGGTCGAAGACCTCACACTGTTTGCAGATGGACTGCGAGCCTTGGAGGGCGGGCGGACGGCTGAGCACACAGCGTCGAAAACACACGACGCGTTGAAACTGTCCCTGCGGACAAAGCGTGGTATCCAAACACAACTACTCTGGCCAGAGTACGCCGGCGAACAAATCAGGGATATTCTGAACACCCGCAAGGTGAACGCGCCTTGGCTGGCACGACTCCAGGAGAGCTCGCGGTGGATGTTATTTATTCGTCCAACTCAGCTCCGTGCCATCGGTCGCGACTTGAAGGACATCATCGTTCGATTGGAGTCGAATCCTGAGAGCAAACCGGGAGTGCCCAAGGATACGCCGCCCTGGCAACTCTGGGATGACAACGCCAAGCTGGTGGAACTTTTGCAGATCCTGCTGCATTCTAGTCGCCACTTCTCGCTGAACCGTCTACATGTTCCTCGACTCGCAGTCGTCATTTCTTGCTGGGATGAGCTATCTGAAGAGCAGCAATCGTATCGACCAGCGGAGCTCCTGGGGCAGATCCTTCCTTTGGTGTCTCGATTTGTCGAGGCCAACTGGGAGAACGAATCCCGGAGCGTGTGGGGCCTATCCGCTTTGGGTCGAGCCCTTCACAAGGACAGCCAGGACGAAGAGTTTGCATTGAATGGCCCTGAGACTGCCGGCCATGTGATCAACCCAGCGGGCGAGAAGAACATAGATCTGACTCTGCCTGTTCACTGGCTGATGGACGGTACGGTCTGATGGCTCTCGTGATCCACCGCGCAGTGTACGGCGAGAAGGATGGAGCCCACGATTTACTATGTTCAAGCCTTCCTCGTGACCAGCTTCCCTCTGCGCTGCGTGGGCTGGCGGATCGGCCTCCTGGAACGATCCCCCCCGGCATCAATTGGTCGCCCCTCCTGGCCTGTGCACCTGTAGGCAACTTCTGGGCAGTGTGGCGGAGTATCGAAGATTCTGGAGCATCCCGCGGCGGGATGGTGCAAAGCCACTGTCTGCTGATCTCGCTAGCGAACATCGCAGCGTTGCCCGATCTTGAGCCACTACTGGCGGCTCTGCCTTGTGCTGTAGTTCCCGAACCTAAAGCCACACCATTTGAGCTGACGCCTCCGTCGGAAAACCAGCAATTTCTCAGCGACTCGCTAACGACACAACTCGCTAACCTGCTTACTGAGCCTGGCCGGACTCAAGCGATAGTCTACTCAGGTAAAGGAAGAGATTTCGACCGCCTGGTACTAACCCTATGGCGAGCGTTCGGCCCGTGGCCTGAGCTACGACAGAGGCTAATGTGTCTCCCGGCATTCGAGCCAGGTACCCTCACTCAGCCCAACAAGGAGCTGATCGTCCTGTCTCCCGAAGGCCTAAACTCACGGTGGGCAGGTCACCCATTGGTCGACCAACAGAAGCCCACGGAGCCGGCAGCGCGTCCAGCAGCAGAGTTGTTGCTTGGAACGATCAAACCTGAGGTACTCGCCTTTCGACAGCACTTCGCTAGACTGCCCGGCGAGTTTGCCATGCTGGATAAGCTCGCATACGGAGCTACTTCGTGGGATGCGATCGTCAGAGGGACCGCTGAACCTCTAGATTTTTCAAATGTGCTCCGCATCGTGGGCTTGCTCGCACCAGAACTGAACGAAGCAACATCGCTGAAGGCACTGTTGGCTCAGCGTGTAGTTGAGGCCTCTTGGAATGATGTCCTAGCCCGCTCTCTGGCGAACCTTGACCTGACGCCGTTCGGAGCGCAGGCAGGTCAGATCGCCCGGCAACTACGAGACTGGGTTGGCGACTCGCTTGGCAGGCTCGCCGAACAGGAAGCCTACAAGCTGTTGGCTCGGGCCGTTCTGCAGCGTTGCGTACCTTGGTGGGAACAGGCGTTGCGAGATGGTGTTACTAGGGCACTCTCTCAACAGAGTCCCGACCTGTTCTCCAATATCTGGCGTTGGTGGTCATCGGAGAACAGGCTCCTCCCCTGGATCTTCTCCTGCATTCCCTCAACACAGCAGATTGAGAAGTCGCTGGCGGATAGCTGTCTTGAGCACCTTGCTCCAGCGCTAGCAGCGAATGTGGCCGAGTTGGCACTTGGGCGTGACTGGTTCCTCCTGCACGCAGAGGTGCTCGCACGGGTGCTGCCCCCAGAGGAACTGGTTCGACGGCAATGTGGTCTTTCGGGTGGCCCGGGACATGGACTGGCTGTAGTCGTGGCGCGCTGCCCTCCATCGGTGTTGCTGGAGGAAACCTTACGGAATCCGATCCCAGCACTGATTGCAGAAGTGGGCAGGCTAGCAGCAGAGCAGCGGAGCTTGCTCAAGGCGATTGATCCTCGAGTTGATGCGTATCGGCAGATCTGGCTCCTGGCGTTGCGGCAGGGAACGGACGTATGGACAGAAATTCAAGATCCGCAGGGAGTTCTTTTCGCACTGATGGACATGCTCTTAGAGGGGCGAGCCGTAGAACAAGATCTGCTTCGCCAGGTGGCGGCTTCGCCGGCCAGTCGGCTGGTTCACTATCCGAGAAGAGCCGAAATTTGGACGCGACTGTCAGGAGAGTGCCGCGAGAGTTTTTTGCAGAATACGGCCGGCGATTGGCTAGAGGATTTTGCCCAGGGACTGGCGACGGAACCACCAGAGGAGACTCTTTGCAAGGTTGTAGTGTCGCTAGCCGTGAGACGATGGCGCAGCACTCCCGTCTCGGTTCAGCTGATGCTGAGTTTTGCTTCGCTGTTTCCCGAGGTGCCGGAATCGGAGCTACTGCCGTGTCTCAGTAGAGCGATCGACGTGGGCAGCTTGTCTCCACAGACTGCTGGAGCGCTGGGCAGGCTCTGCGTTCAAAAAAAATGGCGCGACATCGTAAAGATGATCTTATCGAAGCGAAGCTGGCGGCGAACAGACCTTGACACTGTCCTTCAAGAAGGAAGCTCGTTGCTGACCTTCTGGGAACGGCTGTCGCTTCCCATCTTCAGCAGGCCGGAACAGTCCCCCCCGACAACGGAGATGTGGGATGCGTTCCAAGAGCTCGCCAGCGACTTGTACGAGAAGGGCCCTCTAGAGAGGGATCTCTGGGACCGAGCAGGTGGTAAGAACAAAAAGCTCCCAGAAGGCGCAGACGGAGTTGCGCGCTGGCATGCTGCGATCCGCCTAATCAAGGACGGAGCTGGTCCGCGGGGTGGGCTACCAAGCCTCGTCGAGGCAATGTTGAAGGACTTTCCACACAACCGGGAGCTGCTTCATTTGCAGCAGAATCTAGGACCGGCTCGAACCTGACCTTCGAGAGGTGTTTGCCGCATGAGAGACGCGAGCTCAATGCCTTCTTAATTCATGTCGACAGGCCAGCGGTTTGGTTGTCCATCGTAGTGGCATCCAGTAGGTTGTCGTCGTGCAGTCGAACATCCTCCTTGTCGAAGCAAGTTTTCTCCGAATTATGCGGAGGGTTGGATCGTGACTCGGCGACTCTCTCTGAAGAAGGCAGAGCCAACGGTGGTCGTCCACGATCGTCCAGTGACCGATCCCGCATTCGACGAAGTTCTGTCACTGATCGACAATGCGAAGCGTCGCGCCTACCAAGCGGTCAACGTCGAGCTGGTCAGCCTGTACTGGCAGGTCTGGAAGTAGATCAGCAAGAAGATCGCCAGCGCTGAGTGGGGCGATGGTGTTGTCGTCGAACTGGCTCAGGCTATCGCGCGACGGTATCCGGGGCTGCGGGGGTTCACGCGCTCCAACCTGTTTCGCATGTGCCAGTTCTTCGAGGCGTACTGCCACCACGAAAAAGTCGCGCCACTGGTGCGATTTTTGTCGTGGAGCCATCACCTCATCATCCTGAGTCAGTGCAAGCTCGACGAGGAGCGCGAGTTTTACATCCGCCGCGCGATTGCCGAGCGGTGGGGCAAGCGGGAGCTGGAGCGGCAGTGTCGCGCCCGTGCATTTCAGCGCGCGGTGGTCAGCCCGCCCGCTCTCTCGACGGCGCTTCAGGCGGAACATCCGGGGGCAGTCGGCCTGTTCAAAGATGTCTACTCGCTGGAGTTCCTCGAACTGCCCGACGAGCACACCGAAGCGGATCTGCACCGGGGCCTGCTGCGCAACCTCGGGCGCTTCATCACCGAGCTGGGCCGCGACTTCTGCTTTGTCGGCTCAGAGTACCCCGTCCAGGTCGGAAAGCAGGACTTCGCCCTCGACCTACTGTTCTTCCACCGTGGCCTGTGCTGCCTGGTCGCCATAGAGCTCAAGGTGCGTGAGTTCCGCCCCGAGGATCTCGGCAAGCTGAGCTTCTACCTGGAAGCGCTCGACCGCGACGTGAAGAAGCCCCACGAGCGCCCGTCGATCGGTGTTCTGCTCTGCGCCACCAAGGATGCCGAGGTCGTCGAGTATTCGCTCAGCCGCACGCTATCGCCAGCGCTGGTTGCCGAGTACCAGACGGTGTTGCCCCCCAAGGCTGTGCTACAGGCCAAGCTGCACGAGCTGTACGAACAACTAGCGACAACCGAGGAAGACATCGGGCCGACGCGGAAGCGGCCTGCGTCACTGCCGCCGAAGAGGGCACCGAAAGCGACGGCTCGGCGGAAGCGCTCATAAGCACGACGCTGGCCTCAGCGAGAGATCGTCACTTTCCGTTGCGATGGTGCAGCGTCACGAGGCTGTCCAAGACGTCGCGCGGAAGGCTCTTGAGTAGCTGCTCCGCGGCCTGCTGGGGTTGTGTTGTCGCCCCCTCACTGCCTAGATTCAACATCTCAACCATGCGCGCCGTCTTCGCACCACTCACAGCCTCCGGCTGCGCATAGTGCCGTTCCGTCATGCTGAACGATCCATGTCCAAGGCTGGCCGCGATGGCATGCGACACCGCGCCCGACTGCACTCCGAGCGTGGCCCATAGTCCGCGAAGGCTGTGCGGACACACTCGCGGGATACCAGCCGCAAGGCAAATGTCCCCAACGGCACGCCAGAAGACCTGACGATGACGGAGCTTGCCGGTTCGGCCATAGCCAAAGAGGGGTTCGGCGGGGAGCCGTTGGGTGGCGATCTTGGCGAGTCGAGATTGAAGCACTGCGGGCACGTCGAGGAATCGACGCGCGTTGCGGGTCTTGCCGCTGTCGATCCACAGGATCTGGCCGGCCCGGTCTACGTCGCGGGCGCAGCGCTTGAGCACTTCCCCCGCGCGCAGGCCCATCAGCAGCGCGACCACTGCACCGAGCGCCAACTCGCTGCCATTTTGGTCATATCGGCGCAGCGCCTCGTCGATGAACAGCTTGGCCTCTTCGATGCGGAGCTGGGGTTTGCCTGCTTCGACTCGTCCCACGGGCTGCACTTCGGCGAAGGGGTTACCGCTCGCGTAGCCCTTGCGCACGGCCCAGGTGAACAGACCTTTGACCAGCGCCAAGTAGAAACGGTGCGAGGCAGCGGCCATCGGCTTGCCGGTCTTGGGGCTGGGACGCTCGACGGCTTCTTGATAGAGCACGGCGGCGCGTTTGGGGGTGAGCTGCGCGATCTCGAGCTCGATGTATTTGCGCAGGAAGACGGTGATGCGGGCGTGCTGCTCTCTGCACGTCTCGGGTTTGGAGCGGCCGGAACGCTCTTTATCGACGAAGTATTCACTGATGACATCGCCGAGGGTGCGGCTCTGCACGGCCTGTAGCTCGCGCTTGGCCTGCGCGATCGCGGCGAGCGCTTCCTTCTCGGTGTGGAAGTACAGGTCTTGGCGCTGAAGGTCGTGGTGAAAGATGCGGACGCGAAAGCGGGTGCCGCCCCGGTCGGGGTACGGGCCGTTGACACGCGGCGGGGCTTTCGGACGGGGCATGGCTTCTCTCCAGAGATCAGCCCCTGCACGCAAGGCAGAGACCGCCAGAATCGAATGTACCACCTCTGCGGCTATCCGTGCGGAACGACTTGGGAAGTCGCCGCTCCGCACGCTTCAGCAGTCCTCACATCGCCACTTCAGCGACGGCGGAGGACGGACTCCAGTCGGCGCAGCTGTGCCAGCAGCACACACGCGCCCACGAGGCAGCACAGCGCGACGACCGCGAAGTAGCGATGGTGTGGCCAGTGCGACCAGAGAAGACCGAAGGCACCCGTCAGCGCATTACCGATGGCAACCGATGCCATCCACAGCCCGACCAGTCGCGAGGCAAGCCGCGACGGCGCAAGCTGCGTCATCAGCGACAGCCCCATCGCCGACAGCCAAATTTCGCCGGGTGTGATCAGGATGTAGCAGCCGACCAACCACAGCGGACTGACCCGGCTTGCATCGCCGCCACGGAGTCCGGCGAGTCCCATCAGGGCGAAGGCCGCAGCCAGATAGACGAAGCCGCGTATCAGCTTGATCACCGTCGAGGGTTCGGCTCCGAGAGCCCGCTGCCGACGGCTACGCCGCACCATCAGCGGCAAGAAGACGAGCACCAAACCTCCGTGGAGCGCAGTGAAGTAGCCCGGTCGCAAGGTCAGCTCCCAGCCCCACATCGCAAGCTGTAGCCGTGTATTTTCCTGCGCGAACAGGACAAGCGCACCGATGGTCTGCTGGATTGCAAACCAGCTCAGCACAGCGAGACCACACAGCAGGACAGCAGCGCGAATGCGTGCCCGCTCGGTTCCTGGCGCTGCGGTCGGCTCTGTTTCAATCACATGGATCGCACTGCGCTCGATGCGCCGTCGGCCCACGGCGGCCAGCACCAGCGCTGGGAGCATGAGCACTGCCGCCGAAGCAAACACGGCCTGCCAGTCGAACCAAGCTCGCGACCACTCACCAACCAGCGGCCCGATCAGAAACCCGATGTTGATTGCGAAGTAGAAGACTGCGAATCCACCGTCGCGGCGTGCGTCACTGGCGCGATAGAGCCGTCCCACCAGCGTCGTCACGCTCGGTTTGAACAAGCCGTTCCCGAGCACCAGCAAGGCCAGCGTGCACCACGGCAACTGCCGCTGGTCCAGAGCCATCGCTCCGGTGCCGACAGCAATCGCCACGGCTCCTAAGAGTAGCGTCCGCGGCAGTCCCAGCGGCCCGTCTCCCAGGTATCCCCCCAGAAGGCTCGCCAGATAGGCCAAGCCCGAGAACACCCCGGCAATGAGCACCGCTCTGCCGTCGGTGAATCCGAGGTGTTGGCTCAGGTACAGCGGAAACAGTGCCAACAGGACCGAGCTGGCTGCCCGCTCCGACACGGCGATGCCGGACAATAGACAGAGCGCCCGCGGTTGGCGCTCGCTGGTTGGGTCGCTTCGATTCGGGTCAGTCATGACGACCCTCGGCGGCGATTTGCGCAGGCAAGCGAATCGTTCTGCGACGAGATAGACCTCTGGCGTTCCTCCCAGATGTGCGCATACACTTCTCCCGTTTGCGCCGGGCACGGCTTTTCCAGGGCAAGTCCCGACGCAGGCAACGAGGTGATGCGGGCTCTCCCGTCCGCATCACCTCAATTTTTGTCGCCAGCGCTCGCTAGCGACGGATGAGGCTAGATCGGCAACCTAGCAATGTGCCATTATCCTCCCGATTACCAATGACGTCCTACCGGCTTCTTAATACGTAAGACGTAAGACGAGCAAGTAAAAACAAGGCTCTCCCATGCCACCGACGAAAAATCTAACGCCCGAGCCCTCGCTGGTCAGCGTCTCGGTCAAGATCGACAAGGCGCTGAACGATGAGCTGGATACCCTCATCCATCAGGCCAAGATGGAAGGCTTGGTCCCGCGCAACTTCGGCAAGTCCGACGTGCTGCGCGACGCCATCCGCAAGGAACTGCCCGTCTTCCGAGAGAACCTGAACAAGCTGCGCCGGAAATCTAGCGCGGCGCAGGCGAAGTGAGCCGGCACCAGACTTCACAGCGCTCCCGGTCAGTAGCCAGTCCAACCAGCGAGTAACCATCCATGAACAAGTCGTGGAAAGAAGCGATCATCGAAGTGTTGGAGGCGGAAGGGCAGTCGATGCACTACGCCGACATCGCTGAGGAGATCCAGCGGCGCAAGCTTCGATCCAGTTTCGGTGCGACCCCAGCCAACACCGTCTACACCGTCCTGTACGAGAGCATCAAGAAGGATGGCGATGACGCTCCGTTCGTAAAGAGCGGCGTTGGTGAGTTCATGCTTCAGCGGTCTGCGACACCCTCGAAGAAAAGCGGTCGTACACCGGTATCCCATGAAGCGGAAGAGTTCGCGGAGACTGGCGGCATCATCAAAGCCTTTGGCATGTTCTGGCGGCGTGAATGGGTTGATTGGACATCACGACCGAAGCTCATGGGCGTGCAGCAGGAGGGTGCCAAACCAGTCGACTTCGCCGAACAGAAGGGAGTCTACCTGCTCCACGATGGCCGGGAAGTTGTCTACGTCGGTCGGATGACAGAGAAGCGACTCGCAGCACGTCTATTCGAGCACACCAAGGATCGATTGAACGGTCGCTGGGACCGCTTCTCTTGGTTCGGACTCCTCGACGTCACGGACGCGGGAGCGTTAACCGAACGAGCGCTCAGTTCGCTCACCGCAGACGTCGTGATCACAACGATGGAAGCGCTGCTCATCGAAGGGCTGGAGCCGCGGCAGAATCGCAAACGCGGCGATGCGTTTCGCGCCGTTGAGTATCTTCAACACCTCGACCCCGAACTAGCGAAGAAGGCAAAAAGGAAGCTCGCAGAGGAGATTCTGTCCAAGCTCTAACGCGATGTTCCAGCGTCGCTGCCCGTGCTACTAAGCCCCGGCGTTTCAGTCCTCATCAGGATCATCGCTCGAGCCGTCCTCGCCAGCATCCCAATCCTCTGCATCATCTACTGAATCAGGTTCATCTCCTGAATCAAGTTCATCATCGTCATCTGTTCCGGCTCGTTCATCGACTCCCTCCTTCTCTCCGCCATCTCCATCGGAATCATCGACCTCGTTCTCATCGACAACACCGTCCTCTTCTTCACCTTCCCGCGAGACCTGACGCTGTTCAGAGTTCGTACTCTCAACCGATGAACTTTGGTCCGCCTTCTCTTGCGAAGGCTTCTCGGTCGTATCGGTCTGGTCTGTCGGATTGAGCCAAGAATCCCAAGCCAGTTGGCCGGTTGCATCCGCTGTGGCTTTCGGTGTTTCGGGCGGAGTGTCTGCTTTGCTGGCTTGTTTCGGACCGTAGCGTTCCATCGCCCAATCTGTGTGATGTAGCACGGTGATCTCCGCGCATCGCGCATCGAAGTCGTGGCGATTCTGGACGAGGGCGCAGTTCTCAATGAAGGCCATTCCGTTACGCAGGAGCAGCTCGAGCTGTTCGTCGTAATGGGTGGACTGGACCAGACGTTGAAGGTCGACCAGTGCGTCGTGAAGCGCACATGCCAGCAGGTCGTCCGGGGCAGGTCGTGCGCGTTTGACGGCCCGTTCGATGCGAGTTGCAGCACCCACTAACTCTCTCAGCGACTCCGACGTGGCCGTGCCATGATTCTGTATGCCACAGAGGTGTGAGCGAATCCGTTCTTGGAGCTCCCTCGCCGCTTCCATCA
>Ga0154020_10005535_pt1 | contig 14878 bp, 14 predicted proteins | sample Klosneuvirus_201_FD_109709 | JGI IMG/M metagenome (GOLD analysis project Ga0154020, IMG submission 109709) | Active sludge microbial communities from wastewater, Klosterneuburg, Austria - Klosneuvirus_20160825_MG | ecosystem: Engineered > WWTP > Aerobic digester > Activated sludge | place...
AGTTCAAGGAGATCAGCTGATTTTTGAGCAAGGAGTATATAATAGCACAACTGGAGTAGCTGAGTTTAAAGTTAAAGAACTTCCTTTTGTTATTAGTAAAATGAATAATTTTCATAAAGCCAATACTTCTCATCCACTTTTCTATTTGAATATTTTCTTTGGTTGCTCGTTGATGTTTTTTGTAATTTCTACATTTTGGATGTTTGCGCCAGGTACGCGAATATTTAAGAAAGGAATATTATTTACGATTGCTGGGGTTGTAATCACTTTGCTGCTATTATTTGTTTAATTAATCATTATATTAATGATCATAGCTGATTACCCTGGAGATTTTCCAATTCCCATTTTCATTCTTCCAAATCATTAAGAATTTGAAAGTCCCTATTTCTAGTTTTCCATTTTCAATATGACTGAATTGGTGTTTGCCAACTTCAATTGCACCATAGCCTTGAATTGGGTGAACTTCTAAGCTTTCTTTAATAAGTGTTCGGGTTAATGTATAGTTTCTATTGAAAATAGACTGAAAATTTTCGAATACTTTATCAAAATGAATAAGTCCTCCATTATCTTGATACCACTCTAGATCTTTAGTAAAATAAGTTTTCATTAAAGCTAAATTCTTCGAATTGTATGCTGTAAATAAAGCACTGTCAAGTTGTGCTATTTTACTAAACAGCTCTTCGTTTGTTTTAGAAACGATACTTTCATCTTTGTTTTGTGCTACTACACTTACACAAACTGAAATACTTAAAAATAGTAATAGTAAATTTTTCATAGCTAAAATTTATCAGCCACCCTGATTGCCGACCGAATTGCCCCTCCCATATATCCTCCGAATTTACTAGATGTTTCTGTTCCACAAATAAATAATCTTTCATTCAAGTATGCTTCTTGAAGATAAGGATGTCCATTGTTCTGATGGGGGAGTTCAATGGTTAGATTACCCCGGACGATAAACTCGTCATTCCAAACTTTATCAAAATACGCAGTGGGATACGCTGATTCTTTACCAAGTAGCTCAATTAATTGTCTTAATACATTGGCTTTTCTAGTTTCTTGGTTAAGTATGGAAGCCTCACTATTTAAAAATCCTGTGAATCCAAACTTGTTTTCTTCAAAATTGGTATGATCATACATTTCCGTAATAATATCGGAATGACTATAAAGCATACCCGAGTATCCTTTTTTCCGCCAGAACGGTTGCTCATATTCTACTGTAAATTTTATTGAACGGGCCATCCATGTTTGAACGGTTGGCAGAAGATTTAATAAATGGGAGGGAATTTCATCGGGTAATTTGATAGAACTTATTAATTGCGGTGGCATACAAATAATGACTTTGGCACACCTAAAAGTGAAATGGTTTGTCTTGATTATTAGATTATCCTCTTCAATTGAAATTTGTTCTGCTTTTGTATTAAGTATAATATTTGTTTGAAGGAGTTTCTCTTTTAATCGGTCAATTAAACGCTCGGTTCCATCCACTATTCTAAATGATGGATTTTCAGATTCTGGAACTGAGAAAAGTTGAGGTGGTTCGAACTTGGTGGTTTGAAATAATGAAACTCCCTTTGTATACTATTTGAATGCGACCTCCTAATCTTGGGGAAGCTTCAATTAAAGTGATTTCATAATTCTTTTTTTCTAGTAAATAGGCCAATGTTAAACCTGATAAACCACCACCGATAATAACAATCCTTTGTTTTTTCACTATTACTAAATTTCTTCAATTATTGATGTACCAGATGAAAAATCACCAGAAGTCCACTCCCAGGTTTCGTGCAAGCGAATTTTACCATTGATTAATATCTCTGGTTTAGAAATACACTTTCCGGTCATCAATTCAAATCTATCATTAATTTGATGATAGCGCATTTCAATGCAACCTTCTTCATCAACTAATCCAATAAGATGTCCATAGATTATCTTTCCTCCTTTGTATTCTGAAGAAAGAATATTTCCTATTTGTTTATAGTGAAATATTGTTTCGGAGGATGTTTCACCATTATCGGTATTTTGAATTGGTCTGAATTTCTTGTTGTTGTAATTAATCACAGTTTATTAAAATGTTTTTGATTTCATTCTTTTCTTCTGATGTTATTTCATTCCAAGGTTTATCTTGTAATCCCATTTCGATGGAGTAAAATATATTCAGATGAGGATTAACTCCAACTTTAATCAATTCCTTTTTGATTTTTTTGTAATCAGATGCCAATAAGTCTTCTCTTGAATTTATGCCAATCAAATTCATTACTTTGACCATATAAGGGCCGAAATTTTTTATTTCCTTAAGGTCATTCATAAAAAAGGTTACACTATGAAAGTATAACCTTTTTAACATTTTCGCTCGCTTTTCAACGAAAAATATAATGAGATGATTGAGTATGTAACTATTAGGAAACGAATGTATTCTTAATCTAGAGGCTGATTTACTGTATTCCAATCCCACAAAACAATATCCCATGCAAAACCACCATACATCAATTCATTGATGACTTGAAATCCTCTTTTTTGATGCGCTTTAAGAGAACGAGCATTTGCTTGTGCTATATCGGTAACCAGGTAAGTAAATTCTTTTGAAAGACAATCCCTGAAATGTCCGTATAGCTTTTGCACCAGGTCTTGTCCGCGGTATTCTTTTGCTACACATAATTGCCCAACAACTACATAGTTAACATCCTTCAGTAATTTCCCATTGTATTCAGATTGATCAATGGCGTCAAAAAGACCTTCAACAAGATCGTGCCCATTTCTAATATCTTTTGTTGCAACCAACGCATAACCCACAACTTTATCGCCATCTTTTGCAATGATGGAAGGAGAAACAGAATTCATCTCTTGTAAATATTCTATCGTATAAGCTGCAGTAAGGAAACCCTGTTCAATGGCTTCTTCGTCAGTTATATTCTGCTTTAAATTCAATGATTGTAAATCACTGATGCCAATTATTTTACTTGGGCTTGATACCCTTGTCACTTCAATCATAAAACAATTTATTAATCCTCATTTATTCTCTTCAATAATCAATCTTAAGTCGGCTGGAATCTCCATACTTTTAAGCGGAGGCATATTAGCTCCCCCAGTATTGCCAACAGGTATTTCCCCTACAAACGACTTTACGCCCCCTACAATTAACCGAGGTATTTGCCCGATAATTTCTCTTAAGTCTTTTATCTTAATTCCGAACAATAACATTTTCCAATGAACAAAAGTATGATGATAAGGATAAGGCTGACCTATGATATGAGCCCTTTCTAAATGAAACCAACAGGTCTTGAAATCTTTGGATTCAAAATATTTGTCCGCAATTTTCAATTCTTGTAAAAAGAATGGTTTTAATTTATTGGGCATTGTTGTATGAATTTTCATACTATTAATTTACAAATAAAAAAGGGTTACACTTAAAAGTATAACCCTTTTTTATTGCTCCCCCTGATATTCAATTATCGAACCAATTTATTGAAGATTTAGGCCTAATCTATCTTTTAGAGCCAATAGTCAAGGTTGTGCCATTATTTGGATATTTGTCTAAAACACAATACCAGCATAAGGTTTCCAATTATTAATCTTCCCTTACAGATATCGAACAATATGTGAAGGATAAAATAGACTAATTAGTTAATAAGAAATAAATGTAAGTATTGACTATAAACTATTGGTAGGGAGTAAAGGGATGGGATGGGTGTGTGACTGATTAGGAATGGGAGAAAAAGTATTGGAATAAACTAAGAAATAATTAATGTCTATTAAAATTTAAAGTTAACAAGCATTTTTTGTTAACCCTAGCTTTAACTGGCCGAACTTTGGGGAAGTCTTTACAAAGACACCTTAATAGACCTAACTACTAGAATAAAAAAGGATTCTTTTTTCCTATTAGGTAAAAAAAGTAAGGCGTAAGTGCAAACCAAACTAAAAATAGCCCCCCCATAAATTAGTAAGGGGGGTATGACCCTCATTTAACAGATATAATTAAAATCAACATAAAATATTAGGCACAAGAAACCAATTACATTTCAATATTTGGTCATTCCAAGCATTCAAATTGATTCCATCATGCTTCGCATAGATGGACAGCTACGCTGAAATCAATTTGAATGCTTGGAATGAATGTGTAAGTGATATGATTATAAAGATGATAATGGAACTACACCATGTTTCTCGGCATATTCTATAATTGCTTCACTATCTGAAAAATCAAGGTAATTAAGGAAGTTAGAGTGTTTTAATTGAACCCAGATATCATGTTGTTTGGGATAGATTATCTTATTTGGTTCTTTAGTAATAATAAAATCTTTTACATGAATCTTATTGATTCTATAAGTGCTTTTTAATTGGATAAATGAATTAATATGATTTGCTACTGATGAAGGGCTTGACTCCATATCAACCGTTTGTGCATAAACATCAATAGCATTTCTACCAGTAAAATCAATACGTACAGGAGTAATTAGGTTCTTTACTTGCTCATGAGTGACTTCTTTATTGATGTCAAAGTGAGTATGTATTTTCTCCTTATATCTCTCTTTAATAAAGTCAAATAATTTAAATTTTTCTTGCACTACAGGCTTCTCGGTGAGCCCATCTATATATTTTCCAAATAAATCTTTAAAGTTTTGATTGTTTATTTTAATTCCAATTTCCTTTGGATCGCTGAAGCTAATAATATTGTTTGAATACCTGCTTAAATAAGAAATGTAAGATGATGAGAATGTATTATCAAATACTTTATTTTTAAATATCTTAAAACCACTTTTACTATAATAATCATTACTATCATCTTCAATTTTGGCTTCAATATTTTCCAAAATATCTTTCAGTAATTTGAAAGAAGACCTTGTTAAAAGGCTTTTTGTGGCGTTAAGTTTATTTTTTGAATAACTAAAGTAAACCTCTTCGTTATTGAACAATAAAAGACCTATAGAAACTTTTTCTTGAATTTCAGGTCTTATTGAAGCAGATAATATGCAGTATTGAGTTAACATTGTTAAGTTGAATAGTATTGTAAAAAAGTTAAAAAAGTGCTCCAAGAATCTCTAAACCATTCATCATTTAGTAAATATTTGTTTAATTCAGCTTCTTTTTCTACTATGTCAACGTTCCATTCTTGTGGAATATTTTTTAAGGTAATAGCAATCTTTTCTTTGCAACTCAGGCTGCAAATATACAAAGATTGTCTTAAGCTAGTCAAAGCAGCTTGATTTTTGAATTCAGAAGGCCTAAATAGCTTAGAAAAAAAGCTAGAATAAATTAAACTGCTTTCGTAATCAATTGATACTAAGCCTCTTTCAAAATTTTGATGATTAAAACAAGCTTCATGATCTATTGCATATAATCTATATCCTTCATTTTCAAATTTGTATAGTAAATTATAATTTCCAGAATGCCTATCTTCATTACAAGTCCATATATCAAAAAAAGATAATCTTAATAAATCTGATTTTATAGCTTTTCTATTCCTTGAATTCACAATTATATCTTCGGAAACTTTAGTCAAGTCACTAGCATTCATAACCCTTTGTGATCCAAAACAAGGAGCATAAAATCTGTTTTTTGGTATAGTTAAATTATCTGGAATGTGTTCTGGTAGGACTTTGATAACCTGAAATGGAGCATGATTAAGTTCCCAATCAGATAAAAATGAAGCAACCAAAAACTCTTTAAACAGCTTATTTGCTGTACCTATAGATTCAAAATATTTACAGTAGTAGAAATTCATATCTGAACCATGAACAAGAATTGGTTTGTTGTGTGTATCGATAATGTTGTATCGATCTAATGCTTCTATGGATGATAATATCTCCAAATTCTATTTATTGGGTTGTCTTAATTCAAAAGTATAATTAATTATCTAATAGGGCATTTCTAAGAAACTCCCTTAAAACTTGTTGTAGTAGTTTTTCATTTTGAAATTCACTTTGTTTAATACTTGCTTCCAAGTCATTGCAATACTGCATTAGCTCATCTAATTTTTTAACAATTCGGTATTGTTCCGATAATGGAGGGAAAGGAATAGGGATTGTTCCTAAAACAACATTACTTAACATCGGTTGTAATCCTCCATTGACAAATGTTTTCATAATCTCATCTCTACTTTTTAAAATAAAATAGAAGATATATTTATTACTAACTAATTGCTGGTTAAATCCTATTAAGGCTGCATTCTGAAAACTAAACTCTTCATCAATATCTATAATCACAGGAGTACTGCAACCAGCACCTCTATTTGTTATTAAAATTTCGCCTTTTTTCGGATATGCTTTGTTGTATAATTCCTTATGGTCTTTCTCAGAAACATAAAGACAATCACTCCATTTGATTCCATCTTCTCTTATGTGAGTAGCGGATATATAGATTTTACCATCACTTAATTTCTTAGGTGTGTTATGGAAACCATCGGTAACCTTTGTGCAAATTTCACCCAATCTACACCAAACCCAATTTTCAGGAATATCAAATGGAATTTCTTCGGGTTTGATAGATGGCAGTTCTTTTTCTTTTTTGAGTTTCTTCTCAGCAATCAGTTTTTCTTTTTCGGCTTTTATCTTTTTTAGCAATTCACTTGCTGGTTCGTCTTTTTTATTTTGCTCAACTAATTTGCCTTGAACAGCATCTTGCAATAATTGCTGTCGGAGTTTTTTTACTAATCCGACTTGTTGATTTAATTCAGTTGTTAAACTTGATTTTATATCCTCTGAATTGACAAATTGGTTTTTTATTTTAATTTGAGTGTCAATATCAAAATAGGGCAATTCATATTTTCCAAAACTGCCTAAACTAATAGCTTCTTTTGAAGTGCCTGCCTTGGTGTTCCTTACAATTTCATCTTTTAATTCATTGAAAAGTATATGATAAAATTTTAAATCAACTGGTAAGTTTTCTTGGTCTTTAGGAGTAACGATAAAACACAAATCACTTGAAACGAATTTCCCGTTCACATAATGTGTTCTGCCCAATGAACCTGATGCAGCAGAAGCAAAAATTAATGCTTCGCAATCGTGAGTGTATTCGTTGTGAGTTTTCCAATCGGATGAAGCCGTTATAAAATTAAATCCACCAGGAACACACTTTGAACTTTGAAGCAAGCCCTTTTCAAAACTAAATATTTCATCAATTCTCATTAGGCTCATTTTATTTCTTTAATTAATTGGTCTAATAAATGATTGCTTTTTTTAAAGCTTCCTTTGAGCATTTCAATCAATTCTAAACTGCTGTGTTCTTGTTCTTCTTCCTTTTTGGTTGGATTTTTAATGTCTAAATCATAACCACGTTCAATAATGGTTTTAATGTTTACTTTCCAACAGATGTCACTTTCTTTTCTTTTGTTCCACCATTTTTTTATAGGTTCAAATTCCTTTACTTGTATGGGTCTTGTTTTACTGTATGCTTTATAATCTTCGGGCATACGGTGTTCGTAATACCAAATGTCTTTAGTTGGTTTGCCTTTATCGAAAAACAATAAGTTGGTAGCCACTGTTGCATAAGGTTGAAACACAGAATTAGGTAAACGAATAATGGTGTGCAAGTTGCTATCTTCCAACAATTTTTGGCGAATGCGTTGCTTTACTCCATCCCCTGTTAAACTGCCATCGGGCAAAACAATTCCAGCTCTTCCATCTTGCTTTAGTAAATGAATCATCAAGATTAAAAACAAGTCTGCACTTTCTTTGGTGCGGTAAGTTTGCGGAAAATTGGTTTCATTGTTGTTGGCTACTATGCCTCCAAAAGGCGGATTTGCCAATATTACATTTACTCTGTGTTTTTCGGTAAAATTGCTTAAAGGTTGATCTAACGCATCTCCAAATTTGATATTTGGTATTTCAATGTCGTGTAAAATCAAATTGGTAGTTGCCAATAAATAAGGCAATGGTTTGTATTCCCATCCTGCAATATTTTGTTCGATGCTTTTTCTGTCTTTTACATTCTTGGCCTGTTTCTTCAAATGCTCAATAGCACAAGTTAAATAACCTCCTGTACCGCAAGCAGGGTCGAGTATCTTTTCTCCTAATTGAGGGTTAATAATTTCAGTAATGAATTGTGTAATAGCTCTAGGGGTATAGAACTCACCACTTTTGCCCGCACTTTGAAGTTCCTTTAAAATTGTTTCATACAATTCACCAAAAGCATGACGGTCTTTAGCAACGTTAAAATCAATTTCATTCAGCTTATTCAACACCTTACGAATGTTGATTCCACTTTTCATATAGTTGTTATTCCCTTCAAACACCTCTCTAACAATAACAGCTCGCTGATTTCCTCTGCTTAAATCTAAATTCCGCATTGCAGGGAAGAGTTGACGATCTATAAATTCTAATAATTCATCTCCTGTCATTCCTTCATCATCTCCAGCCCAATTTCCCTTCTCTTTAACCCAGTGAAACTTGTCGGGGATGGGAGATTTGTATTTATCATCTAACAGTTCTAACTCCTTATCCTTGTCTGAAAATATTTTTAAGAACAGCATCCATCCCAATTGTTCTATTCGTTGTGCATCACCGTTCAATCCAGTGTCTTGCCACATGATATTTTGAATACTCTTAACTATACCTCCAATGTTACTCATAAAAAATACTTCTTTATTTTAAAACCCTTAATTTTTCCAAATTTTAGTTCATGATACCTGCCCATAAGTTCAAAGCTATCATACACTTCAACTTGCCATATATTCTTTTTAAACTTAAAGCAAAATAATATAGGATCTTCTCCAAATTTTGAATTGTTATTGAATACAATTTCTAACTGGTCTCTTGACTTAAATTCAATATGAAAATCAAACGCATCACCACTATTTAATCTTTCTAATAGTTGATTTTGCATTTTCTCTCTTGAAAATAATTCTAATTCTAATTCATGTGGCATAATAGGCATTCCGACTATCTGTTCGTGTTTGTTTTTATTGAACCTATGTAAAATCCAAAAGTGTTGTAATTTCTCATAGGAATCACTTAGGCAAGTACATAACTTAATGTTTTTTCCTATTTCACACATACTAGGCAGTTTTATATAATTCGTTTTCCAATTCTTTTACTGCTTGTAAATAGTTTTCCTTTGTCCCAAACTCTTTGATAATTTCAATTGGAGATCCAAATGTATCAAAAGGTGTTACCCTCAAAACTTCTATACTTTCAATGTTGGTAATTCCTTCATCAGAATACTTATCTAATAATGCCTCTAATACTTTTTTAGCTTGGTCACCGTATTTAGTAAAATAGTTCCGTTTCTTTACATTATTTGCTCTTTCTTTTCTAGTAAGTGGTGGTTGGTCAAAAGCTACATGACATATCAAATCAAAGAGATCAATTTTTTTATCAACTGCTTCATACAGTGCCTCAATCATAACACCACTTTCTTGTAATTCCGCAATGATTGCCTCTTTACGATCAGTTGAATTCCATTTATTTAGAAAGTCGTCAAGTGAAGTATAATTTTCCCTAATGATTTCCTTAGTATGGTCTTTTAAGCTTGTGGTTATTGGACGACCATGTTGATCAAAATACAATTCGCGACTTATTAAAACAGACACATCAACACCATTTACATACACCTTTTCTCTACGTTCATTTGCTTCTGTTTCTAGCAAATTAGGTTCAGGGTAACGTATTACTGGTGGAGTCAAATCTATTTCAGTTCCTGTTTCAATATCAATAATAGGCTCTGTTTGTTCTTCTTCTTCCCCAACTATCTCACCAAGGTCTGTATTTTGGCCAACAGGTTTTATTCTTATAGGATCTCCATCAAATGCAGGATCAGCAAATAAATCTGTTGCATTTCTGAAATCCAATATGGTAAAGTACATCTTACCGTATTCCTCATTGATCCTTGTACCACGCCCTATAATTTGTTTGAACTTGGTCATTGAGTTTATATTAGAATCAAGAACAATAACTTTACAAGTTTGTGCATCAACGCCAGTTGTCATTAATTCAGAAGTGGTTGCTATTACTGGATATTTCTCCTCTGGATTGATGAAGTTGTCTAATTCTCGCTTACCCTCATCGTTATCCCCAGTAATCTGCATGATGTATTTGTAGTTCTCTGCAACCAAGTCAGCATTATGTCTAGCTAATGCAGTTCTCATTCTTTCTGCATGATCAATATCTACACAAAAAACGATTGTCTTTGCAAAACGGTCATAGCCTCTTAAAAACTCTGTGAGCTTAAAAGCAACCAGATCTGTTCTTTCATCTACAACTATATGACGGTCAAAATCGGTTCGATTATAAACCCTATCCTCAACCGGATTACCACTTTTATCCAAAAATCCTTTAGGTGGTCTCCACCCTTCCAAATCAATATTTAACCCAATCCTTACGACACGGTAAGGTGCAAGGAAACCATCATCTATTCCCTGTCTAAGTGAATATGTATATACTGGGTCTCCGAAATATTCTGTGTTGCTTGCGGTATCAGTTTCTTTAGGGGTTGCTGTTAAACCAATATGAGTGGCATTTTGGAAATAAGTTAATATCTCTCTCCAGCTGCTATCATCCTTAGCACTTCCCCTATGGCACTCATCTATTACAATCAAATCGAAAAAATCTCTTGAAAATTGCTTGTAGACATTTGCAGACTCATCTGTTCCCGATAAACCCTGGTAGAGCGCCAAGTAAATTTCATAACTCTTGTCAATTTGGCGATGCTTAACAACGGTCATTTTATCCTTAAAATGTTTAAAGTCATTGCGTCTTGTCTGGTCTATTAATGCGTTTCGGTCTGCTAAAAACAGGATACGCTTTTTTGCTCCACTCTTCCATAGCCTATGTATTATTTGAAAGGCGGTATAGGTCTTACCAGTTCCTGTAGCCATTGTTAGCAAAATTCTATTCTGGCCATTTGCAATAGTTTCTACAGTCCTGTTTACTGCAATCTGTTGGTAATATCTAGGTTTTCGGTTAGTACCATCAAAATAGTATTCCTGTGAAGCAATTTTTTCTGCTGCTGTTGTCGTAATTCCTTTATACTTCTTATACTTCTCCCAAAGCTGCTCAGGGGAAGGAAATTGATCTAAGCTAATTTCAGATTCAATGCTTGTTCCTATTTCTGTTCTATCGTGAAATAAAAAACCATCCCCATTACTACTGAAGACACATGGTATATCTAAAATTCGTGCATAATCAAGAGCTTGTTGTATGCCTGCTCTAACGGAATGGTTGTTATCCTTTGCTTCAATGATTGCAATAGGGATATTAGGCTTATAGTATAATATATAGTCCGCACGCTTTCTTGTACCTCTAGCTGTGAGTCTTCCTCTAACATATATTTTACCATCAGTAAAAGATACCTCTTCTAAAACCTGCATATGTTTATCCCAACCCGACTTTTCAATCGCAGGAGTGATAAACTTGGTACAAATATCTCTTTCAGAAAAGGACTTTTTATTCATTTTCGGTATTTCTTAAATTAATCACTAGGATTTTCTTGTTATTGTTTTTAATCTGTTAAGTTCAATTGAGGAATAAAGCAAAGACTGTAAAAGGGCACCAATTTCTTTCGGAAATAAAAAAATCCACAATAACCCAAAATTGATCACCTGGTGAGAATTGATTTCCACACAGTAGATAATTAATAATCATATTGCTCCTAATTTTCCAACTAATAGTCCAAAACTTCCTGTTATTACTCTAAACAGGACCGTATTCTTACCACACAATTCCTTTTTAGTAGCTGTTAGTTGAACTGAAATAACATTTAGGGTAGCGAATTTGTAGCTCATTTAGCATGTATTTCAGTTGGATATAATTATTTTATTATACTAATTTAAGCAGAATGCCTTACTTCTGTGATATTGATTAAAAATAGTGCTCAAGTAAAAGCAATTTTTTCTTCCCTTTTTGAGTTTTTAGCGAATTTAAAGCACAATAATTACTTTATTAAGTCAATAAAAATAGGTAGTTATTACTATATTATTTTGCAATCAATTTTACAAATAACTGATTTTCAATAGATTAAGAAGTAGCTTTCGATGAAACATGAATTTTAACTGCTTTTTCCATGCCTTTACTTTAGGGGTAAAGTCGGATCTAAGGAAATTGTACCCTTAAGGCTATTTTCTTGCAAATTTTTGACCTAATTCAATGAAAAATTATCGACTTAACTCAAGTCTAAATTTTATTGATAACTAGATTGATATTGGGACTAGTATATATTATCATTAAATTCATTTGTTACACATGTGTAAAATAACTTAGGTTTGTTACATGAATGTAAAAAATGAATCTGGACACTTAGACATGGTGCTCTCTAAAGAGTATGAATTAATTCATGATCAGCTATGTAAGCCATATTTTGTTGTTGCAGATACTAAGGTTTCGTCAAGGATGATAAATTACTACCAAAAAAATGGTTTTTTAGATCAACTGGATAGAAAAGAAAACACCAAATGGAAGTTTTCTGCTTTTCAAGTCATATGGATTAATGTAGTGAGTAACCTTCTCAATTTTGGTTTTTCTAAATTCAATATTCAACAACTTAAGATAGCCTTGTCAGCTAATTGTCTGGGTTTAGTTTCAAATTTTTGTGGAGATTCTTTATTGAATTTATATTCAACCTTGATGATTAAAGAGGGTATAGAATTTAGATTAATGATAACTAAATACCCTAGAAACTTTCTAGAAATTGGTATCGATGGTTCAATTAGTGAGGTTTGGTTTGAATCTTACTCACACAAAGTTGAAATTCTGCCTCCTAATAAATCCGAAGAAGTCAGTTTAACTATTCCATTATTTCCAATAGTCAATCAATTATGGGAAAAGCTCACTGGTAATGCAGTCGAAATAAATTTTGGAAACTATTCAAGATTAGAAAGTAGTGAAAAGGAATTAATTAAGGAAATAAGAGCTCAGGATTTTAATGAAATAACTCTTAATCGAAAAAAACCCGAAGACAATCTTTTTGCAGCTGTTAAAAAAAATATTAGTCCCACGGAACTGAAAAATATTCCCAAATTCTTGTCCTTGAAAACTCATTGTGATGTCATCTTACATTATGGCGTAGATCCTGGGAAAGTAATACATGGATCTGTAATCAAAAAGATACAAAATTACCCATCTAAAAAATCAACTAAAAAATAATTAAGTACCCACAAGGCGACCGAAAAAATCGGAACTGAGTGCAAATCAAAACGTGTTAAATATTGAATTATGTGAAAAAATATTAAATAAAAAGGAGAAAAAATTCAGTCGAAAACAGATTGAAAAAATAAGAGAGCTACTCTATTTATTAGCAGCAATTGAATTTGATAATCATCAAAAAATTAAATATGAGAAACGTAATAATTTATGTTAGAGTATCTACTGAAGATCAGAAGGAGCATGGCTATAGTCTTGATTCTCAAAGAGAGCTATTGATTTTATATGCAAAAAAGCAAGGATGGAATGTTTTGCGAGTTTTTGAAGATGATTTCTCAGCTTGGAAAGGCTTTGATAGACCCGGATACAATCTATTAAAAGAGTTTATATCAAACAATAAAAAAAGTATTGATGGGTTAATTTTCACACAATGGTCAAGATTTTCAAGAGAAACAACAGAAGCTTTAGTTGAGATTCGTAGACTTCGAAAATTAGGAATTGAACCAAATGCTATCGAACAATGGATTGACTTTTCAATACCAGAGAATATGTATATGTTGGCGATATATATAACTGCTCCTCAAGTAGAGAATGACAGACTTTCTCAAAGGACTAAAGCTGGAAATCGTCAAGCATTAAAACAAGGTAGATGGTTGTGGAAGGCTCCTTTTGGCTATACGAACAATCGTATAACTAAGCTAATTGAAGTTGTTGAAGAAGAAGCTGAGCTTATTAGAAGTTGTTATCAAATGATGGCGTCTGGCTTGTACAATGCAGAAGAAGTCAGAAGGAAAAATTCAGAAGACGGCATGCGCCTAAGTAAACAAGCTTTCTTAGATATGCTTCAAAATCCTGTTTATATTGGCAAGATAAAGGTTCCCGCTTTTAAAGATGAACCTGAGCAATTAGTGGCAGGCCAGCATATTCCTATAGTAGGATCTGAATTGTTTGAAGATGTTCAGCTAGTTCTGAATGGAAAAAAAAAACCCTATAGGGGGCTTACTCAAAATTCAAGCTTACCATTAGTCGGTCATTTATATTGTCCATTATGTGAAGGGCGCATGACTGGGAGTGCGTCGAGAGGTAATGGCGGTATTTATCATTACTACCATTGCCAAAGAAAATATGGTTGTAAAAACCAAATTAAAGCAGAGATAGCCAACGATGCATTTTTGGAACAGATCAAGAGCATTCAACCTGATCCTGAGGTATTAGAGTTGTATCATCTAATACTTCAGGATGTTTTTGATAGAAATTCATCAAAAAACGAAGATGAGAAAAAGGCTTTACAAAAAGAGATTGAAAAAATAGACTCTACAATTGATTCTGCAATTAATAAAAATTTGAGTGGTGTTTTTGATGATGAAACCTTTATTCGATTAAAAGAGAGATTAGAAGCACAAAAAGCTACGAGCCTTTCAAGATTAAAGACATTAAAAAGTATGAAGTCTGAATTCCAGACCTACATAAATTACTCTACGAGTTTATTAGCAAATATTGGTGGTTACTACCAGAGTTCAAGCGTTGAGACGAAAAAAAAGATAATTGGTTCGATATACCCCGACAAAATCTATTTTACTAATAATTCGTATCGAACCACCCGAATCAATGAAGTTGTTGACCTGATAGTCAATGGCAGTAAGGATTTGAAACAAAAAAGCCTTGCGAAAAGTGCAAGGCTGTCTAGTGTGGCTCCCCCTTCAGGACTTGAACCTGAGACCCTCTGATTAACAGTCAGATGCTCTAACCAACTGAGCTAAGGAGGAATTTCCCCTTTCAGGGTTGCAAAAATAGGGGTTTCTCTATACTTTCAA
>Ga0154020_10005536_pt1 | contig 14876 bp, 9 predicted proteins | sample Klosneuvirus_201_FD_109709 | JGI IMG/M metagenome (GOLD analysis project Ga0154020, IMG submission 109709) | Active sludge microbial communities from wastewater, Klosterneuburg, Austria - Klosneuvirus_20160825_MG | ecosystem: Engineered > WWTP > Aerobic digester > Activated sludge | place...
GAGATATTTCCGACGGCCGAAAGTGCCTGCAGGAGACTCAACGCTCGCGGTCGCGCCCGGTCAGGCATCACTTCAGCAACGAGCGCGACACCGACGGCAAATTCACCACCAACACCCAATCCCGTCAGAAAGCGGTAGAACACAAAGTCCCAAAATGATACGGACAATGCGCTCAAACCGGTGCATGCGGAGTAGATGAGAATCGTAATCACCATCGTTTTTGCTCGGCCAATCTTGTCGCCGAGTGAACCGAAGATCAGCCCGCCGGTCGCCCAGCCGATGATGAAAATGCTGGTCGCGTAGCCGCCCCATTCGCCAATCAGCGGGTCGCCAGCCGGAACATTCAACAGGTCACGCATCGCCGTGGGACGAGCCAGCGTGAACAGTTGCTGGTCGAGACAGTCAAACAACCAGCCCAGCGCCGCGACGATCAGCACGAACCAGTGATAGCGTGTCAATTCCTTGTACCAGCGATAATTTGGATCGTGGATCTTCGGGGAATCAGACTGTGGAATTTCAGCGTGCAAGACAATCTCCTGCGGACAATTTCGTGGCGGAATGCAATCAAAACCCGACGAGCCGTCCTCCGGCCCTCGGTCGCTCAGCAAGTATCGGTGACACTTTGTCAAAACCGACGTCTCGGTTCAACCGTCTGGTCATTCCAAATGTCTCCTATCGATCAAAATGGCTGGAATGCCGCGCGCCGGCCCTGGTTCAGTGCCGATTTTGGAGACCGTTCGGTCCCCATCCTGTCCGTTCGCCGTTACAATCGCGATTGCTCCCGGGCCGAGCCAGTATGCGAGGCGGGCTCCTTGCCATTGATCATGCTGAAGGATGCAGATCTGAGGACAGATCTGCCTACGTAGTCGGACCTGTCTCAGGTCGGATTCCTTCGACGGGGCTACATATTTGATAGACTTGTTTCTGCCGCTCGCCTGATTGAAAGATCTTACATGAGGATTTCCCATCGAGTTCTCTGGCTACTCCTTTGGACGACCGCCATCCCACCATCGAATCATCTCCATGCGGCAGACGACCAACAACGTTCCGCCCACGACGATGTCGAACTGCGAGCCTGGCTTGAGAGCATGGTCTGGCATCACCGCTACTCGCCTGCTGAGATCGAACAGGTCACAGGACTGAATGAGTCACAACTGAAGGAGCGACTTAAGCAGTTCAACATCACGGACAGCAATCGGCCTCCGCGCCCGGACAAGCAACTGCTGATGCTGCCGTATCCAGGAGGTCGTCATCCTCGAATTGGATTCCTTGACGGTGCCATCGAGCCTCAGCGGGAAACGAAGCTCAGCGTGTTCTGTCCCTGGGACGATCACAGTTACGTTGTCATGGACGTACCGGAAGCCATTTGGTCCAATCTGGGACTCACGTATCTGGCGCATACTCATGTGAGGACAATCTGGGATGCAAGCGGAACTCATCTGAAGAAACAGGAATGGCGGCGATTGGAAGCTGGTGGCTATGAAATGCACAGGCTACTTCCGAACGGGATTGAATTTGGAACTATCGCTGAGGCGCTGGCCGACCACGTTGATATGCGGATGTGGCTGCAGAATGGCACGACGGAGACACTCAGCGATCTGCGAGTTCAGAACTGCGTCATGCTCAAAGCGGCGGAAGGCTTCGAACAGCAAACCAACGACAACAAATTGTTCATGGACGGATACGCGGTCGCTAAATCGGCGGATGGAACTCGCTGGATCATCAGCGGCTGGGACCCCGTGCATCGAGCCTGGGGCAACGCTCCATGTCCGTGTCTGCATTCCGATCCGAAATTTCCAGACTGCGATCCTGGAAAAACGCAATACCTGCGCGGCTGGCTGTCGTTCTATCAGGGCGAAGACATTCGGACGGAACTGAAGAGAATTGAGGCAACGGGCTGGCGAAAGGCAGACGCGAAACCGTAAAGATGTGGAATTGTTGCGCTACATCATCCCGACGACGTTTGGCCCAGTGGAACTTGGCACTTGTCCGATGCTACTTATACTTCACGCGGTCAGAAATAATGCTGTGGAGTTTCTTGCGATTGTCCCCTCTCCCCCGCAATTGGTTTTCTCACTTGACACGTTTTCCACGGGGGGGAGAGGGCTAGGGTGAGGGGGAAGAATCCACTGTTTTTTGGTTCATCATATTAACTCCAGGTCAGCCCCCTCATCCGGCCTGTCGGCCACCTTCTCCCCCTTGCCAGAGGGTGAAGGGATATGGAATCAAACATGACAACCCCATCCTTCCTGCTATCTGTGGAACAATCTCAACTTGTCATCATCGACGTCCAGGAACGACTGGTGCCCGTGATTCGAGGGTGGGAGAAGCTGACAGCGTCCATTCGCTTCCTCATGGATGCCGCAGCGATCCTCAGTGTGCCGACGATCGTCACGGAGCAATATCCGAAAGGACTCGGGCCAACCGTTGAACGGATCCGCAATCATCCGGCTACCATTCTGACTCTGGAAAAATTGCGATTCAGCGCGGCCGAGACACTGACTTTAAACGCATGGAACGCAGAACAGACGACTCGTATGGCGCGGCCGATCCCGGAGCAGATTGTGCTCGTCGGGATCGAGTCTCACGTCTGTGTCCAGCAAACGGCACTCGAGCTTCGCGACAAGGGACTGAACGTATTCATCGCGGCGGACTGCATCGGAAGCCGCCACACCGAAGATCACGACGCAGCGTTGCGTCGCATGGCTGCTGCGGGCGTCACCGTCACGACGGCGGAATCCATCGCGTTCGAATGGTGCAGAGAAGCGGGCAGCGATCGATTCAAAACCCTGAGTCGCCTTATTCGTGACCGCGACAGTCAACTTGCGAATCAGCCGGGCGAGTGATTTCTTTCCGCGTGCTTTGAATCATGGTCAAGCAGTGTCTCCAGATGCAGCGCGACACAGTCCGCCAGGCGATCCACGTTGTAACCGCCCTCCAGCACGCTCACCAGACGGCCGCCGCAATGCGTATCCGCGACCTGCAGCACCAGTTCGGTCAGCTTCTGAAAATCTTCGGTCTCCAGGCCCAGTGAGCCCACCGGATCGTCCGCATGCGAATCAAAACCCGCGCTGACGATGATGAGTTCAGGCTTTGTCATGTCGGCGGCGCGCGCCAGCATGTTCTCGAAGGCCGACAGATAGTCGTGGCGGGATGTGCCGAATTTCAAGGGAAGATTGAACGTTGTTCCCAAGCCATCTCCGTATCCCGTTTCCGACTTGCGGCCGGTGCCCGGATAGAACGGAAAGCGGTGCGCTGAAAAGAAGCTGACGTGTTCGTCTTCGTAGAACACATCCTGAGTCCCATTGCCGTGATGCACATCCCAGTCCACGACGAGCACGCGATTCAGCCCGAGTCGCTGCACGGCGGTTCGCGCCGCGATGGCGACGTTTCCCAACAGGCAAAACCCCATCGGTCCGTCGGGAAGTGCGTGGTGACCAGGAGGTCTGACGAGACACAACGCGTTCGAATCATGCCCGCCGACTACCTGCGTAACGGCGTCCACCACGGCACCCGCAGCAAGAACTGCCACATCAGCCGACTCGGGACTCATCACCGTATCGATTTCAATTCTTCCTCCGCCCGCCTGAGCAAACTCGCGAATCCGCCGCAGATGGTCAATCGGGTGAACTCGCAATACATCGTCATCGGATGCGGAGCCGACAGGTCGCACAACGCAGCGCTCCATCAAACCTGATTGATCAAGTTTTTCATGGACCGAAATTAACCGCTGCGGACATTCCGGGTGCGCTCCTGTCTGATGTAGAAGAAACCGTTCATCCCGATAGATCAGCGTCATTCCGCCAGTCCCTTTGCGAAGGCGTCTTCCGGAAGTTCGCGGCCTGTGAGCTGCTGAAACTGCAGGTTCAGTTGCACAGCGAAAACGGAGGCGGGATCGATGTAGCGAGCCCCGCGGGCGTGGGCCTCTTCGGCGAATGTGGAACCTCGCAGGCCAACGGACAGATCCACCACAGTCATGCGTTCGCGCATGATCATCGCGTTGACCTGGCCTTTTTCCTGGCCACATTTCAATCCGAGATCCCCCAGCACCAGCGTGTCTGTTCGCAGGTCCTGGGCGGCGTGCCAGGTCACATGCCTGAGTCCGATCGCGCGGGCCACCGACGCTGCAGCGTTGTCCGACGGACCGGCGATGCTGACCGCCGCGCCCTTTTGACTAAAATACATGGCCGCCCCTCGGGCCATCGGACTGGTGCCGATGATCGTCACGGAGCCACGCGATGACCAGTCGGGACTGCCGGTAACGCCTGCCCCAGCTTTATCGACGGCGTCAAACGTCGTGCAGACGCCCTTCCAGCCAGCCGATTCCTGCTTGAGAACATCGATTCGATTGGAGACGGTCGCCAACTCATCACGGGTTGCCGCCAGTGACGTCAAATCACCGTCATACGCAGGATCGACGATAAGTCCGTTGATTTTTATTTTCTCCAGAATCTTCGGAAACTTTGAAAGGTCACCTGGCAGCAGAGGCAGACAGCGGATCGGTTTCTCCATCGAGGAGAAAGCCGCGTTGAAAACACGAGCGGCGATGTTTTCGCCATCGCCCTGGCCGACGATACCGACGAATCGGGTTTTGGAATTGATCTCGCCGCAGCGATAGTCCTCGTGAAGCTGCCAAACCGTAGCCTGATTTTCGAATGCTTCCATGCCGCGTTCAAGTGCGGCATAAATCCATGGCGAACCGTACTTGCGACCGAGCAGAGAAAACGTCACGCCCGAGCGACCATGTCCAATACCGACAATCGGGACTTCGCGCGGTACCGTCACAGCTGCCAGCAGCGGCCAGGCACCGTCCAGATCTTCGGTGAGCCATGTGAACTTGACGATGTCTGCCTTGGCCTTGCAGCATTGGGCAAAAATATCATCGATCTTTGACAGGGGCCGGTTAAGATTCGTCCACGCAATCACCCGTTTTGTTTTTCCAAATCGAGGGATCTTGTCGGCCATGTCCAGATCCAGTTCCACATAAGCTGGTCCTGCCACAATCGCTTCCCGCAGCAACTGCATTCGCTGGGATTCGCTGCCCTTCCATTTACCTCCGTCCTGCTCGCGACGGCAAGAAATCATCACGGGTTTGTCCACCATCTTGATCAGTTCACCTGCGTTGGGCTCATTGATGAAATGATCCAGGCACAGTTCAATCATGTCGCAGTGGCGCGAAGCGTTGAGCATATCGGCAGGGGCCAGCTTGCGTGAGGCTGGTGTCACGGAGATACAAATCATGAGGGCAACTCGACAGGAGTTTTTGGGATAAAATGGCGATTCAGTTTGCGAAGGATCGAAGACAATCCAAACGCGGCAATGAGGCATACAAACGGCATTACGGGCGCTCGCATCCGCGTGTCGGTCCAGTACACGGAATGCAGCAGCATGAAGGACAAAATGACGAACCACAAGTCTGCGAAGCCGTTTCCAGCCGAATTGCATTGCTGCGATCGTGGGAGCCCGCGTCGGCGGCAATTCAGGATTGATTGCCCGACCGCCGCGATGACGCCGATAGCGATCACGCCGTACCACACGGCGGTTAATGCTCGGATGACTCCTGGCAGCGAGTCATCAGCTCCCGGCGTGATCGCACAAAATCGACGCAATCGCAGCAGGCATGCCTTGAGAAAGCTCGTGGGACGACTCTGAATCGCCGCAAATGCCTGCTGATAGTGCCACGCATCCAGAGCCGGTTCGTCGCCGATCGGAACACCCTGAGCTTCTGCGTCCGCGATCATGTTTTTCTGCCATGCGTCAAGCTGCGGTCCCGGCCACGGAAATGGAACATCTCCATCGATCACATCGCGATAAAAATCGGTGTTGTTGCCGAGTGCCAGCGTGTATCCACCGTGCGTTGTCGCCGGGATGAATTTATGAAACTGAATGGCGTTGCGAATGATCCACGGCGAAACGGCAAGCAACGCGGCGACCGCTGGCAAGATCGCCGTCATGATCCCACGGCGAAAGTCCGCCCGGTTCTTCAGACTGCGGATGATTCGCCACAAGACCAGCATCGCGCAGGACACCAGAATGATTGGGCGCACCAGTGATCCAATGCCAAAGAGGATTCCTGAGAGCAGCAACAGGGAACACGATTCTTCGTAGCGGAAGTCGTGAGACTTCCGATCACTTCCATCGCCGACCTCCGAATTCTCACGAATTCGGCTACAGGAATCCTTCACGTCTTTACCCGCGTTCAGAAATCTCTTTTCTCCAGCCTTCAGCGCAACGACCGCAGCAAGCAGCACAGCGGCGGCTGGAACTTCCGTCATTGGCAAAATGCTGTAGCGGAGAAGCAGCGGATCAAACGTGGTGAGCGCCGTCGCGAAAACGACCACGCTGTTTGGTAATCCAAGCTGCTGTCCCAGTTTCCACGTAAGCCCAATGATGACGATGCCGCAGAGTCCGGTAATAATCAGAACACTGGCTGCAGCGCTGAATCCAATCCAGCGCAGTGCTGCGATCGAGATCGGATACGCCGGAGGCCGAAATGCCGTGGGCTGGTGCGTGTACGGTCCCGCAAATCCTTCGCCCTGAATAACCATCTCCGCGTGCGCAAGGTAGCCGTCGTTATCCGCCCTCAGATCTGCCGGACGAATCCACCCGGCACTAAGGCGAACAGCCATCCCAAGCACCATCAGAATCGTCAACGCTGCCGCAGGCCGCATTAGATGTTCTTTCCCTGACTGGTCATTCGGATTTCCAGGCGGGATTCGGTTGCGGCATGGAAGCATGCAGCGTCGTTTGCCAGTTCGATAGTTTCTTACGCAACGCATTGACACGTGTCGGCTCTTCGCTGGCAAGGTCGTGGTGTTCGCCTGGATCTTTCGCGAGGTTGTACAATTCCGCATCACCATATTCATAGAACTCAATTAGTTTCCAATCGCCGTCACGAATCGCGGCACCGGGTGTCCATTCGGAACCATGATAGTGCGGATAATGCCAGGCCAGCGGCCGTGTTGCCTGTGACTTCTGCCCTTTGAGTTCCGGGACAATGCTGTCGCCGTCGAGCGGAATGTCGGCAGACTTTTCCACGCCGGCAAGTTCCAGAATCGTCGGCAGGAAATCCGTACTCAGCACCGGCTGCTCACAAACCGCACCGGCTTCCGTCATTCCCGGAACGCGCACAATCAGAGGCACGCGAATGCCGCCTTCGTACAACCAGCCTTTGCCGGACCGCAGCGGCAGGTTACACGTCGGGCCTTCCTTGCGCAGTGTGCAGAGTCCGCCGTTGTCCGACGTGAAGATAACGGTCGTTGAATCATCCAGCCCCTGTTCACGAATTGCGGCCGTAATCTGCCCGACACTGTCGTCGATCGCCGACACCATCGAAGCATATTGCGCGTTGCTCTGCTGCGCCCTCGAAATGCCGCGCCGCTCCGCGATCGGTTCCGCATCCGTCCCCAGCGACGCACGCTTGTCTTCGAAATGTGCGAAGTGCCTGTCGTCCTTGTGAATCGGCGTGTGGACTTCGTAATGTGACAGGTACAACAGGAAGGGACGTGAGGTGTCGCGATTCTTCAGGAAGGCAACCGATTCCTCCGTCAGCCGCTCGGTGATGTATTCACCGGCGTGATTTTCTTTGAGATACGTATTCTTCCACGGAGCAAAATAACCGGCGGGCGGTTGTCCCCAGTGACCTCCGCCGTGATTCACATCAAACCCCTGATCCGTCGGCAGGAATCCTTCGCCACCAAGATGCCATTTCCCCGCAAAGAAAGTCTGATAGCCGGCGTCGTGCAGGTATTCGGCCACGGTCTTCTCGCTCAGCGGTAGTTCATTGAGATCCTCGACCTGCAGAAATCGATGCTTCGCATCCACCTTCGCCTGCTGCCCAGGAATCCAGTCTGTGATGTTCACTCGCACCGGATGCCGTCCGGTCATGATACTTGCCCGCGTCGGCGAGCAAACCGGACACGCGGCGTATGCCTGAGTAAACTTCATCCCCGTCGCTGCCAGCGCGTCGAGATGCGGCGTCTCATGATACGTGCTGCCATAGCACGACAAATCTGCCCAGCCCAGATCATCAATCAGGACAAACACAAAATTCATTCGGGGCGCGGATTCGGCACGCGCCGACGTCAACGGCCACCCCAAGATGCAAAAAACAAACAGCAAGGTTCTAGTGAAATGATTTTTGTGCATGATGAATTCCATGTCGGCACGATCCGCCGAACCAAGTATTGAAGCTACCTCTGGAACAATTGTCGCAAATGTTCAGATCAACCATACAATCCAGTGCTGTTGAACCGAGCGCCGATAGTGAGAATTCAACCACTCGGCGAGTTGCAAGTCAAACGGCACTCAGGAAGTAGTCTTCCACGGCACACTTGTCTTTCGATGCATTTTGAATTTCCGTCATCGACAGGGCTAACCGCGACCCAATACTTGGTTCAAATGCGTCATACAATAGCGGGTCCAGCTGCGTCAGGCTTTCAGAAATTCATTGCAAATCGGAAGAAAAATGACTCTCAAACAGTTGCTTGCAGCAGTACCACATTTGCGATCTCAAGTTCGTCGGGGAAAAGCACTCCGCGTTCGCATGGCTGGGATCGAATCATTGGAAGCTCGCGAGCTGCTCGCTGCCGACGTTTCTGTTTTGAAAGACATCCTGCCGGGAAGTGCCAGCAGCCTGCTGAGTAAGAGCGCGCCTCAAACGCGGCTGATCGAGTTCAATAGTCAAGTCTATTTCAACGCCAACGATGGAGTGCATGGCTTTGAACTTTGGCGGACCGATGGAACCGGGGGAGAGGGTACTCAGCTTTTCATGGACCTGGTGCCCGGTTCAACCGGTTCGTTTCCAGACAACTTTATCGTTGCTAATGGAAAATTATTCTTCACTGCCAGCGGCGGATTGTATGTCACTGATGGCACACAGGCTGGGACGACGCAATTACTGGCAACTACGAAGATTATCGACGGAATTGCCGCAGTTGGAAGTACCGCCTTTTACTACGTTTGGGAATCCCCGAGCGGAAATACGGGGTCCCCCGGCGGAACATTTTGGAAGACGGATGGCACCGTCGCTAACACTGTCTCCTTTGCGACCTGGCTTCAGCCAGCGGCTCCAATCAGCCCAACTGTTTTCGATAACGCCATCTTCTTTGTGGCTCCGGAAACATCCACGCTCTACAAATTGAATCCTGCCTTGGACACAGTTGCGGAAGTGTCCAGCGCCTTCACTGTGTCTCCAGGAAGCGATTCGTATCCGGCATTTGCTGTCAGTACAGCAGGTCTGTTCTTCGCGGGAAAGGAACCGTCCGTTGCTCCGGTCCTTTGGATTCTAAGTTCCGCTGACGGCACACCGAGCAAAGTGCAGGTGCCTGCTTCTCCGTCGATTGCACTAGGCCCTCAGTATCTGACCACCTCGAACAACAGGGTTTATTTTACCGCATTGACATCGGCCAATGGTTATGAATTATGGAGCAGCGATGGAACCAGTGCGGGCACCAGTATGGTGAAGGACATCATTCCTGGCACCGCAGGAACATCTCTTAGCGGTCTCACTGATATCGACGGCGTACTCTTCTTCTCAGCTGGCGACGGTATCCATGGGCATGAGTTGTGGAAATCCGAGGGGCTGGCATCGAACACAATTATGGTGAAAGACATCGTGCCTGGATTGGACGGCAGTGCCCCCCAGGGTCTCTTTAACCTCAACGGACTGCTGACATTCTTTGCCAGAAATCCGGAGTCCCTCTCGGAAACGCTGATGTGGTCCTCGGACGGTACAGACGCGGGAACCTCGCCGATTGGTCCGGCACCAAATTCGCCGGCATTTCCAGTTGCTCTTGGCAACAGCGAGATTTTTGCAGGGGAGGACGCCAGCTCCGGACGTGAACCTTTCATTGCTCGTTTTGGTGTTACGCCAGCGACGCCAGTTGTCACTGGTCCAGTCGGCACCACGGCAAACCTTCGTCCGACCGTGACGTGGAACGCGGTTCCCGGTGTGACTAATTACGAAGTCTGGATCCGAAATAAATCAACGAACCAAAACTCGTTCATTCTTGAGACCGTCGCGGGGCTTTCGTTCACTCCATCCAGTGATCTTGGGATTGGAAACTACTCGGCGTGGGTCCGCGTAGCTGGTACCACCGACGCTCCGCCGTCTCTCTGGAGTGCGAATCGGAATTTCCGCATCAAGGCTCCAGTCACGCTGAATCCTGTGGCGACAAATCCCGCAAACGGGCTTTCGATGATTTCCTGGTTGCCGCAGCCGGGGGCTGTGAAGTACGACGTGTGGATTGATCGTCTGGATGTTCCAACGTCCCCGGCTTTTCGGGATATGAATGTGACCGGGACGAACGTAACTCCACCGTTCCTGGTGATCAACGGCAAGTACAGAGTCTTTGTTCGCGGATTCGCCGCGGACGGGGCCGACGGAGCATGGTCAGTGTACCAGGATTTTGTCGCCGTACATGTTCCCGCAATCACGGGCGGTTTGAATCCGACGTTCGACACCACTCCAACGATCACCTGGACGGCAGTTCCCGGAGCCGCGTCGTACGAAGTGTACATTCGAAGCATCAATGGCAACTTCAAGGCCCTGCATCAAAAGAACATCGCCGCCACGACCTTTACGTGGCCAACGCTTACCCCCGGCCCATATGAGTACTGGGTTCGGGCAACTGGTGCCACCGTTTGGAGCATTTCAGTTTTTATCAGCACGGAGGGACAAACAGACGTGCTGGTGCCGATCGGAAATATATCAAGTGCGCGACCGACCTTTACATGGCGTCCCGTCGATGAAAGGGTGCGGTACGAGTTGTGGGTTGACCGGCTCGGCGTTCAGGAAAAGATCATCTACGAGACCAATCTGACGTCGGCGAACTATACACCTCCTGCCAATCTGCCTTCCGGGAACTACCGCGCGTGGGTTCGAGCCGTGGGCAGTTCAGCTACGGCTCCGTGGAGTCTCTATGTCGATTTCACAATTGCCAGCGCGGAAAGTTCGAGTGAGCAGGGTTCGGAACTGCTGGCATCAGTCTTCGCGGACTCACGGTTGACTTCTCTTCTGGATCAGAGTGACGCCGCAGTTGCCGCACCTGCCTTCGCAGAGTCCGCAGCTGATATGAGTGCCACTGAGCAACCCGAATCTTAGCCTGTCGCGATGCCAGTTGCTGAACGTGAATTACCAATGGTGGTCGCCGCGCAAAGTTCCCTCTCCCCCGGCAAACACCAGGACCACATTTAAACAGGTATCCACCGGGGGGAGAGGGCCAGGTGAGGGGCAATTGCGGAAGCCGTCTTCATTCTTTCAAGTGCATCACCTCGCGGTCAACCCCCTCATCCGGCCTGCGGCCACCTTCTCCCCCGAGGCGGGGGAGAAGGGACATCAGTCGTATCGTCAGCAACAATAACAACGCAACAGATCATTTCTTAGCTTGCTATTTGCCCTGGTCAACTCAGCACGAGCACCCGCTCAATAATGTCACCGTCTTCGATCGTCCGAGTTGTGCCTTCCGTCGTCTGCGTGAAAATATGGCGGCCGTCGGTCCAGACTAATTGGCCGTTGCTCGACATGTCCCAGGCCAGGACATTCTCGGCGATCTGCTTTTCCGTACCATCCGGTGACCGGTGAATCAGAACCCAGTCTTTGGGCACCAGTGGTTGCTTCTGTGCGCCCTGACGGTCGGTCTGCAGAACGCGTTTCGTGTCAATCGCCTGTCCCCAGAGCATCAGGTACGGGTTGGCCTGCGGACGATGCTGTTCGGGGCCGGCGGCGGTGATGAGCGGCTTACCGGAGAACATCATCGACATAAAATGGAAGAAATGCACAAACGTCCGCACCAGCCGAAAAGGAAGGAACAGGATATCAGTCAGAACGTCCACGTTCGAACCCTGACGCTGCGCGATCTTATGCGGTCGGCGAATACACAACAGCGCGCCGTCCGCCGTCATTCTGGGTTGCAGCAGGTCGAATTCTTCTTCTTCGTGCAGTGTTGATGTCTTTTCCGATTCAAGATCCAGCATTTCGATTCGATACGGACTCTTGCCGACAGCGAAGCCATGTTCATTTCGGCCGATGACCGCCGAATGAAACACCAGCCGTCGAGTCCCATCCTGCAGCCAGCAGGGAGCTTCATCCAGTGAATCGGACAACGCGACGGTGCGACCGAAGAGACCATCGTGCCGGGTGATCGAAAGTCCGATGGTTCCATCGTCGCGCGGCAATGCGACGGCCAGTTCCTTTCCGTCCGGATTCCTGGCCACGTCGCGGAGCACAAATCCCTGACGATGCACAAGCCGACATTCCGTGTCGTTCTGCAGGTCGTAGCTAAACAGTCCGCCGACTGCTCCCATGTCCAGCACATACAGAATCTCGTCGACCGACTTGCCTCGGCACGCGGTCACAAATCGAATTGTCCGCCGCTGATCACCATTCTCCCAGGGAGCGACACCTGGCGGCTGCATCCCAAGATTTCCCCAGACGCCGCTGCGTCCCTTCCAGGCGTTCAATTCTGAGTCCCGGATTCCCCTTTGCATCGCCTGATTGGCGAAATCGCTTTCGATTTCACGAGTCGGACTATTCCCGTTTCGGACGAATAAGCGTCCTCGGGAGATCCATGCAAAGGATAAGTCAGTATTCGTATGATCGCTCATCTCTGCTGCCATATGGACGATGCGTCCGGGATTGTCGAACCGCCCACGGATTGAACGGCGACTTTCTCATAAAGCCTGGAACTTCCAGCGGAGGTTATTACACCGGACACAGTCTGACAATCGCGGGAGATGAACTGCACGTGGCACAGACGAAACGAAGCCCGGCTTTTCCGAAAAGCCGGGCTTCTGGTTGTTTCGACTACTATGGAACAGCGTCTCAGCCTTTCACGACGACAAACCGCGATGCTTCACCGACTTTCACCAGCATCAGCACTCCATCCTTGAGCGACATGCCCTTCATGGCGGAATCAAAATCGCTCATCGAATTGACTGCAATCTGACCGACCTGGCGAATCACCATGCCCGCTTCCAGCCCCGCATGATCGGCCGCGCCGCCGGACTTCACGCCGGTGATCACAACTCCGCTGACACCCTCTATGCCCAACTTCTGTGCCACATCACCGGTCAGGTCGGACAGCTGAAGTCCGAGTTCGTTGAATTCAGATCGCGATGGCTTTTCTACTCGGGAAGGTTCAGTCGCCACAAGTGTCGCTGGCATCGGTTCGACACGCACGTCGAGTGTCATCGTTTTCCCGTCACGGATGATCATGAGTTTGTGAGTCTCCTGCAGCGACGCTCGTTCAACACGCGCCTGCAAGTCGGCCGGTTTCGCAATCACACTTCCATCGAATTCCAACACGACGTCACCCGTCCGCAAACCGGCTTGCGCGGCGGGAGTGTTCGGACGAATCTCCGTCACGACGGCTCCCTTGACCGCAGTCAGCCCCAGCTGTTTCGACATCGCATTGTCTACCGTCTGAACGCCGACGCCCAGAAACGCGCGCTGTACGGTTCCGTTGACCATCAACTGGTCACCCACCCAGCGAGCCAGGTTAATTGGCACGGCGAAGCCGACACCCTGATATCCTCCGCTGGTCGTCGAAATCGCAGTGTTGATACCCACGACTTCACCGTCGAGATTCACCAGAGGCCCACCGCTGTTGCCGGGATTGATCGCGGCGTCGGTCTGCAGGAAGTCCTCGCGATCAGTAATCCCAAGTCCCCGTGACTTGGCACTGATGATGCCCGCCGTCACGGTTTCGTCAAGTCCAAACGGAGCGCCGACCGCGATCACCCAGTCTCCGATCTCCATGCCATCGCTGTTGCCGATGGACGCGGCAGGCAGGCTGGTTGGACTCTGAATCCGCACCACGGCAATGTCCGATTTCGGGTCGGTCTTCCAGTCCGTCGCTTCAAACTCACGTCCGTCATGAAGTTTCACCAGCAGCTTTTCAGCACCTTTCACCACATGATTGTTGGTCAGGATGATGCCGGACGAATCCACGATCACGCCCGACCCCGTACCAAGTTTTTGACTCCGGCCAGGGGCTTGCGGAGTTCCCTCGGGGGTGTTTTCAAAGTAGCGTTTGAACAACGGATTCTCCCGAAGTTCTTCCGGAATCTGTCCGCCCTGTACGCCGACATTCCCTGCACTGCCAATGGACTGAATGGTTACAACCGACGGCAGGACCATCGTTGACGCATTGCGAAAAGCCGCAGATAACGACTTTGCGTGGCCGACGACGGCGTGATCCTGTTGCGGCAGCGAATTTGTCGCTAACCCGGCTTCCCAGTTGATCGTGGCCGCCGAGACTGCGGGCGACCCGATATGGTTGATTGATAAAGCACCGATACATGCGGCGGACAGCAAGACTCCCGCCGCGAGCCATTTCAATGATGTGAGTTTCATGCCGACGCTCCCTGAATTTCCTGTTTCACGATCTGCCGAATCGCCTGACGATTGTCAGGGCACGAGATTCATCGACGGATGGTTGACGGAAACGGGATAACGCAAGTCGTGTGCCAGAGATTCTGGGCCGGTACACTTGTAGAAATCAGCCTTTTTCGCAGATCACGTGGGGCAGAACGTCCAGCGAGGCGGAATGCCTCACTCACATTTGCGTCGCGGCAGTTCTGCGAGCGAGAGGTCTGTGCCTGTGGTGCGCGACAATTAGCAGTTTTGCGGAAATCTGTATTTTTTTATGAGGTATTTCTTGTTCCATGAATTCGACGACGGGTACGGCCCGATCGAGCTTCCGCCCCTTGCCGGCTTGTCCGGCAGGAACGCAAGATTTGAAATGAGTGATGCCATCATCAACACGACCGCTCCCCTGCCCAGCTTGCCTGGCAGGAAGCCAAGTTTCGCAGCGTTGCTCATGTTTCATCGTGCAAAACTTTCCGTTCCGGTTGGACAAGCCAACCGGGGCGGC
>Ga0154020_10005537_pt1 | contig 14875 bp, 11 predicted proteins | sample Klosneuvirus_201_FD_109709 | JGI IMG/M metagenome (GOLD analysis project Ga0154020, IMG submission 109709) | Active sludge microbial communities from wastewater, Klosterneuburg, Austria - Klosneuvirus_20160825_MG | ecosystem: Engineered > WWTP > Aerobic digester > Activated sludge | place...
CCCACGCCGAAGAAACTCACGTACCATAGCATCGGCCTGGAAAACACCACCTGCTGGCAAATCTACTGGATCAACGCCACTACCATGATGGGTTGTTTCAGCGATATCGGCGGTGTCCGCAGCACCGACGCCGGACAAACCTGGGGGTTCAATTACAATGGCTTTTCGGTCAACTCCGTGTACCGCATGGTCAATACGCCCAACGGCAACCTGTACGCTGCATGCAGCAACGTACATGATATGTACCAGAGCACCTACCTCACCGATGCCCGTTTGGATGTGAGTGACGGCAATGGGAAAATCATTTTTTCGACCGATAACGGATTGAATTGGAATCCTCTAAAAACGTTCAACCATCCGGTATTCTGGCTGGCGACCGACCCGGGCAATGCCAACCGCTTGTATGCCTCCGTGGTACACTTCGGGGGAGCCCAAGGCGCTCAGCAAGGCGGAATTTATGTGACCAACAACCTGAACGCAGACGCGGGTGCTACCTGGACCAAACTGCCCAATCCGCCGCGCACAGAAGGCCACCCGGCAAGCATTGTGGTATTGAACGACGGGAAAGTAGTGTGCACATTTTCCGGCAGACGCACCGGAACTGGATTTACAGCAAGTTCGGGTGTATTCATCTACAATCCCGCCAACAATACCTGGGCCGACGTGAGCGACCCGGGCATGCATTATTGGACAAAAGATCTCTTAATCGCCCCTACAGACCCGACCCAAAACACCTGGTATGCCTGCGTTTTCAGCGGCTGGGGCGGCGCCCCCAACGGCAAGGGTGGGCTATACCGCACCACGAATCGGGGTATGTCGTGGAGCAAACTAACCGGCTCGCAATTCGATCGGGTGACTTCCCTGTCCTTCAATCCCCAAAAACTGAATCAGGCCTACCTGACCACCGAAACACAGGGCCTATGGGTTAGTCAGGATATGAATGCCGCCACTCCGACCTGGGAATTGGTGGGCGCGTATCCGTTTCGTCAACCCGAGCGCGTGTATTTCAATCCGTTTAATGCCAACGAGATGTGGGTATCGAGTTTTGGCAACGGCATGAAAGTGGGAAATCTGACCACCACGAAAACTACAGAACAACCTGAAACAGCGGTGGCTGTTTCGTTATCACCCAATCCGGCTTCCAGTTTCACAACAGTAACGTTCGAATCCGATAAAGTGCAAGTCGTACAAATTCAAATCAGCGCCATAGATGGCAAGACCCTCACCTGGGGACACCCTGCTCAAGCGGGGCAGAATCAAGTGACTATCCCCTTATCGGAATTGCCGAGTGGGCTTTATATCATGACGGTATTACTGGATGGCAAGCGGGGTGTGGAGAAATTAATTGTGGTGAAATAAGCAGAAAATTGCCGTTGGAGGCGGAGCAGTACTTCCTCAATCCTCAAACTCCCCCTCCCATTTCGCAATCACCACCGTGGCTAAACAATTGCCGAGCATGTTCACCCCTGTGCGTACCATGTCCATGAGCACATCCACGCCGAGAATCAGGTAAATCGGCCAGTCCTGAATACCGAATTGACCGATCGTGCCCATCAAAATAATCAGCGAAGCACGGGCCACGCCGGCCACGCCTTTGCTGGTAATGAGCAAGACCGCCAGCAAGGTCAGTTGCCCACTGATGGATGTGGCGATCGGGTGATCGGTGGCTTGTGCGACGAATACGGCGGCACAACTGAGGTACAGCGTAGAGCCGTCGAGGTTGAAACTCATGCCCGTGGGCAACACGAACGAAACGATACGCCTCGGAATCCCGTAGGCTTCCAGTTTTTGCATAGCCGGGCCGAGGGCCGCTTCACTTGACGCCGTGGAGAAGGCAATCATAATGGGGGAATGCACGGCGTTCCAGAATTTCCGGACATTGATTTTCATCACCACCACGATCAGGCCGAACACCACGACCACGAATGCTATGAGCGCGCCATACAGCGTCAGCACTAATTTGGCCATCGGAATGAACACGTCAAGGCCCATCGCAGAAACAGCGGAAGCCATGGCGCCCAGCACACCGAACGGTGCGAAGTACATGACGATGGTCGTGAACTTGAACATGACAGCCGTCAGGCTTTCGCAAAACGAGACCATCATGCGACGGTGTCTACCGCCGGCCATGTTGATGCCCAAGCCGAAAAGAATCGAAAAAACCACCACCTGCAAGACCTGGTTTTCGGCGACCGACTTAGCGATATTTTCCGGAAAAATGTGCGCCACAATGTATTTCCAATCTTGTTTGGGTGGCTTAGCGGCGATTTCCTTTGCCACCGCAAACGTGGATTGCAGCGAATCCACCCCGCGCTGCAGAATGGCGGGGCGCAGGCTGTCCGGCGCGTTTTCGTACTCCGTCAAAATTTGCTCCGTGCGGCCCATCACCATCGGCGCAGCCACGTCTTTCCAGTCTTTTTTCACGGAAGCCGCTTTGGAGGCGAGTTTTTCGGCTTTTTCACGCACGATGCGGCGGTCGTCACCCGCCTTTGTCAGGTTGATGGCCAACAAGCCAAATACCAACGCCAGCGACGTGACTGCAATGAAATAGCCGAATGATTTGGCCCCCAACCGGCCCAAGGAAGTCGAGTCTCCGTGTCCCGCGATACCCACTACCAGCGTAGCAAAAAGCAAGGGCGCTACGAGGGTTTTGATCAGTTGCAGAAAGATTTTACCCAGAATGTCGAGGTGCGTGGCAAAGTCGGGTACGGCCCAGCCGAGAAATGCCCCCACGACGAGGCCCATCAGAATCCAGAAGGTCAGGCTTGATTTCAGATTGTTCCAGTTCATTGTTGTGCATGGCAGATGCTTGGTCAGGCCACGCACAAATGTAGAGCCTTGGGCGTAATTCAACGAACGTGGAAAAAAATAGCGTACGGCGCGGGCGGAAGCCGGTAATCACCCGGGAGTTTGCGCGGAGTTGCGCCTTTGGCAGGATGTGGCGTAACTTTGGGCGTTTCAAATCAAACTCTTTACGATATGAGCACAAAAGAAATACGGTCAAACATTGTCACACTCCTGGAGCAAACCGACGACGCAGAGTTGATGCAAAGTATCCTGATTCTGCTACGCAGGTCGTTGACACGTCCAGCCCCAAATGCCGCCGCTTATGAAGCCGACGGCACACCGATTTCAGAAGAAGAACTTGTTAAAAGTATTCTGGATGGCAGCCGGGAGGTACGAGGCGGGAAGAAAATTGGCTTGAAAGATTTGAAAAACGAGTTGCTTGCCGAATGAACACGCCTCCCCCTTACGATGTGGCATTTTCCATTCATGCCGGCCGAGACCTGCGTGAAATCCGCAACTATTTGACAAAAAAAGCATCCGCGAAAGTGGCAACAAAAGTCATTGCCGGTCTTTTTGATGCGATCGAAACGCTCCAAGAACAGCCCGAGCGCTATCCACCTGAGCCGCTACTGGCTGATCATGGAAACTACCGGGTCATTCGGAAGGGCGTGTACGAAATTTTTTATGAATTCACCGGCTACGACATTTACATCTACCGGATCGTACATAGCAAACGGGACTTAAGCCGCCTTTTCAAACGGTTCAGACCATAATTGGCAACTTTGGAGACCTTAAACGATACAGCATGTTTGATAAAAACGCCATCGCCCGTGCCGTCAAGGACGAACTGCAACGCCTTTACGGAGATCGCCTTGCCAAGGTGATCCTATACGGCTCTTATGCTCGCGGGGACTTTCGCGAAGAATCCGACATGGATTTTCTCGCTGTCCTGAACGATGAAAAAATTAACATCGGCAAAGAGCTGCGGTTTATGAACAAGCCACTGTACCAAATTTCCGATGACTACGGCATCGCACTGTCCAGTCATCCGACGACGCTTGGGCGCTGGAAAAACTCCCGGTTTATGTTTTATGAAAATGTCCGGCGGGAGGGGGTGGAGGTATGAGCGGCGAAGTAACACCACCTATACGTTTGCCTCCTGGTTCGCATACTTTTTCCCCTCATACAACTCAAATTTCTGAAAATAGCACTCCAGCGGCCCGTTGAACAAGGTAATCTTTCGCGAAGGCCGCAGCCCGAAAGTTTTCCAGGCTTCCATGTTGGAGGAGATTAGCCAGGCCGTCCAGCCGGACCAGTTTTGTTTGAGCCGGTCGCCGATGCTCTGGTAAAACGCCTCGATTTCCTCCACCTTGATGCGCTCGTCGTACGGCGGGTTGGTGACAAGGATGCCGGGGCTGTCCGGCGGCTCAAGTTTTTCGAAGGGCATTTTTTCCACCTGAACGACCTGCTCCAGTCCTGCGGACATCAGGTTGATCGCGGTGGCGTTGCGGGCGCGAACATCTTTGTCGGATGCCAGGATCGGGAACTGGGGTTGCCGGACGCGGGCATCGGCCTCAGACTTCACCTCCGCCCATAGTTTTTTGTTAAACCCCTTCCATTTGAAAAAGCCGAACGACTCGCGTTTGTGCTGGGGCGGCATGTTCATGGCAATCATGGCTGCTTCGATAGGCAGGGTGCCACTGCCGCACATGGGGTCCACAAAGGTGCTGTTGCCGTTCCAATCGGTAAGCAGAATCATGCCTGCGGCAAGCACCTCGCTCAGGGGAGCATCAGCCACGTCGCGCCGGTAGCCGCGTTTGTGCAGGCTGTCGCCGCTGGAATCGAGCAGGAGGGTGCATTCGGAGCCGTTGATTCGGGTGTGAATACGCAGCGTGGGCGCATCAAGATTTACACTTGGTCGGCGGTCGTACTTGTCGCGGAACTGATCCACGATGGCATCTTTGGTCAGCAACGCGGCGTATTGGGAGTGTTTGAAGTAGTCCCCGGCCACGACCGCCTCCACCGCCAGGGTGTCGGATACGTCCATGTACTTGCTCCAGTCAGTGTCGCGGACGGCCCGGTAGTACGCCTGTTCATTGGTGGCGCTGAACGTGCGAAGCGGTACCAACACGCGCATGGCTGTGCGCAGTTCGTAGTTGCAGCGGTACATCAGGCGCTGGTCGGCGGTACAAGAGACAGCGCGTTTGAGTGGGAGGATGTCTGTGGCGCCGAGTGCGGCCAGTTCGGCGGCCAACACCTGTTCGAGGCCCTGAAGGGTTTTGATAATGATGGTTCTCGTCATGTTCGGAAGGTTTGCGGGGTTGGAGGGATCAAAGTTTTCCTGTGGAAATTTTTTGTTCCAGCGCAGGTGATGGAGCGATTTTGGCGGCTTTTTGCCAATACTCGGCGGCCTGGTTTTGTTCGCCTGCCAGGTACAACGTATCGCCGAGGTGTTCGAGGATGCCGGGATGTTTGTCGCCGCCTCTGGTCAGCGCATGCTCATACCGCGCTTTGGCGGTAGCGGCATCTTTTTTTCGCAAGTATGCGAGGCCGATCTGGTCCACAATGCTCAGGTACAGCAAGGTATTTTTGCCGGTCATAATCGTAGCCTGTTCAAGTTGGACGAGTGCGTCGTCGGGCCGCCCCTTTTCGTTGGCTGCCAGGCCGTAGTAGTAGTAGGCTGCGGCCTGGTTGGGAAAATCGTCCATGGCCTTTTCGGCCAGCACCAGCATGTCATCGTAGTTGCGTTGTTCGGCCAGAATAGAGAGGGCATTTTCCCAAACGGAAAAAACGGTCGGGCTGAGTTTAATGCAGGTGCGGTAACGGCTAAGGGCCTCTGGAAGGCGGTTGGAGAGGTAGTGCAGGTCGCCCGACAGGCTCCAGGCCTTGGGGTCGTCAGGATGGGCGGTTTCGATCAGGATGCCGAGATCGAGCAAGGCCTGCACAGCCTCGGGCGCCACGCCGCCTTTGCGCAGTTTCTCAAGCCAGGGCATCATTTCCTTGATTTTCCCGTCGAGGGAAAGGTTTGGGTCCTTGAAAAAGGGCTTGAGCGTGGTCAAAACGGCCAGGTCGGAGCCTGATTTTTCCAGCACGGCAATTTTGGCTACCTCATCGGCGGGGTTGCGGCGCAGGATTTCTTCGTACACTTTTCGCGCAGCCGCCTTGTCGCCCACGGATTCGTACAACTGTGCGACGCGGTGGCGGTATTCGAGGCGTTTGGGGTAGGTATTGGCCAATTTTTCCAGTTCCGCAGCGGCTTTTTTGTAGTCGCCGAGCCCGAGGTAAATGATGTGTTTTTTGTCGGCTGTGCGCTCGCTCACACCGGCCATTTTTTCCAATTGGTCCAGTGCCTTGAGGCCACTCTTAGGGTCGCCGGCGAGCACGGACAAATATGCGAGGCGTTCGAGGAAAGCACCGTCCAACGGAAATTTTTTGGTCAGTTCGAGGTAGATGTTTGCAGCGTCTTTGGCCTGACCCACTTTTTCAAACAGATCGGCCTGAAAAATTCGGAACCACTGGTTTTCTGGGTCTTTAGCCACGGCCTTGGCTACAGCATCCATAGCGCTGACGTTGTCCTTGAGCATTTCAAACGTGCGGGCCAGACCATACCAGGCGGCAGCGTTGTCGCTGTTTTCGTTCAGGAATTTCTTGTAGTAGTCGGCAGCCTTTTCATAATGCTCGAGTACGCGTTCGCGCTCGGCTTCGATGAACATGCTCTGGCGGTTCACCTCTTCTTCGGGGACAATCTTGGCCTGGCCGTCGAGGGTGTTTTGAGCCAAGAGCGGAGATGAGAACAAGCAATACAGGACAATCAGTGCTTTGAGTTTATTTGTCATAGTTATCTTTTTGAAAAATGCGAGTAGTCGCCGAGGTTCAGTTCGTCCTTGGAACCGATGAACTTGCTGACGTTGCCTACCATCGAGTTTTCGAGCACGGCATTTTTGATTTGGGATTTGTTTTGAATGATGCTGTTCGTAATAACAGTATTTTCCACAACTGAGTTGTGTCCCACACTAACGTAAGGCCCTACGACGGCGTTGCGGATCACCGCATTATCGCCAATGAAACACGGGGGAATGATCACACTGTTTTCGATGACGGCTTTCGGCGACACGAGGCCCGTGTCGCGGTGAAACTCCAGCATACGCTCGTTGGAAAACAGGATCGCTTCTTTGTTGCCGCAGTCGAGCCACTCCTCAATGTCGCCCGTTCGAAATCGCAAGCCGTTGTTTTTCAAGTATTCGAGAGCCGTTGTGAGTTGGTACTCATTTTTTTCCTTGATCTCGTTGGTGATGATGTAGTGCAAGGCATCCCGCAGTTTTTCGCCTTCGCGAAAATAATATATGCCGACGATGGCGAGGTCCGACACAAACACAGCGGGCTTTTCGACTAATTCGGTGATAAAGCCATCGGCATTCAAACGCACGACACCAAACGACGAGGGGTCTTTTACTTTTTGAACCCAGATGACCCCGTCAGAATTGGTGTCAAAGGAGAAATCGGCCTTGAACAGGGTGTCGGCAAACGCAATCATGCAGGGGCCGACCATACTTTCCCCGGCGCAATAAATGGCGTGGCCCACGCCGAGAGCTTTTTCCTGGTGGTAAATTATTCCTTTTGCGCCCAGGCTTTCGGCAATGGCGATCAGTTCGCGTTCCACCTCCGAGCCAAAATCGCCGACGATAAAAGCAATTTCAGCAATCGGGCCGCCAAAAGACTCGGCGAGATCCTCCACCAGCCGTTGGATAATGGGCTTGCCGGCCACCGGAATAAGTGGCTTCGGCACGGTAAGCGTATGCGGTCGCAGGCGTGTTCCCTTGCCTGCCATAGGGATTATTATATTCATGACATTGAGTGATTGAGTAATTGAGTGATTGAGTGATTTGTTGAATGATTGAGCGTGCGTGATTTGACAAATCACTCAATCACTCAATTACTCAATCACTCAATGAATCCCCGTGCTTCCAAAACCGCCGCTGCTGCGATTCGTTGCTTCGAGCGTTTCCACTTCCTCCCAGGCGATCTGTTCGTATCGTGCAATGATCATTTGGGCGATGCGTTCGCCGGGTTCGATGGTTTGTGGTTCGTTGGAGAGATTGACGACGATACACATGATTTCGCCGCGGTAGTCGCTGTCAATGGTGCCGGGGGAGTTGAGCATGGTGAGGCCGCGTTTGACGGCCAACCCGCTCCGGGCGCGGATTTGCGCTTCGTAACCGTGTGGCAGTTCGATGTGGAGGCCGGTGGGTACAAGTGTGCGCTCCAACGGGCCAAGGATAACCGGTTCGGGGATGTGGGCACGCAAATCCATGCCGGCGCTACCGGTGGTTTCGTATTTGGGCAACGGATTGCCGGATCGGTTGATAATACGGACAGTCAAGGCTATTTTTTTGCGGCAAAAGTAGGCGATTAAAAACAAACGCCGCTTGTACGATGCATACCGTAACTTTCGGCCATGAATCGCATACCGAGTCTGCTGGTGCGGCAGATACTGCTGCTGCTGCTCATTTTCGCATTGGGTTGGGTGCTGTTTTTCACCCTGCGTGCATACTTGCCCGCATTGCTGGGGGCCTATACCCTGTATGTGTTGCTGCGCCCTGCCATGCGCCATTTGACCGAGACCAAAAAGTGGAACAAAATATTGGTCGCCCTGATGCTGATTCTGCTCGCTGTGGTGGTGATTTGGGTGCCCGTATATTTTTTGGTACAATTGGTGCAAGGGCGGGTGATCTCGGCTTTGCAGCATTCTCCGGAGTTTTTGAAAAGCCTGGAGGATTTACTGGGCCGTTTGGAACAGGAATACAAAATCAACGTGTTGACTGCCGACACCCTGAAGGATGTGGTCAATTGGGCCGGCACACAATTGCGTGCCTTGATTACGGCTACACTCGAAGGCCTGGTCACCACCATGTTGGCGGGTTTCATCCTGTTTTTCATGCTGGTGAACGGTACACAGATGGAAGCCTTCTTTTTTAATTGGCTGCCTTTTCGCCATGCAAATGTGGCAGATTTCAAACACCAACTGAATACCCTCGTGTTTACCAACGCGGTGGGCATTCCACTGATGGGTATCATGCAGGGGTTGTCGGGCTTGCCTGCGTATTGGATGCTCGGTGTGCCGGACGTTTGGTTGTGGTTTGCCATTACCTGCATTTCGGGTATGTTGCCGATTGTTGGCGTGGCCCTGGCGTATATCCCCATGACCATTCTGTTGGTAGCCAACGGTATGCCCTGGAATGGCCTGGCGCTTTTTCTGTACGGGTTTATTGTGATCGGTTCCGTAGACAACATCGGGAGAATGTGGCTGCAAAAACGCCTCGGCGACACACACCCGCTCATCACGTTGTTCGGAGTCATCGCGGGACTTAAGTTATTCGGGTTCATCGGATTCATCTTTGGGCCGATCTTAATTGCTCTCTTTTTGTTGATCATCCGAATTTACATCCGCGAGTTCGGGCGAGATGCGCATACCACTGTTTAGTAAAGTGTTTTAGTGTTTTAGTGTTTTGGTGTTTTGGTGTTTTGGTGTTTTGGTGTTTTGGTGTTTTGGTGTTTTGGTGTTTTGGTTTAATCCATTGTTTATCCGGAGATTTCTCCCCAACTTTTGTGTCCCTCACAATGAGAATCCTTTCGACATTTATTTTCATCCTGCTAACCGTAACTGCCCGTGCCCAATTAAACGCCGCTTGTGACCTGAATTTAGGCCCCGATCCCGTCGTTTGCAACAACGCCAATTTCACGCTGAACCCCCACCCTATTCCCGGCGACTACCTGTGGTCGGGAAGCAGCGGTTTGAGTTGTACCGACTGCCCTTCGCCTGAAGTGTCGGGGCTGACCACCGGAATTTATACCTACATCGCCACAGTAACCACGCCCGATTGCACGGATTCCGATACGATTCGTGTGACGGTTATCACCGGGCAAGCCCCACAATATTCGATCAGTCCGGACCGTGAGGTGTGTATGGGCGACAGCGTGCACCTGGGTGGGCCAACCGTCCCCGGCACATTTTACAACTGGTTCTCCACGCCACCGGGCTTTGGCAGTTTTATTGCAAACCCATCGGATGTACCCGTAAACACCACCACATTCTACCTTTCCGTATCCAACGGCTCGTGCCCATTGTCCATGCTCGACAGTGTGAAAATCACTCCGGTGACATTGGAATTGCAACTTTTGACTCCCGATACAGTGCGTTTGTGCCAGGGACGTTCGCGATTGATTTTGTTTGCTGTAAATCCGGTAGGTCAACCCCTGATCTGGTCGCCACAAACAGGTTTGCAGATCGCGTCTTCCGGCACCTCTGCGACCGCCACACCTCTGGAAAGCACGTTGTACACGGTGTCGGCAACTATTGGTGGCTGTACCCGAACAAAAGGGGTCTATTTTGCTGTGGACAGCCTGCCGGCAGATTTGAAAATCCGGCCCATGGACACAACAATCTGCCAGGGCGACACTTTGCTGCTTTGGTCTCCGGCCATTGATTCGACCCGTTTTCCCGGTATTTCCCACAAATGGACGCGCACACCACAAACGGCTTTACTCACGTCGGACAGTTTGCAAAACTTACTGGTGCAGCCCGACATGCTCACTATTTATCGCCGCGTGACGCGGTTTGGAGAATGCGCTGACACCGCATCCGTAGTGGTGCAGGTCACTCCCAAAGCCCAACTAACTGCCAATCCCGATCTGGTTTCGATTTGTCCCGGTGACAGTGCAACGGTTACACTGACGTACACGCCGGGCGTGACAAACATCATGTGGTCGCCGGCTCTGGGGCTTTCCTGCCCCACTTGCGACAGTGTGGTAGTGCGCCCGGCAATTTCCACGAGCTACGCCATTTCAGGGAAATTCCAAAACTGCCCCGTGCGCGACACGGTTGTTGTTGGTTTGAAACCCCTGGCGCCCTTGCATTTCCCGGACAAAAGGACGATTTGCTTAGGCGACACCGTTCGCCTGAACGACCTGTTCGATCCTTTGGCGAAGTACACCTGGACCTCCACGCACCCAGGGTTCGGAACGGATACGTTACCCTACCCGCGATTCCAACCGACCCAAACGGCTACCTATTTTGTCACAACCAATAACGGTTGTGTCGGCACGGACTCGGTACGCATCGAAGTAAGCACGGCCACCCTGACGGCGAGCAACGACACAACCCTGTGCAGGAATCTCCCGGCTACCCTCACGGCTGTGACGAATATTCCAGGTACCGGCTTTCAATGGACGGACGCCCAGACCGGACAGCAATTGGGCACGACGCGTGTGCTGCCTGTTATGCCCGGGCAAACGACACAATATGTCGCTGTGTTTACCTACGGCGACGGTTGCCGGCTAACCGACACTGTGACTGTGACAGTTTCAGGCCAGGCGCCCGCGCTCATTTTTCCTGCCGATTTACAACTATGCCCTCGCGAAACAATCACGTTGAATCTTGGACCGGTGTTGTTGGGGGCAGAATATACCTGGACAGCCAATCCCGCGGATACGACTTTGATATTCGATGAAGCCACCCCGGAGGTCTCGCCGGCCAAGAACACGACATACATCGTGACGGCTACGTTGGATAATTGCACGGTCACCGATACGGTGCAAGTCGTCGTGTACGCAGCCTCGTTGTCGGCAACTTCAGACACTATTATTTGCGCCGAAAGTATGATCACGCTCACCGCTCTGGGAAGCGATCCCAACGGACGATACGCCTGGGACACAGGTGATTTCGGAGCCGATATTACCAAAACTCCTCTCGGCGATACCAGTTTTATCGTCACGTACACGTATGGCGACACCTGCACCTTGCGCGATACCATCTTCGTGGATGTGGCGCCCACGTTCGATCTTTCCATCAGCAGCATCCCTGACACCAATGCGTTGGATATCGGTTTACCCGTGACACTGTATGCTGTGGTAACACCGCCACAAAACCTGGACGATTTCATGTTTGTGTGGCAGGAAACCACTGTGGATACCAAGACACTCCCCTTCGCCACCGAATCCATTGAGTTGGTGCCGGCATCCAATGATACGTTTGCGTCTTTTGTGCGGTACACACTCCGTGCAAAGTCTCCCGAGGGCTGTATTAAAATTACAGAAAAAACCTTTGCTTTGATTTTTCCAAAAATCGCATTTCCAAACGCCTTCAGCCCCGATGGCGACGGCAACAACGACAAGTTTCAGATGATCCTGTTTGAAGGCATCGGGTATGTGGAACGGATGGAAATCTACAACCGCTGGGGCGGTCTGGTTTTCGAAAGTACCGACCCGAATGCCGCCTGGGATGGCACAACCAAAGGCCAGCCTGCGCCCTCAGACGTGTACGTGTTCCGCGTCATTTGGCGTCGTGGCGACGGAGCGTTACAGCCAATGGTGAAAGGCGACGTGACGGTATTGCGATAAGAAGGTTAGGAGGTTTTTGATGTAGCGAAAGGTGGCTTGACGATGCTGCAATAGTTCATTATTCTGAAAAAAAACGCATTATGGAAGCATACGGCGCAGTTCTAAACCTCGTGATCCCGGTATTTTTCTTCTTGTATTTCATCGAGGTATTCGTCGCCTGGCGACGGGGGGAACAGGTTATTCGCGGCCTGGACAGCGTGTCCAGTTTCAGTTCGGGCATCACCAATGTCGTGAAAGACGTGCTGGGCCTGAGCGTGGGCATCCTCAGTTACACCTGGTTGGTAGACAAATTGGCGCTTGTACAGATCGAGGCCACCTGGCTGGTTTACGCCATCGCTTTTTTGGTGGTTGACTTCCAGGGGTACTGGGTGCATCGCTGGAGTCACGAGATCAATTTCCTGTGGAACCGCCACATCATTCATCACAGCAGCGAGGAATTCAATTTGTCCTGCGCGCTGAGGCAGTCCATCTCCACTTTTGTCAATTACTTCACTTTTCTGCTGTTGCCTGCAGCGTTACTGGGCGTACCAGGCAAAGTCATTGCAATCATCGGCCCCTTGCACCTTTTTTTACAGTACTGGTACCATACCCGCCTCATTGGAAAAATGGGCTGGCTGGAGCACTTAATTGTCACGCCTTCGCACCATCGTGTACACCACGCCATCAACGCCGAGTACATGGACAAGAATTACGGACAGATTTTCATTTTCTGGGACAAGTGGTTCGGTACTTTCCAGGAAGAGCGTGCCGATGTGTCGCCGGTATATGGCGTAAAACGACCTGTGCGCACCTGGAACCCGTTCAAGATCAACTTCCAACATTTCTGGTTGCTGCTCGCCGACGCCCGGCACACGCGCAACTGGTGGGACAAAGTGCGCATTTGGTTTATGCCTACCGGCTGGCGGCCCGCCGATGTGCAGGAGCGATACCCCGTGGCCGCCATCGCCGACGTGTACCATTTTGAAAAATACGAGACACCGGCATCCCGAATGCTCGTAGCCTGGTCGTGGGTGCAAATGTTTTTCTGCTATTTTCTGCTGGTCTACTTTTTTGCGTTTCTCGGTCAGATCGGCGCCCCGGGTGTTTTTCTGTACGGTGCATTTGTTTTTGTCTCCATCTATGCCTACACCGAACTGATGGACGGTAACCGAAATGCGCATTATCTGGAAATCCTCAAATCCGCCCTCGGGTTGTACCTGATTGTGCAGGCAGGCGGCGACTGGTTTGGTGCACGGGGGAATGTGGGTGCTTGGTATGTGTGTGCTGTGGGCGCGTACTGCGTTGTTTCGGCAGTGGTGGCGGTATGGCTGGTGGAGTCCGAGGTGAAAAAATCATCCGTCCAAAATCCTGTAGTTTCCAGTTAATATTGGAACTGGGTAGTGTCACTTACCAAAAAAAATTGACCATTTCAGGGTAAATACAAGTGCTGAATTTTTTCAGCATGTTCAATTATTGCTCGGGCAAGTGGCTGAAAATCTGTTGGATGAAACCTGTTTGGAACCTGTTTTCCTTTACAACATCTGAATGTTGATACTGGAAACCTCCAAAACCAGGAGCACTTTTGCAGAGGTCGCCCTAAATCAAATTTTCAATCCGCCGTCATCATGGTAAAAAAATCAAAATCAACCCGCATATCCCTGATTTCAGCGGCTTTGCTGCTTTCGGCCCTGCCCTTGTTTTCCCAAATTTCACCGGAAATCTGCGCAAATGGCTTCGACGACGACAGCGACGGCTACGTGGATTGCTACGACTCAGATTGTAATTGTACACCAGACCCTGCTTGTTCCGGAACAGCGCCCGATAACATCGCGGCACGGCTGAAATGGCGTTCTCAACCCAAACTGTACAAGCCCATGACCGTGCCGCTCGTGGTCAACATGAACCCGAAAACCGATAATATGCCGGAAATCATTGTCTTTCCGGAGGATACGACCGTAGGTGGCTCGGCAACCTATTTCGCCCATATTTACCGGGGCGACGGGGCTAACGCGCACCAACCCGACATCGTACATATAGCCGACGGCATTGACCTGGCCTGGACAACACCGGCAGTCGTTGGCGATATTGATGCCGATGGAAGTCCCGAACTCGTACTGATTAGTTTTACCGGACACATTTTGGTGTACCGGGATTATACACCCGGAGCCTCTTCCGCAATGAATCTGTGGCTGAAGTCGGATTTGCCCATCAACGGGCAGGATTTCAACGCCCGTGTAAAACGCCCGCACTTAGCCGATCTGGACGGCGATGGTTTGGCGGAAATCGTTGGCGGCAACTCGATTTTTCAAGTAGACTTGTCCAATCCATCAGGTGCCAAACTAAAACGCGTCGTCTTTGCCGGATTGTCGTTGCCTGACGGCAAGTTTCACGACGGCGTGGTGTACACAGATGTGTTCAATGCAATGGGCATAGCCGACTTGCTCACGCCGGCCGACTGTAATGGCGACCCCGACTGCGGCGGCCTCGAAATAGCGGCCGGACGTGCTATTTATGCCGTGGATCTGGATACAAGTGATGGCGACGGTGTGCAAATAAAAATGGTACGCAATCTTGCACAAATGACGCCACAGGCAAACTGGGGGGATGGTTATACATCGGTAGCCGATGTAGACCTTGATGGGGTGCCGGACGTGGTGGTAGTTTCCCGGCGTTTCCAGTTTTCCGCAGAAACCTGGGGGATGTATATCTGGAA
>Ga0154020_10005538_pt1 | contig 14873 bp, 12 predicted proteins | sample Klosneuvirus_201_FD_109709 | JGI IMG/M metagenome (GOLD analysis project Ga0154020, IMG submission 109709) | Active sludge microbial communities from wastewater, Klosterneuburg, Austria - Klosneuvirus_20160825_MG | ecosystem: Engineered > WWTP > Aerobic digester > Activated sludge | place...
AAACTCGCGGCACCGACCGGCATTATCATAAATTCCTGAAAATCGACGTTATTATCCGCGTGAGCTCCGCCATTGAGGATATTCATCATCGGCACCGGCAGCGTCTTGGCGTTAGCACCGCCGATATACTTGTAGAGCGGTATTTCGAGCGACGCGGCGGCGGCACGCGCGTTTGCCATCGAAACGGCAAGGATCGCGTTCGCTCCCAGTTTTGATTTATTATGAGTGCCGTCGAGTCCGATCATCGTCTCATCGACAAGCGTCTGATCGAGAGCATCGAGGCCCTCGAGCTCGCGTGAGATCGTCTCGTTGACGTGCTCGACGGCCTTTTCGACGCCCTTGCCAAGGTAACGGAGCTTGTCGCCGTCGCGGAGTTCGACCGCTTCATTCTCACCGGTCGAAGCACCACTCGGGACCGCCGCTCGGCCCATCGAACCGTCTTCTAAAACTACCTCTGCTTCGATCGTCGGATTGCCCCTCGAATCGAGTATCTCTCTCGCCCAGATCTGTTCTATATAACTCATTTTTATATTATGCTCCTAAGAACTTTATTTAATCCCTATTTATCGGCATTTTGAGTGCCGCGCCACTTATACCTCGGCGACCCGAGGCGCCGATCGAGTCAATCTGACCTCGATAATGCGGCGTTTATCTACCTTTTCGATAGTAAAAATATGGCCGTTGAATGGAACCGTCTCGCCCTCGGCCAACAGTTGGCCGGACTCGGCCATCAGAAATCCGGCGATCGTTGTATAGCCGTCTGAGACCGGAATACTGATTTCCAGACGACGGTTAAGATCACGCACTGCAAGGCCGCCATCGAGCAGATAACTGCCGTCCGCCTGCTGGTCGATCTGTTCGTTGACTTCCTCGTCGTGCTCGTCGGAGATATCACCGACGATCTCTTCTAGCAGGTCTTCGATTGTGATAATGCCCTCGACGCCGCCGTGCTCATCGACGACAAAGCCAAAGTGAAACTTCTCTTTCTGCATCTGCCGCAGGACATCTTCGAGCTTTGCAGTATCGACCACATAATTAGGCTTGTGGATGACGCTTTCGATTTTGAAAGATCTCGATTTTTGCGTGAACGCTAAAAGGTCTTTGCTGTGGATCACGCCGACGATATCATCGAGCGAGTCCCGATAGACCGGCAAACGCGAGTAACCGTGTTCGCCAAATGATCTGGCGATCGCCTCAAACGAACTGCCCGCGGCGATCGCTACGATCTCGGTTCGCGGTATCATCGCTTCCTTGACGGTCGTTTCCGAAAACTCGAACACCTTGTTGATCAGCTTTTGCTCTTCGGCATTGATCTGTCCGCTCTCCTGTGACAGTTTGATCAAATGGCGGATCTCGTCCTCACTATAGCTCGAACCGTGCTCGCCGGACGGAAGCAGACCGAATAGGCGAACGGTCCGAGTACCGGTCCAGTCAAGAGCCCTGATCGGGTAACTGAATATCTTGTAAAAAACCTCGAGCGGCAAAGCTACGAGCATCGCGATGCGTTCCGAAAGTTCGAGAGCGGCCGTTTTCGGTGCAAGTTCGCCAAAAACAATGTGCAGGAAAGTGATAAATGAGAATGCGATCGCAAACGAGATCGCGTGCATCACCGGGCCCGACGCGAGAAATGCAGCACCTGTGACTTGTCCCAAATACACCAGAGCCGGCTCGATCAATCCTGCGACCGCCGGTTCGCCGACCCAACCGAGGCCGAGCGAGGCCAGCGTGATGCCCAACTGTGTCGCCGAGATATAGGCACTTAGGTTGTTAAGTATGTTGAGTACACGCTGGGCAGAACGGTTGTCGGCCGCGAGTGCCTCGATCCGTGTCTTACGCACAGCGACAAGGGCAAACTCGCTCGCGACAAAAAAGCCGTTTGCGAGCACCAGAAAAACTACCAAGAGCAACTTGGAAATTGATATTAAAGCGGTAGGTTCGTCCACAGCGGTGGTTGAGTCGAAGAAAAATGCGAACGAACTAGCAGGGTCATCCATCAGTTATGTCAGGTTAATATTTTCCTGAGTCGGCCATCAGCAGAACTCGGGCGTCACACGCAATAGCGGTGATTTGTCAAAAGTATAGCATACCTCAAATAGGCTCGATAACTGAATCGATCAGTTCCTGAATGAGCATTCGGCAAGAACCGCATCCGCCGCCGGCATTGCACGCCGTAGTCACGGCGTCAACAGAATCGGCATTATTTTGCTCAATAACGGCTCGGATCGTGTTTTCGCCAACGCCGAAACAGCTACAGATCAAAGGGTCGTCGCCGTGAGATCCGGCAATTCGCCGCTCGCGGCAATTGGCAAATGCGTTGCGGACGGCGGCGATACACGTTGTGGCACAATGACGACGTTCGTGCGGGATCGGACCGACGATCGTTGAAACAGTCTCGGCCAGATCCATTTGCTGCAGGCCGCCGAGGCTGTCCAAATGTCGGTCCGAAAGGTGAGAACACAGGGCGTCCGCCACCGCGACCATATATCCGCAACCGTTTGAATTAAATCGGACGCCGGTCACAGCTTTTCCGTCAATGCTAAGACTTATCGAAAATCTGACTACCGAACCGCACGCGAGATCGACGTCCGCGCCGAACCCATCGGCATCGGCCGCGATGCCCGCATTTTTCGGCCGCAGGCTAAGTTCCAGTATCTCGGGCGTAAGTTGAGTCACAGCTAAATGTTAACGATAAATGTCACACCGGCAAATCGACGGCACAATTCTTTTACAAATCGCGGCCTGTCCATTAACATAGCAGTGTCTATGAAATCGGCATTACTTATTACACTCGTCTTGATTCCCTTGATGTTTGTCGGCTGTCGGCCCGCAGCGGCACCCGTTGCGGTGTCTAACCGGCCGGTCTCGGTAAATGATGTCCCGCAGCCCGGCGTACCTATGCCGCCATCCAAACCGCTTACGGAAATGGAATGGACGACCACCGACGGTTTTGTAAACAAGCTGGGCAGCTATCAGGGAAAAGCAGTCATCCTGGACTTTTGGGCGACGTATTGTGGGCCGTGCCGCGAAGAGATCCCGCACCTTAACGCCTTACTCGAAAAATATGGCCCGGACAAACTCGTCGTCATCGGACTGAACGTCGGCGGACAGGAAGATATCGACAAGGTGCCCGAGTTTACCAAATTGACCAAGATCAATTACCCGATCGCCGTTCCCGAAGACGCCCTTAACCGCTTCATATTTGCCGAAACGAGTTCGATCCCGCAAACGGCGATCTTCGACCGTTCGGGTAAGCTGGTACAAAAATTTGTAGGCTATGGCGCGGGCGTTAAAATTGACCTCGAAAAGGCCGTTGAGACCGCAGTCAATAGCAATTGAACCTTAGATCAAATGAGAGACATTCCGGTCGGTAACGGTAGCCTGCTTGTTAATTTTGACGACAAATACCAAATTCGTGATATATACTTTCCGCACGTCGGTCAGGAAAATCATAGTGAGGGCTTTCCATTTCGTTTTGGCATCTGGGTCGATGGAACCTTTTCTTGGATATTTGCGGACGAATGGACCCGCACACTCAGATACGTCGACAATGCTCCCGTCACTGATGTAACTCTCACAAATGACCATCTCGGGATCGAGATCAAATGCTGCGATGCCGTCGCTGAGGCGCAAAACGTGTTCATCCGCCGGATTACCGTCCGCGACCTGCATTCACAGTCACGCGAGGTCCGCGTTTTTCTCCATCAGGACTTTCGTCTATACGAGAATAAGGTCGGCGACACCGCCTTTTACGACCCCGAAACTCTCGCTCTCATTCATTACAAAAAGCATCGCTATTTTTTGGTGAATACATATCCGCATTTCGATCAGTTTGCGACCGGGCGAAAGGCCTTTCGAAATAGCGAAGGCACGTGGCGCGATGCCGAGGACGGTGACCTGCAGGGCGGAGCGATCACTGAGGGTTCGGTCGATTTCACCATCGGGGTGCATCTCGCTCTGGAGGCCAACGGTCAGGCTGAGTTTCACTATTGGATCGGCGCCGGCACGTCGCACAGTGAGGTCGAGGCGATCAACAGCAAGATCATAAAGGCCGGTGCGGAGAGCTTTATCAGCCACGCGACCGGCGGTTCACTGGCCTGGCTCGAAGAGGGCAGTCTGGCCATTTCCGGCCTTTCAGAGACCGCTTTCAAACTATACCGGAGAAGTTTGCTGATCATCCGCACGCAGATCGATATGCACGGAGCGATCATTGCAGCAAATGACAGCGAGGTGACCGAACGGGCGACCGACCATTATAGTTACCTATGGCCGCGGGATGGGTCATTTGTCGCCAACGCAATGGATCAGGCGGGATACTCGTCGTATTCACACAATTTCTTTGATCTCTGCTCACGCATCGTCCACGAACGCGGCTATTTTCTCCAAAAGTATAACCCCGATGGATCGGTCGGTTCCGGATGGCATTCGTATTGGGATAAATACACCAAAAAGCCTATGTTGCCGATCCAGGAGGATGAGACGGCACTCGTACTCTGGGCTCTCTGGGAGCATTATTCGATGCATCCGGATGAGGAGTTTGTCGGGGAACTCTATCAGAGCCTGATCGTAAAATGTGCCAACTTTATCGCCGGATTTCGCGACCCTGAAACGAAGCTTCCGAAGCCGAGCTGGAATCTGTGGGAGGACCGCCGCGGTGTGCATACGTTTACGTGTGCAACGGTCGTTGCGGGGCTGCGGGCAGCCGTAAATTTTGCAAATATGTTCGGTGACAGCGATCTAGCGGTTAATTATGCCGCCGCCGCAAATGAGATCGTCGATGCGATGCGTGAGCATCTGTATAGCCACGAGCTAGGCCGATTTTTGCGTGGGCTTTTGGCAAATGGCGATGACTCGCTCTACCCTGACCCGACCATTGACGCCTCGCTATTCGGTATTTTCTATTTTGGATGTTTTACTCCCGACGACCCGATGGTCGTAAATACGATGGCGGCGATCGAGGCAACCTTGACCAATAAAACGGCCGTGGGCGGCGTCGCTCGATTTGAAAATGACGGCTATATGCGTGAAAGCGACTCCGTCACCGGCAATACCTGGTTCATCTGCTCGCTGTGGCTTGCCGAATTTTATATCGCTCGAGCAAAGTCGGCGGACGAACTCGAACAGGCTCGCAATATTATCGAATCGACGGCCGGGCTCGCAATGCCTTCGGGTGTGCTGGCCGAACAGATCGAACCCATTTCGGGCCAGGCCGCTTCGGTTTCGCCGCTCACCTGGTCACACTCGACGTATGTCGCGACGGTTTTGAGTTTTTCCAAAAAGCTAAGCTCATTTACCACCAAATAGTGATCGCGGTAATGGCCAACCCGCCGGATTACTTTGCTTTGCCTCTTAGAATCTCCGCAACTTTGCGTTAGAATCAAAGCAATGCGAAGAGCTAAGATCCTGGCCACACTCGGCCCCGCGACGAAAGACCAAACCACCATCGAAACAATGATCTCCGCCGGCGTTAACGCCGTCCGGATCAATATGTCACACGGAACTGTCGACGAACACACCACCGCTGTCTCGACGGCACGGGCCGCGGCGGCAAATGTCGGCAAGCCTTTGGCAATACTCGTAGATCTGTCCGGCCCGAAGATCCGCACGCGTACGTTGAAAGACGGCCAAAGCGTGATCCTCCGCGACGGTGCGGGGTTCACCATAACGACGCGAGACATTGTCGGCGACGAAACTATCGTCTCAACCACGTTTGCCGAACTTCCTGACTCGGTCACGCCCGGTGCACGGATCTTGCTCGACGACGGTGCTCTCGAGCTCATTGTCGAATCTAAAACTGCGACGGACGTCATCTGCCGCGTCGTAACGGGCGGCGTGTTGAGCGAGAGAAAAGGCATCAATCTGCCCAATACGCCGCTGCCGATACCTTCGCTCACGGAAAAGGACCGCGTCGACCTCGAATGGGCAATGGCCCAGAATGTCGATTACATCGCACTTTCATTTGTCCGAACTGCGGCCGATTGCAAAGAGGTCAAGGACATTATCAAGCGACTGAATAAGCGTAAGCTTGGGCGTGCCCTGCTCGTCGCCAAGATCGAGAAAGCGGAGGCGATCGAGAATCTAATAGAGATAATTGAGGAAACCGACGGCCTGATGGTCGCTCGCGGCGATCTCGGAGTCGAGACTAGCGTCGAACTCGTTCCCGTTTACCAAAAGCGGATCATCGAGCTTGCCGTCGCCCACGACAAATTTGTCATCACCGCGACGCAGATGCTGCAATCGATGATCGAAAATCCGTTTCCGACCCGTGCTGAGGCCTCGGATGTCGCCAATGCCGTGTGGGATGGAACGGACGCCGTGATGCTCTCGGCCGAGACAGCCAGCGGTAAGTTTCCGGTCGAATCGGTCAAAACAATGGTCAAGATCATCGACTCGGCGGAGACGATCAAGCCCGAAATGCTCAAAAAGCCTGTCAAGCTCACGCAACCTCCATCCGGACGGACCAGCCAGGCACTATGCAAGGCCGCCGCCTACGCCGCCAAGGAGATCCGGACCGAAAAGATCGCTGTATTCACGGAATCAGGCCTGATGGCCAGACGACTTTCAAACGTGCGTTCCGGGCTTCAGTCCTTTGCACTTACGACATCGCAGGACGCCTGTAATCAGCTTGCGTTGATCTGGGGAGTCACGCCGCACCTGCACGAAGACCGCGGTACGACCGGCGAAATGCTCACCGTCGGCGAGCAAACGCTACTGGAGACCGGGGCGGTGAATGTGGGGGAAACGATCATTATGATGGCTGGCCGCCTTTCCGGTTTTGGACTTTCGAGCTCAGTGATCGTGTGGACGGTGGGTGCCCATCTAGCGGAACGCTGATCTGATCCTCCCGTGCATCAGCCAATATTGCCGAGGCAAATGATCAGCCGATCTTTTGGTTAACGATCTGCATTATCTCAGTTTCCTGCACGATAGTTCGCTTTTCGATCTCGGAGCCTTCCGTCAATATTTCATCCGCAAATGCTCGGTCTTTGAGGCCCGCCGCGTTGATTTTGACATTCAGAAACGCTCCCATAATCGCCGAACGGGCGCAAAGAGCTCCGACGCCGGCGTCTGTCACAGAATTTGGGTTTCCGTTTTCGGCCATTGCCCGTATCACTTCAAATGCGTCAAACGTCCGCCGCATCGTTCGGAGAGGCACCTCGGTCGCGTATTTGGTCGCCTGCTGAATGGCGTCAGTGCGGGCCGACCTTTCTTCGGCGGTAGTTTTGGGCAAGCCGAATGCGTCCATCACGAGGTTAAATGAGTTAGTGTCTTCGTCAACAAGTGCGAGCAGATCGTCCTTGATCAATTGTGCCCTGACCGCCTGATCCGAAAACTCTTCCCAACGGTCATCCCAACCCGCCTTGTGCGAAGAGAGATTAGCGACCATCGCCGCCAGTGCCGCACCCAACGCCCCGAGATAAGCCGAGATCGAACCGCCGCCCGGCGCCGGTGATTCCGACGCGGTTTCGTCGGCAAATTCGACACAGGTCATATCGACGAGCCTCTTTACAGATTCTCCGGCGGCAATTACGTATTCGATGATCTTTTCGTCCGCAATAAAGGGTTTGAGATCGTCGAGCCCCATCGATCTGATCGCGATCTTAATGATCTCGGCGTCGGTAATACCGAGCGACCGCTGCTGTTTCGTCAAATAATATTCTCCGGCATCGATGATCGCCTTTTTTGGAACGAGGCCGACGATCTCGAGGCCCGTAACCCGAATTCCGCGCGATCGAGCCTTTTCGCTGACCTCGTCAAAGGCGACGTGAAGCGGCGTTTCGCTGAGGTTTGTGATATTCATCGACACCTGAGCGATGCCGTATTCCTCGATAAACCAGCCGATCGCCTTGGTTCCCTTGAGCGTACCGGGCAGCATCACCGGTTCGCCGTTATCATCGACCACGGCTTTGCCGGTGATCGGGTTGCCCTCACGCAGCGGGCGTCCCTTTTCGCGAACGTCGAAAGCAATGGCGTTTGCCCGCCGCGTCGAGGTCGTGTTCAGATTGAAATTTACCGCGATCAGAAAGTCTCGAGCCCCCACGGCCGTCGCACCGGAACGTGCCACGGTCTCCGTAAATTCAGCGGGGCCAAAGTCGGGCTGCCAATCGTCGCTCACAAGCCTTTCGGGCAGCGCTTCGTACTCGCCCTCGCGACAGTTGGCGAGATTGCGGCGATCGTCTTGGAATGCCGCATCTTCGTAGCAATATACAGGGATCGAAAGTTCGCTGCCGATACGTTTGGCAAGTCGCCGGGCATACTCGGCCGTCTCATCCATCGTGACGCCCGAAATCGGCACCAGTGGGCAAACATCTGTCGCCCCAAAGCGCGGATGGTCGCCTCTGTGATGGCGCATATCGATCAGTTCCTGAGCCATTTTAACGGCGGCAAAGGCTGCTTCGATGACAGCCTCGGGCTCACCGACGAAGGTAACTACGGTGCGATTGGTGGTCGCCCCGGGATCGACATCGAGCAGTTTGACGCCGTCGATCCGTTCGATCTCATCGGTGATCTGTTTGATCACGCCCATATCGCGGCCTTCGCTAAAGTTTGGGACACATTCGATCAGCTTTTTCATAAACAATAGTTGATCTAAAAATGATAAGCGAAAACCGTGCTTTCTCCAATTTGGGTTGCTCAGCCGCTACGAGCTACATCTTTACGGCGGTGATTATCTCGGTATCGTTGAGCATACCGGCCATATTCCTATCGTCGGACAAAGGCTCGATAACAAACTTCTCGATCGTACCCGTTTGGTCCCACATCGTGGTCACGAAAGGATAATCGACGGAAAAAGTACCTTTTCCGCTCTCACCGAACGGAGTTATCCACGTCGGAGGTCTGACCTGCGTCCATTTAACAACATAGTCGCGGTCAAAATAGTAATAATAGTCCTGTCCGCGCCAATAGATATGCCACCATCCGACCAACCACTCCGGTACAGGCACGAACTGAGGCGAAGAGAAATATAGCTCGATATCAAGCCAGCCTTCGAGCTTAAATGGGTCGTACGGCAAATCGCCCCGAACCCGACGCAGAACGTCATATTCCGACAACAGAGCCTCCTGAGTAAACGGCGGTCGCCGGTGCATACTGTGCTCTGTTCCGTCGCCCTGTCCGGCGGCCGCCCGAACAAGAAACGGCCCTTCGAAATCAAGTGCTACGTCGACGTGATACTTTTTGTGTCGCAAAATATCACCGTATTTCGGCCTGAGCCCGGCCGCAGGGGTGACCCACGCGTCAGTTTTGTACATATAACCGAGAGCCTGCTCTAGATTGAACCAGTTGGTGATGTCCTTAATTCCGATCTGCTGGGCATACCAATTGACGAATCCATTACAAGCCGTCATACGGCCTCCGGCTTCCCAGTTGGCCATCAGGACCAAGTGACTTGTGTTAGTAAGCCTTGAAAACTCGTTTTGGTAAAACGGCGGATTCTGATTCGACGTGTAAATGGCATTGAATGGCAGATTTGCGTCAATGACGTTGCGGGCTCGATCTCGTATATTCTCCATTTCAACCTCCAGAGAATGAAGATTCGGAGAAACTGCCGGGAAAGACAAATTCTCCGGCGCCTATCAAAAGATTATGCTCAAATGGCTTTAGTTACAAGCGCCGAAAGAGGCGTGAATGCACGGCCGATCAATCGCCGCGCATCGCGTGGACCGGATCGAGATTGGCCGCTCGCCACGCCGGATAGAGGCCGGCGACGAGACCGAGCAGCATCGACGTGAAAAAGCCCGAAACCACAGCCCACAGCGGAACAACTGTCGGAAAACTGATGGCAAGCCGGATGAGCAATGCCGCAGCCAGACCGATGAGAATACCGATAATACCGCCAAACCCCGTCAATACCACGGCCTCAGTCAAAAACTGAAAGAGAATGTCGGATTTTTTTGCACCGACCGCCCGCCGGATCCCAACCTCGGCAGTGCGTTCGGTAACTGAGACAAGCATTATATTCATTACGCCAAGGCCGCCTACCAGAAGGCTTGCGAGTGCGATCGGAACGACGATGGCCGCAAGGCCCGAGATAGCTTGATTGACGACTTCAAAGATCTGCTCCGCCTTATTGGCTCCAAAATTATTGGGCTCATTTGGCCCGACGCCGCGTCGCTGGCGCAGTACGGCCGAGACCTCGTCGAGTGCCTCGTCAGTTTTGCCCTGAAATGCTCTGACGCAGATCACGGTATTTTTGATCTCGGGATAAAATTTCAGAGCAGTTTCAAATGGGATGTAAACCGAGCGCAGCTCGATATCGTCACTGCCGATCACGCCCTGGCCCGCCGGATCAGCGACGACGCCGACCACCCGGAATATGCGGCCATTGATCTTAACGGTCTGATCGATCGGGTCGCTGTCTTCGAAGATCTGGGTCGCGATGCGGTGGCCGAGCACGGCGACGGCACTCCTGTTTTTTCGTTCGTAATCTGTAAAAAAGCGTCCGGATGCGAGAGTGATCGAACTTATCTCAGGATAATTTTCCCAGACGCCGAGGATCAACGGATTAAAACCCTCGCGGCCATTTCCGTTGATCTTTGGCGGATTTGCGGTCGGGCCGTAATCGCCGATCACTTTCTGCGGCGAAACCGCCTTAAGCCCCGGCAACGCTGCTATCGCGAGGGCGTCCTCGTACGTCAGTTCCTTCCGCTGACGTTCCTCGGCCGTCGGTGTTTCGAACGAAGGCCCGATCTTCGCTCCTTTTGTAAAATAGATTGCATTCGGCGATGACTCTTCCGTCACGGCGGCGACCCTTTCGGAAAGTCCTGTGAGGATCGCTCCGACCATCGAGACGACCGCCGTTCCGATGATCACGCCCGTCAGGGTCAGTGCGGCACGCAGTTTGTACGACCACAGCGACGCAAACACCGCTGTGACCGTATCTTTGGCAATTTGGAGGTTTAGACTCATATACCCACTATTCGCTGCGAAGAGCCTCGATCGGATCGAGTTTTGCCGCTCGACGCGCCGGTATCACACCAAATACGATACCCACGAAACAGGACATCAAGATCGCCGTGACCACCGATCCGATAGGCATAAACAGCGGTAGAGCGGTGATCCACGCGACCAACTCGATCAGCAAAAATGCAAATGTAACTCCGCAGATACCGCCGGCGATCGTGAGCAGCAACGCCTCGAACAAGAACTGCGTCAGGATGTCACGCCGCGTTGCCCCGATCGCCAAACGGATCCCGATCTCACGCGTCCGTTCGGTAACGGATGCGAGCATCATATTCATAACCACGATGCCGCCCACCGCCAATGCGATCAGAGTCAGAGGGAAAGTGATCACCCCGATCAGGCCGGTCAGATTCGACGTAAATGTCTGAACACTCTTGGCGGTAACCAGGCTGAAATCATCACCGACGTCTGAGTCCAACTTACGGCTCAGTCGTACTCCCAACCGCAGTGCCTCCTCGGTCTCTGCGACCGACAGTCCGGCTGAGGCCAGCGACCTGGCAAGTATCGAGATCGAACGGGTTCGTTCACCGAAGATCTTTGAGAATGTCCCCAGCGGTATCAGAGCAAATCCATCCTGTGACGACCCGAATATCGACCCACGAGGTTCGGCAACGCCAATGACCGTGTAAGGAAGTTGGCCGATCCTCAGTTCTTTGCCGATCGGACTCTCGGTCGGATACAGGCCGTCTGCCACGTCGGCGCCGATGATACAGACATTTCGCCGAAGTTCATCGTCGGTGCCGTTAAATTCGCGTCCGGTGGCGACCTTTAACGTCGTGAGTTGTGTGATGTTTGGCGTAACACCCTGGATCGAGATGCCGTTGAGTGTCTTGCCTGCATTTCGGACCGGCAACGAGGCCGTGACCTCAGCACCCATCTCAAGTTGTGTTTCAAAACGCTTTCGCAATGCGTCGAGGTCATCGGGCAAGATATCCGGCCGTTTTGCAAGAGCGGTCACAAAGGCCTGTCCGTCACCCGAAAAATCCTGAAACGCGGCCTTTTCGAGCCGGACTACGTCAGGTGCAAAATTAGCTACCTGACTGACCACAAATGCACTTGCTCCGGCAAGTAACGCCGAGACGATCGCTACTGAGGCAACACCGATCATCACCGAAACTACAGTCAGGATCGACCTGAGTTTACTGCCCAGAAGTGAGCCGCCGGCGATACGTAAAAACTCCAGCCAATGTCTGAATTCGATTTGTAGGGTCTTTATGATCAATATCTCTTCGAACCTCGGGATGTGATTCGCCGATATTTCAAATTTGGTTTACAACAGACGGAAAGAAGCCTGTGATCGCGTCCGAAATGGATCGGCGATCCGTTCACACACATCGACGCGTAAATAAAACCAGTGAGTATCCGCAAACAGGCTAAACGACGGCGCCAAAGAGTTTTCCGACGAGTGCCGTCGCCCCCATAGCGATCGCTCCCCAGAATAACACTCGGACCGCACCGGTCACTATGCCCGCACCGCCGGCACGTGCGGCAATGCCGCCAAGCAGGGCCAGAAACAGCAGCGAACTGGCCGCGATCAGCCAGATCATCAGCGGCCCGGGCGCAAAGTACGCCACCACCAGCGGCAATGTCGCACCAATAGCAAAACTCACAGCCGAAAAAACTGCGGCCTGCAACGGATTGGCACTCAGCGTGTCGGTGATCCCGAGTTCGTCGCGAGTGTGGGCACCGAGCGCGTCGTGATCCATAAGCTGTTCGGCCACCTGCAGTGCAAGTTCCGGGTCGAGGCCGCGGCCTTCATAGATCCCTGCAAGCTCACGAAGTTCAAACTCCGGCTCGTCGGCGAGGTGCTTGCGTTCGAGCTCAATATCCGCCTTTTCGGTGTCGGCTTGTGAATGGACCGAGACATATTCACCGGCGGCCATCGACAGAGCTCCGGCAAACAAACCGGCGACACCGGCCAACATCACTGCACTGTGTCCAGAGTCGGCGGCAGCCACACCGATCAGCAACGATGCCGTAGACACGATGCCGTCATTCGCCCCCAAAACAGCCGCACGCAACCAGCCTATGCGATGCGTGCGGTGCATTTCGTTGTGTACCATAGTCGTTTACCTTCGCTATGGAAAGAATATCCTATTGTGGGAATTTTTAAGAACGGCCAGCGAGCATTGCGGCCATTTTTTGGTGAATCAGTTCGACTGCCTTAAGCGGACGGATCATTACTTTGAATTGCGTGAGTTTGCCGCTCTCATTCCATTTGAGCATATCCACGCCATTTACGGTTATGCCGTCGATCTCGACGACAAATTCGAGTACGGCATCGTGATCGCCGACAATCTCTCGGACGTATTGAAATGTGTCATTCAAGAATACGCCGTAAGCCGCCGTCAGATATCGAAGTGTGATCGGCTTGCCTGACTGCGGCGTGTGAACGACAGGTGAATAGAAAACAACGTCGTCCGCCAGAAGCCAATCGAGCCCCGAGACATCGCGGGACTCGACCATCTTGTGCCAGGCTCTGACAGTATCGTTCATACGTCGAGGTCTACTCCGCATTAATGACACTGGCGACGGTTTCCTTCTTCAATCCGCCATTACGCTTGGTATAATCAGCCAGCGAAATTTGCGGGTCACGCCAAGCGTCGAGATGGCCGACCTGATGTACGCATTGGATCGTACAGGTCGGAGCGCACCATTTTTCAGTATGGTACTCGCGTTTGAGGTCTTCGTGCGTGTACTCGAGCAGCGGAATTCCCGGTGTTCCGCGTTGTTGGGAACACCAACTAACGATCCCGCCTTCGTCAACGTACAGATATCTAGATCCGGCACGGCAACGCCATTCGTATTCGCCGCCGTCCACGAGTTCGTCCTGAAACCAATTCCAACGGGCATAGGAGCGGGCACCTTTGGCCTTGATCTCTTTGTAAACCTCTTTTTCACGGTCCGTCAGGCCCTTGTTGAGGCCGTCGCCGTCGTGAATGATGCCGACCGTAGACGAAAACCCGAGTTCGAGAGCACGGTTTGCAATGATTAGAGCCTCATCCGGATTGGCAACGCCGCCACCGACCACAGAATTGATATTAACCTTAAATTTGGCGTGATCGTGCAGATTGACGAGCTTAGAATCGAGCACCTTGAGGCTCTTTTTCGAAACGTCGTCGGGCGTCACATTATCGATCGAGATCTGCAGATAATCGAGGCCTGCTTCATTCAGCTTTTTGATCTTATCGACCTGAAAGTAATAGCCGTTAGAGATCAATCCCGCAATCATCCCGTGATGGCGGATGCGGGCAATGATCTCGAATATCTCCGGGTGCATCATCGGTTCGCCGCCGGAAATAGTGATCACCGACGACCCGAATTCGGCGAGTTTATCGATACGCTTGAGCATTACGTCGATCGGTACCGGATCGCTCGTTTTGTCATACTCGTTGCAATACGTACAGGCGAGATTACAACGACGCATCGGCACGATATGTACCAGCACCGGATGCCGCGTCGAGGCAAATGCCCGGACCGTGTGGCGAACTCCGCGTGTGAATCTGCTAAAACTGCTTGCCTTTGGCATAAGATCTTCTGACCGCGATAACTAAACTTCTGATTATAGATTCTGGTCGGTTCTATTTCAAATTCAATAAAATCGCCCCGTACCGAAACGATTCGGTCGGGGCTCGATTTTGTTAATAAACAACGGCGAATTAACCCTTGATCTCTTTGGTGCCGCTCGGGTATGAGAGCTTGAACACCGAGGTATCAAGCTTGACGTTCTTTTTGATCGCGGACAAAAGTATCGTCGTCGTATCGCCGTTATTCTCATTGATCCGGGCTTGCCGCGGCATACCATCGGCATCCACCCAGAGTTCGGCCGTTTTGTAACTCGTCGCCGTCTTAGGCGTCAAAAGTACGTGCCAGGTCTTGATCCCGCCTTTGATCTCTTCTTCGCCGACATACCC
>Ga0154020_10005539_pt1 | contig 14872 bp, 15 predicted proteins | sample Klosneuvirus_201_FD_109709 | JGI IMG/M metagenome (GOLD analysis project Ga0154020, IMG submission 109709) | Active sludge microbial communities from wastewater, Klosterneuburg, Austria - Klosneuvirus_20160825_MG | ecosystem: Engineered > WWTP > Aerobic digester > Activated sludge | place...
GAGGGTAAGTAGTCCAAGTCTGCTCGTAGCTCCAAGCCTCGGCTTTACATAACCGAGATTACGCGATCTCGCGCTGCGGTAGGCTCGATCCCCCGCACCGTCTCTGGTGAACCAATGCAAGCAGGCGTCTCTTGGAGGAGACGCCACATCTCGACGCGTTGGTTGCATGTCAGTCGTCTGGCGGAGCCGATGGACAGTCGTCGTACTCGCACTCGTCTTCGGCGCGGGTGCCGGACGGACGGGGCTGGGAGCGCTCCGCGACGGCCGAAAGGAAGCGAGCGGCTTCGGCGGCATTCTGGACCGCGGCGACCAGGCGCATTCGGCCCTGGCATCGGGGACAGACGAGCACGTCTTCGGCGAACGTCCGGCGGAGTAGCTTGCTCCACTCCATGCGAGGAGAAGTCGCGAGGAGAGTTCCGTGGAGGGCGCGAGCATGGTGAGGCTCGGTGATCGTAGCGAATGGAGCGCGACCTGCCACCGGCGGCGATGCGAGCACCGTGGGCGGCCGAGCGGGTGGGATGCCTCGCTCGGGGTTTAGGGGAGCCTGTCGAGGCAGGGGCCGGGTGGAGGACGTCGGCTCCTCCGTCTTCCTGGGCTGTGCGGGTTCTGTGGGTTCTGGATGCGTCGGCCGAGCAGGCGCCCTGACCCCACGGACCCCACGCGGCACGATCGCGCTGCGCCAGCGGGAGCTCGGCGCGAGCACGCCGTGATACCGCAGGAACGGGTGACGGGGCGGCGGCACCAGCGCCGCAATGCGGGCCAGCAACTCCACGGGCTGCAGGATTCGGTGGGTGGCGTTCTTCCGTGGGTGCTGCAGCTGGTAGGCGATGCGTCCGTCGGGCAGCACCGAGAGACGATGCAGCGCGAACGGCGGTCTGGCGCAGTAGCGAACCAACCGTTCGCGAGCCACATCGTCGTCAGCGCCGATCCGGACGGCCGCGTGCAGGTTGAAGCCTTCGAGCGAGACCGACGCGCGACCGTCAGGCCGCGGCTCGTCCCGGTCGGCCTTGCCGTCGTCTGCGTGCCCCTCGAGGTGGTCGAACAGTCCCTGCTGGACGGCGACTTGCGCGCATCCGACGAGGGCGTCGGCGTCGAGGTCCTCTTCGCGGCCGAGCGGATGGGTCGCGAGCCAGCGGGCCACGCCGGCTTGCACCTGCAAGAGGACGGTCATGAGATCGGCACGTGTTGGCGCGAATGCAGGGTGGAACACCGGCGCCCCCTGCCCCGTGCGCGTGAAGAGCCCCTCGAGGAACAGCACGTGGAAGTGCACGTGCAGGTTCAGCGAACCTCCGAAGCGCTGCACGAACGTGACGGCGCCGGCGCGTCCCTCCTTCGGGCCGGCGACGCGGTGCATCCAGCGCTCGACGGCTCGGTAGAGGATCTTGTCGATGGCGTTCACGAGCTGCGGATGACGGGCGGCGAGCGCGCGGAGCGCGTGTGGCAGCGAAAGGACCCACTGGCGGATCGGCACGTTGGGCAACACCCGGTCGACGAGGTGTGCCGCCGTGTTGGCCATCATCCGCCCCGCGCACGACGGACACGTGCCTCGCTCCTTGCAGGAGAAGGCCACCACGTGGTCGAGGCTGCACGCCTCACAGCGCAGGCGCAGGAAGCCGTGCTCGGGGATGCCGCACCGCAGGTAGCGTTCGAACGCCCTGCGGACGTAGACCGGCAGGGCACGCGCGTAGCTCTCCTCGGCGTGGCGCAGGAACGAGCCGAGGTGCTCGCGCACGACGGCATGGAGCACCGTCTGCTCCGGACGGTGGCGAGGATGGGACCGCGCCGTGCACGACACACGTCCCGCCTGGCGAGAACCGTGCGCGCCGCTCGACGCGCAAATCCTCGGCAATTTCGCCAAATTGTGAGGCCGAACCGCCGGCGGTCGCCGGCGGCCGCCGGCGTACACGCGCACCGCAGCCGCAAGGCCTGAGCCGGCTAGGCTCCGCCGATGACCTACTGGGGCTCTCCACCCTCGTGAACGTGTTGCTCGCCGTGGTGTCATCACCCTTCGAGCGTCACCCCCGTCCAGGCCTCGCTGCGGGCCCACAGCGCCTCCGCGAGCCCCCGATCGATCGCGTACGGCCGCACCCCGTGGTTGCTCGGCTCCTGCACGACGACCGCCACGTCGCAGTCCTCGCAGTACACGCCCCCCTTCCCCTCGAGCTGCGGGCTCGTCGCGGCCCAGACCTGCGTCGCCGCCCCCTGCTCGACCGTCTTGAACCGCATCGTCAGCCCGCTCGAGATGCTCGGCGCCTCCGCGACCGTGAGCTTCCCGTCGACCACGCCGAAGGCGCGGCGCTCCTCCTCCGAGAGGTGCCGCATGAGATCGGTCACGATCCCGCCGGGGTGCACCGCGAACGCGCGGATCCCGCGGGCGCGGCCGCGCGCGTCCAGACCGACCGCGAACAGCACGTTCGCCGTCTTCGCCTGTCCGTACGCCGCCCACTTGTCGTACGGACGACGCTCGAACCACGGATCGTCCAGGTCGACGGCGCTGCGCTGATGCCCGCGCGACGACAGGGAGATCACGCGCGCGCCGTCGGCGAGCGTGCGCCAGAGCCGCACCGTCAGCTGGAAGTGGCCGAGGTGGTTGACGGCGAACTGCGACTCGAAGCCGCGCGCATCCCGCGACAGCGGCGCCGCCATGATGCCCGCGTTGTTCACCAGCAGATGAATCGGACGTCCACGCTCGACCATTCGCGCAGCGAGCGCGTCGATCGACGCGGGATCGGCGAGGTCCATGGGCAGCAGCTCCACGCGGTCGATCCCGGCGAGCGCTGCGCTGGCCTTCGCCGGCGATCGCACCGGCACGATCACCGTCGCCCCCGCCTCGGCGAGCACGCGCGTGGTCTCGAGCCCGATGCCCGCGTAGCCGCCGGTCACGACGACGTCCTTGCCGACGAGCGAGCGCCCACCCAGCACATCACGCGCCGTCGACGAGAAGCCGAAGCCGGAGGGGAGCGGAGCCTGCGGCGTGTCGTCCATGGGTGTCGAAGCAGGCTAGGACGGTCCGGGTACGCCGCAACACCTCGGCGTGCGGCTCCGGGCGCCTCCTGGAGTGGCCGGGGTTCCTGCAAGCGAGGCTTGCGGCGTCTTGGATTTCGCGGGGTCTCGCCGCGCCGTAGGGTCTCTTCGTCGAGCGGCGCACCAGCGCCCTCGCCATGACCCGAACGCTGACCGCAGCCGGACGCGCCGCGCTGCTCGGGGCCGCGTGCACCCACGCGCGCCCCACCGAGCCCACCTCTGTGAAAGGAGCTACACCCATGCACTCGACCTCGACCAACGTCACCACCCCCGATGTCCTCGCCGTCGTCGATCTCCACGTCGCCGCCTTCGACCCGTGGAAGAGCGGCTTCGACGGCCACGCGAGCGCCCGAGAGGCCGCTGGGGTGCTCTTCTCCCGCGTGAACCGCTCCGCGGACGACCCCACCGCGGTCACCGTGTGCCTCGGCGGCGCGGACCTCGCTTCGCTCCGCGCGTTCCTCGCGAGCCCGGAGCGCGCGAAGATCATGAAGGAGTCCGGCGTCGTGGGCGCGCCCACCACCACCCTGACGACGCCCGTCGAGGACCTCACCCTCAGGGACCGTCCCCTCGCCGGCGCCTTCGTCCGCCACCACGTGGCCGACTTCGACGCATGGAAGCGCGGCTTCGACGCCCGCGCAGGCGCCCGCGCGAAGGGCGGCGTCGTCGGCCACGCCATCGCGCGCGGCAAGGACGATCCCGCCGAGGTCATCGTCTACCTGCAGGCCGAGTCCCTGGCGGCGCTCCGCGCGTTCGCTGCGTCCGACGACCTGAAGGCGGCCATGGCCGCCACCGGCGTGATCGGCGCGCCGCGCGTGTCGTTCGTGCAGTCGTTCGCCACCCAGCCGTGAGCTCAGGGCGTCCGCCCCGAGTACCGCTGACCCTCGGCCGCGAAGTGCTCGACGAGCAGGTCCACCACCGCCCGCACGCGCGCCGAGTCGCGGTGCGACTGGTGGTAGACGATCCACAGGTGGCTCGAGGCGACGGGCTCGTCGAAGACCCGCACGAGGCCGGGCCGGTCGTGGAACGACGGGCACGGGACGACCCCGATGCCGGCGCCGGACGCGATCGCGTACGTGACGGCGTCGGGGTTGTCGAGGCGCATGGTCGGGGTGTGGCTCCGCCGTCGCTGCTCGATCCACTTCGGCCCAGGCACCTCGGCGAGCGCTGCGTGATAGAGGACGAGCGGCTGATCGGCGATCTCGTCGTCGGTCGAGGGCAGCGGGCGTGGGTGGTCGGCCGAGGCCACGAGGAACCAGCCGATGTCGACGCCGCGCCGGGCGACGAGATCGGTGGTGGTCGGCTTGACCGCGCGCAGCGCAACGTCGGCCTCTCCCTTGGCGAGGTCCACCATGGCGAGCTGCCCCGTGAGCTCGATCGTGAGGCCGGGGTGGCGCGCGCGACCCTGCGCCACGATCGGCGAGAGCGGCAGGACCGTGGCCGGCGTGCACGACACCTTCACGAGGCCCGAGACGCCGGTCTTCGCGGCGCGCACCTCGCGGGTCAGCGCCTCGAGCTGTTCGGCCACGCGTTCGGCGGTCTCGAGCGCGCGGCGGCCCTCGGCCGTCCACGTGAGCTCCCGCCCGCTGCGCACGACGAGCTGCGCGCCGAGCGCCTCCTCGAGGGCGGTGAGCCGGCGCGAGACGGTGGAGCTGTCGACGCCGAGCAGACGCGCCGCGCCCGCGACGGAGCCACCCTTCGCGAGCGCAGCGAGGACCCGGAGGTCGCTCCATTCGAGGTCCATTGGCGACAGTCTACCCGCGGCAGCACCTCAGGGCATCGTGTGGAACGATACGTCGTCGACCACGATACAGGTGCCGCGAGCGGTCGAACCGATCTGGACCTCCACGGCTCCGCCCGTCGCTGCGCGAGGCGATGGTGATCGTCCCGTCACAGGACCCGGCGTGCCTCGACGAGACCCGCGTCGAGGCGTGGAGGCGGGCGATCGACGCGGGCGAGCGGCCCGCGGTGGTGGCGCTCGCGTGGCACAAGCTCGAGGCCTATGTGCGCGCACAGGTGCCAGCGCGTGTGATCGAGAAGAGCTGAGTCGTGTCTCCTGCGGCGCGCCGCTGCTGCTCGATCGAAAGGAGGCCCTTCCCGATTGCAATTCGCGATGTGGGAGTCAGACTGGGCCGCATGCATCGGGTGTTGCTCTGCTGTTCACTCCTCGGGTGCGGCGCCATGACGACTTCGAGCACCACCGAGACGGGGCTCGATACGTCGTCCGATGCGGGTCCGAGCGACGCGATCTCCGACGCGACCGCGGTGTCCGACAGCGCCGAGGCGGCGCCCGAGACGGCGCTCGGCGATGGGACCGGTTGCCAGGTGAAGGAGGTGCTGGCGACGCCGATCGGGGACAGCGGCACCGTTCTCTACACCACCCGCTTGTCCGATCCAGATCCGGGTGCGACCACGGCGCGCATCGAGGCCGACAGCACCGGCAAACTGACGGTGGTCTGCACCGCAGCTGGGCGCGAGAGGCTGCGCCTCGAGTTCGGTCCCTACAAGGCACTCGGATCGTACGACCTGGCAGTGGGCAAGCTCGTCATCGATGGCAAGACCTCGGACCGCGTCTGCTCGGTCAGCGTGTCCTCGGGTGGGAGCGCCGGGGCGCTCCGAGGGTTCGTGCGATGCCCGACCGAGCCCTACTCGGACGCCAACGTCTTTGCGCACACCGAGCCCCCGATCGGACTGGCTGGGTTCGAAGCGAAGCCTTGATCCCGGGGAATCAAGGGCACCCAGCGTGTTCCCAGCGGGCGACCGGCATCACGCTGGCGATGCCCGGAGTGTTCGCCAGATGGTCAGAGCGCGAGCAGCTCGTCGAAGCGGGCGAGCACGTGGTCCGCCTCCTCCACCGCGCCGTACCCCCACGTCGCGTGGGCGAACCGCACCCCGTTTGCGCGCGCGGCCGCGCGGTCCCCCTCCGTGTCGCCGACGAACAGCGGCGAGCCGAGGCCGTTGCGCGCCATCACGCTGCGCAGGTTCGTGGCCTTGTCGCGCCCGGTGTTCCCCCAGCACTCGAAGTCCACGAAGTGCCCGCCGAGCCCGCTCAGCGCGAGGAAGTTCTCGATGTACCCTTGCTGACAGTTGCTGACGATGCACAGCGGCCGACGCGCGCGCAGCGCGGGCACGAGCTCCAGCACCCCGGGGAACACGTGTGGCGGCGCCGCCGAGTCGCGCTCGGCGATGGCGACGTTGTCCTCGACCGCGGTCTCGTCCGAGAGCCGCTGCAGGAGCTCGCCCGAGAGCTCCGGGAACGCCGCCTGGATGGCCTCGAAGTGCGATTTCCCCGTCACGGCGCGCACGTCGGCGGCCGTCACGCGGCGCGCGAGCCCGAGGCGTCCGAGCACGCGGTTCCACGCGAGCGCGCAGGTGGCCGTCGTGTCCCAGAGGGTGCCGTCGAGGTCGAAGATCAGCGCGTCGAGCACGCCGCCACGTAGCACGTCCGTCGCGCTCGGGCGCCCTCAGCCGCCGGCGCCGAAGTTCTGCGTCCAGTAGTGCTTGTACTTCGAGCTCGCGCCCATGAAGTACCCGACCCCGAGCTGGGTGTACTTGGGGTTCATGATGTTCGCGCAGTGGCCGTCGCTGTTCATCCACTGGGTCATCGTGGCAGCCGCGGTGGAGTTGCCGGCGGCGATGTTCTCGCCCATCATGCCACCCTTGTAGCCGGCGGCCTTCATGCGATCGAACGGCGAGCGGCCGTCGAGCCCCGTGTGACTGAAGTAGTTCTTGGTCGCCATGTCCTGGCTGTGCAGGCGCGCCGACTGCTGCAGCTGCGGGTGCATGGTGAGCGGCGGCGCCGGACCGAACTTGCCGCCCGTGCGACAGTCGGCGCCCGCGGCGCGGCGCTTGTTCGTCTCGTCGAGGATCTCCTGCTCGAGCGACGCCGAGGCCGCCGGCCACCCGTCGCCCGGGCCGGTGTCCGCGGGCGGCGGCGTGCCCGTGTCCTTGGGCGCCGTGCCGGTGTCCGTGGCGCCGGTGCCCGTGTCGGTCGGCGCAGCGTCGGCGCCGCTGTCGTCGGTCACCCCGCTGTCGTCGGCGGGGGCGCCGGTGTCGTCGTCGCCTCCTCCGATCCCGCCGCTCGAGCAACCCGTGACGAGGAGGAGAACTGCCAGCCACCCTGAGGGAGCACGCATCCCTGACAGAGTGTCCGACGGCGGCGATTCCGGCCAGCCCCGACCGTCACCGGTGCAACGTTCCATCACGGCGGACGCGGACGCCCATTTTTTGGTCCTGCACGGATGTAAAGCGGGCGTTTTACATTCGTGCGAAAACAAAATGGCGCTCCCCCCGCCCGGCACCCGTCAGTGGACGAACTTGTCGCCGCCCCACGTGTAGGTGACGTCCTTGCCCCAGGGGAGCACCAGCGGCTCGATCCCCGTGTCCGCCTCCTTCCCGAACGGCCAGGTCTTCTCGGTCCACCCCTTGGCCGTGCCGCGCATCAGCTCGATCTTCCCGGGAGTACCAGGCTTGGCCGTCACGATGCGCAGCTGCGCCTCCACGCGCGAGCTCTCCATCGCGCGCGCCGTCTCGACCGTCAGCACCGGCGACAGCGCGAGCCCCGTGCCCTTGGGCGCCGGCGAGTAGATGGTCATCACCTCGCGCAGGACCTCCTTGTCGCCGCCCGGTCCGGTGAGCTTCGCGCGCACGATCCCTCGCACGATCACCTCGTCGCGGCCGTCGCCGGTGAGATCCTTGGCGACGACCTCCATCACGTCCTTGTCGCTCGCGAAGCGCGCCATCGAGACCACGAAGTACCCGCCGTCGCCCGTCGCGATCACGAGGTCCTTGCCGAACACCGCGGCCCGGCCCTTCTTGCCGATCACGAGCACCGCGTCGGCCTCGACCCGCGGCGCGGTCCCCTTCGGCAGGCCCTTCTCCTTGCGGTACTGGTCGAGCGCCATCGTCACGAGCTCGCTCGTGGCGAGGGGCTTCGGCGCCGTGGGCTCCGCGGGCTTGTTCACCACCACCGGCGGCAGGTCCGTGGGCTTCTGCGCGGTCTCCTTGTCCTTGGTGAACAGCGCGCCGTTCCAGGCGAACGTGCGCTCCTTCACCGCGCCCCACGGGAACAAGATGGGGTCGACGTCGACCGAGATCGGCTCCTTGTAGCTCGCGACGTCCCAGCCCTTCGGCGGCTGGTAGGTCACCGTCGCGGTGGGCTTCTTGGCGGTGCCGCCGAAGGTGACGACGTCGGTGAGCGCGTTGCTGCCGGAGCTCACCAGCGTCTCGTGGCCGAAGATGCGCGCCGGGGTCTCGGCGTTCTTCACGCCGTTCATCGTGTAGACCGAGAGGGACTCGCGCGTGGTCGCGCCCGCCTTGACCCGCGTGGTGATCAGGAGCTCGGCGTGACCGTCCTGGTTGACGTCGCGCGCGTCGACCGCGCTCGGGTCGCCGAGCAGCTCGAACAGGATCCACTGCTTGCCCTCCTTGTAGGTGGGCCCGAGCACGAAGACGTAGTGACCGGCGAAGATCGCGCGCTCGGACAGCGCGTCGCCGAGGAGGTCGGTCGTGACGTCCCAGGTCACGTCCTTCCACGAGAGCTTCTTGCTCGCGAGCCCCGTCGCGAGCGACTGCTCGGGCTCGGTCGGGAGCCACCCGAGGGAGAGCGGCGACTCCACCGATCCGGGGCCGGTCGCCTTGATCGCCCGCAGCGTGGTGCCGTCGCCCTCGTACACGCGGACCGCACCGCGGAGGCCGACGCGCACCTTCTTCGCCTCGGGGAACGCGCTCCAGGGGACGAACGCCTCGACGCCGTACCCCGGACCCGCCTTGCGGGGCGCCTCGACGATCTGGGCGCCGTCGATCGTCTTGCCCGCCCCGGGTCCGGCCCGGAACTTCACCGCGCCCGCGCTCGATCCGGGCACCCCGGCGTACGCGCCGACCTCGTAGGTCACGAAGTCGGTCGCTGCGCCCTTGCCGACGCCGCCCTTCGGGAAGGCGACGATCAGGGACACGCAGTCCTCGTTGGGGCCGAAATTCGCGGTCCGACCGATGGCGCCGCTCTTGACCACCTCGGCGCCGAACCAGATCCCCTTGTCGTCGTAGCCCGCGACCACCGTGGCCGTGGCCTTGCCGGCCTTGACCACCTCGCTGGCCGGCGTGGTGCCCGGCCACTCCTTGACCAGGCCGTCGATCTTGATCGCGTTCGGGGCGAGGTGATCGAGGATCAAGTCCGCCCGGGCCGCCCCGGCCGAGGCGAGGGCAGCGAGGGCGGAACCGAGGGCGACGGAGGTCCGGAGCGCGCGCATGGAACTCCCATGGTAGCGCGCCTTTCGCTCTTCCCGCGCGGGGACCGAAGCGACTAAGGTCGCCTCGTGCACGTCGCCCCTCGCCTCCTCGACGGACCGCTGATCCTGCGTGCGGCGACCCGGCTCGATGCGCACCCGATCACCCGCATCCTCCGCGAGGGCGCCGACGACGGCCTCGTCACCCGCAGCGACGAGGTCGACGCGGGCGCCGTCTCGCGTCAGATCGAGCTCGCGCGCGCCGCGGCCAACAGCCTCTACGTCGTCGCGGCCCTCCCTGGCGAGAACCCGCTCCAGCCCGACGACGACGAGGTGGTCGGCCTCCTCCTGCTCGAGGGCGCGCCGCTCCACCGCCTGCACGACGTCGCGCGCCTCACCATGGCCGTCGCGAGCGCGCACCGCAACAAGAACATCGGCCGGCGCATGATGCAGTACGCGATGGAGGTGGCCGACGCCTCGGGCCGCATCCGCAAGATCGAGCTGCTCACCCGCGCCAACAACGCGACCGCGATCCACCTCTACACGAGCCTCGGCTTCGCGGTGGAGGGTCGCCTGGCCGCGCGCCTCCGCCTCGACGACGGGTCGTTCCTCGACGACGTCTGCATGGCGCGCTTCAAGCCATGAGAGCGCGCGCCCTCGCCTTCGTCGCCACCGCCGTCGTCGGCGGCGCCCTCCTCACCGCGCAGGCCGGCAACAACGCCGGCGGCGAGGCCCGGAGCGGGCTCGCGAGCGCCTCGGCGCGCAAGGCCGCCCCGAGCAACGCCGTCGTCGTGGTCGACGTCGACAAGGCGATCGCCCAGGCCTCGCAGCTCCTCGACCGCGCGGACAAGCTGCGCCAGCTCGGCGACCTCGCCCGCGCCGATCTCGCCGAGGAGGCCGCGCTCGAGTGGGCCCACGCCGCGCACGCCGCGCTCGACGCGCACGAGATCGCGCTCGACGCCGACCACCTCGGCGAGGCCGCCGACGTCGCGCAGAAGAAGGCCGACAAGGCGCGCACCGCGCTCGACGCCGCCATCGAGCGCCGCGCCACGCTGGCCGCCGAGCTCGCCAAGCTCGACGCCGAGGCCACCGAGAAGGCGATGGAGTCCCTCAGTCAGAAGCCGAAGGGCAAGCCAGGCAAGGGGGGCAAATGAGGCGCCCGCTGCTGCTCGCCCTCGCGCTGCTGGTCGCCTCGTGCGGCAGGCCGGTGCGGCCGATGGTGCTCGGTCAGCTCGACGCGCTGCGCGCCGAGCCCGCCGTCGCCGCGAGCAAGTCCGGGAGCCCCGCCCTCTACGCGCACGCCGAGTCCCTGCGGCTCGCCGCCGAGCGCGCCTTCGAGGCGGGGGACCCGGCCACCGCCGATCTGCTCGGGGCGCGCGCCGAGGCCGCGTACCAGCGCGCCGCGGCCATGACGAGGCGCACCGTCGCCGTCCTCCGCAAGGACAAGGAGGGCGCGCGGCTCGACGAGGCCAAGGGGCGGCTCGAGGCCGACGACAAGGCGCGACTCGACGCCGAGATCGAGGCCGACAAGCTCGGCGCGGCGATCGCCGTGCGCAAGGAGGCGCTCGCGCCGCTGTCGAGCGGGCCCACCACACCCGCGCGCGAGGCGGCGCGCTGGCAGGTCACCCGCGAGAACGTCGCGACCGCCGATGCGCTGTGCGAAGGCGCGTCCCTCCTCGCCCCCAAGGCCAAGGGCCTCGCGGACGCCCAGAAGCTCCTCTCCGAGGTGAAGGCCAAGGTCGAGAAGGGCGGCAAGGACTCGCCGCTCGACGCGTCCACCCGCGCGCGCGCCCTGTGCCTCAAGGCGCTGAGCGTCGCGCGCGACACGCTGGTGAAGAGCGGCGGCACCGCAGGCGACGCGCTCGTGGCCGACCTCGAGAAGGCGGGTGTCATCGCGTCCCGGGACGAGCGTGGCATCGTCGTCACCCTCGCGCAGTCGCCCAAGCCGGCGTCGTTCGAGGGCGGCAAGCTCACGGCGCACGGCAAGGGCGTGCTCGACACGGTGGGCAAGCTGCTCGCGAAGCACCCCGCCTTCGCGGTGGTGGTCGTCGTGCACGCGGCGCCCGGCGCGCTCGACGCGACCCGCGACAAGGCGCGCGGCGACGCGGCCAAGGCGGATCTGCTCGCGGTGGGCGTCGATCCCACGCGCGTCTCCGCGCTTGCCGTCGGGGCGGCCCAGGGCATCGTCGACGACCCGAAGCGCAAGGCCGAGAACGAGCGCGTCGAGATCGTCCTCGTCGTGCCCTGACCCGTGCTCGATCGGCTGCCTCGCATCACCTTCGTGCTCGGCAAGGGCGGCGTCGGGCGCAGCTCGGTCGCCGCGGCGCTCGGCGCGACGCGGGCGGCGCGCGGCGAGCGGGTGCTCGTGCTCGAGTGGACGGTCGCCGAGCCGATCGCGCCGTGGTTCGGGCTGCCTCCGGCGGGCGTCGTGCCGGTCGAGATCGCCGAGAACCTCTTCGTCGCCAACTACGAGCTCCGCTGGGCGCTGGAAGCCTATTTCGTCGACCACCTGAAGCTCCGCCGGTTCCACCGCCACGTCGTCGACGGGCCGCCCATGCGGCGCCTCATCGAGGCCGCGCCGGGGATCGCTGAGCTCCTGTTCCTCGGCCAGCTGTGGTGGCTCTCGACGCTCGCGGCCGAGGAGGCCGACCTGCGCTTCGACCGGATCGTCGTGGACGCGCCCGCCACCGGTCACGGCGCCTCGATCCTGAAGCTGCCGTCGACGCTCGCGAGCCTCGGCGCGACGGGGCTGCTCGCGCTCGAGGCGGGCCGCGTGCACGAGATGATGGCCGACCCGGCGTGGACGGGCGCGGTGGTCGTGACGCTGCCCGAGGAGCTCGCCGTCGAGGAGACCCTCGCGCTGGTCCCACAGGTGACCCACGACCTCGGGCGCCCGCCGCTCGCCGTGATCGTGAACCGCAGCGTGGCCGACCTCGGCGCGCAGGATCCGGGGCCCGACCTCGAGGCGCTCGCCGCGCGGCTGTCGCCCCCCGCGCGCGACGCGCTCGCCACGATCCTGGTCGATCTGCGCGCCCGCGCCCGCCGCGAACAGGAGCTGCGGGCGAAGCTCGGGGGCCCGATCCTCGCGCTCGAGGATCTGCTCGTGGGCGGCCCGATCACGCCGCGCGAGGTGGTGCGCACGCTCGCGGCCCACCTCCGGGGCGCGCCGTGAGCCCGCGTCTCCACGTGCTCCTCGGGGCCGGCGGCGTCGGCAAGACCACCCTGGCCGCGGGCTACGCGCTCGCGCTCGCGGGGCAAGGTCGGCGGGTGGGGCTGCTCGGGATCGATCCGGCGCGACGCCTCGGGACCGCGCTCGGCCTCGCGCTCGACGACGAAGCGCGGCCCGTGCCCGACGCCGGCGACCTCTCCGCGGCGGTGCTCGCGCCCGCGCAGTGCCTGCCGCGCTGGGCCGCGGAGGTCGCGCCGCCCGAGGTCGCGCGACGCCTCGCGACCAACGCCTTCTTCGTCGCGCTGGCCGAGCGGCTCGCGACCGCCAACGACGTGTTCGCGGCGATCCGCCTCGCCGAGTGGATGGAGCGGGATCCGACGCTCGACGACCTCGTCGTCGACACGGCACCCGGAGAGAACGCCATCGAGTTCCTGCGCCGCCCCGAGGCGCTCTCCGCGTTCCTCGAGGGGCCGCTCGTCGCCGGCCTGCGGCGGTTCGCGCGGGCCGAGCGCCATGGCCTCGCGGGGCAGGTGCTGCACCGGGCCGCCGAGCGCGCGCTCTCGGGCCTCGGGCGGATCGGCGGGAGCACGATGCTGCTCGAGCTGGCCGATTTCCTGGCGCTCGCCGAGGACATGCTCGAGCGGATGGCCGAGCGCCTGGGCGCCGCCCGCGCCGCGATGGCCGCGCCCTCGACGGAGATCCTGCTCGTGGCCGCGCTGCGCGACGACGCCGCGGACACCGCGCGCGCGATCGCGGCCGCCCTCGCGCCGCTCGGGTTCCGGCCGGGCGCGACGGTCATCAACCGCGCCCTCGATCCGGCGCTCGGCGAGGAGCTCGCCGGCAGCGACCTCGCGCCCCTCTCTCCGCGGTCGCGCGCCATCGTCCGCTACGCGCGCGCCGAGGCGAGCCTGCAGGCGCGCGTCGTGGCGGAGCTCTCGGCGCTGGCTCCCCGCTCGGTGCTGTTGCCGGCCGCGCGCAGCCTCGAGGGCGACGTTCGCCGGTCGGGGCTGCTCGACCTCGGCGAGCGCCTGCACCACCAGCTCTCAGCGTGACAGCCCGAACGCGAACAGCAGCGAGAAGATCAACACCACCCTGCCCGCCGCGGGCGTGAGCGGGATCATCTCGGCGTGGGTCTCCGACCGCCACACGCGCGCGGCGACCGACAGCGCGAGCGGCAGGGTCGCGCACGGCAGGAGCACGAACGGCCCGAAGCCCGCCCGCAGCCAGAACCAGACCGGCACCGTGTACGCGAACAGCATGAGCGCCGTGTACTCGACGCGGCTCCACCGCGGTCCGATGATCACCGCGAGGGTGCGCTCGCCCTTGTTGCGGTCGTATTCGAGGTCGCGGATGTTGTCGATCACGAGGATGCACGTGGTGAGCGCGGCGACGGGGAGCCCCGCGACGATCGCGCGCAGCGGCACGGTGCCCGGCGGGAACCACAGGGGAAAGCCGCCGAGGCGCGCGGCGGCCTGCACGTAGTAGGTGGCGCCGACCGAGACGAGGCCGAAGAACACGAAGAACAGCGGGTCGCCGAGGCCGTGGTCGCCGAGCGGGAACGGTCCGGCGGAGTACGAGAGCGCGCCCGCGATCGACGCGAGCCCCACGTAGAGCACCGGCAGCCCGGCGACGCCGATCAGGTAGAGCCCCGCGAGCACCGCCACGCCGAAGGTGGCGAAGATCGCGCGCCGCAGCTCGGCGAGGGTGATGACGCCGGTGTTCACCGCCTCGACGAACTGCGCGTGCTCCTCGTCGTCGGGGTGGCGCGAGAGGTTGTAGTAGTTGTCGGTGAAGACGCCGCCGAGCTGCACGAGCCAGCCCGCCAGGAGGGCGAGGAGCGCGGGGCCCACGGCGAGCACGCGGTCGTGCGCGGCGAGGCCCATCGCGACGGCCACCGGCGCCGCCGCGGTCGGGAGCGTGTGCGCCGGGTAGAGCAGCATCTCGACCCACACCTGCTTGCGGGTGACGGCCATGGACGCCACCGTAGTACGGGGGAATCGCCGCGGGGCGATTCGCTCGACGGTCAGCGCGCGACGAGGTCCGCGAGCCACGGAACGTCGACGGGCGTCGCCGTGATCGTCTTGCCGGCCTTCTCCTTCGTGATCTTCTGCCACCACTCCTCGTCCGACAGCCGCGCGAAGTTGCTCGTGACGACCTCGTCGTAGGACGACACGAAACCGCGATATTCGCGCGGCGTGCAGGTGGCCCCGGAGCTCCCCGAGAGCGTGACGCTGAAGAGGCGCGGCCGGCCGGTGGCCACGTGCAACACCTTGCCGACGGGGTTGCCGACCTCGTCGGTGGGCTGGGTGTGGACGTCCGCGATCGTCGGCTTGGCGTGGAGGGCGCCGTCGCGGTGGTAGTGCAGGTCGGCGTACCACCCGTGCGCCTCGAGCACCGTCGCACAGCCGCCGTGGCGGCCGTCGATCGAGACCATGTGGTTCATGAAGTCGAGCTGCGC
>Ga0154020_10005540_pt1 | contig 14872 bp, 13 predicted proteins | sample Klosneuvirus_201_FD_109709 | JGI IMG/M metagenome (GOLD analysis project Ga0154020, IMG submission 109709) | Active sludge microbial communities from wastewater, Klosterneuburg, Austria - Klosneuvirus_20160825_MG | ecosystem: Engineered > WWTP > Aerobic digester > Activated sludge | place...
ATTCCTGTGGCGACAGGATCCGCAACATTGCCGGTGGTGCCGACCACGATACGACCCTGTTCGAACCAGCGCTGGAAACGCAGACGCACGGCGTGGTTGACCGGACGGATCAAGACCTCGGCCAGCTCGCACATCAGCTCGTCACTCCGGACGAAGAGCACATCGGTGATCGGCGAACAGGGACGGTTCACCCGCCGCCGCACCAGGTCAAAGCGGGTGTGATCCACGAGCGATTGAAAGTCAGACATGGGCAATCCTCCAGCCACACCGATACCACATCACAGACTTGAAGAGAAGCCCCTGCGCCCCACCAACGCCGCCACAGTGCTGCGCGGTTCGATCTAGAGGCCGCCCTCCCGGGAGCCCGTGGGGTGGTCACAGGTGGAGCCGAGTCTTCGAGGACGACCTTGACGACTCCACGGACGACCTATCATGGCCCTGCGTTTTCGAAGCGCGCGGCGGCAGGACCGTTAACAATGGCGATGCAACCTCGGCTGCTTCTGGCTCCGGAAGAAGAAACGCATCGTTTCAACGACGCACCGGTCCGAGAACCGGCCAGCCGACCCGGGCGGCGCGGACGCGGTTCTCGCGTCCGGCCCGGCGCGGCTGGATCGGGTTCGATGGACGGGTGCAACAACACCGTCGTGGAAGCAGTCTGCGGGAAAGCGCGGTGCGGACAACGCAGACTGCCGGTGCGGAGGAGTGATTTCGCGCAGTCTGCTTCCTTGTCCCGACCTATTGCGTTCGCCCCCGGTTTCGTTGGATACTGATTTCAGATGATGTCACGTTTGCCAGCCACGTGCTGGTGACCCTTCACTTTCTCTTCCGGGTCTCACTATGGCCTGACTGTTTTCAAAAAGGTTTTTCCCGGCGGAACGCAAAGGTGTTTCGTGATCCGGGGAACATTCTCAGCCTGATCAGATACGGTGCCGCCCGGCGCCTGGCTGCAGAATCCATGATCAAAAGCGCAGACCGGCTCAACTCCGGTGGGCGGCATGCAGAAAGAGAGCAAGTGAATGAACACGGGAAACATCTCCAGACCGAGCCAGTTCAAGGGGACGGCGCTGGACAGCGACAGCCTGCGTTCGCGGGCTCCGAGCATCTTCGCTTCCGGGCCGATGACCGGGGTGAGCGGGCGCTACACCTTCGTGCCGACGGCACGGATTGTGGAGGGGTTGCGAGAGCTCGACTGGATGCCGGTCGAAGTGGAGGAACAACGGATCCGGACCGAATTGAGGCGGGGCTACCAGAAGCACCTCATCCGGTTTCGGAGATCCTCGCAGATGCAGACGCTCGACGAATGGAACGTGGAGCTGGTGCTGCTCAACTCGCATGACGGTGGTTGCGCGTATCAGCTGCATGCCGGCATCTACCGGCGGATCTGCAGCAACGGCCTGGTGGTGGCCGATGGATCCTTTGAGACCATCCGCTTCCGCCATGCCGGACTGGACCCGGACGTGGTGGTGCGGTCGAGCCTGCGGCTGATGGAGTTCCTGCCGCGGCTGGCCGCACGGGTGGAACAAATGCGGGAGCGGATGCTCGAACCGCGGGAGTCACTGGAGCTGGCGGAGCACGCGCTGCAGTTGCGCTACGCGACGGTAAATGAATCGCCCATTCATCCGGGGACCCTGCTGACGGCGCGGCGGGCGGAGGATCAGGGGGTCGATCTGTGGACCACCACCAACCGGGTCCAGGAGAACTTGATCCGGGGCGGAGTGGCCGATGGACGACGGGATTCACGTGGAGTGTTGCGCAGCGTGCGGGCGCTGCGTGGGATCGACTCGAAGGTGACGATCAACAAGGGCCTGTGGGGTATCGCGGAGCGTCTGCTTGGCGGTGAAACCCAGCCCGTCCGGGAGACCGTATCGTTGCCGGTTTGAAGTGGAGGTTCAGTTGCAGGGTTACAAGGCTTTTCGGGGAGTTGTGCCGCCAAACAATCCCCACCCATCAAACAGACTGGCGGATCAGAAGTGGTGCAGCCGGTGTGGCCTGGTTCGCTTCACTAGCTTTCTCTGGCGAAACCGTGTTAACCTCGTCTCAGAACAAAACACAACAGGCTCCATTGCAACTCCAGATGAGCAATCAACCGATTCCCGAGACGCTCCGGCAGCAGCTTGCGCGGCTCGACCAGAAGCGCGTGACCTTTGTCGGGCTGGCGGCGCCGGTGGTGGAATCGCTTTACGGCAGCCTGCGGGTGGAGCTCACCTACGCCTCCAACGCCATCGAAGGCAATACGCTCTCCCTGCGCGAAACCCAGCTCGTGGTGGAGGAGGGACTGGCCCCCGGCCAGAACAAGACGCTGCGTGAAGTCTACGAGGCGCGGAACCACTTTGCCGCCATCAAGGAAGTGGAACGCTGGGTGACCGAGCGGCGTCCGCTGACGGCCCGCGCCCTGGTTGATCTGCATCAGATTGTCATGCGCGACATTGATCCGGACTGGGGCGGACGGCTTCGCAACGGGCCGGTGTTCATAAAGGGCTCGCGCCACACGCCGCCCAATGCGGCCCACGTTTCGGAGAAGCTTGATGAGCTCATCGCCTGGGCGGGACAGGGCGCGCTTCACCCGGTGCTGCTGGCGGCGGAAACTCATTTTCGTTTTGAATCCCTGCACCCGTTCTTCGACGGGAACGGACGCACCGGACGTCTGCTGCTGAACTGGCAGCTGCTCCAGCGGGGATTTCCGATCACGGTCATTCAAGTGGAAGAGCGGGCGCAATATCTCGGTGCGCTGGATCAGGGACACACGGGCCAGTTGCTCGATCTGCAAACGTTGGTGGCCGGAGCGGTGGAGCGCAGCCTGGATTTGGCGGCGGGCGGCCAATGACGCGATGAACGCTCACCAGGAAAGCAGGGGATTGGCGACCCGGACGATGGGAAGCTGAATCTTCGCACTTTTTCGCGCAGCCCGTGCTGCCTCGACTTCCCGCCTGCGCCGTTCCCGGCCTCCGTTGGCGAGATCGTGCTCAATATTCTGCACTGCGTTCTCCTCGGTTTCCTCACTGACCGGACCTACATCGATGGCGAGCGAATTGAGACAGCTGAGCAACCGGCTCCGGTAGGGCTCGGGCAGGCGATCCGCGGGGCGGGCGGGTTCGGGCTTCATGGGCTGATCAAAGCCCGGCCCGATGAAAACACAAATGAAAATGGGGCGTTGGGACGGTTCGCGTCCGGGCCTGATTAAGTGGTGGACGTATTTGGAATGGGAGAAGTGGGTGGAGATTGTCAGGCACAATCTCCGAAAGCCTTTAACCTTCTACGACCGTGCGGAGCGACCTTCATTCCGGGCAGGCTCCTGGCTCTGCTCACAGATCCACGAATGGACCTGGTCAGCCACCTTGGCGAGCAGCAGGAGATCATCCCGTCCGAATGACTCGGTGGACTTCCACTCTTCCCCGTCCTTGTAGATACGGCTGAAGGTGGTGTTGTAACGGACACCGGTTTCGGTGTCGTTCTTCCACAAGGCCGCCTTGATGTGACCGAGGCGCACTTCGTGGACCGGCTTCTGTTTTTCTTTTGGCATATGGTTTTCGAGCATGTGGTTGTTTTCTCCGAAAACGGTCGGCGCATCCACGTCGACCAAAACCTCCCAGCCACGGTCATAACATAGCTATTGTCTGAAAGCCAATAGGGTATGGTACTCAAAATAACATGGAGTGCGGTGGGTGGTTTGCAGCAGTGAGTTGCATGGTTAGCGAACCAACCTCGTCGACGAGGAGTAATGACGTGAGAAACTTTTCAGGCATTGGGCGTCACTTGTGTTCGGACCGTTTTTGTTCTTCGTTGGTGTTGGCGGGCGGGCCGGCACCGCACCCCGGTCTGCCACTGGTGTTTTAATAATCCGTTAAGGAGCTTGGCCCCTCATGAGCCCACCCAATCATGAGTGGCGTGCGTGATCCTTGCAGGACACAGCACGACCCCGCTTACGAGATAGGTCATTTACGTTTGGATCCTGCGGCCGGACTCAGGTTCCAAAATCTGAGCTGAGCTCTGGCCACGGGGGAATTTCACGAACGGCAACCTGTGCTATCCTTCGTTTGCGTCGGGTACTGCCTTGTCGAGCTTGGTCCCCCTCTACGGAGTACGAGCAAGACCTCCCTGTCTCCTTTGCCGCTCTGCGCGAGCCTTTGAATTGCATCCTTCCGCTACGCGGGAACCATGCAGTGCGATCTCCAGTGTGCTGCCCGACGGGTGAGAAGATTGTGTGCAGGCGATTTTCAATGCTCCGCCGAGTTGCGGGTGACGCCGTTCTGGATGCTTTCTCCTTCCTGCTTCGAAGACTTCGCGCGATATAGCTCGAATTCTACTGCATCAATCTTCCAAAAAATGTGCTTGTATCCGCCCATGGGAGGAGCAGCGTCACACCCAGACACCTGCCGACGCAAATGAAAGTTCCCACCAACTTTAATGAGCGACTCCGGACAACCCATCTGCGCCTTCGAACTCGATAGGGCTATCATCGGGGCCGCGCCTCCTCAGCACCGGGAAGAAGATATTCGACGACCGAATGAGGCGGACACGACCCCGCAGGGCAATACTCCTGAGCGCCAGCGCGTGGTGCAGTTTTTCCATTCCCGAATCGTCCAAGAAATCTCCGAACCCGCGTTCACTGCGCCCAAACAAATCCCTATCGATAAAAGCCTATGTCAAAGAAAGACAATATGAAGAAAACACTTACGATTCGCGTGAATGACACCGTTGGACGCGAATCCGGAAATTCCGATCCCATGCTTGTTGAGATATCGTACCGGGTGCAGTCAATAGACGTTGATGGCAAGCCGATGGAAGGCACCTCTGTTCGATCTTGGCGCCTCACTGTGAACGCGAAATCTCCAGTCGCGGTCGAACTTCCCGAACGGATACCCGATAGTCCGGTAACTCTGCGCTTCCTAGCCGTGGATGGCACGCTTGCTTTCGAGCGGCTCATTGAGTCGGGGACGCTCGATACAGGAGGAGAAATTGAACTCCTTGGTGCAGACATCGAAGCGATTAAGGCTGGTGGAAAGCAGCGCATCCCTGAACGAGCCGCACCTGGGCTACTCGTGCGCCGGGCCCGACTCGTGCCGACGGGCTCGAACCCCATCGATTTTAATGCGTCGAGGGTGCTCGTCACCCCGATCACGCTAGGGCAAGACTGGACGCGACTCGGGCTCAACACGCTCTTCTCAAGCGACACACCGAGGATTGCATCCGTCGAGTTAACGGGCCGCGACTGGCCGCACCGTGCCTCACTGCCCTGGAGTGTTGCAAGGGTTGGCTCCGACGGGGTCGTGCATGCTTTTTTTGCCCCCGCCACTGGGAACGCATGGCTTTGGCTCCTCGATGGTGATGCTTCGGCGGTCGGCGTCGTGCGGGACAATTTTGACGCTGACACGATAGCAGCTCCCATCGGGTTAATCCTTCCACCGCTCGCAACCCGTGTGGCGGCAAGCATGGATACCCGTGCGGAACTCCCATGCGGAAGCGGAACGCTATTTCCGCGCCCCGTTACCGAGGCTGAACTCGCGGAAAACCCTCACATTTACAGCGAGGATCCTGGGAGTTTCTGTCGGCCATTCTCAAACCCTGAACGCGTCGTCGGCGAGCGCGCATTCTCGACAATCCTGCGCGTCGAACAGCCTGAAGTGAACGCGACTCCGTCGACACCCAAGAAATTTGGTAAGGGCACGGGTAAACCCCTTATCTTTCCTATACACAATTCCGGAGATGAACGTTTCAATATCACCCCTGATACGCCGGTGAAGTGGGAAGACAACATCGCTCCCCTCCAGGCTGCCAGCGTAGCGCGCGGGCACATCCTCGAGTACCGGGTCCGCTGGCGATCCAACGGTTACTCACTCGGAAACGTCATCAAGACGCTTACCCTCGCACCCCGCCAGGCGCGCCGTATCCAGAAGATTGAGTGGGCTCGCAGTGAACAAGCAACTCGTACTGAACACTCCCAGCAGCGCGACAAAGTCGAAGACTCCATTGTTCGCGAGCGCGAGTATGACGATGAGGTGCGGGCGTCCCTTGACGAGTGGTCAGCGGGCGCATCCGCAGCGGCAGCGGGTGGGATCGCCGCCGGAATCGGGTTCTTCGCCGAAGCCGTCCTCGGGGGCGTCGGGGGTGCGGCGGGTGGTGCCGGTGCTGCATCTTACCAGCAGGGCGGTCGAACAACCCGCGCTCGCGAGGAGCAGCGACTCCGCGATGCGATCCGCCGTTACGGCGAGTCCATGCGCCGCTTCGACAGCATGGTCGTCACTGAGATCGAACAGGAAGAAACTGTCACCGGAACCACCGAGGTCATTCGCAATCTCAACTACGGCCATTCGCTCACCGTCATCTACTACCAGATCCTCCGGCATCTTCGCGTCGACACGGAGTTCGCCGGGGTCCGGGAGTGCCTCTTTATTCCTTTCACCATTAAGCTTTTCACGCTTGAGCGGGCCTACCGATGGCGCGAGGCACTGATGAAATACTCGCGTTCTCCCGTGCAGCGTCGTGCGTTTGCCTACCTCAAGGACGTGATGACACAGTTCGCCACCTCCGACATCCCGCCTGGCACGCGTGCGGAACAGCCGATTAGGTATCTCCGAGGGTCGATCTACATCAACATTGGCATCGCGCGACCGCGCGACCTCGGCGATGCCGACTTCAACCCGGACGCATGGGCCAATTTAGTTCCGTTCGCCGCCGTTCCGGTCTTCGCCATTCACAGCGCCCTCGGCGGAATGCACGAAGCCAACCGCGATCAGCATTTTGAAAAGCGGTACGGAGGTGGGATCGCGGCCAAGTGGTGTAACTCTTTCCAGCTCGTCGCGGCAGGTGAGAACTTCGACGCCGATTTCACGCTCGCCTCGCAGTATAGGTACAACAAGACCGTTAGGGTAGACTTCGCGGTGCCATCCGACCGAATCGGCGGCCTGACACGTGCGCGCCTGCAGTCTTTAAAAGTCTATGCGCCTGAGTCACTCCTTCCCGGTTCCATCGCGAACGTCACCGGGATGTCCATCACCTACGGCACAGACTACTTCGAACAGACCGTCACTGCACGCATGGGAACCGATGATCTTGTCGATCCCGAGACCGGTGAGTCGGATACCGCGGGTGCTACTGGGCAGTTCCCACTTAGTCGTTGGGAGCAGATTAATCAGCGTGACGAACTGACCGCTTCCGCCAACGAACTCGTCGACCATCTCAATGAGCACATTGAGTATTACCATAAAGCCGTCTGGTGGAGCATGGATCGCGACCGACTGCACATGCTTCTCGACGGATTCTATGTTCCCGGAACCAACGGCGTGAGCATCGCTTCAGTAGTCGATCGCGAGCCAATGGGTATCATCGGCAACGCGCTCGTGTATCGTGTCTCGCCGGGCGCGTTCCTCGGCCTCGGAGATGTGCAAACTCCAGCCGACCTCCATAACCTTTATGCGGACAACCAGCCTCCCAGCGATCCCCTCCTGGTCAGCCTGCCCAGCGACGGCCTGTATGCCCAATCGATTTTGGATGAGTGCCAGGCGCTTGAAGAGCACTTCGGCAACCGGGACTGGGTCCTCAACGATAAGGATCCGGAGTTAGGCGGCATCGATCCAGCCCTCCTCGCGTCCCGACGGGCCGAACCGACCGGCGAACCCAAGCCCACTCCGCTTCCCGCCACGATTGTCAACCTGCAAAACGCACCCGACGCACCCGCTCCCAGTGGCCTTGCCGATGTGCTCAACGCCGTTACCAAAGCGGACTCGTTCCGCGACATGGCTGGCCTCAGTGCCACACAGGCCAACGCTCTCGGTGCCCTCCAGGCAGCCGCCGGTCTTGCCACCTCCTTCGGAAATCACGCCGCTGCGCTCGCTGCCACAGAACTGGCGGCCAAGGCCCATGCCACGCAAACCGCCGACCAAAAACTCTCGTCGGTGCGCCGAGCCCAGAGCGACGGTCTGATCTCTTCGGGCGAAGCGTCCCGCCAAGCATCGGAGATCCTGCGCGAAACTCACACGCCCAAGTCAACGATCCGTCCACATCAGGAACAACCCATCATCGCCGCTATCGGGGCAGCAACTAATCGGCCTGGAAGCGTCATTGAGGCCAACACAGCCGAGGGTCAGGTCAAAGTCGCAATGGGATCGGCCGATGGCATCGATCCCTATCGACAAGTTGACATTATCCGCAACCAACCGTGGGCCTTCGAAGCCGATTTCCTCGTAGCCAATTTCGACGTAGCTAGTAGTGAACTAAAAACCCCGCACAAGAACGCTCTGCTCGATCTGGTCGAATACCTCGCCGAACGCACTTCCGACGGCGCCAAGCTCAAAATCCGGAGCATCACCGGACACGCCAGCAACACTGGCCCCGAAGGCCCAGCGGGCAGCGGCTTCGTGGGGAACTACGCGCTCTCGCAAGCTAGAGCTGAGAAGGTGCGCACCTTTCTTTCGGATAACGGACTTCGGGAAGGAGAACTGCCGACCTCGATCACGCCGCGAGGCTCACTCGACCCCGTAGTCCCCACACTCCTCGGCGTCGAACACCCCCTCAACCGAAGCGTCCGCATTCGATTTGCCCTCGTCGATTTGTCCAAGGCAGCGGCGTATCGGCCGGGTTTCCAAGATTGGGAACTCGATCTCTCAGCTTCGATGCTGAACATGTCGGGAGAGCTCAAGGCGCTTGCAGCCGACCCTCGCCGTCCGATCTCAGGCGGCCTTAAAGTCGGCGGCAAGCTGGATCTCGGTAGACTCACTTGCCTGGACGCTGCCGGGGCGCCGAACCGGGACATAACTTTATTCAATGGCTTCGTAGGGCTTGGCATTGGGCTCTCAATCCCGGACGAGTTTATCCCCGATGTTATGATTGCGGGCAGACCGCTCAAGACCATGATCCAGCACGCCGTGAACACGCTGATCGGCATGCTCGGTGTATCGGTGAGCGGCAGCGTCGGCGGACGGTTCCGGACCTACACTCCGGTCGATTTCGACTACTTCGATGGCCGTTTTGTCATCATGCTACAATCGAGTGCCGTCGCGATGGCTGGCGGCGAGCAGGCGCTGATCGCAATCCTCGACCCCGATGCCCCAAACTTCATCGCGGGGGTGACCTACATGCTCGGTGTCGTCGCCTCGCCCCTGTCCTTCGAAGCCTCAAGCACCTTGCATCTGGGGGTTATCACCATTCGCGAAGGGCGCGTCCAGATCTGACGAGCAACTCATATCGCCGCCAGGGCGCCCAAGCCGGGCACCTCGATCGTGAGCGGCCTAAAAATTCGGATCTGCAACACAACGAAATCTACGGAACACCTGGTCCTGAATGAACGATCCCATCTGCGGCCAGGTGCGACGATGGACCTTGACCGCATTGGCGTCGGCAGGGAGCGGGACACGATGCGAGTGAGCGACAAACCTTCCGCCATCGAGCACCTCATTTACCTCATGCAATGTGAGCACGACGTGGGTCTTCCCATCGCGGACCATTCCAGCAATCGGGTCGGGGCCGGGATACGACGGCCAAGAGGTGTCGCTGTGGTGGAAGTTGTAAAATCCGAACTTCGGAAACTCAAACAGCCGCCGCGGAATCTTCTGCCCAAACGTCGCCATCAGGCACAGATCCGGTTTCCATTGTCGCGTGAACTTGCGGGCGAACGAATCGGAATTGATGCGACCGGAAAAAACCGGGATGCCTTCTCCTACTGCGAGATGCCGGACGAGCCACCGTTCGTTGTCGCTGTGATCGTATTTCCAGAGCCGCACACTGGCGTGGATGAACGGTTCCTCCGGATCATCAGTGGCGACTCCAATCACCTCGACGCAGTCGGAGAGGGGAGGGGCGAGCAATTGTCGCAAGACATGGTAGCCACCGAGGAAACTGCCAAACATCGCCACTCGATATTTACGCGGGGGCGCCGCAGCGGCCGAGGCCATAGAAGTCTGACCGTTCTTCGCGGCAGCTTGAATTGTTGCGCTCATGAATGCAGTGGGTTGCTGCGCAGAAACGAGAGCGCGAAAAAGGGCGTGACCTAATCACACCCTCACCAGAGGCACCGCGAAGCGCCCATTAGGAAAGCATGCCAAGCCACGCCCACGCTTGGGCGCAGGATGGCGGGGTGATCTCCTAATGAAAATTCGCGGTTTTCTGGTGAGACCGCCGCCGCAACTACGCAAATTGAAATGTCGGGATAGATGTGGCTCTACCGACGGCGATCAGCAACTAGATTCTCAAGGACCGCTCAAAAACTCAGGTAGCCCATCGGGCGCGACGCATCGCTTTGAGCAGACCGCTCTGGCGGAGGAGGCGTTCGACAAACCGGACCGAGCGTTGACCATCCGGGTCATCGCGGATCTGGGTGAACTGTCGCCAACGGGCTTCGGCATCCGATGAAACGAGGCGTTCCCACACGGCGGCTCCGAACTGAAGATCGGGTGCCTCGCCGGATTGCAGCCAGCGCAGAATGTTCTTCAGGAAAGAGGAATTATCGGCGGTATCGAGCAATCCGAGCGGGCCGGTCTCAAACGCATGAGGCCCACCAAAGAGCGCGAACCGCCCCCGACCAAATGTTCCGGCAACGCCAATGGGCAGCGACTGGAAGGAAACGAGCCGATGGGTGCGATTGAAGGTGATACATGGGCCACCGGGGGAAACGGCAATCGGCACCACATTGGCCCGGGGCAAAAGGGTGAACGTGGCGGAAGTCCGAAAGACGACGCGCTGAACTCCTGCTCCCGGAAAGAAGAGGCGCTCGACCGGCAGCTCCAGCATCGACTGCAGCGGGTGGGTGGTCTGAATGAGATCGAGATTGACCACCGCATCGTCATTCAACAGGCACCCGAGGGCGGCGAAGAGCTGCGAGAGATTGCTCTGGGTAAACGAATCCCCAAAGCGATAAGCGAATGCAAGCAGTGAGCCGCCCTGATCGAGAAACCGGGTGATTGCGAGAATGTCCTGGGGCGTGAGCAATGCGGAACGATCGGCCTTCCACGATTCCGCGGCCGCATTGTAGACGCCGGTGGGCGGGGGAAGCACCAGGAGAGAAGCCGAAGAGGGCAGGGTGCGGAAGCCAGTTTCACCCGTCGCCTGACACTCATAGCCGAGTTCCCGGAGCAGCGAGTGAATGCCTGAGAGATTGGTGTGTAATTCCCGGGACGGAAATCCAGTTTCGTTCCAGCGTGACTGGCCGTGGGAGTCATCGAAGAAGGCCACATGTGTGGAAGGTCGCATGTCAGCACCCAATAATTGAAGAGTGAGCGATTTCTTGGAACAGATCCACTCCACCCCATAGGGATTCTATACCATGGATTAGACTGTTCCGACAAGTCACTCGCTGGAAGGGGCGGGTGGTGACTGAAGCGCTCCTGAAGTGCGCCCGCGATCTCGTTTTCCAAAACCATCGATGCGGTTTCTCCGACGTAAATGTCGGTGACACCAGCCAGATCAGCGACCGAGTAGGTGTTGCTCTCGGACGGACCGATGACGATATCCCCACCGTCGAAACTGACCACGAGATCGCAGCGAATCGTTTGAACGGGCTTCAGCGAAATCCCTCTAAGCCAGCCGAAAGCATCAGGTGCGACTGGTCGCAGAAGCTTTGCGAGGATCCGACGCAGGCCAATCTCGAGATCGGGGGAGTGAAGAAGCCGCTCCAGTTTTTCACATTTCTGGACAAAAGACGGGTTCGCGGATGGCGTCAGTTCGCCTTTCGGGCGGGGTTGCGCGTGTTTGGAAAGCCGCTTGATGCCGAGCCGGTCGACCAGCAATTCAGGCGCCTTCGGGTGCGCCAGCGGTATCAAGCCCGGGCTGATTTCAGGCAACCAATCCGCATCGCGAAAAAAGAGACCGGCGCGTGGGACGAGGAGGCACTGGGAGTCCAGGACCCGGAGTTCCGGCGGCGGGGTTTCATCTGACGGCAGGAGTGGAGCCATCTGACTGAGGAGGCGCAGGAATCGACCGGAAAGCTCCTCGTCCAGGGGTAGGCGATAGGCTTCGCCGAGTTCAACGGTCAGTTTGCAGAGGTCGATCAAGTCCGGCTCATCGCGTCGGCCGAGAGCGGTCATCCCAGCGTCGACGTCAGCCTTTGTGTAGGCGGCGTGGAACAGCCAATCCTTCACGCAGGAAACCTTGGACCTGAAAACCAGATCGGGCCGGCGAAACGCCTTGAGGTTCTCGACCAAGATGCAGGATTGATTGCGGAAGCGATCGCGCAGTTGGCGGAGTGGCGCGGAGTCGTTGGCATTGGCCTCGGCTGGCAGCAGAGATCCAAAGTAAGCGTAGATGCGTTGTAAGACAGGCAACAAATCCGTGACCTGCCGGTCCGACAGCTCGAGCGCAGCGAATTGCTCGAGAATGTTTTCGAAGTGTGACGCGACCAGGTCCAGCGGCGGATCGGCGCTCTGGGGCGATAAGTCGCGGATCACCTGCGGCACGGAATCTGACGGGCCGAAGGCAAGCAGCGGACGGACGGACGATACGAGGTATCCTTTCGACCGGGGTGCCAATTCGCTGATCTTGAAGAGACGATTTTCGGGCTGCTGATAGACGACGAACTGCCGGAGGCTTGTGTTTTCACGAAGGGCCGGGCACCACGCTTGCTGGGCAAGGAATTCACTAAACTTGGTGAGAACGCCGTCTGGTCGGGTGATTTGAGCCCCCTGCAGCTCCGACCAGTGTTCGCTGATGTGCCTGAGCACCCTCGCCAACTGACGCTCGATCTCCGGAGTGAGGCTCGTGTGCGCTTCGCTCACACGCGCGCAAATGTAATCGACCAGGTCCTGGGGCCTGATATTGCGCGTCATGCCCAAGCGTTCGTAGAACAGCAACCAACGGTCGCGGTCTGCGGGGATGGCATCCAGGACCGGGAAGTGGGCGCGATTCCCAAGGACTTCAAGAATGACAGGTTCGCGAGGATCGTAGAGCACTGCGCCCGCGTGGAGCTCGCCATTTGCACATCGGATCAGGGGCGCGGAGCACAATTTTGCGAGGAACTCCGCCTGCCCGGAGCCGGCCTGAGTGAGAGCCTGCTCAAAGTGGTCACGAATCCAGGCCAGCACCTTTGCTTGATCCGGCTGCAACAGGGTTGAGTAGGTCGGCAGCAAAACCTGCTCGATTAGATTCACCAGCGAGAGCTCCGCGATACCGAGAAGACGGAGCAATCCGTCCCAAACTCCACGCTTCAGCAGCTTGATCTCAAACCGGATCGCAGGTGGATTGATGTTAGATGGGAAGAAACATTTTTCCCCCGCAATGGAGACCATTGACCCATCGGACAATGGGAATAGAGGCAGTGATTTCAGCTGCTGCAGCCATTCAGGCTTCTGCTTGGCGAATAGGGCGAGGGCGTCTTCGCTGGACAGGTAGCTCAGGATGATCGCCACGTCCTGCTCCGACAGCGCCGGCACGGGGACTGATTTGTCGCTGACTATGCGGGTCAGTGCATCCGCCAGTGCAACAGGGTCAATGGTGCGAAGCAGGCCTTTGGGAAGGGCAGAGCGTGGTCACTGGAACGGTGACGCGCAGGAGGAAATCGTCGGTTACTCCATTCGATTCCGCGATGAACGTGACCCGATACTCCATGGGGGCGGAGAGTCCGCTCACCGGAGCGGTGCGAGAAATATAATAGGGAAGCTCGACTTCAATGCGGGCGGACTCGGCATCGAGCCGGCGCTTCAGTTCGTGCAGGATTTCCGGGATGGTCCGCATGGTGATCTCGCCCTGGTGCCGGCTCAGGATCTCAAGAAACCGGCTCATGTGCGTGCCCTTGAAATGATGGGGCAGGCTGACGGACATGGCGATGCGCGCCGCGGCCTGCTGTTTCTGGTTTTGCCGGTCGAGGACGGTGATCGGGAAGGAGAGATCGCAGATGCCGACCTGATCGATGGCGACGCCACGTGTATCCGGCGTTTTCTGGATATCCGGCAGCGGCTCAGCAGCGGCGTAGCTCATAGCTAAACTATTCCTCGTAGAATTCGGCCCATGAGGTTGCGGTTTCCCAGAGGCGAACTTTGACCACGCGGAGCTGGCTGCTAATCGGATAGCGGGCATCGGCACGGGCGGCGTATTCGGCGAGGTTCTTCTTGAGGACGTCGTAGATGGTGCGCGCCATAACCTCAGTGGTGGGGTCCTGGTTATCAAAGGCAATCACCCGGTCACCGAAGGTGCCCTTCATCATCTTGAAACTCGCGTCGCGAGTGTTCATGCAGATGGCGTGGTCCCAAGACTTGAGAAATTCATCCATGGTCTCCTTCAGCACCTTGAAGTCGCAGACCATCTCGTTTTTGTCGAGGGTATCTGCTTCGAGGACAAACTCGACCTTGCGAGTGTGCCCGTGAGGAAATTTGCAAAGGTCGGGGTGCTTCGAGAGCATGTGCCCGTTTTCAATGTCGATGGTCTTGCAGATTCGGTATGGCATTCAGGTTCCTCGCGTATGACCAAACAGCTCAACATGGAGCCGGTGACAGTACCGAAATCCATGTTCCTTGCACAGTTTCACCAATTCATCGTTCCGCTGGCGAAGTAATTCAGCCGAGGTTCCCTCCGGCATCAACAGGATTTTAGACGGAGGGATTTTTCGGTCCACGCTTCGCAAAAGCAACTGGATTTCCGAGACATTCGGAGCCGAAGAAACGACGAACTTGAGCTGGAAAGCGCAGTGGTCGAGCCAAGCACGAATTACGTCCGGCTGAAGGCGGAGCTTTTCGTGCCTCTGGCGCCAGGCGTCGGGCAGGCGCGCGTCGGGAGTGGAGTTGGCCAGCTTCGGACTGAGCGAAGCGAGGTCGCAGGCGATGCCATTGGGCGGGACGGTGGCAGCCGTCTCGATGGTGATGTGTTTGCCGGCGGCTCGGAGTGCCTGAGCGAGTTCGTGAATGCCCTTGGCTACCATCGGCTCGCCACCCGTGAGCACGCAATGTTCAGCAGG
>Ga0154020_10005541_pt1 | contig 14872 bp, 1 predicted proteins | sample Klosneuvirus_201_FD_109709 | JGI IMG/M metagenome (GOLD analysis project Ga0154020, IMG submission 109709) | Active sludge microbial communities from wastewater, Klosterneuburg, Austria - Klosneuvirus_20160825_MG | ecosystem: Engineered > WWTP > Aerobic digester > Activated sludge | place...
ACGCGTAGGGCTGCGTGCTGCGCTCCATCGTCGCACCCGCCTTGCCATCGCCGAAGTCCACGCGCAGTTGACCGTTGTTCGCGCTGCCCACCGCGAACTCCTGACCCAGCCCCGCGTAATCTGCCCCGCGTTCTGCGATCCGCGCCGTCGCATCCAGCCCATCCGCCGCTTCCATGGCTGCAAACAACGCCGTGCGCCATTCACGCCCTGCTTCGGTCTCACGCAGAATTTGATCAAACCCCGCGCTCGCCTCGCGTCCGCCCTGCCAGTCGCGCATGAGATCCGCGTAAACGCGCTTCGCCGGATCGCCATAGTTCAAACGCTGACCCGCTTCGGCCAGATCCAGCACGCGACGTGAGATGATCGACTTGCCGACCCGAGTCACACCCGGCGGAACCTGTCCTGCCGTCGCGATACTCAAAGCTTGGCCAAGCACGCGATTCGCCGCGAAGAGCAGCGCAGGTGGAAGTGAGTTCACCTGATCCGGCATCGCCAGCGTATCCGGCGAAAGCGCGACACCTCGTTCATCCACGCCCATGCTGAATCGGAATCGACCAACCACGCTGTCATCGCTTGTCGTGAGGTTCGAGAAGCTCACCGCGCCGTTGCGTAGCGAACGCAATTTGAACGTCGCCGTCTTAGATTCGCCCGGCATCAAGGTACCGAGCTCGACCGTTTGCTGATCGTCGCTCTCCAAACGTGCGCCACTGATCGAGTTCTTGTTCAGCGAAATCTGAACGAGGTTCGCCGGCGTGATGCCGGTGTTCAGCAGCGTGACGCTTGCCTCGTAAGGTTCCCCCACCCTGACCGTACGCGGATGCGAGAACGCCATTGAGAAACGCGGATTGCGCACGAGCACGGAGCCCGCCGCCTTGCCCTTCACCCGGACCGGCCCCGCCGCGAGTCCATCCATCGTCGCTTCCAGATCAAGGTCCATGACGTGCAGGCCTTCCTGCAATCCTTCGACGAGAAACTCCGCCTGACCGGACTGGCCGGGCTGGAGACGCGGATTGTCGTCCGTAGTGCCCAGCTCACCATCGCGTCCAACCTGCACAATCTGCTGCACCGGTTGAATGACCTTGTCCGGTCCGATGCGCGCGAAGCGCAACGGATCATCGCCGGGCGCAGTGTAATTGGTGGACACAATCCGGTCAGGACCGGACGGCAGTTTCAACGTCGCGCTGATGTCGTAAACGCTGAGACCCGATCCTGTCGGAGCGGCGTTCTCGGTGAAGATCATCACGCTGAAGAACTGGTTCAGAAACCCAATGTTGCCCGGAATTACCATCAACGCGGGAATCGGCGGGATGTTCAGACCCAGCGGCTCGTCCTCGCCTGGATCGACCACCTGAAAGTTAATGCCCTGCACCTCAATGTTGAGTTGCGACACCTCGAACTCCGGCGGGAGCGTGGTGGTGGATGCAATCTGCCGATTGAGCACCGCAGCCTCGGCAAGCTTCTGTTCGAGCTCCGCCGCTGGAATCAACTCGATCGAATCCTTGAACTTCGGCGCGACGACCGGGAACAGAATCGGGATCGTCTTCCCATCCAGCACAAACGCCGCCTCGAACTCCACGACACGGAAGTTCGATTCATCGATGAAGATGCCTTTCTCGACGATCTCCTCATACGTCAACGGACGCGACGTGACGCGCGACACGAGAATCTCATCAAACACGCGCACTGGCACAATCGCCGGATTGCCTTCCATGCGCGTGGCTCCCGTCACCGCATCCACGAGCCGAATCGAATCGAGCTGATAGTCACCGACCAGATTCAGCGGCGGGAACAGCATTGGCTGGTTCACCTGGCTGACGATGCGCCGCGGTTCCGGAAAGCCCGGCCCTCGCAAGAACGCCTCGACATACGCACCCTCCGCCAACACCTGCGTCGCCTCACCTCCCGTGAGCGTCACCATGACGGAACCCGCAATGCCCTTCGGCACCGAGACGACAGCGGGCGAGACTTGGAGGCCGGTGCCGTTGACGTGGTACGTAAGCGTGGTGAGAGGCTGGGCTTGCGCTTGGCAATAAGCGGACAAAAAGCCGGACCACAAAATGGCAGCCACTAGGAGCCAACGAGCGGCACCGCCATTTCCGACAAATATGAGGCTGTAAAAACGCATATTCCTTCGTGTGAAATTTTGCGAACTACTTGTTGTAGTCGGGGCCGAATGGTGTCGGGAAAATGTCCTTGTCGAGCGCCCCTTCACTGGAGAGCTGCTCGATTCGCCGTTCGTGAATCGTCTTGTCATACCCCTTGCCATCCATTTTGGGGTTAAACATCACGTCTGTGTAATAATTGCGATAATCACTGACGATCTGGTTGACGTTGACGCTTTCCCTGAATCCGGCGTTTTCACCAGTGAACGAGAACGAGAAGACGTTGCCGATTCCCTTCTTCATCTTGACATTGATCTCGTTAATGGCCCACCAGCCAAATTTACCCGAGGGGCTCAGGCCATGGTCGGTGCCGACTTCCTGGGGAATGTTCATAGAAATTCCATGCTGATAAGCAAGCTGCTCTCCCTTCTGCATCACATGCACCCCTTCCGAACGGGCGAATTCGTTGAAATCATTACTGATCCTCCCGATCTCCTTGTTGACCGCGTCTTGGAATCGATTCACATCGAGATGGTGAGCGATGTGGTTGTTTATTCTGGCTGAAAACCCGTCGATATCACCCGCGAAAGCGTGGCCAGTCTCACCAAGGGACTTGTCCTTCTTCTCCTTGATTCCTTTGATAGTAGGACGGACAACGCCGTCGGCTGCCGTCTTGTCATAGACCCACTCCGGCTTGGTGGCGAACCCTCGATTAACCAAGTCACGACGGATGGCAGCTTTCTCGTCGAACGACCGGACGCCCAAGTCCCAATTGCGACCGACGAGGTGTTCCTGATACATCACTCGAACGTGGGCGGCGATTTCCTTGTCACCGAAACCGGCATTGGCCAACTCCTGGTGATGTGTCCGATAAAGGTCGATTTCCGCCTTCGAATAGCCGTGGCTGCGCAGAATGCTCGCATGCTCGCCCATCTGCCGTGCCGAAAGATGAGGCTTCTCTGATTTAACATACAGGCCAGTGGGATCCCGGAAGCTGACCGGGTTGTTCGCCATGGCGGCGTAGTGGTTGACGCCATCGTTGTAGCCCAAAGGATCGGGTTCGAAGAACATCCCGGAGAACGGGTCATACCAGCGGGCGCGGAGGTAGATCAGACCGCTCTCGTAATCGAAGTACTGTCCGTGGAAGAGGAACGGGGAGCCCACGCTGCTGCGGGCAAGGGCCGTCGGAGCGGTCGCCGTCTGGCTGGCTGCCTGATAGAATACTGTGCCCGAAGGCGAGTTGTTCGTCAGAACAACGGTGAAGGCGGAGTTCGTGTTGCCCCACTCGTCCGATACGCTTCCGCCAGTAAGGGTGAGCGTTACGGCGCCAGTCGTGGCAGCCGATGGCGTGAAGCGAAGCACCGAGTAAGCTGGGTAACCTGGAACATTGGCTTCGACCGTCGTTGTGCCATTGATTGTGATGGTATTGGTATTGGCCAGCAGTGACACGGCGCCCGCGATCGTGTCGTTGAAGGCGACGATCCCAGCACCAGCTCCCGGATCCACCCACGCAAATTGGACCGGCTCCGACATGGCCAGAAGGAGGCTCCCGCCGCCCCCGGCCAGAACGCGGCTGATTGCCGGAGGCCGCTCATCCCGTTGCTCAATGGCCGGCTGGCCAAAGGTGTCATACCAGACTCGCTCCACCACTGTACCGCTCGCATCTGCGACAGCGACGATGGAAAGTGCCGGATCACACAGGTAGTAGTGCCGGCGCATTTCCCCACCAGCATCGCGCAAGTCAGCCGCCACAGGGGCGTCAGCCGTCGCGTAGTAATACCGCCCCAGCAATCGTGGAGGTGTGACCGAGCGGTCATACTCCTCCAGCAATCGACCGCTGCTGTCGTAGACGAATGCCCGGTCATCCGTTGTGGAGCCGTTCACCGAAACCGTTTTCGAGAACCTGATCCCTCCAGGACGATACTGATTGCGGACTCTCACTCCGTCGTCACGGTCCAGCCGGGTAAGGCGACCCAATCCATCGTGCTCCAGCGAGGCCACGGTGGGAAGCGCCGCACCAGCCCCGTCAGGCCTCATCCAAACCTGCGCTGAAGTAACGTTGCCTTTCGGATCCGGCAGCCCACGGGAGAATCCATCCACCCTCTGAGGTGATAAAAACGAGTCGTGACCGGACCAGTTCGTCGCAAAGGGAGGGGCACGGGAAGCCGCACCGCCGAGATTTGCCGACACGAGGAGGTCCTTGTCGCCCAAATCGTAGTTGTAATGGCGTTCGTAAGCACCAAGACCGAGGCCGGCGATGTTCGTCAATACGAGCCCAATCTTTCCGTTGCTAACGCGTTCCGCCTCGTCGTATGCGAACAAATCAGCACGCCCGCCACGATGAATGAACTGACGAATGCGAATGTTGTTGGCAGGATCGTAATCGAACCGCATGTGGGCAATTACGCTGCCATCACTCTTGCGGATCGCTCGGCTCGCGGTGACCCGCCCACGCGCGTCGTATTGATAGGTGATCGCCATCGTAGAGCCCACATCCACCACCTTTGGCTGGACATTGCCCTGCCATGACACGGCATTGATAATGTTACCTCCCGCATCAGACACGCCTGTCAGCCTCCCGGTCTCGTCGCGGATTTCAGTCACCACGACTCCGGAAGGATAGGTGATCGTCCGACGGGAACCGTCAGGATACAACCCGTAGGAGATATCAAACCTCCGACTGTCCTCTTCGGAACGGGTGGCCACCAAGGGCCCGGCAGGATCATAGTCGAATGTCGCCTGATTGTTCGCCGCACCGATTTGCCCATATTTAAGGGATCGGATGCGCCCGATCGCGTCGTAGGTGTAAAGATGCTCAACACTCCTCCCTAAAAAGGTCTGCTTGCGCTCAATCATCCGTGCCTGTAGGTCATATTTCCGGGTTTCGGTGCCTCCAGGAATTGAAATCGACGTGGGCATATTTCGGGGATCATAGGCTTCCACTGTGGTTCGCGCGCCATTGCGAAGCGTAGAGGTCTTGAGACGGAGCGAACTGTCATATTGGAAGCCGAAACCCGCCTCTGAATCGCCCTGGTATTTCACCTGTCGTTGGCTGTCCCTCCGATACGAAACCTCCATACCATCGGCGCGACGGGAACGCTGCAATTCCCCAAGCGCGGTGTGTTCCATGGTCGTCGCGTTCCCGCGAGCATCGGTGACCATCGTCCAATTGCCGTCCGCCCTAGGCTCATACGCATAGCGCAAGCCGAGCAGATCACTGAAAGTCTTCTGATGATCCATGTCATCGTAGGTATAGCTGAGTTCATACCTCGCACCGTCTTCCTGTGTTTCGAATCGCTCCACTCTCCCATTGCCGTCGCGATGAATGGTTGCGTCGAGATTTGGATCCGAGTAGCTGATGACATTCCCGGCCTTATCCCATCTGATCGTCTTGGTCATCCGTGGACCGGAGGACTGACTTGTCAGTTCACCGAAAGTGAAGGTGTACAGCGGGGACACAAGGTTTCCATCCCGTTGCGATGTGTGCTGACGTCCAAGTGCATCGATGTTCTCAAATCGCGTGCTGCGAACAATTCCGAAATCTGGATCCGTCACCACGTGAGAACGCAATTCACCTTGGGGGTAATAGGTGCGAGTATGCAGGTAGTCGGCCGTGCCCGTGTGTTCAACCACACTCGTTGCCCGATCAAGCCCGTCGTAGACGTAACTTTGAACAAGGTCTCCCCCCTGCTTTATCCTGACGGGATTGTTGTTCAGGTCGTATTCTGTCTCGATCGAGTAATCCCCAAGAGTGGTCTTAACGATATTCCCTCTCGCATCGTAGCTATAGGTCTGCTCAGTCCCGTTGGGGAGGATCGTCTTTGCCACTCTCGACCGGTCGTCCGGTTCAAAAAATGTGGTCGTCGATCCGTCAGTCCCCTCAATCTCGATGCCGCCAATCTTGTGTCTCGTTATGAACCCTTTTGCGTCGAAGGTATATTCCGTGATCAGCTTCCGACCATCGCCCTTGTTCTCCTCGCGGAAAATCTCGCGACCAAGTTCGTCGTACGCCGATTTCACAGACATCTCGCCACGGCTGGACTCCAAGGTCTGGAGCCGGTTGTCATATTTGACCAGAGTAGGAGCCCCCATCGGCCAGGTCACCGAAGTTGGACGCCCCAATTTAGCGGCTATACTCCCGTCGTATCCCATGATGTAGGTGATGTCACCGACACTGCGGGTTTTCATAAAGCCGGTCGCAGAATCGTAGGTCATTGATTCTTCCTTGCCGTCCTCGTTAACCTTCTTAACAACCTGTCCGTGCTCGTTTACCTGAAGCAACCGACGCGCTCCATTTCCGTAATCTGTTTCTTCAATGTCCCTGCCATCCGACCGAAGCCGGATCGTAATTCTGAACCCATTGGCATCCAGTTGCTCGCCAGATGGGAGGTTATATCGCGGGTCGTAGTTATTTAGAATCGTATAGCCCTGCCCGCCGCGCGGGCCGGGATCGACGGTCATCTGCTTCAAGTTGCCGCGTGACCGGAAGATCGGGTTCGCGCTGTCATAAACCCGGGTCTCCGAGTTCCCTTCGGGATGACGGATGTAGAGCAAAAGACCATCAGGATTGTGCGAGCGGGTTTCAGAGACCGGAGGCCCCTCGCCGCCAGAGATGGTGGTCGTGGTCACGTTGCCCAACTCGTCGAAAGTTCTCGTGATGGTCGTGCCATCGGCGACCTCAACACCGGTCGCTTGATCGCTGACCGTGCTGGCCTTGTTCTCCACCTCCACTTCGAGTTTTTTGTTGTCGTAGTTGCCCGTAGTAGCCTGGGCCACCGGTTTGCCACGGCTGTTGATGGTGTTTTGAGCCGAGACATACGGCGTGCCCTCCGCTGAAGCCGAAATGCTCGCCAGGCGACAATCGACATAAGTGTAGAACGTCTGCGCACGACCGGAGAATCCGCCGTTCTCTCCACTCACCTCCACGTCCTGGCGATTGACGAGAAACCCGTTGTCATCGTACCGGAACAGAACATCTCGCCCGGTATGATCGCGCAACCGGCAGATAAGGCCTTCCACAAACGAATTGGCGGTGACTTCGTCCAGACCGGCAATGAAGTCCGGATCGCTGTCGCGACGATAGTGCCCGAACTCAATGAAGTGAGGTCCGACCACCGAGCGATCATCGATGCGTACAAGCCACCCGTTGCGGTCGTACTGCAAATCGTGCCGGTTGGCTGGGAAGGTATCGATGATTGATTCCAGGCGTCCGGAGGGCGAGTAGCGATAACGAACACCGGACGGCGTCAGGCGTTCAAACTGACCGCTCTTGAACTTCACCAGCAGATTGAACATTCCTCGCTTCGGCAGGTAATAGTCCGAAACAGTATTTTGATAATCAAACTCCTGCACCAACGGGTCCTGAGCATATTCCGGCGGCATTTCGGTGCTCTTCCAGACGAATTGATGAATCTGCCCCTGACCGTCGTTGAAGAGAACATCCTGACTGCCGGCGACCTCGCTGTTGTTGACTTCGCTGCGGACAACGAGCGGCAGTCGAAGTCCCTCTGGGAAGGTTAAGGGATCCAGAACGGTCAAGCGCTGATTGTAATTGAAATCCCAGCCCACTCCGAACGGGCCCTCGTATGTATCTTGATTTCCAATCACCCGGAAGATGGCCATCGACATCCGTGGACCGGGAACAGACAGATCGACATCGGTGGTCCGCAACTCGCCGCTATGGGATTGAATCGTACCGTAGGTGTCCTCGAACGGCGTGGCCCCTCCGGGCGGTGGAGGATTGTCACCGGCGATGTAGTCACGGTTCACCGTAATCGCCTTCACGGTGCTAATCGGATCAAGACGTTTCTTTCGGCGGTCGATCTGCGCCGCAAACGAACCTATCACAGGGCCCGCATCGGGAGCCGTCGCCTGATCGGAATCAATGAACGCTCTCAGCTGGGCGCCGCTGAACAGAATCTCGCGTTCACCACCAGTGAAGCCCACCGAATTCTGCAGATGGACCAAATCAGCGGAGGAGATTGTCTCTGTGACCAGTGCGAACGGGCGCGACAGATACCAGTTGTAAAACTCGCTGTGAGGATCGTCGCTCACCCGGTAGGCCGGCAACGGGCGAATATCCGCACCGCAGTTCGGGCGCGGCACCTGCCCAATCTCGACTTGGGCCGCGGCGGAAATCGCCCGCACGGGCGCGTAGCCCTGTCCGGGATTTGAAAGGGGCCGACCGGCTGGATTAAGAGATTCGAGCCCCAGTTCGATTTGCCTCCCCGCAGTACCCGGCGCGAACATGAGAACGTGAAAGTGCAGCGCCGGGTTGGGCACAGGATCCAAATCGGATTCGAGAAACAGCGACGGTTCCGGACGCGCTCGCGCCGGGGCGAGCGCGCCGGTCGGACGCATGCCCGCCATGATTTGGCCGGTGTTGGAGGGATTCTGCGACGAAAGCACCGCTGGATTTACGACCGCCGCATTATTCGGGAAGCTCACGAAGACCATTTTCGGCGGTGATTGCACCACCACCGACCGACCGCCTTCGGCGACAGAACGCACGCCGAATTCCGTCGTTCCAACACTTCGACTGCCGGCTCCGGCATCCGGTACGAATTCCACGATTGCCGGGTGCAGCTGCCCCAGAGGAACGTTCGTGATACCAAGGGATGCCACATTGAAGACCACCCGATGCTGGCCGCCCGCCAAATCCACCGTCCCGTCAGAGTTCACCGTGATGGATTCCATCGAGCCGCCAAGCAACGAGACAGGCACAGGAATCTTGTTTAGAAGCCGGGGCGATTCCGGAAGGGAAATGTCGATCACCGCCAGTTGCTGTGCGCCATTTGTGTTGGGCTGCTGGAGAGCAACCAAAGCCAGCGAAAGAGTCGTCGGAATCTCATTCAGCCTGATGCTCGCACCGCGAATAACACTGACCCACCGCGGATAGGCATCGTTTCCCAACGGCAGAAGACCGGAGGTTGCGTCCGCGAAATTCAACGGAAGCCCGTTGAAGGCGAGCGTGCGGTAAGAAGGTTGAAGCGCGACAATCGTGGGCGGATTCTTGTCATCGAATTGCTGTCCGCGGGCTAGGGTAACGCCGACGATACCACCTCCCTTTGTCACCGAAAAATCGAGGATCTTCTGCGTCGTGTGTTGGAGGACGTAGCTTCGTTTCTTGCCGTAGAACTCCGCCGGAGCAACGTCCGGCATCGGAAGCGACTCGCCTTCATCGACGTAATCGCCATCGCCATTCTTGTCCTGGCCGAGGTTCGTTTCATTCCGACGTTCGGGAGTCGGAAACGCCGCCCGCTCCGTGGGAGAGGAATTGAAGCCAATGATCAGCTCCTGCAAATTCACCGTCGCAACCTGCTGGATATCGGCGCCGAATTCCTGATACGCGATGAATGGCGGTGCCCAGACGACTTTGGGCACCACCGAGCTGACGCGATACGTGACAATGGGTGAAGCGAGCACTTCGGGATCGGTCGGATTTGCCACGTTCAGCACCCAGAGGTATTGTCCGCGCACAGATACGGTGGTTCCCTGAGCCTCATTGATTACCGCGTCCAGATCGCCCCCGACCACAACGACCAGATCGTTCGTTTCCGGTTTTGCGTGAAGACGGCGCGCGTAGCTGTACTGGGGAATGACGACAAGATCCCGCGGCTGACCGATCAGATGTTTCTGGCCGAGGAACCGGGGCTGCTGAGGAATGGAGATATCATAAATCTTAAGCGAACTGTTCTGCGGTTTTTGATCCAGAACGTAGAGCCGGTTCCCTTTAACGACGGCGCCGCGTCCGTCCGCCACACCGGTAACCGGGGCCGTCGCCGCAGGAGGTGTACGAAAGTTTAGACTGAAACTTTCAGCGGCCGGAGTACTGGGCTGCTGATCCAACGGCTGCGGAGGAGTGGCCAGATCACGAACGGACTGCCCGGATAGAGTAAGGGAATAGGTCTGGCCGCGCGAGAGTCCCGGAAACTGCAACACGAGTGTTCGCTGTCCGGGACTCAGCCGGACAATCGGAGTGACCGGTGCTCCCGGCCCGCTCAGGATAATTCCACTGAGATTGTTCGTTACGAAGGCATCGATTGGCTTGTTGAAATCAATCGTGATCTCAGCAGATTCACCGACGAATCCACCCTCCACAGGACTGGTTTGCACAACGAGCGGCCCGTGAACATCGTTGGTGTCCGGTGGCGGAATATCCGACGGCACAGCCGGCTTGGGACCGGTGAACTGAATGTCGAACTGCTGCGGACCAAAGCTCGCGCTCAAGGATACTCCCCTCACGTAATAACTCAGCCGCGCATTGACCGGCTTGTTGACTCGTAGCGTGCCGTTGTACTGAGCGCTGTTTCCCGTCGGAGTAGTCCAAACTTCATCGGTCAATTCCCCAATGACATTGGTTTCAACCAGCCCGGTTTGAAGATTGGTAGTTCCGACCGAAATGAGACCAATGCGGATATCCGGTGGATTGATCGGCTGAGTCGCATTGATTTGAATCCGACAAGGCTGACCCGGCGCGGGTTGAAGCGGTTCAAATCCAATGCTAACCGTGGGTGGCGTCTGACTGACAAGCGGCCGTTTGAAGAAGAAGTTTTTGTATACCGCCCCGCCTAAACTTAGGTCTCCTTGCGGGTTCAACGGATTGCGCGAAATCGGATTAGCCGGTTCCACTTCTACATCTTGAAACAGCGGGTGAGTGGCGATGACCAGATACTGCGCACCGACAGCGGGCGCAACCGTCAGAAACTGTCCATCCGCACCACTACTGGCATACACCATCCCCGGAAACAACCGGCCGGGATTCTGGTTCAACGGCCCGCCACTCAGTGTCACGACGACAAACGTTCCGCTCAGCGGCTGCGCGTTCGCCACGACCCACAACTGCAACGCTTGCGCGCCAATCGACACAATCTGCCCCAGCCCCTGAACCTTGTTTACTGCATTTCCAAATGCGCCCTGTACGAGGCCCATCTGCTGCGCGAGCTGGAACGGCATGTCCACCGCCCCCTGCCCGGTCTGAAGGTTCACCGCTGCATCCAGAGCCCCAGCCTGCTGCAAGGCGATGGCAATCTCGACTGGAATGGAACTAGCCTTCCCTTTGATCACCACCGGCCTTGGCCCCAGCACAATAGGCATGATCACTTGGAAGAAAACAGTTTGTGCCACCTGTCCGCCGGGCAGTGCTGCGATAAAGCCGACGCCGGTGTCCAGAAAGCCAGCGGTGATTTGCTCTTGAACGCCACCGTTCTGACCACCCGCCCCCTGCGCCGCCCTCAGGACCGGTCCGGCCTGTGGCGTGAACAACAGCTGATCCTTTATCTCAAAGCCGGTAATGCCGGCATTGGTTTGCACGACGGCCAGGACGGCTGCAACATTCGTCACGGCCTCGTTCGTTGGATAGCCCACGGTTGCCAGGTCCACGGGAAAACGCACCTGAATGGGCAGAGTCGGTAACTGTCCTTCAATTCGCACCGTCAGCGGGCTTCCCGCGATGCTTCCGCTTTCCGGGGTTACCCCGCCAAGCAATTGTTGCAGCTGGGCGGTGGTCATCGTCTCAATCTTCAGCTTTGTTCGTTTCGGGATCGACTCGGGCTGGATGTAAACCCGCACCGGCCCGCCGTCACTTTGCGCTTCGAGGATACCGCCTTGCGGATAGAGACCCACGAAGCCGTTGTCGAATTCCTGGCGGCTCACCGGAACATAAACGCGTGTGCCATTCAGATTCACGAACGTCGCGCTGATGAAGTCTTCCTCGGTGCCGCTGATCACACTGTTGAAACTCCCGTCCACCTTGCTCAATACCGTCGTTGTTTCTCCCGTGCTTTCGTTCGCGAGAATGACGGCGACTTCCGGATCAGCGACGCCGGGTTGACCATGCACCACGACCGCGAACGGATCCTCGCCCGGCTCATAAGCGGGAATGCCGTTAAGAATCTCCGCCGGAACATTCGTCGCACCCGGCTCGTAAATCACAAGCTGCGCCGTGCTCACCCGAGTTGCCGCCGGAACGGTGGTGAACGAAAACTCCCGATCGCCTTCAATCGCGAGGCCAGAAGGATCACGGATCGTCTCCGCCAGCACCACCCGGTAGATAGTATTCGCGGCCAGTTCATTCGCAGCATTGAGGGTGACGATTCGGTTCGCGAGATTCAGCGTCACCGAGGCGGGCACCGCACTGTTATCCGGCCGAAGGAGCTGGATTGCGTTGACAATGCTCGCAGGATTCACCGCTTCATTGAATTCAATCACCACGCTGCCCACGCGCGGCACGCGGGTCGCGTTGTCCGCGGGAGAAATCTTCGCCACCCGCGGTCCGCGGGCAGCCGCGGAGAGATCTTGCGTCACGGGCGTGGTCGGACTGCCGACCGTCACACCGACGAATCCAGTGTCCCCTGTCAGCGGATCACGGATGCTCAGCTGCCGTTCACCCGCCGGGCCCACCAGTTGAAATTTCCCGTCCGCCTCGCTCAACGCCAGCCATGGGAGTCCCACGAGGCTGACCGGCATGTTCGACTGCACGATACCCGCACCATTACGCGCGACGCCTTCGACCAGCGTTTGCGCTTCGTTGACTTGGACGAGGACAAATTGACCGGAGCCTGCGAGTCCCGGAAGACGCGCGCCCGTACCCGGTTCGAGTGAGGTGATGTTTCCCTGCGCGTCGCTCCGCAATCGTTCGACAGGTTGCAGGCCGTAGAAACCCGTTTCGCTGAGCACACGGGCCATGACCAGCTGCGCGTTCGTCGGCGCACCGCTGAGTTGCGCACTCAGGGAACCCGAGAGCGTCGAACGATCGACTGTAAGATCGAACGCGGCGATCACCTCGTGTCCGTTTCCAACGAGGTTCGTAAACACCGCGGCATCCAGCCGGCGCAACTGGACCGCGCTCGGCCCAACCAATCGGCCCGTGCCAGCGAGCACGCGGACCCCGTTGTCGCCGATCTGTCCGCCGGATTGGTCGAGCACTTCGCCGTCGAACGCGGATTCCGGCAGCACGTCCACTTTCACGGTCGCCGAGTCGAGTTGCTCCGGTCCAAACAGGAGCAGCGGTCGCATTGGGAAACTGGCGTGCAAAGTAAACGCGTCCTGATCGCCCGGACGCTGGTAGGCGACAATGAAATGTTCGTATTGCGGAGTGAGGCGCAGGGAACCGTCGGACAACAAATAGGTCTCCGTCACTTCCCCGCGCAGAACGTAGCCGCTGGGCAGCCGCTGGGTCGAGTGCCGCACTTCCAACCGGGCGGTTCCGGTCACCATCGCCGGCACCACACTGGCTGAACTCACTGCCGGCGTGACGTTGCCGGACGCGGTGAGCTCGCCTGTATTGATCGATGGTGCCACCACTCCCGCCAGAGGTTGACCGAGTTGAGGCGCGGGCGGCGCCCATTCGCCAGTGTCACCCACGACCAACGCGTACGCGCCGCCGGCTGGCAGACTGGTCGTCACCGCGTTGGTTCCATTTCCAGCAACCGATTGTGTGACGTTCCATTGAAGCGTGATTTCGTCCCATCGAATCAAGACGGCAGATTCCGTCCCGGCTATGGCAGACAGCGGATGCAACTTCGCGACGAGCGGCGTCTGGATCGCGCTCGTCGATTCCACCCAGAACGCCGAAAGCGGGCTCCAACCGAGTGGAAGAAACGCGGGCAACGTTTGACCGCTCAATGGCGTCAACGTGACTGTCCCCGCCTGACTCAACGCGCCCGCTGGAATTTCAATTCGGATACCGGCGATTGAGTTGCTCAGGATCACTCCGCCCAGAGGAGTCACGCTCACGGCTTCGCCCGACCGCATCGGCAATCGAGGATTTGGAAAGACCACCGGTTCATTCGTCGCCAATGCCTGCCGTCGCCACACGGGAAGATATCCGTCGCGGCTGAACTTCACTGTGTGAGCGCCGGGCGTTTGGCCAAATGACGATACGCCCGAATCGCGATCCGAAACTTGGTTTGCATTACCCGTCGGCCCCGCGATCTGGAGCGTGACGGACGGCAACGGCTGGCCCACCTCATTCAATGTCCGCGTCAATCCGAGCGGAACAGGAGCCGGAGGTTTCGCGGCAAACACCCTGGTCGTTAACACCGGCGAACCCGTGCCGCTCCGTCCCAAGGTGAGCGTGCGAGTCGACGTCTTTTGTCCCGGTGCAAGTCCCCGCGTCGACATCTGCGCGCCGAGTTCCCAGAATGCTTTTCCCCCGTCAATCGTTCCATCGAAACCCTGCGGTCCCGAAGTTCCAGAGAAGCCATCCACCAACACCACGACTGGACCAGACAGCGTCGAAGCGGAACGATTGCTCACCGTCATCTCAACATTCCAAACGTTAAGCGCGCGATTCAGCCGCATCGAAGAATAGAAAACCGCGGCATCCGGTGTCACGTCCACCAATGTCACCGATACTTCGTTGAGAACGAACACCTGCTCCCCTTGGGCATTGGCATCCGACGGGAAGATCGATACTCCAAGCAGCACCAACAGCGCGCCCGTCCCATTCTTGCGAACCTGCCGACGACGAAGCCACCAAAGCATCGCCAATCCCACAGTCGCCAAAGCCATTACTCCAGGCTCCGGCACAATGATAACGTCGGTGAACCATCCCTGGGACGCGATCTGGTTCTGGTTATTATAGAGATCAAAATAGAGGTTGAGCGACTGACCAGCTGCACCCTCCGGCATCGCCATCTCCAGCGCGTAGGCCTGCCGGAAACTGAAATCAGGGAGAAAGCTCGGAGGATTGATCGATGTCCGGCCAATGCTGGATTCATCCAACATCTCCGTTCCGGGAGTCGCAGGAGCCCAGACAACTCCGCTCG
>Ga0154020_10005542_pt1 | contig 14871 bp, 12 predicted proteins | sample Klosneuvirus_201_FD_109709 | JGI IMG/M metagenome (GOLD analysis project Ga0154020, IMG submission 109709) | Active sludge microbial communities from wastewater, Klosterneuburg, Austria - Klosneuvirus_20160825_MG | ecosystem: Engineered > WWTP > Aerobic digester > Activated sludge | place...
CAAGGGCGGCATCGTCACCTGGGAAACCCAGCAGACCGACTACCCGCGCACACGCTGGGACATGCCCAACCACGAACCGCGCGGCTGCGCGCGCGGCGCCAGCTACAGCTGGTACCTGTACAGCGCCAACCGCGTGAAGTACCCGATGGTGCGGGGCCGGCTGCTCGAGCGCTGGCGCGCGGCGATGAAGACGGCCAAGACACCCGTGGACGCCTGGGCCGTCATCGCGCAGGACGACGAGGCGCGGCGCGATTACCAGAAGATGCGCGGCATGGGCGGTTTCGTGCGTTCGACCTGGGACGAGGTGAACCAGCTCATCGCCGCGGCCAACGTCTACACGATCAAGAAGCACGGGCCCGACCGCGTGATCGGCTTCAGCCCCATCCCGGCGATGAGCATGGTCAGCTACGCCGCGGGCAGCCGCTACCTGAGCCTGATCGGCGGCGTCTGCATGAGCTTCTACGACTGGTACTGCGACCTGCCGCCGTCGAGCCCGCAGGTCTGGGGCGAGCAGACCGACGTGCCCGAATCGGCCGACTGGTACAACAGCACCTACATCATCGCCTGGGGCAGCAACGTGCCGCAGACGCGCACGCCCGACGCGCACTTCTTCACCGAGGTGCGCTACAAGGGCGCGAAGACGGTGGCGGTGACGCCCGACTATTCCGAGGTCGCCAAGCTCGCCGACCTGTGGCTGCATCCGAAGCAGGGCACCGACGCGGCGCTCGCCATGGCCATGGGCCACGTGGCGCTGAACGAGTTCTACTTCAAGCAGCGCAGCCCCTACTTCGACGACTACGCGCGCCGCTACACCGACCTGCCGCTGCTGGTGATGCTCAAGGAGCACACGCTGCCTGACGGGTCGAAGACGCTGGTGCCCGACCGCTACCTGCGTGCATCGGACTTCAACGGCAAGCTCGGCCAGGCCAACAACCCCGAGTGGAAGACGGTGGCCTTCGACAGCGAAGGCCGCGCCGTGCTGCCCAACGGCAGCATCGGCTTCCGCTGGGGCCAGGAATCCGAGACCGGCAAGGTCGACGCCGGCAAGTGGAACCTGGAGGACAAGGAAGCGCGCCACGGCCAGCAGGTCAAGCTGAAGCTGTCGGTGCTGGAAGACGGTCCGACGGGAAATGGGCAGGCGCATGAAGTCGTCGGCGTCGGCCTGCCTTACTTCGGCGGCATCGCCACGCCGCACTTCAAGGCCAACGCGCAGAACGGCGAGGTCAACTTCGTCAAGGTGCCGGCGGTGCGCCTGCGCCTGGGCAAGGAAGGCGACCACCGCGAGGCGCTCGTCGCCACGGTCTTCGACCTGCAGGCCGCGCAGTACGGCATCGACCGCGGCCTGGGCAGCGGTGCCGCGAGCTACGACGACAACGCCGCCTACACGCCGGCCTGGGCCGAAAGCATCACCGGTACGCCGCGCGACCAGATCATCACCGTGGCGCGCCAGTTCGCCGAGAACGCGCACAAGACGCAGGGCAAGTCGATGATCATCATCGGCGCGGCGATGAACCACTGGTACCACGCCGACATGAACTACCGCGGCGTCATCAACCTCTTGATGATGTGCGGCTGCATCGGCCAGAGCGGCGGCGGCTGGGCGCACTACGTGGGCCAGGAGAAGCTGCGCCCGCAGACCGGCTGGGTGCCGCTGGCCTTCGGGCTGGACTGGATCCGCCCGCCGCGGCAGATGAACAGCACGAGCTTCTTCTACGCCCACAGCGACCAGTGGCGCTACGAGAAGCTGGGCATGGAAGAGATCGCCTCGCCGCTGGCCGACAAGAGCCTCTACGGCGGCTCGATGATCGACTACAACGTGCGCGCCGAACGCATGGGCTGGCTGCCCAGCGCGCCGCAGCTCAAGACCAACCCGCTGCAGGTGGTGAAGGACGCCACCGCCGCCGGCATGGATCCGAAGGACTACCTCGTCAAGGCGCTGAAGGACGGCAGCGTGCAGATGAGCTGCGAGGACCCCGATGCGCCGCAGAACTGGCCGCGCAACCTCTTCGTCTGGCGCTCCAACCTGCTGGGCTCCAGCGGCAAGGGCCACGAGTACTTCTGCAAGCACCTGCTGGGCACCGAGAACGGCATCCAGGGCAAGGACCTGGGCGCCGACGATGCCAAGCCCAGTGAAGTGGTCTGGCACAAGGACGCGCCGGTGGGCAAGCTCGACCTGGTGGTGACGCTGGACTTCCGCATGAGCACCACCTGCCTGTACAGCGACATCGTGCTGCCCACGGCCAGCTGGTACGAGAAGAACGACCTCAACACCAGCGACATGCACCCCTTCATCCACCCGCTGTCCGCGGCCGTGGACCCGGTGTGGCAGAGCCGCAGCGACTGGGAGATCTACAAGGGGTTCGCGAAGGCCTTCAGCGAGGTCTGCGTCGGCCACCTGGGCGTCGAGAAGGAGGTCGTGCTGTCACCGCTGATGCACGACACCGCCGGCGAACTGGCCCAGCCCTTCGACGTCAAGGAATGGCGCAAGGGCCAGTGCGACCTGATCCCCGGCAAGACCGCGCCGAGCATCGCCGTCGTCGAGCGTGACTACCCCAACACCTTCAAGCGCTTCACCGCTTTGGGCCCCTTGCTGAACAAGCTGGGCAACGGCGGCAAGGGCATCGGCTGGAAGACCGAGATCGAGGTCACGCAGCTCGGCCAGCTCAACGGCCTGACGCTGGAGGAAGGCGTGTCCAAGGGCATGCCGAAGATCGTCACCGACATCGACGCCTGCGAGGTCATCCTGCAGCTGGCGCCCGAGACCAACGGCCATGTCGCCGTGAAGGCCTGGGAAGCCCTGGGCAAGCAGACGGGGCGCGACCACACCCACCTGGCGCTGTACCGCGAGGACGAGAAGATCCGCTACCGCGACGTGCAGGCGCAGCCGCGCAAGATCATCAGCAGCCCGACCTGGAGCGGCATCGAGAGCGAGACCGTCAGCTACAACGCCGGCTACACCAACGTGCACGAATACATCCCGTGGCGCACGCTCACCGGCCGGCAGCAGTTCTACCTCGACCACCCGTGGATGATCGCCTTCGGCGAGGGCTTCAGCAGCTACCGCCCGCCGGTGGACCTGAAGACCACCTCGGGCATCCACAACATCAAGCCCAACGGCAACGCCGAGATCCTGCTGAACTTCATCACGCCGCACCAGAAGTGGGGCATCCACAGCACCTACAGCGACAACCTGCTGATGCTGACGCTGAACCGCGGCGGCCCGGTGGTGTGGCTGAGCGAGGACGACGCGAAGAAGGCCGGCATCGAGGACAACGACTGGGTCGAGGTCTTCAACATCAACGGCGCCATCGCGGCGCGCGCGGTGGTCAGCCAGCGTGTCAACCCCGGCATGCTGCTGATGTACCACGCGCAGGAGAAGATCATCAACACGCCCGGATCGTCGATCACCGGCGTGCGCGGCGGCATCCACAACAGCGTGACACGCATCGTGCTCAAGCCCACGCACATGATCGGCGGCTACGCGCAGTTCAGCTACGGCTTCAACTACTACGGAACCATCGGCACCAACCGCGACGAATTCGTGGTCGTGCGCAAGATGGACAAGGTCGACTGGCTCGACACCCCGCTCGGCGATGAACGCGCCGCGCTCGTGCAAGCGCAAGGAGAAGGCGCATGAAGATCCGCGCACAAATCGGCATGGTCCTGAACCTGGACAAGTGCATCGGCTGCCACACCTGCAGCGTGACCTGCAAGAACGTCTGGACCAGCCGCCCCGGCGTCGAGTACGCCTGGTTCAACAACGTCGAGACCAAGCCCGGCATCGGCTACCCCAAGGAATGGGAGAACCAGGACAAGTGGAACGGCGGCTGGGTACGCAAGGGCAATGGCAGCATCGAGCCGCGCCAGGGTGGCAAGTGGAAGCTGCTGATGCGCATCTTCGCCAACCCCAACCTGCCGCAGATCGACGACTACTACGAGCCCTTCACCTTCGACTACGACCACCTGCAGTCGGCGCCGGAGATGCAGCACCAGCCCACGGCGCGGCCGCGTTCGCTGATCACCGGCAAGCGCATGGAGAAGATCGAGTGGGGCCCGAACTGGGAAGAGATCCTGGGCGGTGAATTCGCCAAGCGTTCGAAGGACAGGAACTTCGACGACATCCAGAAGGACATCTACGGCCAGTTCGAGAACACCTTCATGATGTACCTGCCCAGGCTGTGCGAGCACTGCCTGAACCCGGCCTGCGTGGCCTCGTGCCCGTCGGGCTCGATCTACAAGCGCGAGGAAGACGGCATCGTCCTCATCGACCAGGACAAGTGCCGCGGCTGGCGCATGTGCGTCAGCGGCTGCCCCTACAAGAAGATCTACTACAACTGGAAGAGCGGCAAGGCCGAGAAGTGCATCTTCTGCTACCCGCGCATCGAAGCCGGCCAGCCCACGGTGTGCAGCGAAACCTGCGTCGGCCGCATACGCTACCTCGGCGTGCTGCTCTATGACGCCGACCGCATCCAGGAAGCCGCCAGCGTCGAGAAGGACAAGGACCTGTACCAGGCCCAGCTCGACATCTTCCTCGACCCCTTCGACCCGGCCGTCATCGCGCAGGCGCGCAAGGACGGCATCCCCGACAACTGGATGGACGCCGCCCGCAACAGCCCCGTCTACAAGATGGCCGTGGAATGGAAGGTGGCGCTGCCGCTGCACCCGGAATACCGCACGCTGCCGATGGTCTGGTACGTGCCGCCGCTGTCGCCCATCACCGCCGCGGCGAACGCCGGGCAGGTGGGCACCAACGGCGAGATCCCCGACGTCAACCAGCTGCGCATCCCGGTCAAGTACCTGGCCAACCTGCTGACCGCCGGCGACACCGCGCCCGTGGTGCGCGCGCTGGAACGCATGCTGGCGATGCGCGCCTACCAGCGCAGCAAGCATGTCGACGGACAGGCGAACACCGCGGCCATCGACCAGGTGGGCATCGGCGCGGCCGAGGTCGAGGAGATGTACCGCGTGATGGCCATCGCCAACTACGAGGACCGTTTCGTCATCCCGACCACGCACCGCGAATACGCCGAGAACGCCTTCAACGTGCGCGGCGGCTGCGGCTTCAGCTTCGGCAACGGCTGCAGCGAAGGCGTGACCGAGACCAGCCTCTTCGGCAGCGAGAAGAAGCGCACCATCCCGATCAAGGCGGGGGTGTGAGATGGGCTACCTGAACCCCACCCCGCTGAAGATGGCGACGACGCTGCGTGTGCTGGCGCATCTGCTGAGCTATCCCGGCGCCGAACTGCGCGCCCACCTGCCCGAGCTGCGTTCGGCGCTGCACGACGAAAGGGCGCTGACCTTCGGCCGCCTGGCCGAGATCGACCAGCTCATCGACCGCCTGTCCGACCGCGGGCAGCACCGCCGCGCGCTGGACATCGAGGCCGACTACGTCGAGCTCTTCGACCGCGGCCGCGGCACCGCGCTGCACCTCTTCGAGCACGTGCACGGCGACAGCCGCGACCGCGGCCCGGCGATGGTCGACCTGGTCAAGACCTACGATGCCGCCGGCCTCTTCCTGGCCCCCGGCGAGCTGCCCGACCACCTGACCGTGGTGCTGGAGTACGCGTCGACGCAGCCGCCCGAGCAGGCGCGCGCCTTCCTGGGCGAGATCGCGCACATCCTGCAGGTCATCTTCAGCGCGCTGCTCAAGCGCCAGAGCGCCCACGCCTGCGTGTTGGCCGCACTGCTCGACCTGGCCGGCGAGAAGGCCCAGGCCGTGCCCGTGCCGCCCGAACCCGAGGTCGACGAAAGCTGGGAAGAGCCGCCGGCCTTCGGCGGCTGCTCGACCCAGGGCCAGGCTCGCCCCGGCCAGCCGCAGCCCGTCCAGATCGTCAAGCGCGCGGCCTCCGCGGCCGCGCCCCAGAACTTCCCAGGAGCGTCCGCATGAACGCCATTCACACCTTCCTGTTCACCGTCTACCCCTACCTCTGCCTGGCGGTCTTCTTCATGGGCAGCCTGGCGCGTTTCGACCGCGACCAGTACACCTGGAAGAGCGACAGCTCGCAACTGCTGCGCAGCGGCCAGCTGCGCTGGGGCAGCAACCTGTTCCACGGCGGCATCCTGTTCCTGTTCTTCGGCCACCTGTTCGGCCAGCTCACGCCGCATGCCGTCTACGAGGTGTTCATCACCTCGTCGCAGAAGCAGCTGGTGGCGGTCATCGCCGGTGGCGTGGCCGGCGGCATCTGCTTCATCGGCCTGAGCCTGCTGCTGCACCGGCGCATCTTCGACCCGCGCATCCGCCTCACCAGCCACCGCACCGACCTGGCCATCCTCGTCATCCTGTGGGTGCAACTGGTCATCGGCCTGGCCACGCTGCCGACGTCGCTGCATCACGTGAAGGACCCGCAGACCATGATCACGCTGGCCAACTACCTGCAGGGCATCGCCACCTTCCGGCCCGACCCGGCGCTGGTGGCCGGCGTCGAATGGCACTTCCAGGCCCACATGCTGCTGGGCATGACGATCTTCCTGCTCTTCCCCTTCAGCCGTCTGGTGCACGTGTGGAGCGGTTTCGCCACCGTGGCCTACCTGCTGCGCCCCTACCAGGTGGTGCGTGCGCGACGCCTGAACGTGCCCGCCGGGCAGAACCAGCCGCGCAACCCGGCGTGAAGGAGCCCGTCATGAACACGCCCCAAGTCCTGCCCGCCGTCAACGGCGTGCCGCTGGCCGCCGCGGACGAAACCGTCGACGCCGAAACGCTGCGTCAGCGCGCCTGCACCGAGCTGCTGCGCCAGGCCGCCATCCACCAGGGCCTGCTGCGCCGCGACGACCCGGCGCCCCTGCAGGGCGCCATCAGCGAAGACGCCAGCGCGGCCATCGAGACACTGCTCGACCAGGCGCTGCAGCTGCCCGAGCCCACCGACGAGGCCTGCCGCCGCCACCATGCGGCGAACCTGCCGCGGTACGCGGTCGGTGAACGCGCCCAGGTGCGCCACGTGCTGTTCGCGGTGACGCCGGGCGTCGACGTCAACGCGCTGCGCAAGCGGGCCGAGGCCTGCCTGCTCGACCTGCGCTGCGACGCCGCCGGCGGCCGTTTCGGCGAGGTCGCGCGCAGCACCTCGAACTGCCCCAGCGGCGCCGAGGGTGGTGAACTCGGCTGGCTGCGTGCCGAGGACTGCGCCCCCGAGCTGGCGCGCGAGATCCTGGGCCACAACGAGATCGGCGTGCTGCCGCGGCTGGTGGCCACGCGCTTCGGCCTGCACGTGGTGGAGGTGCTGGCACGCGAGCCCGGCGCCCAGCCGGCCTACGAGGCCGTGCGCTCGGCGGTGGCGCAGGCGCTGCGCCAGCAGGCCTTCGCCACGGCGTTGCGACAGTACCTGCAGCTGCTGGCCGGCCAGGCCGAGCTGCAGGGCGTCGACCTCGAGGCGGCCGCCACGCCGCTGGTGCAGTAGACCGCCCGGGCCGGCGAAGGACCACGGACGACGGTCATGCCCGACGAACTGCTCGAGCGGCTGCGCCGCTTCCAGAGCGACGCCTTCCCGCAGCATCGCAGCCACTTCCGTCTGCTCGTCGACGACGGCCAGCATCCGACCACGCTGTTCATCGGCTGCAGCGATTCCCGCCTCGTGCCCTACCTGCTGACCGGCACGGGGCCGGGTGAGCTCTTCCTGGTGCGCAACGTGGGCGCCTTCGTGCCGCCCTACGACGGTTATCTCGTGGGGCCCCAAGGCGCCGAAGGCGCCGGCCCCCCGGGGGGGCGTCACCCGCTCGGGGCGGCCCAGCGCTGGGTGGGTTTCCACGGCACCGCGGCGGCCATCGAGTTCGCGGTGCTCAACCTGCAGGTCACGCGCATCGTGGTCTGCGGCCACAGCCACTGCGGCGGCGTGCGTGCGCTGTACGGCGACGTGCACCCGCACGCGCAGAACCTGCAGCAGTGGCTGGAACTCGGCCGCGAAGCGGCGCTGCCGGTGGCCGAGCCCGGCCCCGAGGTGCTGCGCCGCACCGAGCAGCGCGCCGTGGTGCTGCAGCTCGAACGCCTGATGGACTACCCGATGGTGCGTGAACGGGTCGAGGCGCGCCAGCTCAGCCTGCATGGCTGGCACTACGTCATCGAGGACGGCGAGGTGCATGTCTTCGACGTGCAACGCGGGCGCTTCGTCCCGGCCACCGAGGCCGACAACGCCGGTACCGGGCCCTACCGTCCCTACGACGAACCGGTGCTGTGAGCGCCACCGCCGTCCCGGACACGCGCTGGCGCGCCGGGCGCCTGCTGACGGCGCCGCACCGCCTGGGCTTCTTCAGCGCCGCGCTGATGCTGGCGGCCAGTGCGCTGTGGTGGGCGCTGGTGCTCGCGGCGCGCTACGGCGGCGTGGCCCTGCCGTGGGCGGTGCCCCCCGCGGTCGCCCACGCCCTGTTCATGGCGATGGGCTTCATGCCGCTGTTCATCGTCGGTTTCCTGTTCACCGCCGGGCCGAAGTGGCTGGGCCTGCCGGAGGTGCAGGCGAGGTCGCTGCGCACCCCGGTGGTGGTGATGCTTGCCGGCTGGGCCCTGGCGCTGCCGGGCTTCCACCTGCACACCGTGCTCGCCGGGCTGGGCGTGGCCGCGGTGGCCACCGGCTGGAGCCTGCTCGTGCGGCGCTTTTTCGGGCTGCTGAGGCGCAGCCGCGTGGCCGACCAGCTGCACGCCCGCGTCATCGCCGCCGCCGGCGTCGTGGTGGCGCTGGCGCTGTGGGCGGCGGCCGCGGGGCTGGCGCTCGGCGAGCCCACGCCGACCCGCGTGGCCACGCAGCTGGGGCTGTGGGGCGGCCTGGTGCCGGTGTTCATGGCGGTGTCGCACCGCATGATTCCCTTCTTCACCGCCAGCGCCTTGCCGCTGCTCGACGCCTGGCGGCCGAACTGGCTGCTCTGGGTGATGCTGGCCGTCGCGGCGGCCAGCGGCGCCGGCGCGGCGGCCGACCTGTGGTGGTGGCCGCTGCCCGCGGCGGTGCGCTGGGCGCAGGTGGCGGTCGAGGCCCCCGCGGCGGCGCTGATGCTGTGGCTGGCGCTGCGCTGGGGCCTGGTGCAGAGCCTGAAGATCCGCCTGCTGGCCATGCTGCATGCCGGCTTCGTCTGGCTGGGCGTGGCCTGGGCGCTGGCGGCGCTGTCGCACGCGCTGCAGGCGCTGGGCCACGACGGCCTGGGCCTGGCGCCGACGCATGCGCTGGGCATGGGTTACCTGGGCGCCACGCTGATCGCGATGATCACGCGCGTGGCCGCCGGCCACAGCGGGCGGCCCCTGGCGGCCGACGACGTCGCCTGGACGCTGTACTGGGCCCTGCAGGCCGGCGCCGTGCTGCGCGTGGGCGCCGCGCTGTGGCCGGCGCTGGATGCGCCGCTGGTGCTGGCCGCCGTGGCCGCCTGGGCCGCCGCGGCCACCGGCTGGGCCTGGCGCTACGGCGGCTGGCTGGGCCGGCCGCGCGGCGACGGCCGGCCGGGCTGAAGCGCGTCTGAAGCGCGTCCGGGCCAGCCCGCGGGCGCGACGAGCCCGCGGCGCGCCAGCAGGCCCAGCGCCAGCCCCCAGGCCGCCAGCGCCACCCAGATCATGCCCTGCGATATCCACTGCAGCGGCGGGAAGTCGGCCGCCAGGCCCAGGCGCGCGCTGGCCACCGCGTACATGCCCAGCGGGAACACGCCGCTCCACATCACCGGCTCGTAATGCAGCGGCATGCGGTTGGCCACGTGCTTCCAGAAGCCGAAGATGCACAGCATCGGTATCCACCACGTGGCCCAGGCCCACAGCATCAGCGTCACGCCGTCGATGAAGGGCCGCTGCGCCGCCAGGAAGGGAAGCCGCGCGTCCTCGGTGATGAGCGTGGTGCCGGCGTTGGCGCTGATGGCCGCTGCGCCCATCACCACCCACAGCAGCGGCGAAGCGTCCGGCGGCTTGAGCGTCAGGAAGAAGATGCGGTAGCAGAACAGGGTGACGAAGATGCCGTAGAAGCACAGGCCCAGGCCCCAGAGCATGTAGACCTCGACCATCATGTAGACGGCACCCGGCCCCAGGTCGGGCGCGATGCGCGCGCCCAGCAGCACCAGCGACTGCGTGCCGACGATGGCGATCAGCCAGCCGCCGTGCACGATGTTCACGTTGTGCTCGTGCGTCAGGAAGGTCAGCACGCTGAAGGCCAGGTAGAGCAGCAGGCACCAGGCGACGAAGGCCGCCACCCAGCAGCCGATGGCCAGCGCGGCGTGTCCGCGCAGGTGCAGCAGCAGCCCGACGATGCTGGTGGCCGCCACCAGCGTGAAGTAGGCGAAGACCATGCGCGGGTTCAGCAGATCGATGCGCACCGCCGCCGGGTGGCGCCACAGGCGCAGGGCGCTCATCACCAGCAGCAGCGCCCAGGCCACGATGGCGAACAGCGCCAGCGCGTCCGACAGCCAGGGGAAGTGCAGCACGCCGAAGCCCACCGAGTTGATGCCGCTGGACATCACGAGCGCGAAGTTGCCCGGGTGCAGCGCTTCCAGCGTCAGCGGCCGGTCGGGGCCGGCGGGGCGGGCGGGGTGGGCGGGCAAGGGGGCCATGGCGCCTGCAGTGTGCCGCCGCGCGGGGCCGGGCCCGCTGGGGGTTATCGCCAGCGGCACGGCGGGCCTGCGGCAGGCGTTTCTTGTACCACTTCAAGGACGCCTGCCGGCGCCGCGCCTAGGCTGCGGCCCTGCCTTCCAAACCGGAGTTGACGTGATGGCCGAGCTTGCCGAACCCACCCAGCGCATCGACGTGCGCCAGATCCCCCCGCCGCAGCGCCACCCGCTGATCTTCTCGGCCTTCGACGGCCTGGCGCCCGGGGCCGCGCTGGAACTCGTCAACGACCACGATCCCGTGCCGCTGTACTTCCAGTTCGATCGCCAGCGCAGCGGCCGATTCCGCTGGGACTACCTCGACGCCGGGCCCGAGCTCTGGCGCGTGCGCATCACGCAACTGGGCGGTGGCCAGGCCGGCGAGGCGTCCACGACGGGCAGCAGCTGCTGCGGATCCTGCAGCTGCCGCTGAAGCGCATGGGCCTGCGGTCGCGGACCGTGCGCCTTCAGCCCAGCCGCACCGCCTGGCCCTGGCGGTCGAAGGGAACAAAACGCTCGATGTCGCCCACCTTCACCGCTTCCACCATGGCCTGCAGTGCGGCGTCGACCTGGCTGTCCGAAGGCGGCAGCGGTGCCTGCCCGCCGATCGCGGCGGCGAAGACGAGGGTCCAGCGCGGCCCCAGCGTCTCGGCCTCGGTGCGCAGCGTGGCGAAGTCGGGCAGGGCGTGCGGGTCCTTGTCGACGCACATCAGCGGCGCCAGTTCGCCGCCTTCGCCGGCTTCGAAGCGCCGGCGCTGTTCGGCCGTGGCCGCGTCGGGCAGGGTGGCGCCGGCAAACACCAGCAGCAGGCGTTGCGGGTCGGGTTGCTGGCGGGCGGCCTGCAGCAGATCGTCGAAGGTGGTGATGTCCATGGGCGTAGCCTAACCCGGCGGGCGGACATGTGCCACGACGCGACAATGGGGGCTGACCGTGATGGAGCCGCCGTGGACCCCCGACCCTTCGACCTGCCGCGCTACCTGGGCGTGCTGCCCCTGTTCAGCGACCTCAGCCGCCCGGAACTGGAGCGCCTGGCCCTGGGCTGCCAGGTGCGGCGCTACGGGCGCGGCGACAACGTCTTCCGCGTCGGCGAGCCCTGCAACGAGTTCCACGTCGCCGTCACCGGGCAGGTCAAGCTCTTCGCCGTCTCGCCGACCGGGCAGGAGAAGGTCATCGAGGTCATCGGCCCCGGGCAGAGCTTCGCCGAGGCGCTGATGTTCACCGGCCAGCCCTACATCATCAGCGCGCAGTCGCTCACCGACAGCCTGGTGCTCAGCGTCGGCAAGGCCGCGGTCGAGACCGAGATCGAATGCGACGCACGCTTCGCGATGCGCATGCTGGCGGGCATCTCGCGCCGCCTGCACGGCCTGGTGCACGACGTGCAGTCGTATGCGCTGAACACCGGCCTGCAGCGGGTCATCGGCTACCTGCTGCGCGAGCAGAGCGACGAGGACCGCGACAGCGGCCAGGCGCGCACCGTCTCGCTGCCGGTGAGCAAGGGGGTCATCGCGTCGCGGCTGTCGCTCACGCCCGAGTACTTCTCGCGTGTGCTGCACGAGCTGGAAGCCGCGGGCCTGATCGAGATCGACAAGCGCGACATCCGCATCCTGGACCTGCAGCGCCTGGCGCAATACCCCGGCGCCGCGGCGCCTGCCGAACGCCCCCGACCATGAGTTCCAGCCCCCTCAGCTTCCACAGCAGCCCCGCCGCCGGCTTCGACGAACCCTTCGAGATGCTGCTGGCCTGCCACGAACGGGTGCAGCGCATGCTGCGTCTGCTGCTGCGCCTGGCCGATCATCTGGACGGCCATGGCGCCGACGGGCAGGCCCGCCAGGCCGCACACGACGTCATGCGCTACTTCGACCTCGCCGGGCCGGCCCACCACGAGGACGAGGAACGCCACCTCTTCCCGCTGCTGCTCGCGCAGGGTGATGCCGAAGTCGGCGCCGTGGTGCGGCGCCTGCAGCAGGACCACCTGGCGATGGGCGCGCAGTGGCAGGCCGTGCGCGCCGACCTGGCCGAGATCGAGGCCGGCCGCTGGCCGCCCGGGCAGGTCGCGGCCGCGCGGCCGCGCTGGCAGGCCCATGCCGATCTCTACGCCGCGCACATCGAGGCCGAGGAAGGCCGGGCCTACCCGGCGGCGCGGCCGCTGCTGCCGGCGCCGGCGCTGCGCGCGATGGGGCAGGAAATGGCGCAGCGCCGCGGCGTGCCGACGCCGCGCTGATCAGGCCACGGCCACGCGCAGCGGCAGCCGACGCCGCCCCAGCCGGCCGGCGAACCGGCGGTCGAAGCGCCCGGCCACCGGCGTGCCGCAATGCCCGCAGGCGCCGTGTTCGTCCAGCGCGTAGTGCAGCACGGCGTGCCAGTCGCGTTCGATCAGCGGCGCCTGGCAGCCGGGGCACAGCGTGCGGCCGCCCTCGCCGTCGTGCACGTTGCCCAGGTAGACATGGCGCAGCCCGGCGTCGCGGGCGATGCGCCGCGCGCGCTGCAGCGTGGCCAGCGGGGTCGGCTGCAGCGTGTCCAGCTTGTAGTCGGGATGGAAGGCGGTGAAGTGCAGCGGCACGTCGGGGCCCAGGTGGTCCACGGTCCAGCGGCACATCGCCTCCAGCTCGGGCGTGCCGTCGTTCAAGCCCGGGATCAGCAGCGTGGTGATCTCCAGCCAGCAGGCCGTGTCGTGCACGATGTGCTGCAGCGTGTCGAGCACCGGCGCCAGGTGCGCGGCCGTCTGCTCGACGTAGAAGCGGTCGGTGAAGGCCTTCAGGTCGACGTTGGCGGCGTCCATCTTCGCGAAGAACGCGGCGCGCGGCGCGGCGTGGATGTAGCCCGCGGTGACGGCCACGGTCTCGACGCCCAGCGCGTGGCAGGCGTCGGCGGTGTCCATCGCGTACTCGGCGAAGATCACCGGGTCGTTGTAGGTGAAGGCGACGCTGGCCGCGCCGCTGTGCAGGGCCGCTTCGGCGATGCGCTGCGGTGACGCGGCGTCCTGCAGGCGGTCCATCTCGCGGCTTTTCGAGATGTCCCAGTTCTGGCAGAACCTGCAGGCCAGGTTGCAGCCCGCGGTGCCGAAGGACAGCACCGCCGAGCCGGGGTGGAAGTGGTTCAGCGGCTTCTTCTCGATGGGGTCGATGGCAAAGCCCGAACTGCGGCCGTAGGTCGACAGCACGATGGCGTCGCCCCGGCGCTCGCGCACGAAACACAGCCCGCGCTGGCCTTCGTGCAGGCGGCAGTCGCGCGGGCACAGGTCGCACTGCAGGCGGCCGTCGGGCAGCGCGTGCCACCAGCGCGCGGGCGGGCCCGGCGTGGTGGCATCGGTGGTGGCGTCGGTGGTGGCGTCCGTGGCGGGCCGGCCGCGGCCGGCGTCGGCGCCGGGTGGCTCAGTGCCGCTGCGCATCGTGCGTTTCCTCGTGGGCCGTGACGCCGTAGCGCCAGAGCTGGATGTCCCGGGCCCAGAAGTCGGCCGGCAGGCCGGCCTTGCGCAGCAGGGCGCGCAGGAAGTCGCGCGGCTCGGGCAGGCCGGCCCAGACCTGGGGCAGGAAGGTGCCGCGCTGCCCGCGCCAGGCCAGCACCACTCCATCGACGCCCGGTTGCAGCAGCGCGGCGGCCTCGTCGGCCGTGGCGGTGGCGGGCAGCGGCGACAGCGGGCCCAGCACCGAGACCTCGATCTGCAGCCCGGGCCACTGCGCGGCGGTCAGCGGCGTGAAGCGCCCGTCGCCGAAGGCCGCCGCGAGCGCGTTGTCGTGCACGTCCTGGCCGAGCGGCCGCCGCGCCTCGAGCTGGCCGACGCAGCCGCGCAGCCCGCCCTGTGCATCGTGCAGCGTGACGAAGCTGGCGCCGGGCGCCAGCAGGCGCGGGTGTGCCGGCACCGGCGCGGCGTCCAGGCCCAGTGCGCCGGCGATGGCCGCGCGCGCCGTGGCCAGTAGGGCCGGGCCGAGCAGGGGGTCGGGCTCGACGCGAGCCGAAGCGGGGCGGTCGTCGGCCTGCAGGCGGCTCGGCACGGCGGGCGCGCCGAAGACGACCGCGGCGTAGCCGACGACGCGGCCGGGGTCGCCGCCGCCGGTGTCGGCCGAATTGCGCAGGTCGAGCAGCCGCGGCTGCAGGCCGTGGCGCGCGGCGGCCAGCAGCGCGCCGTTCAGCGGCATCGCGCCGCAGGCTTCTTCGCCGCGCAGGTGGGGCGTGCAGGTCAGGATGCGCTGCACCGTGTGCTGGTCGCGCAGCCGGGCTTCGGCGTAGGGCAGGTGGTGCGAGAGGTCGGAGCTGATCACGATCAGCGTCTCGTCGCCGCCCCACAGGCGTTCCAGCACCTCGCCGACGGCCTGCGGCGGGCTGTCGCCGACCAGCAGC
>Ga0154020_10005543_pt1 | contig 14871 bp, 14 predicted proteins | sample Klosneuvirus_201_FD_109709 | JGI IMG/M metagenome (GOLD analysis project Ga0154020, IMG submission 109709) | Active sludge microbial communities from wastewater, Klosterneuburg, Austria - Klosneuvirus_20160825_MG | ecosystem: Engineered > WWTP > Aerobic digester > Activated sludge | place...
CAGCGCAACGCCCTTCCACCCCGCCTGCTTGGCTTCCTCGCTGTAGCCCATCGCCACGCTCCGAGCCTCGAAGTCCTCCAGGTCGCGAACGTAGTACGTCCCGTCCGGGTTCACCATCACATCGAGGTCCAGGTCCGTGAACTCGATCACACGTCCCGTGATCCGCGCCGGCAGGCCCGCGTCGCACTGCCACTCCATCACGTTGCCCGCACTATCGAAGCAAACCAGCACCGAGAGCGGCTGCCTCATCCCGTAGAACTGCAGTGCATACGCAACCGGCTCTCCGCGAACGGCGTACGCCGGCTGCTCGAAGAACACCACCAGCCAGCGGTCGTCCACCGCATCCACCAGCTCGCCATGCCACGAAGGCTTGGCCGTCCTATCGAACTTCAGCTTCCGCGTCTCAACCCGGTTACGCATGGCCCGGATGGCCTGTCACGCCAGATAACGGTTGATGGCTTCCATGAGTTCCCGGATCTCCGGGTACCGGCCCTCGCCCGTCTTCGAAAAGATCAGCTCGCCATTGACCACCACCTCGAACTGGCCCTCGATCCCCGGGATGAGCGTCAGCCCTTCGGTGATGTCGGCATACGTTGCCAGCAACTCTTGCGCCGTCCACGCGGCGCGTGCCGTGTAGTTTCAAGGCACGCAATACGTGATCGAAATCGTCAGCAGCCTCCCACTCATCTCTCTTTCCTCCTTCCTCTACCTATCTCTTCTTCGCGCCCCACTTCTCCCAGTAGGTCACGTCCTCAACGGGTTTCCGGAATCCGCTCCCGAACTTCCCCTTCGGCCAGCCCAGCGGGATGAGCGCCGCAGTCTCCACGCTCTCCGGGATCCCGAAGAGTTCCCGGATCTCCTTCTGCCACCCACGGTGTACCGTGGTCAGTGCGGTCCCCAAACCCAGTGCCCGTGCCGCGAGCATCAGGTTCTGCACCGCCGGGTAAATGCTCGAACCCGAGGTGATGTCCCCGTTTCCGGTGAGTGAACACGCAAGGATCAGCACCGGCACCTCATGCATATGCTCTGCCAGGTAGGTGGCGCTCTTCATCACCCGTTCATTGCTCAGCCGCTCGGCCTCCGGCAGATCCGCGCCAGAGCCGTACCCGCTGGCCGTCATCTTCGACCAGCCTTCGTTGTACCACCCCTGGATCTTCTTCTTGTTCCCCGGGTCCGTGATGATCAGCCAGCGCCAGCCCTGCCGGTTTCCGCCGCTCGGCGCCCGCGTCGCCGCCCAGATGATCTTTTTGATGTACTCCTCCGGGACCGGGTCCGGCTTCAGCCGCCGCATGGCCCGTTGCGTGCCAATTACTTCGAAGAAGCGCTCTTCAACCGCCTGTGGTTCAGTCACCAGTTCCTCCCGGATGCGTGGGTTTCGTGTCTTCTCATCCTACGCTGCCTGGCCGCCTGCTCGCCGCCGGCGCTCCGCAACACGCTCTTCATCTCGTCCTAACGGGCCATTCACATCGCGCTGCGAACCTCTCCCGCATCGGGCCTCGCCCGTCAGGCGCCACACCCCTCCCGGCGCCGAATCGAGGCAGGTGGGCCACCCTGCTGTCCCGGTGGTCCGCCTGCCTCCCCGGTCCCTGTCCCGCCAATACGGGCCATAGTGAAGATTTGGTATCGGGGGGTTTCCGTAAGCGGTTACCCGCTCTACGCTCTTAGGCGGTGAAACACGGCTTCCACCTTGCCGATGCGCGAGTGTCATCGGGGTGAACGGGGCCGTGAGGGGTGATTCAAATGTCCGCAACCACGCTGCGCCTGCCGGGCAACGCCTCGGTCTATGAGCTCGTTCGAACGCGTCCGGGCGCTGTAACCCGTCTCCGTGAACTCGGACTCTCCCGCGATGACCTCGACCTGCGCCTCGGCGAAGCCGCCCGCCGCGCCGGGGTCCCCGTCGAGCGCATCGCCGAAGTCCTCGATCCCTCCCGCTAGTCCGCTCCCGCCTACGGGATCGTCACCACCTGCCCCACCTGCAGCGGGCAGTCTGCGCTCATCTTGTTCGCTTTGATGATGTCCGCCACCGTCACGCCGTAGCTCGCGGCGATGTCCGCGCACGTGTCGCCTGCCTTCACTGTGTACGTCTTTCCCGTGCCGCCCCCCCCTCCGGGCGTGCGCGTGGCCGTCGCCTTCACCGTCGGATTCGAAGTTAGCCCGCCCGATGTCTGCGTCGGCGTCGCGGACGCCGAGGGAATCCGCATCACATCGCCTGCCTTCAGCGTGTCGCAGACAGTCGGATTTGCCTTGATCAGCGCGTCCAGCGAAATGCCGTGCGCCGCCGCAATCGCCGAACACGTGTCGCCCGCCTTCACCGTGTAGGTCTTGCCCGCGGCGGGCGTAGAGCTTGCGACGGGAGTGAGCAGCGATGGGTCGCCACCCACCAGCGTTACCTGGTTCCCCTGGATCTTGTAGAGCGTCGGGTTCTGGACAGGCGTCGAACTGGGCACCCTCGCCGGGTCCGTGATCCGCTGGCCGTTGCCATCCTCCTCTGGTCCGCCACCCCCTCCGCAGCTCGCGGCGAGCGCGCCGAAGGCCAGGCCGCCGGCAAACACCATGATCGATCGAAACGTGCGCATTGCCGTCATGCTAGGCAGCCCCCTATCCAGCAGCAACTTTCAGCAGCAGCGCCTTCACCGTCAGGAACGCCGCATCACCGATCGCATCCAGCATTTTGCCATCGATATCCGCCGCCACGTCCTGGGGCGAGTGGATCGTCGAGAAGTCCCCCGAGGTGAAGAACACCGTCTCTATCCCCGCATCCGCGAAACTCTGGTGGTCGCTTCCCGAATTCGCCGGCAGCACCGACGCCACAGCCTCGATGCCCGCCTCTTCCGCGGCCCGCAGCGCCAGCCCCGCCGCCGCCGTATTGCCGATCACCTCCACCCTGCGCCCGATACCCGTGACGTCCAGGTTGACCATGTAGCCCGGCAACTCCCCCGCTCGGCGCATCCGTTCCACCAGCGCCTTGCTTCCATACAGTCCGGATTCCTCCGCCCCGAAGGCCGCAAAACAGAGCCCTTCATCCAGTCCGTCAACGGCCATCGCTCGGGCTATCTCCAGCACATTCGCGATGCCGCTCGCGTTGTCGTTTGCCCCCGGCGCCGAGGGAACCGTGTCGAAGTGGCCCCCCACGAGCACTTCGCACGCTGCATCCTCCAGCGGCCGCGCGATCACGTTCAGTGCCTTCGTCAGCCCCACCGTCGGCGGGGCATCAATTCCGAGTACGTCGCCCGCTTTCGCCGCTGCCAGGATCTCCGCTCCATCTTCCTCCGCCACCGCAACCACCGGGATCGTCGCCCCCGTCGCCAGGTTTCCGGAAAACGATCCCGGCCGGTTGTTCACCACTACCAGGCCGATCGCCCCGGCGGCCTTCACGTTTTCATACTTCACTCCGAAGTTGAGGACTCCCCGCTGAGCCACTGCCACCTTGCCGGTCAGGTCGCGTCCACCGATCCCTGCCTCATCGGCCAGCCCGACAAAGGCGGCCCGCCCGCCGATCGATCCTCCCGGGCTGCCCGCCATCGTTAGCGCCTCAATCGCTTCGCCGCCTACCGTTACGGTCCCGGCCCGGAACCGGTCGCCCTCGAATTCGAACTCCATCACCTCAACGGTGTATCCCGACGAACGAAACTCGCCCGCGATATACGCGGCGGCCCGCCACTCGCCCTCCGTTCCCGAAACGCGCGGCCCGCTCGTAAGCTCGCCCACGTGTGCCAGTGCGCGCTCCATCTCGTGGCCGTCCGGTCCGCCCGCAGTCCCCGTCGGACCCCCGCCGAGTACTGGCGCCGGAGTAGATGAAGCTGGCGGCTCTGCCGTCGCCGTGGCGGCAGCCGTTGGGGATGCATCTGCGGCCCGGCCACTCCCTCCACCGCAAGCAGAACCCAGCGTGGCCAGGCCGATACCGAACATCAGGAGAGCGCGCACGAACCCAGCCTACCGCCCGGAGTGGTTAAGCAGGCGGCAATGCTTACTTCCGCCGCAGCCAGCTCTTGATTCGCTGCCCCGCCGGCTGCTTCGTTGGCCCGTACTCGATGTACCGGTCACGCCAGTACACGCCGCCTTTCGCCGGCTGGGCGGTACCGCCGCGAGGGCGTCGCTTGAGCGACCAGAGGAATGCCCCGATGAACAGCACCACGCCCCCGAACGACGCCCAGATCAGCGGTTCCCAGAAGTTCGACAGCACCAGGCCACCGAACATAATCCCGGCCCCGGCAAGCAGCATCGCTGTTGGGTCCATCCAGCCGAACGGGTTTGGCCGCGGTGTCCCGGGGCGCGCCTCCCTGGCCTTCGCCTTCCGGCGCGACGCGATCGAGATCGGCTCCGCCCCACCGTCGCCGGGCGGCAGCTTGTCACCCAGCTTCTCGAGGATCTCTTCTATCTCGCGTTCGAACTTGTCGGCCATAACGGAACCCTCGATCACAGTAGGCCATCACGCACGCGCCGTCGATTCACACCCTAAAGCTCGGCTTTCACCTTTTCCGCGAGCGCCCGCGTGAACCCGACCGTCGCGGCTATCTCCTCGACATCTGCCTCGCGGATCTGGCGCACGCTGCCGAACTTCTTCAGCAAGGCCTTCTTTCGCTTCGGCCCAATGCCCGCGATCGTGTCGAGCGCGCTCTGAATCGAGCTCTTCGCCCGGACCTGCCGGTGGTACGTGATGGCAAACCGGTGCGCCTCGTCACGGATCCGCTGCACGAGGTACAGCGCCTCCGAGTTCCGCGGCAGCACCACGGGCTCGTCCTCATCCGGTACGAACAGCTCCTCGAACCGCTTCGCGAGCCCGACGGCGGGGATGTCGTACACCCCGAGCTCCCGCATCACCTGCAGGGCGGCGCCCAGCTGCCCCTTCCCTCCGTCGATGATCACCAGGTCTGGCAGACCCCATGCTTCTGTCCCCGCGCTTCCGTTCGCCTCGCCCGGAGTCCCGCTTCCGGTGGGTGCGGCCGCTTGATTCACTTCGCCGGCCGCGCCTCCACGCGCGTGCCGCCCGAATCGCCGCCGTAGCACCTCCTGCATCGTCGCGAAGTCATTCGCACCTTCGACCGTCTTCACCCGGAACTTCCGGTACTGGTTGGGCGCTGGCTTCCCGTCGATGAACACCACCATGCTCGAAACCGGGCTCGTCCCCTGGATATTTGAGTTGTCGTAACACTCGATCCGCCTCGGGATTTCCGGCAGCGAAAGCTCCTCCCGCAGTTGCTCCAGCGCCTGTTCCGTCTTGTTGGCGTCCGCCATCCACTTCACCCGTGTCTGGGCGAGTGCTTCCTTCGCGTTTTCGGTCGCAAGCTCCACCAGCCGCCGCTTTTCCCCCCGTTCCGGCACGCGGACCTCGACCAGCGATCCGCGCTTCTCCGTGAGCAGCGCTTCCATCGTGTCCCGGTCGTCCGCCTCCGAAGGGATAGCCACGAGCTTGGGCACGTATTGCGCGCCCTCGTAGTACTGCAGCAGGAAGTTCGTCAGCACTGCGCTGTCCGGCTCGTCCCGCACGCCCTCGAGCATGAACGTGTCACGCCCGATCATCTGCGTCCCGCGTACGAAGAACACCTGCACGCACGCCTGGTCGCTCTCCCGCGCCATCCCGAAAATATCGACATCCTCCTTGCGTGTGGTCGAGACCATTTGCCGCTCCACTGTCCGCTCGATCGCCTTGAGCTGGTCGCGGACCTGGGCCGCCCGCTCGTACTCCATCCGCTCGGCCGCCTCCCCCATCTGCCTCTTCAATCGCCGGAGTACGTCATCCGATTTCCCCTCGAGGAACAGGATTACCTGCTCCATCACCTCGTCGTACTCGTCCTTTGTGCAGAACGCCGTGCATGGGGCAATACAGCGCTTGATGTAGTAGTCCAGGCACGGGCGCGCATCGTTCCCCGTGATCTCCTTCGTACACGAACGCCAAGGGAACAGCTTCTTGGTCAGGTCCAGCGTCGCCCGCACCGATCCCGCGCTTGCATACGGCCCGAAATAGCGCGCGCCGTCCTTTTCAATCCTCCGCGTGATGTACACCCGGGGCCACGGGTTCTGAACATCGATCTTCAGATAGGGGTACCGCTTGTCGTCCTTCAGCCGGATGTTGTAGAACGGCTGGTGCCGCTTGATCAGCGTCGCCTCGAGGATCAGCGCCTCGCCCGCATTCCCCACCACGATGTACTCGAAGTCCTCGATCTGCTGGCGCAGCGCCCGCGTTTTCGGCTCCATCCCGCGTGGCGAGCCGAAATACGATCGCACCCTGTCCTTCAGCTTCGCCGCCTTCCCGACGTAGATGACTTCGCCCTCAACGTTCCGCATCAGGTACACGCCGGGCTTCGCCGGCAGCGCCGCCAGCTGCTTCCGGATCTTCTCGGAGACAGGCGCCGGACCGCGGGGCATGCTCCGCACCCGCTCCCGAACGTTGGCCACGCCGTCGCTCTCATCCTTTCGCAGTTCGTCGCCGTTCACAGACCAAGTGTACCGGGGCGGCCGCCGGCGGTGGACGCCACCGGTTGGCTACATGTGCCGCTGGAACCAGCCTGCCGCCACGACCGCCACGTGATCGAGCGCGCCCGGTTCTTCAAACAGATGGCTCGCGCCGGGCACAATCTCCAGCTCGCACGCGGCCCGTATGTGGCTCCGCGCCACCTCGTTGAGCCGGATGACTTCCTCGTCGCGCTCTCCAACAATCAGGAGAGTCGGCGCCTCCACACGGCCCAGCACACCCATCGCCAGATCCGGCCGCCCCCCGCGCGACACGATCGCGGAGATCCTCCGCGGCCGTTCGGCAGCCGCCAGCAGCGCCGCCGCCGCTCCCGTGCTCGCCCCGAAGAGCCCGATCTCCAGCGTCTCCGTTTCGCCCGCCCGTGCCAGCCAGTCGAGCACGTCCGTCAATCGCCGGCCGATAAGCGGCACGTCAAAACGGTACTCCGCCGTTTGTTCGTCGATCCGCGCCTCTTCCTCCGTCAGGAGATCGAACAGGAGCGTGCAGAACCCCGCCCCCTGGAGGTCCGCCGCAACCTGCCGGTTCCTGTCACTGCTGCGGCTGCTCCCGCTCCCGTGTGCGAACACGATGAGCGCGTCGGAACCCGCTCGCAGGGCCAGGTCGCCGGCCAGTTCCGCATCCGTTGTTTCCATGAGCAGTGGAGTGCTCGGGTTTCCTATCATCGCGTGCCTCCCCGGTGGTTCGGTCCGTACCTCGCGTTCACACCATCATCCAACCCCGCGCAAGCCCCTGCCGGCCGCCAGCATCCGCCGTTCGCCGGCGGATCAACTGCCTGGTCCGCCGGGCTGTTCCGCCGCCCGCGCCAACAGGTCCTGCACCTCCGCATCCGGCGTTGCGCCAAATTCCCCGTACCACGGCCCCACCGCATAGAACGGGCTGGGCGTCGCCACGCACACGCAGTCAACACCCGCGAAATCACGCTCGATTTCAGCGCAGGTCTCGCCTGCCGCCACCGGCGCCCCCACAAGAATGCGCACTGCTCCACCATGCTCCACCGCCCGGATCGCCGCCCGCATCGATGCCCCGGTCGCCATTCCATCATCGATCAGAACGACCACCCTTCCCCGGACCTCCGCCGCCGCGCGCCCATCCCGGAAGGCCGATTCGCGGCGTCGCAACTCCTGTCCTTCTTCGCCGGCTACCCGTTCTATCTCCGCGGCCGGGATTCGCAATTCATCGATGATGTCGTCATTCAGCACCCTCACCCCGCCGCTGGCGATTGCACCCATCGCGAGTTCGGGATGCCCCGGCACGCCGAGTTTCCGCACGACCATCACGTCCAGTTCGAGTCCCAGGGCGGCCGCCACTTCGTAAGCCACCGGCACGCCCCCGCGCGCCAGCCCGAGCACAAGGGCGCCTGCCGGAAGATCGAACCCTCCGAGCTCCCTCGCCAGTGCCCTGCCTCCGGCCCGCCGGTCAGCGAATATCCAGGCCATAACGCCAGCCTGCCTGTCCTCTCCCGCCGTAGACACGGCCATCGGGTCCTCCGGCCCCCACCCTTCGTCCCTTTCATGGCTGTTCTCGCCGCCGCGACCGGCCCCACGTAGAATCCCCCCAGACCAAAACGCGGGGTTCCCATGTCCTACGAGGCCATCCTTTACGACGTCGAAGACGGCGTCGCCACCATTACCCTCAACAAGCCCGAACGCCTGAACGCCTTCGACAACCAGATGCTCGACGAATGGGCCGATGCAATCCGCCGGGCCGATCAGGATCGGGCCGTGCGAGCCATCATCATCACCGGCGCCGGCCGCGGATTCTGCAGCGGCATGAACGTGGCCGCCGAAGCCGGCGGCTCCGGTATCCTCCGCACCCAGGCCACCGTCGCCGATCGCCGCCACAGTCTCCGCGATCGCGTTCACCCCATCCCCCGCGCACTCATCCAGCTCGAAAAGCCCTACATCGCCGCAATCAATGGCGCCGCCGCCGGCGCCGGCATGGATATGGCAACCATGGCCGATATCCGCTTTGCCAGCACTACCGCTCGCATGGGCATGACCTATGTCCGCATGGGCCTCATCCCCGGCGATGGCGGCACCTACACCCTTCCCCGCGTCATCGGCGCCCAGCGCGCACTCGATATGATCTGGACCGGCCGCATGATCACCGCCCAGGAAGCGCTCGACATGGGATACCTCCTCGCCGTTCACGAGCCCGAGGATCTCCTCCCGCGCGTCAAGGACTACGCCCGCCAGATTGCCCGCGGCCCGGGTATCGCCGTCCAGCTCTCGAAGAAGCTCGTCTATCGTTCGGCAAACATCCCGTTCGATGAGCATCTCGATATCGCCCAGATGGCCATGTTCATCGCCCAGTCAACGGACGATGCCAAAGAAGGTCCGCGCGCCTTCGTCGAGAAGCGCGAGCCGCGCTTCACCGGCGCCTGATCGCCCCACGCAGGCACGGACCCCGCTTCGGCCTGCCCCCACGGTTCCGCGCGCCTGCCATCGAGGCGCGCGGGAGGACGGCGCCCGCCCGCCCTGCTACCGTTAGACCATGACGATCGAAATCGGCACACCCGCCCCACCCGTTTCCCTTCGCAACAGGCGGCGCGAGGAAATCACCCTGGATTCGTTCCCGGGAAAGCACCTCGTCCTCGCCTTCTATCCCCTCGCCTTCACCGGTGGCTGAACATCCGAAATGACGGCCTTCCGAACCCACACCGATAGGTTCGTGGAGGCCGATGCCCAGGTCCTGGGCATCTCGGTTGATTCCTTTGCTGCCGCCGGCGAATTCGAGGAAAAGCTCGGCCTCGAGTTCCCCCTCCTCAGCGACTTCCCCCGTAACGCGACCGGCCGCGCTTACGGCGTCTTCAATGAAGCCGCGGGCATCCACAATCGCGTGACCATCGTCGTCGATCGCGACCGCATCGTCCGCGATGTCTACGCCGAACCGCTCGACTTCGAATCCCACCCGGTTCACGCCCTCGAGGTACTTGCCCGGCTGAAGTAGCCCGGTGGCCTCCCGTTACCCCGCCGCCGCCCGGAGTTCCGCGATGCTCTCCGCGGGGCTCTTCGCGGCGTTGAAGACCGAGCTCCCGCACACCACGATGCCCGCCCCCGCCTGCGCGCACCGGGCGATGTTTCCTGTCTTCACTCCGCCGTCGATCTCGATCTCCGCCGTGTAGCCGCCCGTATCCAGGAGCCCCCGGATCCGGGCCACCTTTTCCAGCTGGCGCGGGATCATCTGCTGCCCGCCCCACCCGGGGTTGATCGTCATCACCATCACCTGGTCCACGTCGGCCAGCGATTCCTCGATCGCCGCAACCGGTGTGCCCGGGTTGATGCACACCCCTGCCCGCTTCCCCATCCGGTGGATCGCGTCCAGCGTCCGGTTAATGTGCGGCGAAACCTCGATGTGGACGTTGATCGTGTCCACCGTGTCCGCGAACTGCTCAATCAGGCGCTCCGGCTGCACCGTCATCAGGTGCAGGTCGAAGGGCAGGCTCGTTACCCGGCGCAGCGCCTCCACCAGTAACGATCCAAACGTGATGTTCGGAACGAACTGCCCGTCCATCACATCCAGGTGCAGCAGGTCGGCTCCACCAGCCTCTGCAGCCCGCACCTCGTCCGCCAGCCGCCCGAAGTCCGCGGTCAGGATCGAGGGGGCAATCTTCAACCGTGCCATACGCACATTCTACGCATTCCCCTCGTTACGGTTATACTCTCCTGCATAGGCGCCTGAACAATTATGACCGTTCGAATCGTCACTGACTCTACCTGCGACCTCCCGGCGGAGGACATCGAGCGCCACGCCATCACCGTTGTTCCCCTGACCGTCTTTTTCGGCGAAGAGGCCTTCCTCGATAACGTCGAGATTTCTGCCGCCGAGTTCTACGATCGCATGGCCGCCGCCAAAACACTCCCACGCACCAGCCAGCCATCCGTCGAACTCTTCCAGGATGCTTATCGCTCCCTCGCCGGCGATGGCGTCGAAATCGTCTCGATTCACGTCTCTTCCCGCCTCTCCGGCACACTCAATGCCGCCTCCATCGCCCGCGAGGTCGTCAAACACGATGTCCACGTCGATCTCATCGATTCCTACAACGTTAGCCTCGGCCTCGGCCTCATCGTCCTCGAAGCCGCCCGCGCGGCTCAGGCCGGCGCCTCGCTCAGCGAAGTTGTCGCCACCACCCGCCGGGCCATGGACCGCGTCTCGGTCCACGTCGCCGTCGATACGCTCGAGTACCTCCAGAAGGGCGGCCGCATTGGCCGCGCCCGTTCCCTCCTCGGCTCCGTCCTCAGCATCAAGCCCATCGTCTGCGTGGATGACGGCGAAGTCGCCCCGTTCGAGCGCGTCCGCACCCGGGCAAAAGCGATTGAACGGATGTTCCAGCTCGCCTCCGGCATGCCCCGCGCCAGGGAGATGTTCATCGGCTGCGGCGGCGATGATGGCGATGCCCGCGCCCTTGCCGAACGCCTGCGCCCGCTCCTGCCCCATACCGAAGTCAGGATCGGCTACCTCGGCCCCGTCGTCGGGGTCTACACTGGCCCGAACGCCCTCGGCATCGCGGCGTTGGAGCGTGAGTGACCGCCGTGGCCCTGGAGTCCGGCCGCCTGGCACGCGTTTTCGAACTCGAACGTAACCGCGGGTTCGATAACCAGTCCGTCGTGGGTGGCCTCGACCGCATGCTCATCCAGATGGTCGAAGATGGCGCCATCCGCCGTGCCTCCCCCCTCGATTCCCGCCTTCGCGCGCTCCCCCCGGGCGGCTACCGGGCACTCGGCCTCGAAGATCGCGAAGCATGGATCGCAGGCACCCTGGCGGCACTCCGCCAGGTTCTCGGCCCATCGGATGCACCTCTCGCACCCTCCCCCGGGTCCCGTCGCGCGCCGGGTGCTTCCAGTCCCCATGCCGCCCGGCCCGCCCCTCGCCGCCAGCAATCGCCCGCCGCCACCGCGGCGCCCGTGCCCGATTCGCAGCCTGCCGCCCTGGACCCTGCCTCGCCCCTTACCCACCTGCCCGGCATCGGGAAAGCCGCGGCCGCCCGTTTCGAGCGTCTCGGCGTCGTTACCGCCGGCGAAGCGGTCTTCCTTTTCCCCCGCCGCTTCAATGACTTCACCGACCTGCGAAAGATAAGCGAGCTTCGGCCCGCCGGCCCCCCCCAGACCGTCGTCGGTACCGTCTTCTCGATTGGAGAAGTCCGCTTCGGCCGGCGCGTGCGCGGCACCCAGGCCGTCATCTCCGATGGGTCCGGCATGATCAAGGCGATCTGGTGGAACATGCCCTACGTTGCGCGCGCACTTTCCGAAGGCCAGCGCGTCGTGCTCTCCGGTCGCGTCCGCGACTATCGCGGGCGCCTGCAACTCGAAAACCCCGAATACGAAGCCGCCGATGACGCCACCTTCGAGTCCGGCCGTCTCCAGCCCGTCTACCCGGCTACGCAGGGCCTTGGCCAGCGCACGATCCGGACTGCCGTGAAGGCAGCAGTCGAGGCCCTGGTGGATCAGGTGGCCGACCCCGTGCCCGGGTGGCTCCGCCGCGAGGAGGGCCTCTCGCCCGTCGCCGATGCCATCAGGTCCTACCACTACCCACCCCACGCCGGGGCAGCAGAGCAGGCGCGCCAGCGGCTGGCCGTCGGCGAATTCCTTGCCGTCCAGTCGGCCGTCCTCATGCGCCGCGCCGAATGGCAACAGGGGAACGATGCGCCGGCGCTCTCGCTCGAGGCGGAGCGCGCCGGGTTCCTCAAGTCACTCCCCTTCCCACTGACCGGCGCCCAGGCTCGCTGCCTTGCGGAGATCGAAAACGACCTGTGCGGCCCCCACCCGATGCTCCGCCTCCTCCAGGGCGATGTCGGTAGCGGCAAAACGGTTGTCGCCTTCGCAGCCATGCTCGCGGCCGTCCGTTCCGGCTTCCAGTCCGCCCTCATGGCGCCGACCGAAATCCTCGCCGAACAGCACTACCGCTCGCTTTCGCGCATCCTTGGAGACGGCCAGGTTACCGCGCTCGATGGCGTCTTCGCGCCGCCCTGGCTCGGCCGGCCCCTCCGCGTCCTGATGCTCACCGGCTCGCTCACGCCAAACCAGAAGCAGCAGATCCGCGGCGATGCCGCCCACGGCGGGGCCGACATCGTCATCGGCACCCACGCTCTCCTCGAAGACGATGTGGCCATCCCCCGGCTCGGCCTCGCCGTCATCGATGAGCAGCACCGTTTCGGTGTGATGCAGCGCGCCCGCCTTCGCCAGAAGGGCATGAACCCCCACCTCCTGGTGATGACTGCTACGCCAATCCCGCGCACCCTCGCTCTCACGGTCTATGGCGACCTCGAAGTCTCCACCATCGATGAAATGCCTCCCGGCCGGAAGCCTGTCCGTACCCGCTGGTACCAGCCCCAGGAGCGCGACGATGCCTACACGTTCCTGCGCAAGCGCCTCGACGCGGGAGAACAGGCCTATGTCATCTGTCCTCTTGTCGAAGAATCCGAGACGCTCGACGTGCGCTCCGCCGAAGAGGAGTTCGAGCATCTGCGCAACGGCCCGCTTCGGGGCTATGCCCTTGAATTGCTGCATGGCCGCATGCCCGCCCGCATGAAGGAAGACGTGATGAGCCGCTTCGGCCGCAACGAGGTCAGCGTCCTCGTCTCCACCAGCGTCATCGAGGTCGGTATCGATGTGCCCAACGCGACAGTCATCGTCATCGAAGGCGCGGAGCGGTTCGGCCTGAGCCAGCTCCACCAGTTCCGGGGCCGTGTCGGCCGCTCCGAGCAGCAGAGCTTCTGCCTCCTCTTCGGCAGCGAGGAAGACCCGGGCCCCGAAGCGCGCGAACGCCTCGAAGCCATGTGCGAGACCACCGACGGGTTCGAGCTCGCCGAGGTCGACCTTCGCATGCGGGGCGAGGGCGAAACCTGGGGCCGCCTCCAGAGCGGCTCGAACACCATGCTCCGCGTCGCCCGCCTCACCGACCGCGATATCCTCCTCCGCGCCCGCTCCATGGCCACCCGCGTCCTTGCTTGCGATTCCACGCTCCAGGAGCCTGCTCATCGCGCCCTTGCCGCCGCGGTCAAGCCGTTCCTCGAAAAGGCCACCGAGGCGAACTGATCGCCGGTCCATCCCTATAATCGCCCGATGGCCCGATCCATCCGTGGGTACCGCTGCCGCGAATGCGGCTGGACGACCGTCGCCTATGCCGGCCGCTGCGGAGAGTGCCAGCAGTGGAACACCCTCGACCAGTTCGATAGTGCCCCCCGCGGCCCCATGGCGCGCTCATCCCGCCCGGCGGCGCTCCCGGGCAAGACCCTGGCCCTCGCCGATGTCCCCGATGAACCCGGCCGCCGCATGGCCACCGATATCCCCGAACTCGACCGCGTCCTCGGCGGCGGACTCGTCCCCGGCTCCCTCGTCCTCATCGGCGGCGACCCGGGTATCGGCAAGTCGACGCTCGTGCTCCAGGCCGCCGCCCGCCTCGCAGGGCAGGGCCGGGTCGTCGCCTACGTGTGTGGCGAGGAGTCCCCCCGCCAGGTCCGCATGCGCGCCTCCCGGCTCGATGTTGGCGCCGCCCCGATCACCCTCATCCCCGAGTCCAGCCTCGATGCGGCCCTTGCCGCCGCCGAAGGGGCCGGCGCGACCGTGGTCATCGTCGACTCTATCCAGTCGGTCTATGTCGAAGGCCTCGAATCGCGTTCCGGCGGGCCAGCCCAGCTCGCCGAGGCCGGCGCCCGCCTCGTCGCATTCGCTAAAGGCAACGAGATCTGCACCATCGTCACCGGACACGTCACCAAGGGGGGCGAAATTGCCGGCCCCCGCCTCCTCGAACACCTTGTCGATGCCGTCCTCTACTTCGAAGGCGCCGAAGGGGGCGCCCTTCGCGTCCTCCGCGCCGTAAAGAACCGATTCGGCGCCACCGATGAGGTCGGCGTCTTCGAAATGACCGGCGCCGGCCTGCAGAGCGTCGAGAACCCGAGCTCCGCCCTGCTCGACGCTCACGACGCCGAGGCCTCGGGTTGCGCCGTCACCGCCGTGATCGAGGGCTCCCGTCCGCTTGCCATCGAAGTCCAGGCACTTGCCGTGCCCACCAACCTCGCATCACCGCGCCGTATCGCCGCCGGCCTCGAAACATCCCGCCTCCACCTGCTCCTCGCCGTTCTCGCCCGGCGCGGAGGCATCAACGCATCGGGCATGGATGTCGTCGCCAGTGTCTCTGGCGGCCTCCGCCTCCGCGACCCCGCAGCAGACCTGGCCGTTATCGCCGCCCTCGCCTCCGCCGTAAGCGATCGCCCCCTCCCTCGTGCCACCGCCTACCTGGGGGAAGTCGCCCTCTCTGGCGCCATCCGCCCCGTTCAGCAGGCGCAGCGCCGCCTCGCGGAACTCGCCCGTCTCGGTTTCAAGCGCGCCCTCGTCCCGCCCGGCACGCCCACGGTCGAAGGGATGACGCTCATCTCCGCCCGGACCGTGCGAGAGGCGCTC
>Ga0154020_10005544_pt1 | contig 14870 bp, 11 predicted proteins | sample Klosneuvirus_201_FD_109709 | JGI IMG/M metagenome (GOLD analysis project Ga0154020, IMG submission 109709) | Active sludge microbial communities from wastewater, Klosterneuburg, Austria - Klosneuvirus_20160825_MG | ecosystem: Engineered > WWTP > Aerobic digester > Activated sludge | place...
ATGTAGCTTGCCGGGAGTAGGCCGATGAAGTCCTCGCGCGCGTAGCCATGCATGGCGCCGGCCAGGGAATTGGCATCCACCACGCGGCCCGTTTCGACGTCGCTGATGATCAGTCCGTCACCTGCGGCCTCGAAGACCTCCCGATACGCGTCGCGCGAAGGGGTCATAGAGTCAGTGTAGTCCCGAAGGCCCAAGCAGAAAACCGATCACATCAGCGGCGGTGTAGCTGGTCTTTCCAGCCGGCACAAGCTGACCCACCGCCGCCAGATCGTCGCCGGAGGTGACGAGTGGCTGCTCCACCGCGCCATCCTTGCGGTGCTGACCATAGCCGGCGGTGGCCACCAGGTTGTTGCACAGGCAGGCCCGGCCGGCCGTGTCCTCGATCTTGCCGCCCTTGCGCACATAATCATCGACCGGCTCGGCGGGGCAGCGATAGTTGAGGGTGCCGTCTTCCTTCTTGACGATCACCCGCAAAAAGCCAAGGTCGCAAATGCGATTGCGGGCCGCGTATACCTCCGGATCCGACATCGTCCCGGGCACCGATACCACCTTGAACGGGAAGCCCGTGGGCGAGGCGTTGGGGCTGGTGAAAACCTGGGCGGCCTCATCAAACACCTGGCGCAACACCGATTTCTTCAACGCGGGCGCCATCCCGGACTCGTCGCACAGCGCAAAGGCAGTGCCCACCTGGATACCCGCCGCCCCGGCGGCCCGGATGTTCTTCAATTGCTGGGGATTTCCGAAGCCGCCGGCAAACCAGAAGGGCAAGCCAAACTGCTTCATCTTCTCGGGGTCGACCACATCCTTGTCGCCGTAGATCGGCTCGCCCAATTCATTCAGCTTGAGCGCGCCGCGCGGAGGCGCGTTGTGGCCGCCTGCCGTCGGGCCTTCCACCACGAAACCATCGATCGCGCCTTCGCTGCGCTTGAGCAGGGCCTGGGCCAGGGTGACCGAGGAGATGATGGGCAGAAACTTCGGCCGTTTGAGTTGCCCGAACAGGCTCGTGATGCCCGGGAAAATCCGCTCGGGGTCAAAATGCATCCGCACATCGTCCTCCGGCCCGGCGCCATGCGCATCAAGCCGATAGGAGACGGGCTCATGGCGGGCCAGTTTATCCAGCACGCCCGCCACCTGGGTCGGAATGCCGGCGCCCATCAACACATAGTCCACCCCGGCCAGCATCGCGCCATACAGCGAGGCAAGGTTGGGCATCTGCACTTTTTCGAGCAGGTTGATCCCGACCAGACCGGCGTGATTCTCCTTGGCCAGAAAGACCTCGACATAGTTGGCCAACGCGGTCAGTTGATCCAGAAAGACGGGCGGATTGACCGAGTAGGCCGGGGGTGTCTTGTAGGGCGCGTCGGGCGCCTTGCCGCCCGCGATGTAGTAGCGCTCGAGGATGGTCTTGACCACCTCGGGCAAGGGGAGGCTGGCCAGGGCGCGCCGCATGTGCCCGCCAAGATCGCCCTCGGCGAGCCGGCTGGCCAGCACCCGGTTAATGCCGGTGCCAGAAACCACGCCCAACTGTCCAAGCTGGGACACAGCCCTGGCCAGGGTCCAGTTCGAGATCGCGACGCCCATGCCGCCCTGAATAACGAGGGGAAAATCCATGGGCCCAGTCTAACCTGCTTCGCTACAACCGCTTCAGGCCCACTGCGCGCCGCGCAATCTGATCAATGAGACCGCTGAAGATCAGGCCGTGCAACGGATAAAGCCCATACCAGTAGAGCCACCCAAACAGGCCCTTGGGGGCGAAGAAGGCGGTCTGCGAGAGCAGCGTCTGGCCATCCTCGCGCGGCGTCACCTGGAACTGCAGCCAGGCCTTGCCGGGCACCCGCATCTCGGCCCGCAAGCGAAGCAGCCGCTGGTCCTCGACCGCCTCAACCCGCCAGAAATCCAGGGCTTCGCCCACCCGCAGCGCATCCGGATCGCGCCGGCCCCGCCGCAGGCCCACCCCGCCGATCAGCTTATCGACAAACCCGCGGATCTCCCACGCCCAGGTCATGTAAAACCAGCCGCGCTTGCCGCCGATCCCGGAGAAGACGGCGTGCAGCGCCGCCGGCGTCGCCGGCACAATCCGCTGGCGGCGTTCAAGCACCATTCCCTCCTGCACGGTCAGGGTGAGCGGCGGCACATCGCCCTGGCTTGTGCTCAGCGCATCGCTCCAGGCCGTTTCAACATCCCTGGCCTCGAGCTTGGCCAGCGCGCGCGCCACCGAGACCCGATAGCTCACCGGCGCGACATTTGGGAACAGGTCGCGCGCGACCGGGTCATGCACAACGTTCTCGTTGCGCAAGCCCTCGATGAGCGGGCGGGCAATAACGGCGGGAATCGGGGTGACCAGATTCACCCAGTACGATGACAGGCGCGGGGTCAGGACCGGAACCTGGATCATCCAGCGCTTGAGGCCGCGGACCTCGGCATACTGGGTCATCATTTCGCCATAGGTGACGACTTCCGAGCCGCCGATCTCGATGATCCGCCCGGCGCTTTCGGGCACGCTGAGCGCCGCCGTCAGATACTCCAGCACTTCGCGGATGCCAATGGGTTGGGTGCGGGTAAAGACCCAACGCGGGCAGATCATCACCGGCACGCGCTCGGTCAGATAGCGGATCATCTCGAAGGACAGGCTGCCCGATCCCACGATGACGCCCGCCCGGAATTCGGTGACCGGCACCCCGGCCTCGCGCAGCGCATCGCCCGATTGCTGGCGCGAGCGCAGGTGCTCAGACAGGCCGGGCGACGCCTCGGCCAGGCCGCCCAGAAAGATCAGGCGCTCGATCCCGGCGGCCCGGGCCGCCGCGCCAAAATTGCGAGCGGCGTTCATGTCCCGTTCGTGAAAGTCGGTCCCCCCGCCAAGGCTGTGGACGAGATAGTAGGCCACCCGCACGCCCGCCATCGCCTGGGCGAGGCTGTCGGGCTGAAGCACGTCGCCGGCCACGATTTCGACCTGGCCCTGCCAGGGCCGGCCCTGCAAGCGGGAAGGATCGCGCACCAGGCAGCGCACGCGATAGCCCATCTCCAGCAGGCGCGGCACAAGCCGCCCGCCGATGTAGCCGGTGGCGCCGGTGACCAAAATGGGGGCGTTGGTTGCCTGGATGTCGGAATTCATAGAGTGCCGTATTTGACTACACCCGGGTGAATGACGGATGAGCGCACCGGCGCCCGCCGGGAGGCTATCCCCGATAATTCGCGAGATCACCCTCCCCGCGCGAAGCGCGGGAAGGGTGATCTCGCGAATTTTCGGGATGACTTCTAGTCCAACCCGCTGCGGGGCAGGGTGCGATGCAGGTCCAGCCACGCGAGCATGGCTTTGATACTCGCGGTGGCCAGGGCGATGCTCGTGTCCGCCGCGCCGTAGTAGATCCGCAGCGTATCGCCATCCGGCGCGACCGTGTAGCCGCACGGGAAGACGACATTGCCCACATCGCCGAATTGCTCATAGGGCTCCTGCGGCCCAAACATCCACTCGTCGCCGCGGGCCAGACAGCGCTCCGGGACCTGCAGATCAAACAGGGCCAGTCCAAGCCGATAGATCGCGCCGGATGCGGTGTGCCGCACGCCGTGGTAAATCACCAGCCAGCCCTCGGGGGTCTCGATGGGCGGAGGCGACAGGCCGATCTTGTTCGCATCCCACCAGGCGCCGCGCCGGGCAGCCAGCATCAAGCGATGGCTGCCCCAGTGGCGCAGGTCTGGCGAGTACGACAGCCACATGTGCGCGCCCGCGCCGCTGACAGGCCGATGGATCATCGCCCAGTTCCCGCCAATCCGATGCGGGAACAGGGCCGCATCCTTGTCCTCGGGCGGCAAGACCATCCCCAGGCGCTCGAAGGCGCGGAAGTCCTCGGTCATCGCCAGCGCGACCCCCGGGCCGCTGCTGGAAAAGGCAGTGTAGACGATGACGTATTTCTTCAACTCAGGGACATACGTAATGCGCGGGTCTTCGATCCCCCACAGTTCCTCGGGGAAGTTCGCCGGATCCGCGGGCAGGGTCGGCTGGGGATCGATCTGCCAGCCATCCACGCCATTGACCGAGCGGGCGACGCTCAAGTGCGAGTGGCCGCGCCGGTCCTCGGCCCGGCACAGGAGCAGAGTCGTGCCATCGCGCAGCAGGGTGGCGCCGGGGTTGAACACAGTGTGGACCGGATAGGGCCAGTCGGCGGCGGTCAGGATGGGATTCGATGTATGGCGTTGGAAGAGTTGAGGATGCAGGGTTGTCATGCGGTTCGAACTTCCTTGGAGATGAAGGCCGACTCGGCCAGGCGAAGCTCCAGCAGGGACTGGAGAAAAGCCAGGGTCGATTCGGCGCCTTGGTTTTCATTCAGGCGGTCAGGATGCAGGCCGTCGCGACAACCGCCCGTTGTCGGATCGTAGATGGGTAGATTCAGATCGTTGCGCCCAAGGAACCACTCGAAGGCGCGCCGGGCTTCCTTGCGCCAGCGCTGGTCACCCGTCGCGCGGTGGGCCTCGAGGCAGGCTGAGATCATCGCCTGGGCCTCCACCGGCTGTTGATCAAAGCGGGCCCGGTCACCATCCCTTTGATAGAACCCGTTCGAGCCGATCGGCACAAACGGGTGGCCCTCGCCATCCGAGCGCTGCAGCTCAGCCAGCCAGCCCAGCGATTCCAATCCGGCCCCGGTCATCACAGGATTGGACATCATGTGGCCGCACAGAATCATGGCGTGCGGAAGCGCGGCGTTGCAGTAGGTCAGCCGGTCCTCAAACCAGAGCCAATTCTCCGAGCGGTTGTTCTGATACAACGTCAAGAGGCGGCCCGCGAGCTCATCGCGGACCTGGCTGGCCAGGCGATCCCCGGCAAAGCGCTGCAAATATTCATCGATGCCCATGAGCGCGAAGGCCCAGGCGCGCGGGCTGGTCGTGCCCAGAATGGCGGGCAGGGCCTGCTCAAACACCTTGCCGGCCATGCTGTGCATGGAGGGCATGTTTGACCGCCCCAAGACCGTGCCCAGGGCCCACAATGTGCGCCCATGGCTGTCATCCGAACCAATCTCTTCCAGCCAGTTGCGCTGGTAATCCATGAAGTTGCGGAAGCGCCCGGTCTCGGCGTTGAAGGCATACCAGATGAAGGCGAGATACCGCGAGCCCAACTCGAGGGCCTCGCTGTTGCCGACGGCCTCCAGAAGCGCGCTCACCATCAGGGCGCGGGCGTTGTCGTCGGACGTGTAGCCCTCGGCATAGTTGGGCACGGTGAAGATCGCGTGCTGCAACATGCCGGTGTGGTCGGTCATGTGTCGCAGATGATCGAGCTTGAGCGGTGGCAGTTCGGCTGGCCGGCGATCAAGCGGTTTGACCGCGAATTCGGACGGGGCGAAGTGCCGCCGTTCGGCCCGCGCGCGGGCAAAAGTCTCCATGTAGCGGCGGGCCACCTGCGGCCAGATCATCGCCCGCCCAAACAGATACGCCCGCTTGCGCATGGCGTGGCGTTTGGATTCGTTGTCCAGCAGGTCGATCACCTGCGCGGCCAGCGCGGCGGGGTCGCGGAAGGGCACCAGCACGCCACGCTCTTCAGCCAGCATCTCCTCGGCATACCAGTACGGTGTTGAGATGACGGCCTTGCCCGCCCCAACGGTATAAGCCAGGGTGCCCGAGGTGATCTGATTCGCGGTGAGGTAGGGGGTGATGTAGATGTCGGCGGCGCTGATGAACTCGATCAGTTCCTCGAGGCTGACAAAACGGTTGTAGAAGATCACCTGACCGTCGACGCCCTTCTCCTGGGCCAGCCATTGCAGTGACAGCCGGTAGGTCTCCCCGTCATGGCGCAGGACATTCGGATGGGTCGCGCCCACGACGATGTAGACCACATTCGGATGCCTGGCCAGGATCGCCGGCAGGGCGGCGATGACGGTCTCGATACCCTTGTTCGCCGAGAGCAGGCCGAAGCTGAGCAGGACGGTCTTGCCTTCCACCCCGAACAAATCCTTGTGAAAGCTCGAGTCCACAAAGGGCACGTCCGGAATGCCGTGCGGGATGTGATCGATCTTCTCGGGGGAGACGCCATAGATCTCCTGCAGGTAACCGACGCCGCGCTGGCTCATCACCACGACCCGGTCGGACAGAGCGGCGACTTCCTGCAGCACCCGAAGCTGATCGGGATCGGGATCGCGCAGGATGGTGTGAAAAGTGGTCACGATTGGCATGCGCAGATCGCGCAGCAAGGCCAGGATGTGGCTGCCCGCCCGGCCGCCATAGATGCCGTACTCGTGCTGCAGGCAGACCAGATCCACGTTGTTGATGTTCAGAAAGTCCGCGGCCCGCCGATACGAATCGATGTCCTTTTCGGTCAACTCGAAACGAACACGCGACGGATAGTCATAGCCTGCAACGATGTCATTGACGGGCAGGGCGATGCAGGTGGCGCCAGGAAATTCCGTGGCAACGGCCTCGCACAGGTCGGTGGTAAACGTGGCGATGCCGCACTGGCGGGGCAGATAGTTGCCGATAAAGCCGATTCGGCTGATGGGTGAAACGCTTGAGCCTTGCTCCATGACGACCTTCCTTTGTCTGGAAATCGCCCTTTTTGCGTTGCATCCTGGCCCATAAACGCAAAGAGGCGGGTCCCAAAGCGACCGCCTCTGCCATACCCAGTGAAAAATCCGGGTTTCGCGATTTCTATGTGGAAGGTGAGCGGTCAATCATTACATACTTCGGCACTATACCAGCCAGCGGCGAAAACCAAGCCTTTATGAGGAACGCCGCGCACAACGGTATTTAAGAAAGATCGTCGCAGGCGATGTCCCCCTGCTCCGCAGGGGGACATCGCCTGCGGAGCAGGGTTGACGGCGGCCCTAGGTCCGCCAGGCCAGGGTCGTCTTATTGAGCGTCTCGATCTCATCCGGCGTCAGCGCGAACGACAGCGCGCCGGCATTGTCGGCCGCCTGTGCGCCGTTCTTTGCCCCGGGAATCGGGAGGACGCTGTCGTTTTCGATCAGCCAGCGCAACGCAACCTGGGCCGGAGTCTTTGCATAACGCTCACCGATTTCCCGCAGCAACGCCACCACCGGAGCGGTGGCCTGGGGACCCTTTCCGCGAAAGCTCGCCGTGAAGCGCCGCAGCCCCTTGGGTTTGACGCCCCCGGCATATTTGCCGGTGAGCGCGCCACTGGCCAGGGGCTGATAGGCGATCAGGGTGATCCCCAGCTCGCGACAGGCATCGAGCACGCCATTCGTCTCGGGTTGTCGATGCAACAGCGAATACTCGACCTGATTGGAAGCCAGCGGGATGCCGCGCCGGGCGAGCGCCGCGTGCGCGATCCGCATTTGCTCCGCCGAGTAGTTGCTCACCCCGATCGCCTTGACTTTGCCCGCCTCGAGCGCGTCCGCCATCAGATTCATCAGCATCGGGATGGAGACCCGATTGGACGGGAAATGATGTTGGTACAAGTCCAGCGATGACCGCCCCAGACGGGCCAGGCTGGCGTCGAGGGCTTTCGGCATATCTTCCGTCTTTGAACCAATGCCGGGCGGGAACTTGGTCGCGATCAGGGCCTGGGTGCCGCGGGCCAACTCGCCCAGGCGCAACTCGGAGGCGCCGCCGCTGTACATGGCCGCGGTGTCAAAGAGCGTGACGCCGGCCGCCAGGCTAGCCTCCAGGGCGCGCATTTCCTCGTCACGCCCGTGCGCGCCGCCGTAGGCGATCTTGGCCGGATGCAGCCGGGCCAGCCCCTTCGCGTCGCCCCAGGTCATCGCGCCGACACCGAGGCGTGGAACATTCAGGCTGCTTCGCCCCACGGGTTTTTGAGATTCGCTGTGTTCCATCACTTCACGATCTTGACGTTGAAGATCCCCGTCCCGAGGGCGCCCCACATGCGCAACCAGATCGGCAGATACATCTCGGTGCCGCGCGCGGTCGCAATGTCGCCCAGATCCAGGACATGCCTCCAGCCGAACCAGTTGGTCAATACGTCGACGACCTTTGCTTTGGCGTCGGCATCGTTGCCGCTGATGAAGACGTGATGGTCGCCGTCTGCCAATTGGCGCGGGTTCACCATGAGACTCGCCGTGATGGTGTTGAGCGTCTTGACGACTCTGACCCGCGGATAGGCGCGCTGGATCTGCTCGCCGAGGGAATCGGTGTTGGACACGGACAGCGTGGGCGGCATGCCGCGCGAAAAATCCAGCGGGTTGGAGATGTCGATCAGGATCTTGCCATTCAAATTGGCCTCACCTGCGAGGGCGAGGGCCTCGAGCGACCCGCCGCCGTTGGTGGCGTTGAAGAGAATCTCGCCGTGGGCGGCCGTCGCGGCCGGGGACCCGGCCTGGACCTTGCCGCGGGTCGCGCCCAGCCAATCCGCGAGCTTGCCCGTATCGCGGGTGCCGACCATTACCTCGTGGCCGAGCTCGGCCACCTTCGCGGCAATCGTCTGTCCCACCGTCCCCGAACCGAATACTCCGACTTTCATGGTGATCTCCTGTTGATTCTTGCGTTTGTCGACCGAGTGTAGTACGATACCGTTCTGTATCGAGTTTCGCCATCATACAATACAGATCTGTATCGTGTCAAGAGGCAATCACCCGTGAAAACCAAAGCCGCTCCCAAGGACAGACTCTTCCAGACCGCCGCGCGCCTGTTTTACCGGCAGGGGTATCGCGCCGTTGGGGTGGACACGCTCGCGGCGGAATCGGGGATCGGCAAGATGACGCTGTATCGCCACTACCCCTCAAAGGAAGCCTTGATCGTGGCGTTTCTGGAGGACAGCAACGAGGTCTTCTGGAACAATTTCGAGGCGCTCACCCGAGCAGAGCCGACGCCGAGAGGCAAATTGCTCGCGTTTTTCAGCGCGTTGCAGGAATATGCCGTCACGCCGGCCTGCCATGGCTGTCCATTTCTCAATGTCGCCACCGAATACCCTGAATCATCCGATGCTGGCCATCGGGTGGCGCTGGAGCACAAGAAAAGCGTGCGCGCCCGTTTTGAGCAATTGGCCCGGGATGCCGGTGCCGGCCAGCCTGTGGCCCTGGCAGATGCGCTTGTGCTGCTGATGGACGGCGCCTACATGGCCGCGCGCATGTTCGGCAGCTCAAGCGAAAATCCGGCCGCAACCGTGGCGGCAACGGCGCGGCAGTTGATCGATGCGCATTGCCATGACTAGTGACGAGATCACCCTCCCCTCGCTTCGCGAGGGGAGGGTGATCTCGTCGATCTACCAGACCCCGGGCAACAGCCTGTGGTGGACTCGGGCCGCGTACGCGCGATAGCCGTCGAGCTCGGCCTGCAGGAACTGGTCTTCGAGGCCGGTCCGAATGATCAGGACAATCACAATGAGTGTTGCCGGCACGAACGCCCACGTCGAGTCCAGCATGATCGCTGTCGGCAGATAGGTGATCATCGCCCCGGCGTACCCAGGATGGCGGATCCATCGATATGGGCCGCTCGACACGACGTGATGGCCGCGATCAGTCTGGAGGCGCACCATGCCGGAGAAGAATTGGTTGGCGACAAGGGCATAGCTCGCAAGCACGTAACCGGCCAGAATCAGGGCAAGCGCAAGCCCTTTCAATGCCAGGCTGAACCCCGGCGATGTGTCCAGCCGCGCCTCCACACCGGCAACGAGCGGCAGCAACCCGCCGCCCACGCCCACCAGCGGGGCAAGCACCTTGTCAAAGGGCTGGGCATCGGGCATCCGCAGAAAGCGCGCCCGCTCGGTGAGGAGGCCCGGGTTGCGCCGGGCGGCCAGCCAGCGGCTTACGACGAAACCAACGATGGAAATGCCGGCATAGAGCCAAGCCTCCCACCAGTCCCATCGCGACGTGATCAGGAGCGGTAGAAATGGCAGGCCGAACACGATGAGCAGCATTACGGCCACAGACCCGGGTGAGACTCGCTTCTGTTGGTTGCTCATTGGGATCTACTTGATCTCCCCGATCTCAAGCACGAGCCCGAGACCATTTGGGTTGGCCAACACAAGGTTGGCCCCGCCCAGGGTCAACGTGGCCTTGCTCCCTTGCGCGCTCAGGGTGGGCCTCGTCTTCGCCAGCCAATCCTGAATCTGTTGCGCGGCGGCGGACGGAATTGCCTGACTTGCCACGGTCGTGAAGAAGGCATCCGCCTTTTGCGCGTCGGTTTCGCCCGTCAGCGCGTGGATGGCGTCCGCGATCTCAGGCGCTTGCTTGCGGCTGTAGATCGTCAGGTAGGTGGTCTTGCCGCTGGCGCTCACGCCCCTGCACTCCCAGGCGTCGTAGGAGACCGCTTTGCCCCCCGTGAACCGCCGGACCTGACAGGTCATCCCCAGATCGCGCGCCACAGCCGCCTTGATCGCTTCGGTTTTCGCCGGAATCCCGGCCGGGATGCTGCCGGCCGCAGCCTGAGTCGCCGCGAATTGACTCACCCGATACGCGCCCAGCGCAGCCAGGCCGACGGCGGCAACGAGCAGGACGTAACCGCTCCACTGGCGCAGGCGCTGGGCGCCTTCCGACGCGTCCAGGACAAGATAGGCCTGGGCCGGATTCTCCGGATTGTAAGTAGCGGTCACGGCCGCGCCGCGGGGATGCTCGGCGATGATCTGTTCAACCTTCGTCGGGATAAGGCTCATCCATTCGCCGGAACGGGTGATCACATCGTTCCGATAGGCCGAGGATTGATACGACTGGCCGCCCACCTGATAGGCGTAGGTGATGACCGGCTTGTAGCGATGCAGCGATTGCGTGCGCAACGGAATGCCGATGCCGGGCAGCAGCGCCCAGCGCCGCTTTTGCTCCACATGCGCTTCGGAGACGATGGCCGCCGCCTTTGGCCATCCGCGCGCGCGGCGGCGCTCGGCAATCTCCGCCCGCATCCCGCGTTGCAGCCCGTAGCCCACTCCCGCCAACACAACCGTGAAGATCACCGTGAAGATGATGAACTCCGTCATGGGCACACCTCCTGCTGGTGTCTACAGGACAGTATGGACCCAATTCCTCCTGGCAAAACCGGTCACGTGCCGATGGGATCGAACCTCAGGCAGTGAAACTCGGCCTGATAGCCGGCGGCCTTGGGGCTGCAGGCGTAGAGCCCGCATGACACGACAGACGCGGCCGTGCGCTCCATGAGATGCGCCACCCGAATCTGCTGCCAGGCCAGGCCATCCAGTGAACTCATGACGGTGCAGTCTGCGCCCATCACCTGGATCCGAAACCAGACGGTATCGATGTCCTTTGCCAGCGGCTGGGTGGACCAGTCTGAGTATTGGGCGTTAGTCACGACCGCGCCCAGGCGGCTGGGCTCATCCGGCTCGAACTCGACCGAGGTCTTGAGCCAGCAGGCGGGGGACACGCGGATCATCAAACCGGCCTGGTCATACTGGTGGCGGGGATGCGAAGTGACCTGAGTCGTCAAGGCGAAGTCGCCGGTCGCGCGGAGATGCAGGAAATGGCCCGAGTCGGCCTCGAAGCCATAGTGGGTGCGCTGCCAGAAGTCAGTGTTGGCGTCGGGCAGGATGCGCAGGACGCGCCTGGCCGGATCGATGGACCAGTGGCGCGGCTCGCAATGCCAGCGTAGTTCGGGGGAGAGGGTCGCGCTGTCGAAACGCGCGTCAAGGGCTTTGTCTTTTATGTCACTAAAGTTACGGCGAGATCACAATCCCCGCACTTCGCGCGGGGATTGTGATCTCGCCACTTACTTCCAGCGCTTCAGGGCAGTTGCGCAGTCACGTGTCGTCGGGCAACGTCGGGAGCCGAGGTTTCGGTCCCCTCACCTTTTTGCCTGCCTGATTTGCGGGCCAATTTTCCCGCCGAACGACTACCGAACTAGCGCAGGACGCGCGGCACAAATACCTGGAAGCCAAACGCCACACAGCCCTGCACCATCACGTCATCGATTGCCAGGCCGGCCAGGTTGATCGAGTTGTCGCTGTCGAGATGGAAGCGCAGCTCGGTGTTCAATCCGGCCAGGTTGTCTGCGCGCGCCGTGCGCAGCCCCCACCCGGCGCTCTCGCCGATTGCGACGGCGGGGGATCCGATGCTGCTCTCGCTCATGGTCCCGTCCAGCCACTCCCACAGTCGGTTGCTCGCACTGCCCCCGACCTCGCCCATGTCCGCAAAGGCATGGTCAAAGCTGGCGCTCTCGATCTGATAGCGCTGAGCCCAGGTGACGAAGATGGGGGCCGTCACGGTCACCAGGCTGATGTTCGGGGAAGTCAGGTTCTGGAATGAGAATAGCTCATAGGTTCCGGTCAGGTCGGTCTTCCAGCAACCGATGCCGCTGTTGCAGGTGCTGAACGGCGCAGTGGTGCCTGTTCCCGCCGTGGCCGGCAGGCCGTACTGCCACTCGTCGAACGCGCCGCCATGGGTGAAGCCGCCGTCATTGGCCTCGAAGTCGGCCGTGTAGACCGTGGTGAAGGTGTAGCCAACGGGGCAGGTTGGCGGGGGCGGCGGCTCGCAGATGCGGATGCTCCACCCGAGCAGGGTCCCGCCGCTGGTGTTGGCCGTGTCGTCCCGGATGTCGAGGCTCCAGGTGCCGCCGGCATCCTCGCCGTCAAACCAGGCCAGACGGTAGGCAGACTCAGGCTTGAGGGCCAGATTCTTGAATACCGTGAACGCGGGCGGGACGGCCGCTTCGTCGTCAAAGGTGCTGTCCATGATGGTCTGCCCGCCGGCCGACGTCGCGCCGACATCGGTGAACAAGCCATTGTCGTTGCCCGCCGGCGAGCGCAGGTGAACGTCCAGCTCGGCCATGATGGCATGAGTGAGGTTCACGGTCACATCCAGATCGGCGATGCGCACACCGTTGGGCACGTTGATGATCGAGCTGACAAGACCAGCGCCCGGCCCGATGGCCTGGGCCGGATCGGTGCTGGTGTAGATCTGGCAGACCGGCCCCTCGTCGACGGCAGGCCGAACATCGACGCTGAGGTTGTAGGTGGCGGAGGGGCCGCCGGTGGCCGCCGTGGCCGAGTCGACATAGGCGTAGTACGTGCCACTGTCCTTGACCGTCATGAACAGCGCCTCGCCCAACGGGTTGGCCACGCTCCCTGAGGAGGTGTCGTTGACTACCAGAATCTGATTGCCCACATCCCCAAACAGGGCAATCCCGAGGCGGCCGTCCCACTGCGCATTGTCGCGCTCGGGGTCGAGGTCCAGGGCGAGGAAGATGGTATCGCCGGCGTTGGCGGTGAAACTGTACCAGTCCGTGTCGGTGGGCACGCGCGTGCCGGTGATCCAGCCCGTGGCCGGGAGGGACATCGCCAGAAGATTCGAATCGTTGGGCTCAATCTCGGGGTCGGGCGCGCCGTTTTGCACTTTCAGATACAACTCGTAGGGGCGAATCTGGCTCGTCGCCGTGCTGCTGATCACCAGAAAGTACTGTCCGCTGCTGGGAATAACGGCGCCTGCGATCACCGAGGAGGAGGAGGCAAACGTACCGTCGTTGTCATCGCTTTCGATCACCGTGACGCCATCCGAGGCGATCAGCCGGAGCACTGTATCGGTGCCGGCCGGGCTGAATGAGGTCATGGTGGCCGCATAGACCCGGTCGCCAGCCAGCGCGCGGAAAGCGTAATAGTCCACATCCCTTGTGATGAAGATACTCGCCCGGATCGCTCCGCCGCTGGAGATGATGGTGGCCTGGGTGTAATACCCGTTCGGCTCGATCTCAGCGCCCAGGGCCTGGCCCTGTGGCGCCGCAGGCTGCCGCGGCGCTGTGATGCGGGCGGGTGCGGGAACCGGGGCGAAGGGCGCCCAAGGCAGCGCCAGGGTCGAAATCTCGACCGTGTCTGGCGCGACCGGCGGAAATGTCTCAGCGGCAACCGGCCGCGCGACGCCTGACCCCGAGCACGCAAAGGCCAGCGCAACTCCCAGGCGACCCACCCCTGACCAAGACCCGGCGAACGACCGATGATGCTGCATGCGATTCCCCCCCATATGAGACCCGCCACGCGCGGGTTACCCCAGTATTTTGCAGGCAAGGCCCCCTAGCTTGCCCTGATGAAAAGGGATTGTAGGGGTTTTTGGAAATAGGGGGAGGGCGTTTGCGCCGCGGGCGATCAGGCGCAGAGCGAAGGTCGGGCAGGCCGTCAGCTCACGCCGTTGAGCAAGGTGTCGCGCCCTGACGGCGCCAGCAGCACGGCGCTCAACACGAGCGCCGCCGGCCAGGCCCATGCCCGGCGGCGCCAGAGGCCAACCGCTTCCTGGAACTCGAAAGAGGGAGTCACTCCCAATCCTTTGGAGCCAGGCGACGAGTGCGCTTGACTTCGCCGTGCTTCTTTTTGTCACTCATTCGAGCCGCCTTCGCAGTGTAGCTCGGACGGGTTGCTCTCCTGATGTTTGGCTTTTCCAGAGCCCTTTGGATCAACGCTTTTAACCTCTGAATGGCATCAAACCGGTTTTGTTCCTGGGTTCGGTGTCGTTTGGCTTCAATGATCAGAAGGCCATCATCCGTCATGCGGCTGCCAGCCAGCTTGATCAGGCGTTCTTTGACTTCCAGATGTAGCGAGGGGGAATTGCGGACATCAAAACGGAGAAGAACCGAAGACGCTACTTTATTGACGTTCTGACCACCCGGGCCTGACGCGCGGACGAAATCGAGCCGGATCTCGCTTTCATCGATTCTTACGGCGGAAGTGATCTCAATGATGATTTGAGTATATCTTCCGCTTCAGGCAGCGTATGAAGAAAGCCAGAACCGCCTCTCTGTAGTGCGCGCGCGGGTCCAGTTTCGACAAGCGTTCTCAGATTCGGTAGCGCCGGGTGAACAGCGTGACGCCGCGTTCGGCCAGGGCCTGAACGTCGCGCTCAATCGTGCGCGGCGTCACCCCGAGCAACTCGGCCAACTCCTCATATGTGGCGGCCGCGCTGCAGAGGTTGGCTTCCAACGCAATGCGCTGCAGGCGATGCTGGCGCAGGGTCGTCTTGCCGCCGGTCCGGGCAATCTCGGCATCC
>Ga0154020_10005545_pt1 | contig 14868 bp, 8 predicted proteins | sample Klosneuvirus_201_FD_109709 | JGI IMG/M metagenome (GOLD analysis project Ga0154020, IMG submission 109709) | Active sludge microbial communities from wastewater, Klosterneuburg, Austria - Klosneuvirus_20160825_MG | ecosystem: Engineered > WWTP > Aerobic digester > Activated sludge | place...
TAAACAAAATATTGCGTATTCTATTTTAGAACTGGCCATTGTATCTCAAGGGGATACAATAAAGCAAACATTGCATAATGCGCTGACACTAGCCAAAGAAGCGGAAGCGAATCATTATAAACGGATTTGGTTTGCGGAGCATCACAATTCCGATCACATAGGCAGCAGTGCTACATCCATACTCATCGGGTATGTTGCAGAAAATACGCATACGATCAGGGTAGGGTCTGGTGGTATCATGCTTCCCAATCATTCTCCTTTCATTGTAGCTGAGCAATTTGGAACATTGGCTCAGTTGTATCCAGGCAGGATTGATTTAGGCCTTGGAAGAGCTCCCGGTACGGACCCACAGACGGCGGCAGCCATTCGACCGGATTTTATGCAGGCCGCGCAATTATTTCCTGAGGAAGTGACTAAAATTCAACGGTACTTTTCAGTGGAAAATAAAAAATCAAATGTCAGAGTACCTATTGCTGAAGGCATGGATATGCCGTTGTATATATTGGGTTCCAGTACAGACAGCGCACATTTGGCGGCAAGGAAAGGTTTGCCATATGCCTTTGCCAGCCATTTTGCATCGACACATTTATTGAATGCTTTAGAAATTTACAAACAGGAATTTCAGCCTTCCGAGACCCTGCATCAACCTTATACAATGGCGGGGATCAATGTTTTCATCGCAGACACCGATGAGGAGGCAGAAAAGTTGTTTACCAGCATGATCAGGATGTTTGTAGGTGTGCTCACTGGCGCCCGGCAACCTATGCAACCGCCGACAGACATGACCCCCGATTTAATGGAAGTATTACAGCATTCTTCCTTACATGCCATGCTGAAGTATTCGTTTGTAGGAAGTAAATCAACTGTCAAGAATAAAGTAAAAGATTTCCTCCGGCTGACAGTTGTTGACGAACTCATTGCTGTTTCCGCGATGTATAATATACAAGACCGCTTAAGATCTGTCAGGATATTTGCTGAAATCATGAATGAAATTAATAAAGAGTAATCATTGCTTTTCAGCCAGGTCTGAATGCCCATGATCAAAAACGTTATATATTTCAACTTTCAATAAGTACCATTGTTACTTCCATGCTCTATTCCAAATCTTGACTATGAATCCGGCAAATCAATACATCGTAACCCTTAATGAAACTGACCTTCGTTTTGAAGTGCCGACAAAAGAGGGTTTGGCTTATGTTGACTACAGGTGGTCCAATGAAATACTTTTGCTTTTATACATATTTGTTCCGGTATCAATTCGCGGAAAAGGTATTTCGAGTGTGCTGCTTGAGCACGTATTGAATTATGCCAAAGAGAAGAAGGTAAAGATTAAGGTGTTCTGTCCGTATATCGCCAAATATATCCGTATGTATCCAGAGCATCAGGAATTGCTGAATAACGAATAATGAATAGCGAATAACGAAGTCGAAGTGGAAGGACGAAGAGGAAGTGGAAGGCTGAAGTGAAAGTGGAAGGACAAAGTTAGGATTAGCAATTATTACTTCTACTTCTACTTATTGACTTCTAACTTATACTTCGAACTTCGATATTCGTTATTCGCTATTCAATATTCATTTCAGCCTTCTACTTTTTACTTTTACTGCTACTTCAAAATTCGATATTCGGTATTCGTTATTCATTTCAGCCTTCTACTTCATACTTTGACTTCGTTATTCGCTATTCATTATTCGTTATTCAATTTGTACATTAGCAACTTTTAAAGATTTAAGCAAATGAAGATGCTAATATGGGCTGGTGCTATTGTCGTGATAGGTGTCATACTTTTCTACGTATTTCGGAAAGCAATAGGCGCAGACACGACGTCCATTCAGAAAGAGATGGCGTATGGTCCATTTATTATTCGGGCTGAAGCCATCTCCGGTAAGACCTATAACATTAACTATGGCATGGTTTCACAGACCAATGTCAGTTATTCAATCTGGTTTGAAGGCAAGCCTGTGGAATTCCCTTCTGCTTTGCAGACAAATACGGGGCTGGCATTTTTGTGGAGGGTCTATGCGCTTCCTGATGCACCAATATCGACTCTCCTGGCAGGTAGTCAAAGTCTTTATTTGATTTATATAAAGGATGGGCAACCCATTGTGGAGCCTGTCCTTGAACAAAGCAGAGAATTCGCGTCTGTTCAATTCCTGGATAGTGAAGCAGGACAGCCCGGGCCTTTCATGGAAGTATTCTCCAGAAGTGATACCCTTGGCATGGATCAATTGGATACCCTGAAAGGTGGACGGTACCTCCTGGTAAGTGGGCATCAGGTGCTCGATATACAATCCGGAAAACTAATGCTATTCAACAAGGATAATAATGCTGTTGATAATTATTCGTATCCACAGCCTGACGGTGCAATTGCTTTTTCCCCTGATCGCAAGAAGATCGTCTTCAATGCCGCATTTCAATCGTGGAATACTGAACAAGCCAATTTGCCTGATTCAGAACATGCGCTTATCGTTTACGATTTTGAAACAGACAAATGCTACAGTGTGCTCTATGACGATACGGATACCCGGATGAAAAATATTGAGGACATCACCCTCGATTGGTTTAACACCTATTTTGAATGGAATACGAATGGGGATACGCTATCCTTAAAAAAATGGGATAAGCTTCCTTATTGGACGGGTAGCTATAGGGTAAAGGACAATTATTATTACTTGTACCCGGTGAAGGCAGGTATGTTGCCCGTTTTTAAAGATTTTGTATTACATCAGATGGAGTGGGATGCTACCAATGTCCTAAGTGATAAAACAGCTGAATACTCAGGACGTACTATTGAACTTGGAAGTGGTACCACCAAATTGGATATTGTCTTCAGAGAAGATGAACAACAGATTAGTTTCAGCAAGGGCCTTTACGAAGATGATCGTCCTGAGTATAAAACCATGGTGGAGAAAATAGCCCGGGCGTTTGATAATGAACTATTGTCCGGTAAGCATGAGGAGCATTTTGGGAGGATTTATAGTGAGACGAAGAGAATTATGGAGCTATAATAGCTGAATAACGAATGCTGAATACCGAATATCGAAGTAGAAGTAGAAGTCGAAGTGAGAAGTCGAAATCAAAGTGAGGAAAAGTAAACAATGCATCTACTTATTACATCTACTTCTTAACTTTTTACTTCTCCTTCGCTATTCGTTATTTGCTATTCGCTATTTGTTACTCATTCTTCAACGCAAAACTCCCGTTGAAATCGGATGGGGCATTGCCACCGGCTCCGTTGCTGCCTTTATTGAGCTTACCAAAGAAATCTCCGCGGATAAACTCACCTGGCGGACCAAATTCAGTGACGTTGACTGTCATGTCTGTGATGTAGGCGATCTGGCCATTCTGGAGATTGATCTGGTTGCCGGGAGCACCATTGGCGGAATACTGGCCGACGGTCCTTCCTTTAATGACAAATCCGAACCGACCTTTGACACCGATACTATCCAGTGATTCTATCTCGACATATTCGGACCCAATCGTTGTCAATTCAGGAGAGTAATATAAATATTCTTGGGTGAATCCTTTTATCTTATAGTGAATGAACTCATCAAGTTGATTGCAGGCCGAAATGCTGCCTACACTTAAATTTCGTTCGAAGGTGAAGGCTTTTGGGAGACTGACCAGATTATTGGTGACATCATAAACGTACAAGGTCGAAACATCACCTACACAATACGTATATCCACCTTCAAAATGCCCATCGGTGCCTGTTATGGGGAATATGAAATTATTCAAGGGAGTATGCACCTTCACAAAACCTGATTTGACCGGAGTACCATCGCACTGTAAGGCAATCCCTGAGATAGTGGCATAATCCTGCACCGTGACTGGCATCGTCCTTGTCTCCATCTTGATGTCATCCATGAATGGGCCAATATCATCGGTCAATACAACTGAGCCACAATCATTTGCAACAGTTAATAATAGCTTTTTATTTATGGGGACCGGTCCGGAAACAATTCCATTGGCATCTGTGAAGGCACAGCGCTGATCATTAATGTCATCGATGGTAAGACAAACCTGTATATTTTGGGCAGGGCGACCATCGGTGTTTTCAAAGGAAGCTTCCCAACTAACAAATTCAAAAGGGATATCACAGTTCCAAAATGAAAAATGCGAAACCTGTCCCACATAAACATTTCCTTGCAGTTCAGCTTGTCCTTCTTCCACCCATAGGCCCTTATCCTCATCAAAGTACCAGAGCGGAATCGTAGTAGGTGCTTGACTCAATTGATTATCCGCTATCGCCATTTCGATTTCCACCGTCTTACCTTCAGCGATTTGTAGTACTTCACCATTGTCAGCTTGCAATTCCACAGAGATCATTCCAAAGCTACCTAAAATCACCCTGGCACCTGACTCATCCTGACCTACCAATGCCCCCGGCATTTTGTCCGACAATTGCGGATCGTCCCCATAGATTGGATAGGCCATGACATGCACTTCACCATTGTAGGGTGATCCATCCTGAAGAGTCACAGCATTATTGGGGAATATCAATCTTGATTTAGGGTCTATGTACAGGGATGCTCCATGCGAACTTGTATAGCTGGCAACTTCCACCTGCGGTAACAGTGTGATTTGTAGAAATTGCGTGGGCGATCCTTTTGTGAAAAATCGCCTTGATCCTTTAAAGTAACCGGCTCTCGATACTTTCAAATAATCATCACCGGTCAACATGGCGCGTGTGAAAAAATAGGTACCGGTTTCATCTGTCGTGCCGGTCAGATTTCCTAAGGTAATAAGAGCACCTGTTACAGGTAGGCCGGCAGCGTCTTTAACGGTGACAAAAACTGAACCTTGAATTTCCTGGTGTGTACCTGGAATGATATCATCAGCGTCATTGGAGCAACTGAAATAACTGAAAATAGTCAGTAAGAGCAGGAAGGATTTGGTTTTCATAAGTTGGAATTTTTAGAAATATAATCAATTCCGGGGAATTCGACACAATGGTCCGAAGGCTAATTGGAAATTGTCTTTTGTGCGACAGTCAACGTGCCGTTAGCAAACCAATTCAGTTAGCACCAGAATACTTTAGTTTTTATTTTCCAATGCAGAAAGTGATAATGACTGATTATCAGGGCATTACAAGTAGTCAGAAACAAATTAGCAACAGAAGATTTGAAAACGTAGGAAAAGAAGAGCTGAAGAAGGGAAGATGAGATAAAGCTCCCGTTGTAGTGCAACTCAAATGTAACAGTATTTCTGTTACATCATAGTCATACTGTTACATTCCTAGAATCTAAAACTGTATGTCAATTTAGTACCACCACCACCACCACCGAAAAGGGTGGGGGGGGAGGAAAAAAGCGCCACTGTTAACTGCCTGGGCGGGATATTATATTGCAAATGAGCGAATACAAATCTTTGCAACATGACAAGTTTTTCCAGGGTGATGGAATTGAAAAGCCCTAACCAATCCATGTGAAAACGCATGATGGGGTTTTTGAATGCAGAAAAAGTCAATTCTGTTGATTGGCCTTATATAGACGTCATCCAGAGAACGAAAACTCTAAATACACGGTAAAAGCTGGATTTTTCGTAAATTTAAGAATCAAATTATGAATACTCAGGCAAAATTCGGACTGAAAATCAATACAACTTTAGATTAACAAAAAATATCAAAATTAAAGGAATGTCGCTGCCCCTATAGCTTTTAAAATTTTCAGCAATGAGAAATGTACTCTATACTTTAATATTTTTCTTAACATTTCAGTTTGCTTTAAATGCTCAAGGTCCAGAGTTCGCATGGGTCAAACAAATGGGGGGGGCTGGTGGAGAAGTCGGAAATTCAATTACTTTAGATAACAACGGGAATATTTATACTACGGGATCCTTTTTTGGCACTTGTGACTTCGATCCTGGTTCTGGAACATACAACCTCACTTCTTTTGGTTATTATGATATTTTTGTATCTAAGATAGATGCCTCAGGAAATTTCCTCTGGGCCAAGCAAATGGGGGGCGCAGATCGTATGCGCGGATACTCAATCGCTGTCGATAACAATGGAAATGTTTACACTACAGGTGACTTTTATGGCACTTGTGACTTCGATCCTGGTTCTGGAACATACAACCTCACTTCTTTTGGTTTAAATGACATTTTTGTTTCAAAGCTAGATGCCTCAGGAAATTTCGTATGGGCCAAACAAATAGGGGGAGCCGGTTATAACTACTCCTACTCAATAGCTGTTGATAACAATGGGAATGTTTGCACTACTGGCGAATTTGCTGGTACTTGTGATTTTGATCCAGGTTCAGGAGTTTACAACCTCACTTCTTTTGGCAATCGTGACATTTTTATTTCAAAGCTAGATGTCTCAGGAAATTTCGTTTGGGGCGGACAATTGGGGGGAGCAGATTCTGAAGGTGGAAGATCAATTGCAGTTGATGGCAATGGGAATGTTTATACTACCAGTTCGTTTTCTGGAACGGCCGACTTTGATCCGGGTTCTGGAACATACAACCTCACTTCTTTTGGGTATGCTGACATTTTTGTTTCTAAGTTAGATGCCTCAGGAAATTTCCTCTGGGCCATACAAATGGGGGGCACAGATGGTGCAGGTGCAAGCTCAATCACTGTTGATGACAATGGAAATGTTTATACAACAGGTGCATTTTCTGGAACGGTCGACTTTGATCCGGGTTCTGTAATTTACAACAATACTTCTTTTGATTTATTTGACATTTTTGTTTCAAAGCTAGATGCCTCAGGAAATTTCGTATGGGCCAAACAAATGGGGGGTGCAGGTTCTGAAGCTGGACGATCAATCACTGTTGATGGCAATGAGAATGTTTGTACTACAGGTATTTTTGATGGAACGACTGACTTCAACACTAGTTCTGGAACTTACAACTTAACTTCTTTTGGGTATGTTGATATTTTTGTTTCTAAGTTAGATGCTTCAGGAAATTTCGTCTGGGCCAAACAAATGGGGGGACCAGATGCAGAAGAAGGAAATTCAATTGCTGTTGATAACAATGGGAATGTTTACACTACAGGTAGATTTAATGATACATGTGACTTCGACCCGAGTTCTGAAACTTACAATCTCACTTCTTTTGGTGATTATGATGTTTTTGTTGAAAAATTCAGTGGTTTTCCCACACCTTTCCAAGAGCCGTTTAATTTACCGGAATTTGTAATTCAGCAAAATTGGCCCCAGGCTTTCATTGGTGACCCTATCCAATTAGGAACTGGATCTTATTCCTATTCACATGAGGACTTCAAAATACCTTCCATTAATGGACCATTGAAATTTGCAAGGTTTTATAATTCTCTAAACAATAGTTTATCTGGGCCTTTGGGATATGGATGGTCTCATACTTACAACTATTTTCTGACCAATAGACAAGATACAGCCTGGGACATTCATCACCCTGATGGTCATCTTTCCACCTTTATCCCAATGAATTCCAGCGGACAATCCTTCCCTGTTTTCAGTGGTACAACTGACAGTCTTCAAAAAAACAACAATAACAGGTATTCGCTCTTTACGAAAGAAAAAATAGAGTACCGCTTTGACTCAATAGGCAAATTAGATAGTATCATTGACCTGAATGGCAATATAACAAAGTTGTTCTATACAGGATCAAAACTTGACAGTGTTCTGGCTCCCGGAGGAAGGTCTTTAATCATGACTTATGATTCTAATAGACTAGTTTCAGTTATGGATCCTTTGGATCGTATTTGTTTGTATAGCTATGATGCAGATAGTAATTTGATTAGAGTATTTGGTGCTAACATGGATACCACATCATTTACTTATGATAGTTTGCATAGAATACTCGCAGTAGTAAATCCACTATGGGATACTATTCTTACCAATAATTACGATAGCACCGGAAGAGTTGTATCGCAGGAGGATGTTTACAACAATGTTACATCTATAGCTTATGACTTTCCAATTACGGGAGATGCTACCGTTACCCATCCGGACAATTCTCAAATGGTAGTACACCATGATGTTTATTTTAGGAAGACAAGTGAAATAGATGAGTTAAATTTTACAAAGACCTACACGTACGATATTAACAGCAATGAAACGGAATTTACAAATGAAAACAACCATTCAGAAACGAGGCTATTCGACGATATTGGCAATTTACTGTCTGACACTTTGCCTGGGGGCCAAATAACCAATATAACATACAATAACTTTAATTCACCGGTTCAGATAACCGACGCAAATGGAAATGTCAAACTATTTTATCGCGACAGCGTCAACAATAATTTAGATTCTATCCTCAATCCTGATGGTTCCTCGCTGATTTTTACTTATGATAGCTTGGGGCTTGTAACACAATCAATCGATGGAAATGGTAACATAACATCGTATCTATACTCTGCGGCAGGTGATTTGCTCTCCATTCAAACAGCCACAGGAATAAAGCAATTTACATATGACGCCGCTGGACGAAAATTATCTTCTACTGATGAAAACGGGCATACAACAACTTATGTATATGACAACAATGACAATCTATTGCTGACTACAGATGCTTTAGGAAGAACAATCCAAAACACCTACGACGCTAATAATCAATTATTATCCTCAGTAGACAAGAATGGATATGAAACCACTTACTCCTATGACGGTAAAGGAAGAAAAATAAGTACTACTGATCCCAAAGGTGGAGTTGCAACTTATACTTATGATGTCAGAGATCGTTTAGTTTCGGCTACTGATCCGGAGAGCAACACTATGTTGTATTCCTATGACGCAAAGGGTAGGAAAATTGGCTCTACCAATGCCCTTGGTACCACACAATACCAGTATGATGCCGTCGGTAATCTTGTGAAGGTGATTGACCCTACTAGCAAGATTACCGACTACACATATACACCAACCAATAAAAAACAGAGCCAGATAGATGGGTTAAGTAACACCATCTCCTTTTCTTATGATCTTAATGATAATCTAATTTCAGTATTAGATCCTTTAGGCAGGGCAACTGCTTATGGATATGACGCAAAGAGCAGGTTGATTTCGGTTACAGATGCGGCGAGTAACACTACAACTATATCTTATGATTTCAATGACAACAAAATTGCGGTTACTGACCCCTTAGGCCATACCCAGACGTATAATTACGATGCTGCAAACCGATTAGTGAGCTATGAGGATGCCGCAGGAAATAGCTACACTTATAGCTATGATAGCGTAGGAAATAATCTGATACTTACAAAGCCTACAGGTACTATCACTAAAGTATACGATGCTGCAAACAGGACCATAACAACGGGTAATTCCACAGGCAATAATTATTCTTACGCATACGATAACAATGACAATGTTCTCACGATGAGTAATACCGCCGGCACATCGACCATGACCTACGACAGTTTAAATCAGCTGATCCAATACCTTGATCCCCACGGTAATCTTGTTTCCTTCAACTATGACTCTGCCGGGAATAAAACGTCGATAGTCTATCCGGGGAATAAAATTGTCTCTTACGCATATGATGGGGCAAATAATTTGACATGTGTAACGGATTGGCTTAATCAAACATTTACATACGCCTACGATTCATCTGGGAGGACCAGCCAACTAACTTATCCCAATGGAATAAGCTGCGAATATGGATATGACAATGCCGGTCGCCTGGATAGGAAAATAACCAGGCTAAGTAGCGGCCAGATTATCTCAGGCAGTACGCTAACCCTTGATGAAGTAGGCAACAGGGTGTCAGAGCATAGATTGGCACAGGTGCCAGCCATGCTGCCTTCTATATCCCGTGCCTATAGTTATGGAAATGATGACAACATGACTTCTGATTCCGTTTGGAATTATACGAATGACAATTCCGGCAATAGGATTGCAGAGACTGACGGAACCGGTACTGCCACTTACAATTTTTTAGCAGATAATTTACTTAATAGCAGGATGGATACCTCGGGCACTGATATTGCTTACACCTATGATCCTTTAGGCCACAGAATCTCTAAAGCTATTGGTGCCGATGTCATTGAATATGTTTTAGACCTAAGCAGTAGTTTGTCTCACGTACTACAAATCACCGATTCAAACGGGGTTGTTCAATCGAGTTATGTTTATGGACACGGATTACTCGAGAGGATAGACACTGCGGATATTGCATTGTTTTATCATTTTGATGCCCAGCATAATACAGTGTTATTAACTGATCAGGATACAGTATTAAAAGATTTTTACACCTACGATCCGTTTGGCGCTATACTTAGTCATTCTGGCACCGCAACACAACCTTTTACATTTTTGGGAGAATATGGTGTAGAACTGGAGTCACCTGGCGTATACTATGCTCGGGCCAGGTATTATGATGCCATCAATGGCAGATTTATAAGTAAGGATGCTTATGACTGCGACTTGAATAATCCGCAAACGATAAACAGGTATGTATATTCAGTCAATAGACCTATTTCAATTTTTGACTACACGGGATTATTTGGAGAGCAGGATAATGATTCTGGATTCAACAACTCATACAGCTATAGTGAGTTTAATTCTGCTACCAGTACTGATTTATTTTGGATTAAGGCGAATAATATATTTGGCAACCAAAATTTGAGTAAAATATTTACTGTTATTGATATTATTGGCTATTCTGACAGATTCATCGGATTTTATAATGGAAGTTTTAGGCTCTGGAGCCAGAATTTTTATGGTAACCAGTATGTGTCTTCATCATTAGTATCAACTCAGAAGGGAATATTTAATGGATTGAATACTGCAGGCAACATTGTAGGAGCAATTAGTACAGGAATTAATTTGGGCCTTACCATTGATAGGTATAAATCTGGTCAAATAAATGAGCAACAAGTTTTTAAATCTTTGTACCCTGATTTAGCAGAAATTGTTGGAGGCCAATTATTTGGACCTATTGGTGGATTGGCAGCTAAAACAACCGCTGGACTTTCAGTGCAAGCTGGTGAAAGAATAGGTCAGGCTTTCATGAAAACATCAATAGGAAATAAATATACAAATTGGTTGGCAAATACATTTTATTAATAATATCCTGACACTCAATGAAAAAATATATTATTATAGCTATATACATTGTTTTTAATGAAACAATTGCAGCTCAAAATATCAATTATGATTACGATAGTCTTGGCAGGATAACGCAAGTCATTTATCCTGACAGTAGCATTATTAATTACACTTATGATGCGGCAGGTAACAGAATGAGCAAGAATGTAACAAAGTCGACTATCACCTTTGCTTGTCCTCAGGATATTGTTACATTTTATTCAGGTCTTTCTGATACAATGAAGAATTATCAATGGCAGACAGATACATCAGGTGGTTTCTTTTATGTAATTGCCGACCCAATCTTTTCGGGTATTGATAGTTCAACTCTCACCTTAAATAGCCCACCAACAAACTTTTACGGTCATAAGTATAGGTGCATGATCTCTGATTCCAGTGGTCAATTCTTCAGCGACGTTTTTACTTTGAAATTTGAAATATCATGGATCGGTGTGGTGGATACCACATGGGAAAATTCTGCAAACTGGAGTTGCGGCACTTTGCCTGATGGCAATACTGATGTTATCATTAGGGCCACTTCCCCTCGCTTTCCAAAGGTAAATTCTTTCGCTTATTGCAGAAGATTGTTTTTGCAGTATGGTGCTTCAGTTTTGGTCAAGACGGGGTTTCAGCTTAATACGACAGGAGGTGGTTAAGCAAAAAGATATTCTAGAATGTAGCCTTACAGTAAGAGAATTTTAATTTCTAACTTATCTTGATATGAAACAAACATTTGAGTATTATGTTCGTGATTTTAGTGGTGTTGTAGAAAGAGATTTGAGTTTACAAAATATCAAGTTTAGTGAGCATCCAAAGGAAACTCTTGAAATGTTGTTAGCAACTTACAAGCTTGATGATAGAATAAAAGTTTCTAAGGCAAGTTCTGATAACTATCAGATATCCTTTGAGTTAGAAAGTCTTGAAACCAGCACAATTGGATCATTTTTAGAAGCAATAGCCGAGTTGCAATCAAAATTTAAAGCTCATAAGAGCAAGCCCGATGAGTTTGATGACAGAATTGAAATACAAGAACGAATCAAAGCCTTTATCTCGGACGCTCCTATTGGATTTACTGCTTATGCCGAACTCACCAGGTTTGAAGAAGACAGAATGAGGCTCTTACACAGATATCCAGATAAATATTTATATGCAAGACTATACAAATCTTATGAAGATATTGAAGTCGTCCTGAACCGGGCATTCGGCAAGGATAATTGGAGGGGGGATGGGCAGTTCTTATGGCTCGCATACACGAAAAAGAAATCAATTTGGCAAAAACTATTTCCCTAAAGAGTTATATTGTGATTTGATATTAATGCTCCTCTTGAGCATTAGATCCTATCATTTTAGCCTAAAAATTCCATGTTAAATTAGATTAAGTCGTGGCTATTACAATTTTTGACAGCTTCGATATTAAATGTATGTTAGGTTTCTTTTTTCTCAAATATTATTTTAAGCGCCTACATTTCGAACTGTCATATTTATTGTTTCTAGTCCCATAATAAGGTATATCATATTTTTTTGAAGTATTCCGAGATTCTACTTTCTATTTGAAATTTGTCCCTCAATTCCGGATAAATATCAATCATAAGAAAAGTTTCAGCTATTTTGATTATAAATTTTATACCTTCTTGTCTCTTGGCATAAAGATATAATTTTAGTGATTTATTGAAATTTTCGGCACAATTTGTTTTGTTGCCTTTTTTGATTAATGCTTCTAATTCTATGGCTGCTTTAATTTTGTATGCTGGTGTGAACATAGTTGACTTGATATGCGCAGCAATTCTTAAAGCCATATTATCCGCTAAGAAAATATCATGAGTCTTGGCTTCTCTATTCAATAAAGAATAGGATTCACCGAAATTCTTGGTTTCAAATAGATGTCTGTAAAAATTTCTGTATGCATCTCTCGTTTGAATATTCATGACTTGATGATGTGGGCCTATACACATAAAAAATGGGCTTGGTTTGTCTGCAAGAACTGACTCCATTGAGTATAACGCATTATAAAATCCTTTACACACATTCATGAAGATTATCAGGCTGTTCTTGCAAGCTACATTGATAGGTATAAGCGCTTCGCAAAAATATTTCCACGAGATATACTCCTTTGATGGGTTTAGCTCAAAACCGTTTTCATCTCCATGAAAATCAAGGTGAAGTATCGGGCGGATATCATGTTCTATGATTGCTTGGACAATGCCTAAAAATACTTCGATAAGTTCCTTTTTGTCTTTGACAGTCTGATGGTTCATGGCGATAGACTCTGCCTTATACGTATATGAGATGAGGTCGTCGTAAAGCCACTTTCCCGTTTTTGATTCGTCTTTTTGAAGTGATTCAATGAATATGATGTTGTTGTATTGAATTTGGTAAGAGAATGGGGTAGTATTCATTGAGTAAAGGATTATATATTGTCGCAGTTAATTTAGCTGATCGTAATTTCAAGTCGATTTTTCCATTTCTCCCATCCCGGCATAATCCGACCCAACATCCGATAGAACTCCTTTGTATGATTATAATGCACCAAATGACACAACTCATGCACCACGACATACTCAATACACCCCTTTGGAGCCTTAATCAATTCCGGATTCAGGATGATTCTTCCTGTGGGTGTGCAGCTGCCCCAACGTGTGGCCATTTTGCGGATGAATAGGGAGGGTTTGATTTTAAGGTAGCGTTTGAATTTTGGGAATACCGCATCCAGCACTTGATGAAAAATTTCCTTTGCCCTACTGACATACCATCTTTCTAGTTGTTTCTGGATAGATGTGTGATCCATTTTTGGGCCATAGATCCAAAGCTGCCCCCTGTAGACTTTTGTAGAAAGCTCGGTATCCTTGACCAATTTGAGACGGTATTGCCTGCCTAAGTAAAGATGGGACTCACCACTTACATACCTCCTTGGAGTTGAGCCAGGCTGATATTTATTGAATATGTTGATCTGCTTTAGAATCCATGGAGCTTTTTGCCGGACTTTAGCATTGATTGTTTTAGAATCGGATGCCATAGGTGCGGTTACCATTATTTGACCAGATGGATGGATCTGGATACCCAATGTTTTCCGGTCGGTATATTTGACCTGATAGGTAATATTCTTGCTTCCAAAGGAAAGTTGATGCTGGTTCATGCCTTGTATCTTGTCTCTGCTACTTTGATACACTCCTCGATCAATAAATCGATAGCATCCAGGTCAAATTTCAGATCATACCTTGATTGAAGATCATAGATCAGATCATCTATATCGATCTTCATCATGCCCTTGATATCATCATTCTTCTGCCAGTCAATGAAGAGGTTGCCATTTTCAATGATACGTCCTTGGATTACAGCATCTATGTCTGCTGCAATCTCAGCGGAAATGTCCATGCTATTTTTGGCTGTGGAGAGTCCTTGCTTTAATTCTTCAGTGACCAGGTTGTAGAATGCGATAGCAACCGGATTGTCACTGATCAAGACTGGTACATGATCTCTTTTTTGGTCGAAAAACTGATTTTCAAATCCCTGGGCACGCATCAGGTATTCTGCCTCCGTGAGCCGGTGGTGATGATATTCTTCAATGGTCTGCCGGATCAGTTGTGACAGCTTTTTATAATACACCGGATCTTCATTCATCTTGATACTGATCGCCTTCATAGTCCGGCTGGCGATGTGATCCGCCTTGGCAGCTTTGCCGGTTATTTTCTCCAACTCAGCCTGACGCTCTTGTTTGTCAAATATGTTGACAAGCTCCGTGATACGCAATACTTCACCCTCTGTAGTGATATGCTTATCAATCAGCTTTTGAACCTGAGGCTCGTATTCCTTAAAGTTCAACTCATCGGAGAAGCGTCTCTTGACTGATACCCGTA
>Ga0154020_10005547_pt1 | contig 14866 bp, 12 predicted proteins | sample Klosneuvirus_201_FD_109709 | JGI IMG/M metagenome (GOLD analysis project Ga0154020, IMG submission 109709) | Active sludge microbial communities from wastewater, Klosterneuburg, Austria - Klosneuvirus_20160825_MG | ecosystem: Engineered > WWTP > Aerobic digester > Activated sludge | place...
AACATCAATCGCTCGTTTCCACCCGAAAAGACGTACTCTGCCGATTGCAAAAGATCCTCAAGCGTTCCTGACAATCCGCGCTTGATCAACACAGGCTTATCCACTTTCCCCAACTCACGAAGCAGATCGAAGTTTTGCGAGTTTCGTGCGCCGACTTGGTAGATATCCAAAAAGTCATACATCGGCTGGATATCTTGTACAGACATCACTTCGGAGATGATCTTGATGCCGAATTCGCGGGCGTGTTGGTGCCATAGCTTGAGCCCGTCCAAACCGATCCCCTGAAACGCATACGGCGAAGTGCGCGGCTTAAAGACACCTCCGCGCATCACTTTCACCCCTTGCGACCGCAGGTGCGTCAACACCTCGATGATCTGCGCTTCTCCTTCGATCGAACACGGACCCGCCATCAGCGCGATCTCTTCACCTCCAACGCTCACGCCGTCGCCCACCTCGATCTTTGAATACCCAACTTTCCATTTCTTCGACACCAGTTTGTAAGCATCTGAGACGCGATGCACATCCCAAACACCTTGCAGATGCCCGATGCTGCGGATATCGAATTCCTTCTTCCCGATGGCCACAAGGTACAAGTGCTCTTGTGTCCGAACTTCGGTCGCTTTGTAATCAATGGCCGCAAGCGCAGCCTCTAAAACCTGACGTTCCGCCCCTGTAATCCGAGGATCTAACTGAATGATCATCTCACACTCTCCACAAAAATCTTTCCCGTAGGATGGACGCGGTTGGATGGTTTGTGTGGGGTTTCACCCCACGCCCCGCCATAGAGCGAAGCCCCCTTGACCCCGTGTTGGCGAACAGATCGTCGTTGTTTTGAAAAACGACGCTGTCGCTTGAAGTGATGCGAACACGGGGGTTTTTGTCACTAACGATGTCGGCCTACTACGAGTCGGAGCGGATCGCGTGTACAAATGCCCGAACATCGGACTCGATATCGTTGCTTTTCTCCAAGGCTTGAAGCAGCGCGCTTCCGAGGATACCTCCGCGCAAGAGAGCGGTGCTATCCTCGAAGGATAGGCGATCATGGATTCCAAAACCCACCATCGTTGGAGAAGACAGCTTCATCTCGTGGATGCGTTGAAAGTACTGTTTGCGCGAATCGTCCACCGCGAGCTTGCTTCCCGTCACGGAAGCCACAGACACCACATACAAAAAACCCGTGGCAAGGCCATCAAGCCGACGAATCCGCTCGGGGGGCGTCTGGGGCGTGATCAAGAAAACGCTGCGTAGCCCGTAGTCTGCAAACATCGACTGATATCGCTCGCGGTATTCAGCGATCGGCAGATCGGGCAAGATCAACCCATCGATTCCGACTTCTGCACACGAAGCACAGAAACGCTCTGGGCCGTATTGCAGAACGGGGTTCAAATAACCCATCAACAGCACAGGGACACGGATCGCAGGGCGAAGCCCTTGGAGTTGCTCGAAAAGCACAGACAAAGACATCCCGTTTTGGAGAGCGCGTTCGTTGCTGCGTTGGATGGTTGGGCCGTCTGCGAGCGGATCAGAAAAAGGAAAGCCAAGTTCGATCATCTCGACGCCTGCGTCTTGGAGGGCTTTACAGACGCGCAAGGTATCGTCAAGCTGCGGATAGCCCGCCGTTGTAAACATCGACAAGACTTTTCCTTCGGCCTTCTCGAAAAGATCACCGATGCGATTGCACAAAGCGTTGGATCTCAAAAGCTCATCTCCTTGCGGTGATGCTCGCTGTAAGCGGCCATATCTTTGTCGCCTCGCCCCGAAAGGCATAAGACGACGGGCTCATCGGGTCCAGCATCGTGTTGTGCTAAATAGGCCAGCGCATGGGCGGTTTCGAGGGCAGGGATGATGCCTTCGAGCCGAGCGAGTTCGTGGGCGGCAGCAAGGGCTTGTTCGTCGGTCGCGCTGACATAACGTGCGCGGCCTGTGCGCGCAAGGTGTGCGTGTTGTGGGCCAACTCCCGGATAATCGAGGCCCGCAGAGATCGAGTGAGCCTCGGTGATCTGACCGTCTGAGGTTTGCATGACGAGCGTGCGGCTTCCGTGTAAGACACCTTCTCGACCGCGTGCGATCGTGGCAGCGGTTTCACCGCTATCGAGTCCTTTTCCTGCCGCTTCAACACCGATCAGCGCAACTTCGGGAGTATCGAGAAATCGTGCAAATGCGCCGATGGCGTTGCTTCCGCCTCCCACGCAAGCGATGATGCTGTGAGGCAGCGTGTAGGGCGTTTGCGCGGGGAGTTGCCAACGGATCTCTTCGCTGATCACAGATTGAAAACGCATCACCATATCGGGATAAGGATGTGGGCCGACCGCCGAGCCGATGATGTAGTGCGTATCTTCGGGGTTTGCGATCCAATCGCGCATGGCTTCGTTGGCAGCGTCTTTAAGTACCCGACTCCCCGAAGTCACCGCACGAACCGTAGCACCAAGCATCTGCATCCGCTGCACATTTGGGGCTTGGCGGTGCATATCGATCTCGCCCATGTACACGACACATTCGATGCCCATCAAAGCGCAAACTGTGGCAGTCGCCACCCCATGCTGGCCTGCACCTGTTTCTGCGATGATACGGCGCTTTCCGAGGCGTTGCGCCAAAAGGATCTGGCCGACAGCGTTGTTGATCTTGTGTGCGCCTGTGTGATTGAGATCTTCTCGCTTCAAAAACAGCGGATAGCCGAGCTTTTCTGACAGACGACGTGCAGGATAAAGTGGTGTAGGCCGCCCAACATAATCGCGCAAAAGCTGTTGAAACTCCGATTGGAACGCAGCTTCCTCGATCACCTCACGATAACAGGCTTGCAATGCTGCGATATTGGGCACCAACATCTCAGGGATATATGCACCGCCAAATGAACCAAAAAATCCCCGTGTATCGACGTTATAGTTCACCTCGCACCTCACTGATCACTTGCGCGACCCACGCAACGGATTTCTGCGCGACCGCTGTTTCTAAGCGACTGTTGAAATCGACCCCCACCATACGCGGATCACGCGCACGCAACGCAAAAACATCGGATAACGCTTGGTGATCCAATCCTCCCGCCAACAGATATGGCACATCCAACCGATAATCCGCCAACAACGACCAATCAAACCGCCTCCCCGCGCCTCCCAACCCCTGTGTTTGCGTATCAAACAAAAATCGCTCGATCCGCCCAACATACGCAGACAAGGCCTCCCACTCCGTATGCTCCGAGATCCCCACCGCTTTCCAGATCCTTGCAGCCTGTCCCCACAAATCTCTCAATCTGCCACAAAATGCCGCATCTTCCGCACCATGCAACTGCACAACATCCAAGCTGTATCGCCTAACTTGTTCCACGATCCAACTCGCCTCTGCATCGACAAAAACTCCGACGCTTCGGGTCTTTTCGCCAAGGCTCTCCAAGCATCGTGGATCAAAGGACGTCCCCACAAAGCGCTTGGAACCCGCATAAAACAAAAAGCCCAAATAATCAGGCCCACACGCCGCAACCTCCGCAATATTTCGCGGATCACGCATACCACAGATCTTCACTTCCAAGGGGCGCTGCATGCCTTCTCCCGACTATCCGCTTTTTAGAGGACTTATACGAAATCCGCAGGGGGGGTGATCGAACGGTGTAGAAGCAGCCCCCTGTGGCTGCCCAACCATAGGGCGTCGACAGCGGGATATCGTCTTACGCAGGCGCAGCCGCAGCCGAGGCGTGTTGTTTCGCGATGGCTTGGTATTCTCGAATCAATTGAGCGCAACCTTCTTCGGGTTGGCTGCGTTTCATAAACATCTCGCCGATCAAAAAGCCGTCAAATCCGACCTGTTTGAGTTGCCAAAGATCCTCAGCGCGGTGCAATCCGCTTTCCGAGATCTTGACGCTTTCCGAAGGGATCCGCTCGGCCAACGACAGAGAACGCTCCAAAGAGACCGAAAAGTCCCGCAGGTCACGGTTGTTCACTCCGACCACATCGATCGAGGGACTCCAACAAGCATCCAGTTCTTCTGCGCTGTGGATCTCCAACACCACCTCAAGACCAAGGCGATGTGCAAAGGCTGCAAGCTCCCGCAGCACCGAAGGTTCCAAAGCCGCCGCGATCAACAAGATCGCATCTGCCCCCAAGGAACGCGATTCAACGATCTGATAAGGGTCCACGATGAAGTCTTTGCGCAAGATCGGACAAAAGTTGAATCGCCTTGCGACTTGGAGATCTTCATTGCTTCCGCCAAAGAATTTTTGATCCGTCAGCACCGAAAGCGCCGAAGCTCCCGCTTGCATATAACCGATCGACAACCGCTCCACCGAGATATGCGGATTGAGATCGCCTTTGGAGGGAGAACGCCGTTTGATCTCTGCGATCACACCGACCTTATCGATGCGGCGGAGATAGCGCTTGAGCGAGACGACAGGCGTTGTCATGTAGATGCTTTTTTCCAACAAAGGCTGCGGATACAAGGCTTTGCGCTCCGCGACTTCGTGTTTTTTGTGGGCGAGAATGGTCTCCAAGATCGTCATCGACCGGCGGCCTCCTGTGGGTGGGGAGCTTGCTGTGTGAGATGCAAAAATCGCTCAAAAGTCCGATATGCCTTGCCCGAACGCAAGGCTTCTTGTGCGTGGGCGATGCCTTCTTGCAGAGAAGCAACGGCTCCAGCGCAATGCAGCGCAAGAGCCGCATTCGCGGCCACAACAGCTTCTTGGGCGGGCGTACCTTCTGCACGCAAGATCGCCAAAAACAACTGCGCAGAAGACGCGATATCCTTTCCACCCCACAACGCAACGGCAGAGCATCGGGACAGTCCGATATCTTCGGGGTCAAGGACTTGTTCACGTTGAGGCCCGTACACCTGAAACGCGCCTGTCAAAGAGATCTCATCGTATCCATCGAGCGAATGCACGACACGATAAGCGATGCCTTCTTGTCCGAGCAGATAATGAACGAGACGAGCGATCTCCAGATCGTAGACGCCCATGACTTGGCATCGAGGGCGCGCTGGATTGACCAACGGACCCAACATATTGAAAAAGGTGCGTACGCCAAACTCTCGACGTATCGGGGCCATCGCTTTCATCGCAGGGTGAAACAACGGCGCATGAAGATAACAGATCCCTGCTTCTTCTACACAACGCCGCAAGACCGACTCTTGCGAGTGAAACACAACGCCCAAAGCTTCCAGCACATTTGAGGAACCGCACACCGAAGAAACGCCGATGTTTCCGTGTTTTGCAACGCGAACGCCACAGGCCGCGACCACAAACGCCGAAAGAGTCGAGATATTGAAGGTTTGTTTGCCATCACCACCTGTTCCGCACACATCGATCAGATCGACTTCTCCGAGCGAAACGGATCGGCTTAACGAGAGCATGGTGTCTCGGAAGCCCGCCAGTTCGGCCAATGTCATCTGACGCATACAAAAAACGGTCAAAAAACCAGCAACTTGGCTGGACGGATATCGCTGTTGTACGATGGCAAGCAACAACGCCGCAGCTTCTTCTCGTGACAACGGATGCCCTGCAAACAGTCGTGTCAGGGTGGCTTTCATCGTTTCCCGCTCCCCGTGGCTCGTAAGAAAAGTTCGCTCGTCCGATGCAGCCGTGTGATGGTGGCTTTCATCGCGCTCTCCCCAACCAGTTGGCCAAGATCTGTTTTCCGTAGGGGGTCATCATGGATTCAGGATGAAACTGGATGCCTTTGATATCCAACTCTCGGTGCGCGATACCCATGACGCATCCTTCGGCATCTTCGGCGATCACCTCGAAGCAGTCAGGCAGGGTCGCTCGACGAACGGCCCACGAATGATAGCGCCCTGCTTGAAAAGGCGATGGGATCCCCGCAAACAACGGCTCCTCCGAGCGCAAGATATACACAGGCGTTTCACGACCATGATACATCTGCCGCATGTTGTAGATCTCGCCCCCAAACACTTCTGCGATCCCTTGGTGGCCGAGACAAACTCCCAAGAGGCTGTGCTGCGCACCACAAGCGGCGATCAGCGCGGGCATGATCCCGGCTTCGGAAGGGATGCCGGGACCGGGAGATAGCAAGATCTTCTCGTAGGCAAGGGCTTCTTCGAGGCGGAGCTTGTCGTTGCGGATCACTTCGATATCGCAAACGCCGAGTTCTTCAAGAACGTGGACAAGGTTGTAGGTGAAAGAGTCGTAGTTATCGAGAACAAGCAACCGCATCGCTCACCTCCGCGCCCCTTGACGCTCGGCCATCTGCAACGCAGCGCGCAAAGCACCGAGCTTGTTGTTGACTTCTTGCATCTCTTCGGCGGGCCGAGAGTCTGCCACAACGCCCCCTCCTGCTTGGCAATGCAACACCCCGTCCTTGCTCAAAAAAGAGCGGATCACGATCGCGTGGTTGCAACTGCCATCAAAACCCAAACAGCCGATCGCTCCACCGTACGCCCGCCGCCGACCGCGCTCATACTGATCCAACAACTCCAATGCCCGATACTTGGGCGCTCCGCTCAACGTTCCCATCGGAAAGGTATCGGCCAACAAGCCGATGGCTTCGGCTCCTTGTTTGAGCGTCCCAGTCACCTTGGACGTCAGGTGGATCACATGCGAATACCATTGGACTTGCTTGTACACTTCGACATGAACTTGGCGACAATGCTTGCTTAGATCATTGCGTGCAAGATCCACCAACATCACATGCTCGGCATTTTCCTTGGGGTCTTCGCGAAGACGTGCAACGGCTGCTTGATCGGCATCGATATCGCCCGTCCGACGGTATGTTCCAGCGATCGGAAATAGCGACGCTTTGCCATCGCGCACCACCAGCTGCGCCTCAGGGGACGAACCCAGCAACCGAAATCCACCCAAATCAAAGTAAAACAAATAAGGCGAGGGATTGATCGAGCGCAACGCTCGGTACACATGAAAATCATCCCCCTGATAAGACCGAGAGAACCGACGTGACGGCACGATCTGGAACACATCGCCCCGTTGGATGTGCGTCTGGCAACGCTCGACGAGCGCCATGTATTCGGCATCTGTAAAGTTCGATGATTCGTCCCCCACCAGCGCAAACGGATACACGGGGAAATCTTTGTGCGCCACAAGGTACAACAGCCGCTCCAATTCGCCTTCTTCGATCGGGGCTTCGGACCAGCCGTTTCCTTGGATATACATCACATCGCGATAATGATCGATGGCGATCACATACCGAAACAAGTGGTACATCATATCGGGGATCGCTCGGCCTTCGTCTGTATCGGCTTGTACGCAAAGTTCGTCAAAGTAGCGCACACAATCAAAACCAACATAGCCAAAGATCCCGTTGTTGAGCGGCGGCATCTGCGCTCGATGCGCAACACCGCTGAGATCGCGTTCCCACGAAAACTGCCCCAAAAAAGCGCGTAAGCCTTCGACCACATCGCTGCGTTGGGTGATGGCTCGCGTCTCCCGCGTCCCGTCAAGATCGTGGGTTGTGATCGTCTCGTCTTGCACACGAAAGCCCGCAACAGGCGCACAACACAAGTATGTCATGCTCTTTCCATGTGGCCCATCTTCGGTGCTTTCAAGCAAAAAGGTTCGGGGATGCACATCACGCAGCCGTAGATACGCGCTCACAGGCGTTATCGTATCTGCAAGCGCCGACAATACGCAGGTTTGAATGACAAAAGCTTTCGTCATGCTCGGGCCACCTCTCGCGTTGGGGCATCGTTCGCTGTTCACGCCCACAAAAAACGGCCCTTATGGATCATCGTGATCCGTTTGACAAGCCCCCCCTCGCTTGGTTTTCTCCGCTCCCTTTGGTCTCGCTATTTTAGATAACAGACCAAAGCGTGTTCAACGACGAGGGCGAGGTGACCGTGGGTTTCGGGGTTGGTGAGGACTTTTTCTTCTGCGCGGTGGGTGGGGTAGCCCACGATGAGACGAACGGCAGGGATCGGAGAGGCATCAAGCAACGGAACAGACGCTTTGTGTACACCGATGGTCGAACCTGCAAGCGTTTCTTTGGCCGAAGCGTTGGGCAAAAACCCTGCATTTTTCATGGCTGTTCCCAGACAGGTCGCGAACTTCTCGGAGGCTTCAGCTTGTTTGTTTTGTTCGGAATGGATCACTTTGTAGCCCGCGATCGAGTCGTTGTAGGTGATCTCTTTGTCAGCGACTTTTTCCTTTACGACGCCTGCGGGGAATTCTTTGATGCCATCGGCGAGATCGATCTGCAAAAGCAGCTTCGAGCGTTTTTTGGCCCGAGCAATGCGCTCCTCGACAGAGGCCGCATCGTCCTTGATTCGGGTCATGCCCACACCTTTTTTGAAGGCAGGGGTTTTCTCAAGGGCCTCTTTGATCGCTTGTGCGATCGTCAAGTTGAGTTGGCTTGCGGGGGTTTGTGTGGTGGCCCCGAGGACACCTTTGGCTTCGCCGCCGTGATCGGGATCAAGGGCGATGCGAAAGCGTTTGTCTTTTGGCTTCCATTTGCGTTTGGGGTAGATGATGTTGAGGGCTTGGGGGCGTGAAACCGCGACAGCACGGGGCTTGGGAGGTTCTTTGGGTTTCAGGTCGAGTTTTTTGGGAAACCAGCCCGGGATGGTGAGTTCTTTGGGTTCGATCGCCGCCTCTTTTTGCTTATCGGGTGTGAGCTTTCCCCATTCCTCTTCGGACTTCAAGCCTTTGGACCACGTTTGATAGCCTTGCATAGCGATCGAGATACGGATGATCTTGGCAGCGCGGCGCAAAGAAAAGCGACGCGGGGTTTTGCCTGAGAGACGATTGATCTTGTTGTCACCGATACCGGGAAGCCCTGTCATATCCGCGATGATCTCAAACTCTGCGTCTTTGGGTTCGGTTTTGATCTCGACAGAAACCGTGTCGTCAGCGGGTCCGCCTGAGAAAAGGTAGTACCCCGTCGCCCCAAGCAACAACACCGCAGCGATCGCGATCCAGAGATTGGAACGCTTGGACGCCGAGGCCACCGCGATCTCTTCTTGTCCCAAACCCTCGAATCCGTCGATGTAAAGGGTGTTTGCGCGCAACTCGATCGGGCGCACCACGATCAATGCGCCTTCTTGGACCTTTTGTGCAGAAAAGGCTTGTTGGCCCATGATCGGCGCTTCTTCGCCCTTGTTTCGGCAAGAATAGCGCCACTTGAGATCCACTTCTTTTCCTGTATTTGGATCGACGGCGCGAGTCGCGATCTCTTTTTCTGTTCCTTGGAGTTGCTGAACCAGCCGACGAAACACAGCCTCAGGCGTTTCATTCATTCCCATCTGGATACGGTGGTGCATATTGCGCTTTCCCGTCCAGATCTCCCACAAGAATTCCTGCATATTTACCTCCATGCGCGAAAAAATATCAACGTTCGATATCGCTATCTGGCGTTTGTTCTGTATCACAGCCCTCGATCAAGCGCAAAGTCTCGCCTTGGTTTGCATCGCTTGCCTCACGAATGTTCAAAGCACGACAAGCGCAACTCTGCTTGCCCCAAGGTGATCCAGTCCCCGTCTTGGAGCAGACTGCTGGTGGTCACGGAGCCGTTGACGCGAACAACCGCCCCTGCGATGCCTGAGATCGTAATCCATCCATCGGGGGCACAATACACTTCGGCATGCAAAGGCAGCACACCCGGCACTTGCAACGCCAACGAGGCTTCTTTTTGCGCTCCGATCCGTAAGCGTTCTCCACGCAACAACCACGCGACTTCACGCGATTGCTCGCCTTCTTGCAACAACAAAACCCCGAGCGGCTGTTCTTGAGCAGCGGGGACTTCGGCGTCTGTCGCCTCTTGGCTTTCGGGTGCGTAGGGGCTTGCAAGAGAGCTTGCAGCCAGCGCCAACCACTTCGAGATATCGGGCAACTCGGTCATGGTGGCATTAAAATCATCGGGAGTTAAGATCTGCCTGCTTTCCCACAAACGCTCGCGCACATCCCCCAACGAAGCGGGTCGATCGAAAGTATCTTTGGCCATCATCTGCTGCAACAAATCTTCGAGAGCCGTTCCGCTGAGTTCTCGGCGGAACTTGCGCAACAATGGAGGCGGCGCTGTCAGATGTGCTCCCATGATCATATAAGGGTTATCGCCTGCAAAGGGCAGCGTCCCTGTCACCAACTGAAAGATGATGATCCCCAAAGCGTAGATATCGGTGGCGGGCCCCACCGAAGAAGCAGGGCCACGGATCTGCTCAGGGGCCATATACAACGGCGTCCCCACCGAGATGCCATGCAGCGTCAGTTTCCCCCCGACTTCTTCTTCCAAGAGCTTTCCGATGCCAAAGTCAAAGACTTTGATCACTTCCTTGCCATCGGCTTGTTGCTCCAAAAAGATATTCGCGGGTTTGAGATCGCGGTGAACGATCCCGCACAAGTGCGCGGATTCAAGGCCCGCGCAAACTTGTAAGGCGATATCCAGAGATTGCTTGAGCGGCAGCCTTCCGCCGCGATCGCGCATATACGATTCCAGTTCTTCGCCTTGCAAAAGCTCCGTCGCAAGGTAAAAATGCGCACGTGGGTCAAAACCAAAATCAAAAAATTCGACGAGATTGGGGTGGTGCAAACGGTTGGAGATCACGGCTTCACGGATAAAACGCCCCACATCTTGTCGACGTCCACGAAGCTCGTGGCGCATGACCTTAAACGCCGTAGGACGGCCATCTCGGAGCCTTTCTGCACGATAGATCAGCCCCATGCCTCCTTCGGCCAACAAAGACAACACCCGAAACCCCGCGATCTCTTCCCCCTCCGCAAGTCGTGTGCTTTCCTCGCTGTCTGGATTCCCCGTATTCGCCTCGTCATAAACGATCATCGAATTCCCCTCACCGTCTGTGAACCCTTTGATCAAGCCGGTCTTATGGGCTTTTTGCTTGGAGGCGCACTTTGTTCTTGAACGGGCTGTGTGGGCAACATCCCCGATCCCTTTTGTTGTGTGCGTTGGTACCATTGCCACCCCAACAACCCCATCCCCCCCAGCAAGATCCCGAGCAACAAAGCCCAGACCAAGGTCTTCCAAGAAGACGCGGCGGTCGAAGCGATGGGATGGCCTTGGGCGGTGGGATGGCCTTGGGCGGTGGGATGGCCTTGGGCGGTGGAGCTTGTGGGGGATGTGCTGCGTGCAGGCAAAGGCGGTAAGGGTGTAATCTTCGACTGTCCGAGCAAACTCACATGGCCGCCCGAACCTTTTTGCGACCAAGCAGCGCGAACTTGCTCGGATTCATTGCGACCGATCAGCATGGTATCGAGGTTGGGATCGCCACCTGTAGCTTCTTGTGGGATATCCGCTGTTTCAACCACCGTATGCGAGACTTCGTCGTCTTCGTCGTCTGCGTGAGCGACAGAAAAAGACGGAGCGGGAGCTTTGGCGCGGGACTGGAAACTGTGGCTCTGTTCGACGGGTGGAGAGTTGGGCGGGTAAGACATACTGCTCGGAGTATCGACCGCTTCCGCCCCTGCAAAATAACCGTAGGCCGCACTTGCGGACCCATACATCGGCGCAGGCGTCGATTGGGACGCATAGCCCGGCCCCACAGAGTCCCACGCGCCCGAAGGCATTTTTTCGTACTGAGCTGCCGCCTCAAACAATCGGTAAAAGTCGGAAGCATGGGCTGGACGGCCATCTTTTTCTTTAGCAAGCGAACTGAGGATCAACGCTTCCATCTGTGCCGAAAAAGGGCGGCCCATGCTCGAAAGCGTGGGGGGTTCTTTTTTGACGTGCATATACAACAAGCGCGCCAACTGTTTGGACTCAAAAGGCAATCGACCTGTCAGAAGCCAAAACACCATCACACCGAGCGAATAGAGATCGGATCGCGCATCGACTTCGCTGTGACGGCCTCGCGCTTGTTCGGGGCTCATAAAACGAGGCGAGCCGACGATCTGCCCTGTGACAGTCATCTGCTCGCCGCCTTCGGCTTGCAAGACTTTGGCGATTCCAAAATCAAGGATCTTGACGATATCGTCTTGTTCGAAACGCTTGATCATCAAGATATTCGAGGGTTTCAGATCGCGGTGAACGATCATCAACGAATGAGCGCGTTGCAAGGCGGAACAGATCTGTCGGAGTATCGGCAACAAGCGAGGTATCGGCATCCCGCTAGGGTAGGCGCGCATCACATCGGACAGCGATTCTCCATCAAGGTATTCCATGATGTAAAAAAAGCCGAGCGCATCATCATAGCCAAAGTCATAGATCTGAACGACGTTCTCATGATTGATCTGGCTACAGACTTGGGCTTCTCGGCGAAATCGCCCCACCAACTGCTCGTCTGTAATAAACTTTTTGCGCAGGATCTTGACCGCTGCAAAATTGCCTTCGAGTTCTGTGTGACTCGCGAGATAGACAACCCCAAAACCCCCCTTGCCGATGGGCTTGATCAGACGATAGCGCCCGACTTGGTGGCCCAAATAAGCGTCATCAGAGGTCGTAAGTTGCGCGTGATCCACCGAACAATAGTGTGTTCCTTCGGGATAACGGCGACCGCAAGTAGGACAGATCATAGCCATAATGAATGCTCGCGATCACGCAGTCCAACGCGATCGCATTCCTCCTTCCTCAACCAAGACGCTCCCTCAACACAAAGGCATCCAAAACAGGCGTCCCACCTTGACGCTCCAAGCCCACACACCAACCATCGTTGGGCTTGGATAGCTGTCGATCTTGCGGAAGCAAGGACATCTTCTCGTCCACAAGCCAAAAACGGCTCGATTCGTCCACAAGCCAAAAACGGCTCGATAGTATCACCTTTCCACTCCAAGGCAAAGATTTTCTCAACGGCAACACCCTGCAACACAGCTTGTGTAGCCTCGATTTTGGCAATCACTTTCGAGAACACACGCCAATGTCTGACAAGTGGGGCCTTGGCTTTGGACGCGACACACGCCCGAGAAGCAGACCCCGTTACAAGAAAGACAATCCGCATTGGACTGACAGGCTTTGCTTTGACAAGCATCCCCTGCGATCTTCTGACAGCGGCCCATCTCGCAAAGCAAGCTGCATGCGCTGCAATCGCTCGCTTTTGTACACGGCATCCCGATCTGGCAAGAGCCTGTTGCAGAACAATTGCCCACGTTGGGGTTGCAACACGCTTGTTCGCGGCAAAGATACCCCGCCAAACAATCGTTGTCTTGTGTGCATGCCTTGCGCAGCTCACACACGCGGACGCTTCCGCCCCCTGTACAGATCCAGCCTTGGCCGCAGTCGCTGTCGCTTTGACAGGTTCGGATATCTCGTTTGTAGCAGACGCAATTCCCGCAACCTTCGTAGGGATAGTTGCAATCTGCGTCGTCTTTGCAGGCACAGATTTTTTCTGGAGGAGATTCTTGGGCCGCCTTGCATCGGCCTTCACAGGTGCCCAGATTGGCGTAGCATTCGGGCTTATCGAACACACAACTCATCCCCGCGCCACATTCATAACCATGCGAGCAAATACCGGGTTCTTGGGAAGGCAACACACAATGCACAACACTCCACCACACCAAAACCAAACCGCCCCACACACCCACCATCCGCAACATACTTGTCATCGCCCTGTCCTTTTCTCTTCCCAAAGCACCCTATGCTCGGCTGTTTGCACTCTGTTCCCGAAGAAAAACTAGCCCGTCACTTCAAGCAAAGCTATGCTTCTCTTGTGCAAAGCACAAGGAACCCACAAAAAACAAGCGTGGTCTCCTGTTCTGTGCGCCCTCTTGCGTAACCCCAAACAAAGGACTGAAGTCTCAAGGCCCAACGAACGACTGAAGATCCAAGGCACAAGCGACAAGCGCTGTTGATCACCCATTACAAAGGAGCCTCCCTTGTCAGCATCGACCCTTGCCCCTGCGTGCCGTGCAGGGGATCGTGTAGCCATCGTTGCCCCAGCGGGGCCCTTTTCGCACGAACACCTGTTGCGCGGCTGTGCTTTGTTGCGTGCGTGGTCGCTTGAACCTGTGTTTGATCCTGCGATCCTCACTCGGTGGGGCTACCTTGCGGGACAAGACGATCTGCGTGCGCGCCTATTGACCGAAGCATGGGAAGATCCTTCGGTGCGTGCCATCCTCTGTGCGCGTGGTGGCTACGGCTCAATGCGCTTGCTCGATCGCCTTCCCATGCAAACATTCGCCAAGCACCCCAAGCGTTTCTTTGGTTTTAGCGACATTACGTTGTTGTTAAACGCGCTGGTTCGGGAGGCTGGGCTGATCAGCTTCCATAGCCCGATGATCGCAAGTCCCTTGTTTTTTGAGGGCTCACCTGCAAGCCAAGACACGCTCAAACAGGCCCTTTTTGGCGAGACCCTTTCTGATATCTATACGCCGCTTTTGGGAACGTGGGTACAAGGAAGCCGTCAGACGGGGCGTTTGTTGGGAGGCAATCTTTCGTTGATCGCTTCGGCCATCGGTACGCCTTGGGAGATCACCGATCAGCCGATCATCTTGTTGCTCGAAGAAGTCAGCGAACCACCCTACCGCATCGATCGGATGCTCCAACAACTCCGATACAGCGGCTTTTTAGAGCGCGTTATTGGGATCGCGCTCGGTGATATGGGCGCTTATCAAGACCAGTACCAACGCTACACCACCCAAGAGATGTGGCTCGAACGCTTGGCGTTGCCTCCCACATGCGCGTTGCTTTGTGACCTTCCGATCGGCCATATCGACGATCACCGCAGCGTCCCCTTGGGAGCGTGGATGACCCTCGACCCACAAGAAGCCAGTTTGCGCATCGCCAACGACCAAGAGATCCGCAACGCCCGAGAGTCCCACAACACCCGAAAGCCCCGCAACACCCGAGAACCCCACAACACCCAAGCCTCTCGCTTCTCCCATCCCACCGAAGCAAGACACTCCAATCCATCGCAATCATCGCAATCACCGCAATCACCGCAATCATCGCAACCATCGCAATCATCGCAACCATCGCAACCATCGCAACCATCGCAATCATCGCAACCATCGCAACCATCGCAATCATCGCAA
>Ga0154020_10005548_pt1 | contig 14862 bp, 20 predicted proteins | sample Klosneuvirus_201_FD_109709 | JGI IMG/M metagenome (GOLD analysis project Ga0154020, IMG submission 109709) | Active sludge microbial communities from wastewater, Klosterneuburg, Austria - Klosneuvirus_20160825_MG | ecosystem: Engineered > WWTP > Aerobic digester > Activated sludge | place...
ATTTAATAGTAAAAGCCAGCAGTCCAGTTTAAGACAAGTAGATTACAAGGATACCTTATGGGACATTAAAAATAACTTCTTTTGGATGAGCAGAGAAGAAATGATGACACTTGCAGAAAATAATAACTTTGATCAAATGTATCAGGATGCGAGAACAGATACCGACAGATTTGTATATACAAAATTATTTGGTGAGGAAAGAATCTATGATATGTTATCACCAGATGCGAGACAGGTATTGGATATGGCAACTGAATTAATGAGAAAGACAATGAATATGAGAATTCTTATGAGTGATGAGCATCCCGAATATCACCTACAATCCTGGGATGCCGGATATGCTCAGATGAAGTTGGTATGGAAACAATACTTCAAAGAAGAGTTTAAAGCATTCAGAGATGCTTATAAGGAACTGGAAAACAGGATGAGACCTTTAGTGTACACACTAGGCTTCCTAAAAGGGGATAATATTCAGGTAGAGAATTAAAATTATTAGTAGTGGTAACTGTTACTTAAAAATTCACGTTACAACCCTAAGACACAGGGAGTCGTGTTAAAATAGTTTAATAATAAAAATATAAAAATCATGAAAATTAATGATGTAGACAAAGTAAAAAGTGGTAAGATAAACATACCAAAAACAAAGGTGGTAAATATTAAAATGGATGGTGTAAAATATGGTATCTATAATACTGCGAAAATTTTAACCGTAAAAAATTTAAGACCTATTTTGGATTGCACCACTTTACCACCTAATTTACAAAGACCTCATTCATCTACTCTTAAGCAGGATCAGGAATGGGCAAATTACCAATCAAAAAATTTAACCGACGATAGACTAACTTTTATCGATATTGAATCCGGATTGTCAAAGGCGATCGACGAAAATAATAATTACGATATTAAAAAATTTAAAGAATGGTCGTGTGGAGGAAAGTATAAATTTATATGTATTGATGGTGGTCACAGACTGAGAAATTTTGGACGAATTTTGATGGGGGATAAAAAAATTGGTGTCCACGAAAGTATATTGGATAGTGAAGTTATGATACAAATAAAACATAATTGTACCGCCACTGATGTTCATACACTAACTGAAAATGCTAATAGAAGTAAGCATTGGGAAGCATCTAACTATATAAACAACACTGATAGTGATATCAGGGACATGCTTGCTAATATGATTGTAGAATATGGTCACACATTTAAAAATTATTATGGACCAAAATGTAAGGTTGCTAAGAAAATAAACGATTTATTTTTTTCATATACTTACCAGTTCACCCCATATAAAGGGTCGGTATTAAAGAATATTGCTAAAGACACTAGTATAACAATTGATCAATTAGATGGATTTAAATCTATTATGAAAATTTTTACCATCGAATTAGAAAGTATGAAAGATTTACTTAAAGATTCTAAATATGAAGAATATTGTGAAATATCTAAAACTAAGGGATTTTCCAATACACTATTATGGGTGATTAAAAAATATAATGTAGGCAACGTATTTTTCAATCTTTTAAAGTTAACTGATGGGTTAACATCAGACGAAAAAATTGGACTTAGTAAGCAAACAAAACCTGAATTTAAAAATATATTGTACCATAAATATAATGAAGAAATGATTGATGTCTTAATTTCAAATAAAAAATAATATGCCCACCATGAATAGAGAAAAAATGTTATTAGAAATTTCGAGGATTAGAAATGATTATGGAAATCTTTGGGAGCATGAATTTAAAAAAGTGGAATATTATGAAGATTTATCTAATGCGAACTTAATTAAAGAATTGTCAGATTTAACAAATACTATTGGTGTTCCATATAGGGAAATTAAAAAAGGTGCCTATGATGATTATGTTGATAATTGTAATAGGGAACTTAATAAAACGCCAACAACTGATATGAATGATGATGGTATTAATCATTTCGTTATTTATGGTTGTGAGACCACATACGAAGATGTTTATGAGCAAATAAAGTATAACCGTAATGAATATTGTAATCGTATGGGTATCGCCCATAAAGACGTTGCGAATATATATCTTATAAGTAGTACTGAGGACTATTGCCATAAATTTAATAACAGACCAACTCCAGTGCCGCACACTAATATGAAATGTGGTGAAATGAATAATACAATCCCTATGTATGTAGGATCTGAAGTTGGTAATATTATAAGAGGGCTCAAACATGTTAATTATGATAGTTATAATAAGGTAAAGCATGAGTTTTCAGCAATGAGGGCAGAGTATAGTTCACCCGAGAATTATCAATGTGAAAAAACTGGTGGGTTGAGATTTTTAATGCCTGAAAATAATGGTAATGGTTTAAAAAGTTTTACGTATACTAACGATGGTGAGATAATAGACACTAAAGAAAAAGGATTAATAATATGTAAAACTGATGGTCATAGGGAATATCTTATGGATCCTAGTGTGGTTCGACCCACTTTTAAAAATGGTATAAATATTTTCATAGATGAACATCATAGGGGAGAAATATTCATTCTTACCATAGTTTTTATTAAATCTGATAATAATATGGAAAAAATAATTGAGTCGCAATGGATAAAGGATCTTAATCCTAGATTTAATGATAAAATGTAATTTTAATTAGAATTTTAAGATAATTTTACCTATCTTTGTAATATAAATTTAAAAAGAAAAATATTATGTTAAACGAAATAATAGTACCATTTATTATAAACGAATCTAAAGATGATTCAGATTATAATAAAAATAGAAGTGACGAATTAAAAATGGGAGAGGTTAACAGTGATAATGAACAATCTATTTATGTTCCACCCGATTATTTACGCTTTAGACCACTACCAATTTGGGTTGAATAGTAACTAATGAAAAAAAATAAATTATAAATTTAAAAAACAAAACGATTATGAATAAGTGGACAATTTCGGCAATAGTGTTTGGATCACTATTGTTTTTAGCATTATTATTTAGACTAATATTCGTCTACTTTGTGGATAACTATGAGTTAGGATATTCCTTTAATAAATTTACGGGGTCGGTAGAAAGATTGGATCGAACAGGATATTTCATTGCCAACCCATTTGAAAAGGTTATTCACACTATCGATTTAAGGCCGATGCAGGTTAGGATTGAAGCTAACAATAGAGTATTAAACGCTAAGTTAGTTCAATTTAGGGAAGAAGGTTTAATACAATTTATAGATCTTCATGGTAGGGGCGATTATTCACCATCTTCCACTGCAGCATCTGGTGGTAATTTTACTGACATAATGAAATGTTATGCGTATGAGAATTATGGTAACATGAATAGCGATTCTATTATTGAATATAAGTATAAATTTATTAGAATCTTATCTAACACTAATACTGCAAACATCAATAAATGAAAAAATATAGGTATTGGATATATCTAGTAATATCTTTCTTTCTATTTTATTTAACATCATTTCACTATACTGAAAGTTATCAGGTGGGAATATCCTATAACCTATTTAGTGGGGAAATAAAGAAGGATGACCGTACAGGGTATCATATAACATATCCTTGGGTATTAGTCACCAGAATCGATTGTAGACCCATAAAAGTATGTATCGCATCGGCAACAAGGAATATGAATTGTAGGTTAGTCAAGTTCAATCCTGAGAAATACATGGAACTAATGAAATTTGAGGGATTTTCATATTATTGGTGGTATAATCGTTTTTCTTTTAATTCTGGACAAGATACGTATAGAGGTTTTAACAATCTATTATTGGGGCATAGTTATGGGGATAATCGATGTTCTTGTGTGGAAATAATCAAAGAAGTAGGTAATGAGTAGATATTAAAGCAATGAAAACACTAAAATTTGAATTTCTTTATACAAATTTGGAAAATAAGTTATCAGAAATAACCGATGTTAGTGCCAATAATGTTCACATTTCCCCATATTATATTAGAATGTATGGTGGGATTTTACATGTATTATGGTCAAATTTTAACCATTTAATATTTATGTCACAATTTGCTAAATTTTAGGTTAAAAATATTTAAAAATAAGGGTTTTTTTCATTAAAAAACAAGTATTTATATATTGATAATCAATGTGATATATTCACATATTATTTGGATAATTCAAATATTATTCGTATCTTTATATTATGAATATAGGTGATGTAAATAAGAAAACTTTGTTGAAAATCCTTGATTGGTGTAAGGAGAAGTATGGTCCATCTAAATTTAATTCTATGAATACCCTAAAATTAAGGGTTAATAATAGAATAAAAGGGGAGTGTGGTAATTATACGCCTGTGAATAATACGATTTACGTCAATATAACTGCGCACGATTCACTAATTGAAGTGATTGATACTGTGATACATGAGTATGTCCATTTTAGACAAGATATTAAAAATAAGTACCATAAGTTATATATGGAAACATATTCTTATAACGTAGATAATCACCCTTATGAAAAAACTGCTTATGGTGTAGCACTTAATGATAGAAGGGAATGTTACAATGATCTTTTTACGAAGAAATATGAGTAATAACGTTTATTTTAACGAATAAATTTTTATCATTAAGTGTATGGGGAAAAGCACTAACATTACCGTTACCAAAGGTAAGTCCGCACTTAGTAAAATAACTAAAGAAGAAGTATATAGCGTCACACAATTAGCTGTGATGGATAAGGTAACAAAAATAGTAGAATCTAGAACACCTTATTTAAAATATCATACAAAGTTAGTTAAAAAATCTAATGTAGAATATTTCAGAGAAACTATTAGTTACAATCATACATACTATTTTAATGATAATATGATGAAACTAACAGAGGCATCACCATTATCGGTATTGGATTTTAAAATAGTTGATAATAAAATGGATATCACATTAAACAATTATTTATCTATTTTAGTAGATGCTGAAACAGATGTTAATGAAATATTCATGGAATGGGTTGACGCCATTGACAACGATATTGTATCATTAAATGCTCACATAGTTTTAGATGTTGAAAACGAGGACAATATAACAAATGATAGTATGGATAATGTCATAAATCAAATAAATAAAAATATGATGTTATTTGAAGATTTTTTGGCTGATAGATTGAATATAAATTTTTACGAAAACAATAGTTAAACAAATTAAAAAAAAATAGTTATGGCATCATATTATGTTAATGTAGATACTGAGGTAGATGTAGATTTATCCCCAATAGAAATTGTTGGTGGTTTAAGTAGTTGGGAAAAAAAAGAGTTATTTGAATTATTGGCTGGCGAATTTAATACCGGCTTAGTATCACCAGCTGGTAGTAGTATTGATGGTGAAGTTTTTAATGAGGCAATCACCAAAATTGCTAGATCTAGACACATGTTAACTGTAACAGAAGAGAATATACTTAAACAAATAGCTGATAGGTTAATATAGTGAAATCCCCTTAATTATTACTAATTTATGGTATATTTATATTGAAAAGCAATCAATATGATAAACCAAATAGTCAAAAAACATCTTTTGTTATTAGAATCAGACAAAAGGGGTGTTAGACCCGGCCAACACGAATGGTCAAAAAATGATCAATTTTTAGCATACTATTTTTACAAATATGGTGCAAAAGGATTACAAAATACATTTTTTAAATTATTATTAAAGCCTGGTGAGTCAGATTCTCCCATATTTTATGGTAAGGAATTGGCTAAGCACATTGGAGTTAGCTATGCGTCACTAAAGATGATGTCAGATAATTTTGGAACATTACATAAGGATCCAACATGTAAATTATGTGACACTAAAAAACATCAAAAAGAAATTTTTATTAAATGGAAAGATAAATCCAAATCTGAGGTGGACGCCGAAATGAAAAGTGTAATCAAGGATAAAGAAAATTATGCTAAACATTATATGAATAAGAAAAAGTTTAAGGTAAAATAAAAATTGGATTCTGTAAACTATAATGAAATAAGGTCATTATTAAGATATATTCATCGGTCACTTAAATGTAGGGTTAGTTCTCCTCAAGATGTTCATAAACTTTTGATAAACATAGATGTAACCAATCCGGAATATTTTTATATAATAAATCGTGCATATAAAAACATATGCTATTTTTACTCAAATAGATTTGTGCCGAAAAAAGAAGGTTATAACATACTTGAAATCATTAATGAATATCCAGATAGTAAGCTCACTATAAATAAACATGATATATTATATTATAAATTATTAGATATTAGGGATGGTAAAATAGACTATAACAATGACATAACTAAAGATATGTTATCCGACACTACAGTTAATGTTGGTGATTATGGGAATAAAAATATTTACGCCGATATAGAATCAAATAAAATTTTTATAGATTTTAAGGATAGTGACACATTTAGGGATTTTTTTGACATGAATGGTGATGACATGTATTGGGTTAATGTTGCTACTGACATGATTGATGGTAATAGTTATAGTAGTATTTTATTAGATAGGTTATATGATGAACATAGTGATTCACATTTATATGAGGGAATTATTGATGATAACATCAAAAATTTATTATTAAAAATTGCTGAGATGATAGGGGATAGTGAAAGTTATTTCTTATTATTAGGTGGAAATTTTAGTAAAACAACTATTGATGAATTTATAAAACGTGTTACTAAAATTGACACCAAATTGGGTAGATATTTTAGTGATATAGATGATAATATTATAACTAATATTGAGAGTAGTGGCGCTGAAAGTATTATAAATAATTTTGAAAAATTATTCGATCCATTTACTGTAAATATACATAGAAATGGTGAATTTTCACTATCCATATCTATAGACGGTATGTTAGATTTTATTATAAAACATCCAACAGTAACTAAATTTTGGGAAATAAGAACTGTTATAAGATTAGATAATATATCACCAATAGAAGATTCTATATATAATTATAAGTTAGATCTTGAAGATATATTACCACACATGAAATCCAAATTAGATGACTTAATATGGGACATTGAAAATAGTGATTGGTATGAAGAAATTAAAGGTGATGGTAATTATTTATTTATAGGTGATATTATAGACCTATTAAAAAAGTTGGGGTTTGAAAAACATCCAATGAGAAAATATAAATTTGTAAAAACTAAAAATGATTATAAATTTACTATTGATCTTGATACATACGATTTTAAAACTGGGATAATAGATTTAAATGTAAAAGATATTGGCCATAACAATAAAGAATCTAATTATCGGGTACATTATAATGAAATACCTGAGTATGTGAATAATTATAAATTATATTTAGGAGACGCATATGGCCACACATGATTTAAGATTAGTTAAACTTATATTAAAGAGGTTGAAATCTGGATTAAAAGTTCCGGTTAGAAGTAATATTGAATATGAAGATATTAGAAGAAAATTGATGGCATATGATTTAGATGATGATGTGGTACTATTCTACGCATTATTAAATAGACATTTTGATGATACCAATAATATAACTGATAAAGATTTAAATATATATGATAACAATAAGTTAAAACATATACTAGAATTATTACCGTTAGATGAACATATCGGCGATGAGCTTGATGAGAAATTATTTAAATATAGAGAAAGTAATTATGATGGTGCTACTATAAGGTATTATAAGGATAAAGATGTTATTGAAATAGAATTTCATAGTTCTGAGATATTTTCAAGATTTTTCAATATAGAAGATACGTATGTGTTAAGGCGAACCGGGGACTTTAGGTATGATAATAATGAAACTAATGATTATATATATCAAGATCTTCAGGATGAAAAAAGATATTATTACTATATGGTATATGATGAGGCCATAAATATATTTTTACGTATGGCAACAATTTTAAACTCAAAAATTTTTATTGAAAAATTTTCCAATGATATAAAAGATATTAATGTTTCAGACATTGACGAATTTATGTCGTATTTAACCACTCTCGGTATAAATGTGGATGGATATGGTGATGATATATCTAATGATCTTGCCGAAATTGGGGAGGAGATTACTACCAACACCATTAAACAAGATGTTAGGGACCATATAAAATCTAATTCCTTTTACACAAAATATTCTATAAGTAGTGTATATATTAAGAGAAGAAATTTACTACGAATAATATCCAAATTTCCTCAAATGGATAAGTTTAGTGACTTCATATCACTTAAAGATGAAATATTCCCCGATGAATTGATGGGCATAGAAGAAAATTTATATTTATATGATATACCTTCCGAGAAATCAAACCCAATTGTCACTAAGTATTTAAATAGACTATCTGATGAGGTTGAATCATTAGAAGGTACCAATAGTCCGGCTAAAGAATTATATGATGTTTTAGAAAAATTGAAATTTGAAAATGATGGTGCTGAGTATACTTTAGATATTGGTAATGATATTACTGTGTCAATTTACCCACTTAATATTAATATTACTAATAATACTATTAGTGTTTTATTTACCAAAAATGATGTGAGTAAGCATTACATAATTCCTATTAGTGAGATAGGTGAATATATTTATAATTATAAATTAGAATATGATGAAGAAGAAGAGTAGTGAAATGGATAAGAAATTATCCGGCAGATTATTGGGGTCATACTTTAAAGATATTGGCGGGGAAGGACTTCAAATTAGACTTAATCACTATATAAATGATGGTGCAAATCATTTAATGACGGCAGCCAATTTCTCTAAGAAAAAGGCCATTGATTTAACTAAACAATGGTTTATTGAACACTTTGATGAAAAATCTATATTAGAAATTATAAAAAATTCTATAAATAGTGATAATGTTATTATATTTTCACAATTTAAAGATTATTTAGATAAATTTGACTTATTAGATCAAATAAAAATATGGGTATCATTGAGATATGAACTATCTCATAAAATTGAGGTGTTACCATTATTCAATAAATTGTATACTAAAACTGAAAATGGTGAACTAATTCCTATTACAGCATTTAAAGATGGTAAGGCGGTTATTAAAAGTGGTTCAACTAAAAAATATGGTGTTATTGATATTAATTTTAAAATTATAATTGACCCAGAATATAATGCTATTGGTAGAAATGCCAATGGTGATATTTTTGGTAAAAAAGAGGATGGTAGTAGTGATAAATTATTCTAATATAGAATATTACCATCGGCAGTTACCATCATTTTATCTTTAAATGGTATAGACCCATTAGCTGCGGTTATGTAAGTAATACCTTTTCTACGACCAATACTGGTGTTTGGTGGTAATAAAGCGTTAATTCTGGCAAATGTTGTGTTAGTATGATAACCATCAGTGTTTATGGTTAAAATCTCACTAGAATCAAAAATTACTATATTAGTATTAAAGTGTCTAACTGCGATATGGTTATCATCCAATCTATTTAAAGTGGTATTATTACCAATAGGACGACTTTTTTTCCCACCTAAATATTCATCAGCATCGGTATATGATCTAATATTTTTTAAAGAAGGTGATTTCCATTCATCGACATTACCAAATGTTTCATTAAGAAAATATCTTACAATTTTATTGATTTTATTAAAATTTTCCATATAAGATAAATATTTAATGCTATGGGAAAAGATCTAAATGGTAAGTTTTTTAATTTAGTTCGTATAAATGGGCGTTTTTACGAATATAAAAAGAATATATCTGAAATAAAAGATATTGTTAAATTTTTACATGATAAAAGTATGTGGATGAACATAGATCAGTATCTTTTGTTAAGGTCAGACATTATTGATGATAAAAAAATATTGATATTAATTTCTAAGTTTTACTGTCAAGGATTTTCTTTAATTAAAATGATCACAAATAATAATGAAATATCTTGGGTTTTAAAAAAAATAGATAATCCTATCTATATTAAAGATAAGAAATATTCATTTTTTTTTAAAAAGATGGTAGTTGGTAAAGATAATGACATGTTTTTGATAACAAAAGTTAGGGTTATGTTACCTTATCTAGAGTATGGTGAAAATTCACCAAGTATTGTAAAATTTCTTAATCTAAGGCCTAACCTACAATACATACCATTTTCTAAATTTTTAAAAAATGTGGGTATTGATAAGATATTACTACTTAAACACTTATTTACTGGTAAAATTAAACTCTTTGGATATAAATTAATATCGTATACGGATTTATTATTAATGGATAAGAATCATGTGGTTAGGCGTAATATGTACAAACCAGGTATAATATCGATAAGTAATGATGAAATCAGTGAATCCAAATACTTTGATGATTACGATAAGTATGGATTATTAACCGATATTAGATATTTATTTAAAAGAATTATAAATAAATTCACTTTTAGATGATTATTCATAACGCCGATTATAAATTTTTAAAAATTGTTGCTAATAAATTAGTGAATGATCTTGAGTATCGAAAGTATTCTGTATGGGAATTTTTAAAATTATTGGAGCATGACGATGAAAATACGTTATCATTATTCTCATTTTTAATGTTCCATCTATATGAAATTGCTAATAATGAGGATTTCATTGGTACGGACACTACCAAATTTTTATATGGAAAATTACCACCAGAAATAATTGGGTATATATTACACAGGGTTAGTGATGATGATAATAGCAATGCGGGATTTATAAATACGTGGTTCAGTTATAAATCGATTGATAATCAACATAATTGGTCATTAGTTGTGGATAGTCCCCCAATAATATTTCATATACGGGATGGATTAAAAGATCCTATACATAAGTATATGCCTGGGGCTTATGTTGTAGATTTCTCAGATTACATAGCATGTGAAAAAGAAATGTTTAATAAACATATTAAAAGTATTGTGGAAATAGTGTTTATGATAAAATTGGATGTTAATTCATTTTTTTCGGATCCAGATAATGTAGATTCTGTTAGGATTAAGGATCATTATGGTGCTGAAGAAATTGCTGAGGAAGATAGTGAATTGATATTTAATGGATTAAAAAGAAAATATAGTAATTATGAATTAATTCATAAAGCTGGGTATGGTGACGAATACATTGATTTATTACATAAAGAGGGTGATTATAAGGTTGTACTTAAAAAAATTAATAAATTAAAGAATATTGACTCATCCAAAAATAATGACTATTCTTATAAAGAATTAGAAAAATCCATATCTGATATTGATCCAGATTTTTATGAAAATGAAAAAAGTGTTTTAATAAGGGATAGTTATAAGGTCATTAAAGAAAAGATTTATTCTGATATATATAATATGTTAATATCTTCTTTAGATCCTAGTTTAGATAATAAAATAGGTGCTTATATTCGTAAGTATAAAACAAGATCAATTTACGATCTCGTTAAAGATAATAGATTTGATGTTAATTACATACATGGCAAAGATTTTGAAGATATCATAGACGATGCTATAAGTTATATGATAGTGGACGGATATATTGATGAAATACTATTGAGTACTGGGGATAGTATATATATTGCTTCTTTGAATAAGCTTTCTAGTGCCATGGATAGATATCTTCTTGATGAATTATAATAATATATGTTAAATTTAAATAAAGTTGGGTATGATCTAGATGACATATCTATTTTTCCTGAAAGGATTAGCACAATCTCATCTAGAAGTGAGGTAGACCCTTTTATATATTTAGATGATACAAAATTCCTACCACTATTAGTGGCGCCTATGGATTCGGTATTGAATGATAAAAATTATCATAATTTTATAAAAAATAGAATTGGTGTGGTTCTACCCAGAGGTATTGATATGGGGTCAATTGGTATGGAATCTAAATTTATATCTAAATCGTTGGATATTAATAACATAAGGTCACATTCTCATGTTGATAATATTAAATATTATTGTATAGATATTGCTAATGGGCATATGAAAAAGTTATTAGATATCGTCAAAAAAATACGTGATGAAGATCCTACTATACGATTAATTGTTGGTAATATCGCTAACCCTGAAACCTATAGAGACTTCGCTGAGTTAGGTGTATGGGGAATTAGAGTAAATATAGGTGTTGGACAGGTATGTACTACCAGTGCAAATGTATCAATTAATTACCCAATAGCATCTTTAATAGATGAGTGTTATAAAATTAAGAAAGATAATGGATTTACTACTAAAATAATAGCTGATGGTGGGATGAGAAAATATTCTGATATTATAAAAGCATTAGCACTTGGGGCGGATTTAGTTATGATAGGATCATTATTCAATAAATGTGTGGAAAGTTGTTCTAATACTTACTTATGGAAAATATTTAAAGTTAGTGGTAACTTAGAAAAATGGTTATTTAATCACAAATTTAGTTTATATAAGAAGTATAGGGGGATGTCAACTAAAGAAGTTCAAAAATCTTGGGGTAAATCTAAATTAACAACATCAGAGGGAATCACTAGATGGAATAAAGTAGAATTTGAGTTGGGTAAATGGTTAGAAAATTTTGAGGACTATTTAAGATCCGCAATGTCATATACTGACTCTAAAAATTTAGAGGAATTTAAAGAGTCTAATAAGATTATTATATCACAAAATGCGTTTACAAGGTTTAATAAATAAAAAAGGGGATAAAAATATTTATCCCCATTTTTTTTCACTATTAAAGAAAAGTTAAGTTATACTAACTTTTTTTCCATAATACTTCCAGTAGCTTTTGTGCCGGAATAATCTTTCAATAATACTTGAATAAAGATGTTAATTCCCATTATCAATCCATTTGCTAATTCAGGACTCATAAGACCTTTATCAGCCGTGGCATTGAATAATTGTACTGCTATCATAGTCGCATTAGTTAGTATCATTACCAAATTCCAACCTTTTACTAGCTCACCGCTCGGAAAGAATGTTGATAAAACTAATACCGCCGCCATTGATACTATACCTAACCATGCTTGCACAGATTCAGTGAAATATCCTGAGTATGAACCAATTGCTAATACAACTACTGATAAGATTGTGAATGCTAACGATTTACCTTTCATAATAATTTAGTTTTTTTAGTTTATATTATAATATAACAATAAATATCATCAAGTTTAATAAAAATACGTTGAAAATAGAAAAATTAGACACCTGCCCTATCTGTAAGAGGGAGACATATACGAAAATAGTGGAAAATGGTAAATTTTATCATAAATGCTTAGAAATGAAGTGTTCATACCAAACAGAAAAAAATAATGTGAAATATGGTAAAAAATATTGAAAAAGATTTGTTTTATCCAAATAAGTTCCATATCTTTGTATTGTTGAATTAGTGATATAATTATTATTTATAAACATTTAAAAAATAAAAAAATGAGTAAAAAGATTGACAAATTGACTCCCGAACAGGAAAAGATGATTCCGGTTTACATTAAACGTTATTCCGATCCGGTTTTTGACGGGACGTATTACAAAAATTTCGATGCTGCTAAAGCTGAGAAAATGATTGAATGGGTATATAAATTTTGTGACTACAAAGTTCCACCCGTTATTGTTGTGGACAACCCCGTACAAGCACAACTTGTTTTTAACGCATTGAAAAATGATCCGAAAATGCTTAAAAATATTGATAAATTAAAATCTAGTGTTGGTAAAATGACGCCGGATAAGTATTTGGAGAAGGAAATTGGTAAGAATGTAATGGGTAATTTAAAATCTATTGAGTCTAAATACAAAGAAGTAAATGACCAATACTTATTTGCTTGTGACGTTTATTCTAATGTTATCATCGGATTTTATTCATATCTAATTGAAGTATTAGAATTAGATGCTGAAATCGTTCCTTTGTTTAAAGAATGGAAGGCATTATATATGGATTCATGTATTTATAATGGCATATTTGCTGATGAAGTATGTATCATTTCCAAATACCCACACACTATTAAACGTAACGAAGAAAATCAGTTACATTGTTTAACAGGCCCAGCAGTTGAGTTTGATGGTTGGGAAGGATATTACATCAATGGTAGACATATCCCAACGAATATTTATCTTAAAGCACTCAATGGTGATTTAACTAGAAATGAATTTGTTGAAGAAGAGAATGAAGAGTACCGCGCCGCTTACTTTGAAATATTAGGATCAGAAAAGTTAATGGAAATGTTAGGGGCTGAGATTGTTGACGAAACTGACCATACTCATGATAATGGTGAAGTTGAGCACTTAGTTCTTTATATGACTAAAGATGTCGTTCCTGGTATTGACGAGAAGCTAGCTTGGGTTAAATTTATCTGTCCTAGCACAAGTACTAATTATATGATTAGTGTTGAGCCAAAATGGACTTCGGCATTGGAAGCTGCCGCTTCTACATCACCATTAATTATGGATGCTGATGATTACAAATTTGATTACAGGGCGTAATCTAACATAATACTAATAATAATTAATTAATTTTTTAAATTTAAAAAACAAATGGCAACAAAAAAAGGATTGAAGATTGGTCATGGTGGAGACGTTCAGTTTATGGAAACTAAACTTCCGGCATCGGCAGTAAAAATTGAGAATAAGCCCGTAGCATACGGTGAGCATTCTGGTCACATTCACGTAGTAACAGGTGATGTTGATATGTATGAGGACAACGGTACGATGTACGCAGTTGTTGGTAAAAAAGGTGGTTGGTTACAACACGTACACCAATCGGTTTTCCAAAATCGTTATGGTATGACATCACCAATCGAAAAGGCCGATCACAAGCCTATTGAATTGGAGAATGGAAAGACGTATGTTTTTGGTATCCACAAACGTTACAACCCTTTCGCAAAGGTGTGGGAAAACGCTAAAGACTAATATCTTTGGTTAGGAATATGGGTAAGACATGATAGTTATGTCTTATCCATATTTTTTTATTAAAAAATTTATAAACATTTAAAATCAAAAAAAAATGAGTAAGA
>Ga0154020_10005549_pt1 | contig 14860 bp, 5 predicted proteins | sample Klosneuvirus_201_FD_109709 | JGI IMG/M metagenome (GOLD analysis project Ga0154020, IMG submission 109709) | Active sludge microbial communities from wastewater, Klosterneuburg, Austria - Klosneuvirus_20160825_MG | ecosystem: Engineered > WWTP > Aerobic digester > Activated sludge | place...
AACCTATGGTTTTTCAACAAGAATTAATGTAACTCCAGACAGATCGTATACAGTTACTTTTCTTGAAGACAAAAGATATGCCCATGAACGTGGAGCAATTGTACTCAGCAGCACTACAGAAAGTGATTATTATGTAAAATTGGCTCAAATGCATCATATGATTTCGCCATATAGTCAAATGACGAAAGCTGTAGGTTTTAATAACCTAGGATATTTAAGCTTTAAAGTTGCTGGTAGTCAAATAACTGCCAAGCACTTATTTTGGTATAAACCTGAATTATATGAAATAACTGATCATACTGCATTCTCATATGGCTATGAATTGCTCAGTGATGATCCTGAACCTTATAAGATTGGAGCCTACACTATCCATGAAGCTATTCTATAATCATTTGAGTGATGGCAGAAGATAAAAACAGCATTCAACAAATCATAATTACTGAAATTTCATATTTCTTTTCCCCATTGATTCGTACAAAGGGTGACCCCAATAAGGTATATGAATATTTTAATGGTCAAGGTTTAAATTTAGAGGCACTGTTCAGTTCAAACAGCTCAGACTTTCTAGAGGCCATTCAATTGATTATAGACTCTTGTTCTTTATTGGAGGAGTTAAAAAATGATCCGCCAAAAAGTCTTTCTGAGTTCACCTCCTCAATAAAAGAAATAGAAACGATTATAGGTGGGATCAGTCAGTTACAAAACTTAGTACCTGCCAGTATTGATCCGGACGGGAAAATTGCAAGGGAATTATTAAACCGTCTTTTCACTAATTATATTAAAAATCGCTCGGAAATAAGCTACTCCTTCTTAAGGTTTTTAAGTATCATATCTTTTTTAAAGGAGCAGTCAACTTTAGTTGAAAATAATAGCATAATCATTGACCATTCTTTAATCCCGGTTTTTGATTCTAAAAAGCTAATTTTATATCTATCTGAGCCTATTCAAACCTTTCTGGAAGAATTCTTATCAAAAGGTCTGTCAAATATTGAAGAGGTAAGCAAGTTTTCAGAAAAAATCTATCCTGGATTGATGTTTTTCTTAAATTCCTTAGGATTTAGGGTTCATTATGGAAGTCATTCACAGTTTAATGAAATTTCAGCAGAAGAAAATGAAATTTCACGTGGCTTAATGACTATCTCATTGCCTGTGTATGATGAAAGTACCGGATTATCTGCACAAGCCGGGTTAACCATGGGTTTCATTCCTGAAACAAATGCAGGATCGGGATTTTTTGCTGTACCATTTGGAAATATAGGATTTTCAAAGGACTTCGAAAATTGGACTCTCACTTCTAAAATCAATACTGAGGTCAAGGGCTTTGAAATAAGGAAGGATGGGGTAAAATTTTATGGTAGCGGAATAAATTCTGTGAAATTTGATGCTGCCATCAATCGAAAAGAAGAGGCTGCATTCCTTTTTGGAAGCCCTGATGGTACCCGCTTAGAAATAAATAAATTCGGTTTTGCTGCCGGACTTTACCTCGAAGCTGACGAAAGAGAAATTTTTATTAAAACGATTTTCGAGGATTGTAAATTAGTCATTTCTCCGTCCGAAGGTGATGGATTTTTACAAAGCATTCTTGCCTCTAACCCAATCGAAGCATCATTCGGAATAACTGTTGGGCTTAACAATCTGAATGGACTCTATTTCGAAGGTGGAAGTGTGCTCGAAGTACACATTCCACTCCATCTTAAAATTGGGCCATTTGAAGTAACAAATCTTATTGCAAGTATAAAACCTGAGGGCAATATAATTCCATTAGAACTTTCTGCAACTATTAAAGCCAATCTGGGTCCTTTGGTAGTTATTGTAGAAAATATAGGCTTGAATATTACCAGTGCACTGCCAGAAGATGGTACCGGAAATTTAGGTCCGGTAAATCTTACTTTCGGCATCAAACCGCCAAACGGTGTCGGTCTGTCAATAGATACCGGAGTAATTATCGGAGGGGGTTACCTCTATATTGATACTGAAAAGGGTTCCTATGCCGGAGCATTGCAATTAAGTATCAATAATTTCCTTTCACTCACTGCCATCGGCCTCATAGAAACCAAAATGCCGGATGGCTCAGATGGTTTTTCACTGCTCATTATCGTTACTGCAGAGTTCTCGCCGGCATTCCAGCTGGGATATGGATTTACACTAAATGGTGTAGGTGGTTTACTGGGACTGAACCGCGAAGTATTACTCGATCCGTTGCGTGATGGGGTTCGTACCGGGGCTATCAACGGGATTATGTTCCCTACTGATGTAATTGCCAATGCACCGGCAATCATCAGTGATATGCAGGCGATTTTCCCTGTGAAGGAGGGCTATTTCCTGATCGGACCAATGGCCAAAATAGGATGGGGAACCCCTACCCTGATCAGTCTGTCATTAGGAGTTATCATCCAGCTACCGGATCCCAAAATTGCCATTCTGGGAGTTCTAAAAATCGTATTGCCAACCGAAGAAGCTGCAGTTTTGAAGCTTCAGGTAAACTTCCTTGGAACCATCGACCCTTCTAATCAACTGATCACCTTTGATGCCAGTTTGTTTGATTCTAATATCTTGAAGGTATTGACTTTAACTGGAGATATGGCTGTCAGATTGCGCTGGGGAGACAAGCCAGATTTCATTCTCTCGGCCGGTGGATTCCATCCTGAATATGAGCCGACAATGAGTATGCCGGCACTTCGGCGGATTGGAATTAAAATTCTGGATCTGGAGCAGGCCAGGATTCAGGTAATGACCTATTTTGCACTTACATCAAACACCGTTCAGTTCGGTGCCCGTGCGGATTGCTATTTCGGATTGGACGGATTCAGTGTTTACGGATATATCGGTTTTGATGCATTGATGCAGTTTTCACCATTCTGCTTCGAAGCTCTGGCAGCCAGTGGATTTACCCTGGACACCGCACTAGGAGATGCCTCGATACGGATTAACGCAAGACTTAAAGGTCCTACCCCATGGTATGTCAAAGCTAAAGGAAGCATTGAGGTCTTTGGTTTTGAGTTCGAAGCTGAATACGAGAAAGAATGGGGCAAAAGCCAGAAAGAAGAATTACCTGAAATTGCTCTAAAACCCTTGCTGCTTGAAGAATTCAAAAAGAAAGAAGTATGGAGTGCAGCACTTCCAGAAGGCACAAACCAATTGATATCAGTCAGCAATCCTGAAATTCAGGACGCTACCGCTGAACCATTTATCATTTATCCGAATGGCAATCTGATAATTTCACAAAAACTGGTGCCCTTCAAAATGAAGCTTGAGAAACTGGGAAATCAGAAGATTAGCGATATTCATGAAGTCCAGATCTCCGCTTTGAATATCAGCGGCGCTGGTTCTGTACTTTCAGATATCAGCGACACATTTGCCATTGGACAGTACCTTGAACTAAGTGATCAGGAAAAGATCTCAAAACCTTCCTTCGAATCTATGAAATGCGGCGTTAAAGCCACCTGGAATTCAGGGACTCATTCATTCAAAATAGGTTCAACAGTCCGCAGGAGCCAGGAATACGAACCATTCTGTATTGACAAAGAAAAGAAAAAAGACCTTGCTTCATTCAAGACCCAAAAATTCACTGAATTATTGCGGGGTTCAGCAGCTTCTAAATCCAAATTATCACAGAAATACAGGTCAGCATTGGGTAAATCTGTCATTAAAACTGCAGCAAAAGACTTAGTTTTTGAGGTTGTAAATATTAACGATCATAAACTTATCGATACTACAGCTTCATTTAACTCATTTGTAGAGGCCTCGCAATATCTGAACAAAATTAGTTCAGGTAATGATGCATTAAGAGTAGGATTAACCGTCATCGAAAAATAAAGATCATGGCAGGAGAAAATTATTATTCATTTACCTCATTTATCAGAAAGGGATATGCCAATTCTATTGCTGCGGTAAGCGACCTATCTGAGAAAAAAGCGGTTTCTGCTGTTAAGATGCGCGCATCCTTGCAGGCACAGATCAGTTTGAAACTGGATTCAGGCACAGAGACACTTCCGGCAAACACTGTTCAATTGTATGGACCGGGAGATGTCAGCGGTATCGATTCAAGAAGTATTATCCGTACCGACCCTCCTGAAGGTATCACGAATTTTGAACCCAATTATCTCGCGGCCATTGAATTCTATGATGAAGACCTGCCCTGGCGTTTTTCACCCACAAGCCAAAATAACAGTACAGGCACCAGCTCTACAAATCCATTACTAACTCCATGGCTTGCATTAGTCGTTTTGGAAGAAAAAGAATTTACTTTAATTCCGGTCAGTGCAGATTCTGATTCAGGTATGCTACCCTCTTTTCAATTAACGGATTTAGCCGAACCTAATTCTATCTTTTGCGCCCCAGAAAACCTCCATGCATGGGCACACGTCCATACTAACAAAGACCTGATTACTAAAGCTAATGCCAATGGTACTGCACCTGAGGGCAGTGTACTCAATAACTTAAAGACAGCCTTAGATGATAGCGGCGATTTTTGCTATTCCCGAATACTTTGTCCCCGCCGACTTAAAACCAAGACCTCCTATTTCGCATTTTTGATTCCTGTCTTTGAAACTGGTCGATTGGCCGGAATTGGATTATATGACCAGGCTGTTGGCACTCCGGTAAATCAAAGTTCATGGGGTAAGGACCAAACTTTATTTCCCTTTTATTATAGCTGGCGATTTGCAACAGGAAATGCAGGAGATTTTGAATACCTGGTAAGGCAATTGAAACCAAAAGCAGCAGATGAACGAACCGGGTATCGGGAAATTGTTGCTGAGGGCATTAAAGACGGCAATGATTTTAAAACATTACACATGCCAGGTGCACTTCGCGCACCTCAGGATACCCTGACATCTGATCTTAAACAAAAGATCAGCGATTATGAGAATTGGGAAGCACCTCAAAATCCACATAGCTGGCAGAGCTCCATTGCTTCTAAGCTGACTGTTCAGCTTGATGAAGATAAAGAACCGGTTATTACTATGCCAATTTATGGACAATGGTATGCTTCATGTGATGAGCTTCTCTATAAAAAAGATAGCGCACAACTGCTACCTGCTGCAACAAGGAATAACTGGGTTCATGAGGTAAATCTGGATCCAAGGTACCGTACTGCGGCTGCTATGGGAACGAAGGTAATTCAGAAATATCAGGAGGAATTTATGGATGCAGCATGGCAGCAGCTGGATGAGCTCAAACTGGTAAATGAAAAAATAAGCAGGCTCCAGCTTGCGGTTGAATTGAATAATATAATCATTAAAAAGAGCATAAAGCGCTTTCAACAGGAACAATTACTCGGTTTTGGAAATTTGTTGAGTAAAAAAATAAAGTCTGGAAATGGAAAAACCTTGTTCACTGAAGTTAACCAAAGTCCCGTACCTAATGCCATTGTCTCCAATTTATTTAAAAAGGTCTCCAGAAATACATGGAGGATTCAAAAAGTAAGTAAAAATTCAAAACAAGTTTTCTCTACGCCATTAATCAGTGGTTTGAATCAACAAAAATTGCAGATAAGCTCCCTTAATGTAAAAACACTAAATCTTACACTTTATTCAGGAATTGATCAGGCAATTCAAAGTTCAATGGCAGCAGATTCAAAGTTTAAGGCTTTGAAGCCTGCTGAACAAATTGCTGCAAAACAAAAATTGAATATTGCATTGGGAATGAATAAGGACTTTACAGACACACTTAAAGTAAGTCCGGCAACCTTCAAGTTACAGGCGCCTAAATCGCTGTTTGCAGTAAAGTCATTACAATTAGCTGCAATAAAGACCACCGCAGCAAAAGATTTCTCATTATTCAAAAATGCAGTGCTGAATAAAAACATCAGTTTGCAAATGCCAGATGCATTTCCTGCTGAAAAAAGTATTTCACTTATATTAAATCAAACTTCAAATACCCTCCTAAAAGCTATTGAGGCCCTGCCCCGTTTGAAATCACGGCTTGATAAAATGTATCCTCTGAGTAAAGAGTATTGGTCAAAATATTCAGAACAATTTTATCCTGTTATGGATTATCCTGAGTTTAAACTCCCAATGTATTTGCCTCTCAAAGAACTTGCGGAAGAAAATTTCGTCCCGAATCTCAAGTTATTGCAGCAAAACAGTGTAACACTTCTTGAAACAAATCAGCGCTTTATTGAATCTTATATGCTGGGACTTAACCATGAATTCTCAAGGGAATTATTATGGAGAGGGTTTCCTACGGATCAAAAGGGATCCTATTTTCGGTATTTCTGGGATTCAATTTCAGACACCCCGGATATCGAAGAAATTCACCGCTGGAACAAAACGCTGGGAAATAACGGAAACACTTCCAATCAGGGACTATTAGTTCTAACCATACGAGGTGATCTGCTTCGAAAATATCCAAATACTGTAATTTATGCCCAAAAAGCAGCCTGGGATGGAAATGTAAACAAAGACAGAATCCTTGATTCAGGATCAGAACCTGTTTTCCCTGTCTTTGAAGCAAAAGTAGATCCGGATATATATATGCTCGGATTTAGCCTAAATGAAACCGATCTTTTAGGTAAAGAAAACCCTACAGCTACAACTGATGACCCAGGTTGGTTCTTTGTACTTCAGGAAAGACCAGGTGAACCTCGTTTCGGACTCGATGAACAGGATAGCGGAATGCTTAAAAAGTGGAGCGATCTGTCATGGAATAAGCTTGGTACAGAAAACGGAAAGATTGTTAATCTCAGGAAGTCCCTCACAATTACAAAATCAGGTGATGATATTCAGGCTTCGTGGCCACCTAAAGATTCTGCGCAAACAGCGTATATTTTTTATCAGCAGCCGGTAATGGTGTCTATACACGCATCGAGATTATTAAAGTAAACAGGTAAAGAACATGGCTTTAAAGAACGAAGTTCAACAACAAATTTATATCCAGGAACGAAGCCTTCTAGAACAGGAAGAAAAAATTCAGGCATTGTCACAGCGTGCACAAATACTCACAGCCAGATTGAATCAGTTTACTGAAACCGAGAAAACTGCTGATAGTACTCTCAAAGCCAGTCTGCTGAAATCGAAAAGCACGCTTAGCCTTCAGTCAGGTTTATTGGCAAGGCAAATTTCGGCACAACAGAATCAGCTCGTGGCAGTGAAAGCGGGACTTGATAAATTAAAAAAAGATCTGATATCTGCCAAAGGCACAATAGAAGATCCATTCTTCGCCCTAAAGAGAAAAGTTGCATCGATGTCTGATAGCTATCCATTTTTACTATTTCCCGTTCGGATTGAAACACGTTTTGTAAACAATGGGGGCAAAAATCAACTCTGGATCAGGGTTTATCCGGATAGCTGTAATATTTCGGTCGACCGTAATTACATGACTGATGCAGAAGCTGACAGCCTGATCAACTTTTTTGTAAACAATACTGATGAACTGGAATTGAAACATGGGCTAAACCGCTCACTATTCCTTAAAAGATGGCTGAATTCAAACCAAAAGGTTCCTGGCTTCAAAGATATACTGATCAAAAAAAACATAAGCGAGCTGAAATTAAAATGCAGTATCAGCTTAAGTAAGCAAAAGCCCATACCATCTGCTTCTTTACTTCCAGACCTCTGGGTATTTAGACTTTATGATGAGACCGGTAAACTATCGTCTACACATACCGGCAGTCCAATACCCGCTAACCTTCCAACAGGATTTGACGAAACACCGGCATCCGCCACAGCTGCAGCCTGGCTTCATGATTTTGACAAAGCTATAGCCTGCGGAATGGGTATCAAAATTGATCTTACTACAGATCAATTCACAAAAGGATTTTCAAAAATCATTTGCCTCGGAATCAGAACGAACCTTAATGCAGATCAAACCCGTCAGCAGATTGAGTCTTTGTTTGAAAATCATCGGTACTCTGCATCAGGAATAGGCTTGATTTCATTAGGTTCAGCGACAAATAACAGTGACGAAGAATCATCAGGATTCAGAAAAGAACAAACTGCAGTTGAAAATGCCGGAACTCTAACATCTATTTCTCCAAACGATGAATCGAAATCACTTAATTTGAATGATGGTGCATGGCTTTCACAATTTCTGGGAATAGATGACAGTATGATCCAAGGTCTTTCAAATTCGGGAAATACTGATCAAACGGAAGCAAGAAGAATGAATCAGGCTTTATTTCCAGTTACATTAGGTTACTTTTTGAGGGAAATGATGGATCCTGAAGTCACAGATACCGGCATAGCCGATGCTGAAAAATTCTTTAACAACTATGTTCTCGGAAGGGGGCACATTCCATCAATCAGAATAGGGAAGCAACCTTATGGAATTCTACCGGCTTCAGTTTTCAGCAGGTTCAGTCTAAAAAGTACAGATAGCACCCGTAAACAAATATTTTCAATCATTCAATCTGTATATCCATGCTGGAAGGGGAAAATCACAGACTTGAAGCAGATATCAAAAACAAGCACTTTAAGTTCAGAAGATTTCCTTCAGATACTTGCTCTGCATCCAACTTCAGTCAGTTATTATCAGCGCTTCCTGGAGGATATCAGTGATAAGATCAATGCAGCTAATGCTGCAAATATCACCTTGCTTCCAACATTAAATGATGCCTTTATTGAATCCCTGATTTTTTCCACTGAAAGTACCCGCGAAAAATTGGAAACCATTGGTCTGAATCCTGATCTTGCTCGACCTGAAATATTATTCAAACTCTTTTCAGAAAAGCAGACAGCACTCAATGGGCCTGTTATTGAGGCAGTTATAGACACATACGGGGTTGCTTTGAAAGAAGTGTTTTCTGAAACAGAATATTTAAGTTCCAATTACATTCAGTGGCTATGTGAAAATGATTATGATACAATCCGAAAGGAAACAGGCTTAAAATTTACATCCAGACCCCTGTTGTTTCTTTTGCTGAAACAGGCATATCAGCTCATGTATTCTGAAACTGCTATCAATTTGAAGGCTCAGGCCTATAATTCTACTTTTGCCGCATCAAGAAAAGGTTACAAAGATAATCAGATCATCGATCAGGCTTCTAAGTCAAAACATTCACTTCTGTTAAAAGCGGATAAAAAAATAACCGGAAGCGACATAATGCCGGTCGCTGATTTTTTAAAAAGTAAACTGATTGAAAAGGCACCCTCTATCAAAGCCATTGCAGATCTAAAGAATTACATTTCCAATCTTAAGGCTATCGCTCCTTTAAGCAAAGCCAAACTTGAGAGGGCCTTAACTGAACATATTGACTGTTGCAGCTATCGGATTGATGCCTGGATACAGGGTATGTATGCCCATCAAATACGTACCCAGAGGCAGAAAACAGATGGTTCCTGGTCAAAAGGTCTGTTTGCCGGTGCTTATAGCTATGTGGAAAATATAAAACCTGCAACTTCATCCGAAAGCCATGGTTATATTCTGGGACCATCCCAAAATCATGCGGCAACAGCAGCTATATTAAAGAATGCTCAGATTTCCTATAAAGACAATTCAGAAAATCCATTCACTATTAATATATCCTCTGAACGGGTTCTAATGGCCAAGGAACTTATAGACGGAGTTCGTAACGGAACAAGTTTATCTAAACTAGTCGGATATCGTTTTGAAAGACTTCTTGCAGAAAATAGTCTGCAAAAATACCAGGCCGAATTCAGAGCTCTTTACCCATTGGTCGTAAATACAAATTCTCAGAATACTGCTGCAGATACGGCTTTCCAGAATAAATTCAGACTCTGCGACGGAATCAAATTATACAGGGATTTTGAGAAAAGAGGTATTGTTGTCTATACCGCATTAGCTGGAATTTCAGTTGCCGATAAAGCAGCTTTTGTTAAAGTATTTAACGTCCTGCAGAACATAATGGACGCACTGAAAGATCTCATGCTAAGCGAAGGAGTCTATCAACTTGTCCAAAGCAATTTTGAACGCGGGGCGGCAACACTTGATTCATTGACATCCGGCAAATACCCTGCAAGCCCGGAAATAATTCAGTCTCAAAAGAGTGGGACTATATTGCAGCATAAGGTAGGACTTCACCTAAAAGTAAGTGCAGCGAGCTTTGTTGCCGGAAGTGTACGGGCTTCATTAGAGCCCACTACAAATAACTGGCTGAAATCCATACTACCCGATCCTTCAAATATCGTTTGTCTGGTCAAAACGCTGGCAGATCCACAGGGTTTCCAGCTTTCAATAAAAGAATTACAGTTGGAAGCTATTGACCTGATGTTTATTACAGGGAAACAACATAGCACGATACTACAACAGATGTCAGCATTTATAGAAGCCTGGGTTGTTTTGAACCGTAAAACTAAAGTGACAGAAATTGAATACCGAAATAAAAGCAAAGCGGGTCAATTTAGTTTCTATGAGATATCAGTATTCTTAAATCCGATAAGAAAGATGATTCTAGGATCACGCACAATGACTGAACAGGATTTTGTTTATCAGACAACTTCAACAGCCAGCTTTACAAATAAAGTTACATCTTCTCACCTTGAACAGGTCGATTTTGCTTTGAAAGCTTTACAATCCTTCACTTTAGCATCATTGGATGACGCCGCTGTTTATGACCTGGATACACTGCTTCAAAAACTTGCCGAAATTCAGCTTAAAGGCATTCTGATGCAGGACATGCAATACAGTCTGCAGGCATTTATAAAACAATTAAGTGAAGTATGTTATCGCGGTACAACTTTAAATGAATCAGAAAAAAAACTGATTTTAAAGGATCTCAGTAGTTTAAAGACCAAAATGGCTCTGGATTTATCTAAAAAAATTGCCGGTATCCAAAAAGTGATTCAAATTTATCATGCAGGCAGTGATTTCAATAGTCTTCAAGCTGAATTAAGGTCATTGTTGGGTGAGGATCTCATCCTCACCGCACATACTGTAATCAGCGAAAATAGTACAGAAATACAAAGTGCATTTAATGATTCAAGTATTCTGGACTTCGCAAAAACCAGAACAGGTATGTTGTTTCCGGTACGGGAATGGATTGGTGGACTGGCCAAAGTTCGAAAAAATATTTCCGAACTTGATAGCCTGATCTCCATGCTTTCGGCGATAAAGGAGCAAGATATCTTCCGATCTGTTCCGATGCAATTTCCTTATGAAAGCAAAGACCGATGGATGGCGGTTCAATTTAAAACTAAGGACGAGCTAAGGCCGATAAAAGGTAAATTACTGTATACTTATTTCGATACTCAGAGCACCAAAATTGGAGAAACAATGAGCGGATTAATCATTGATGAGTGGTCAGAAACAATTCCTAATGAAGAAGAAACACTTGGTTTGGCTTTCCATTATAACCGGCCGAATGCTGAAGCTCCACAGACCATGCTTTTGGTTACTCCTCCTGCAATCAAAGGAACATGGGATCTGGAAGATATATCCGATACCATTTTATCAACCATTGAGTTGAGTAAGGTAAGGGCTGTTGAGCCAGAACATCTCCAGGATACTCCAATAGCTTCGTTTAGTCCTGCTGTTGTACTATACAATACATTATATGATACTACAGTTTCAACTAATTTTCTTCAGAATTTAAACAAGTAATCATGGCTTTTGATTTTTCTAAATTTAAGTTAGACATTAAGGATTTGAAACTGGATGCCTTGCCGGCAAGCAGAGTTAGCCTTCCACAATGGGCAAGGCTCGAAGCAAGACCAAGAGGTACAGACCTTATTGATTCACTGAAGGCTCAGGTCAGGGATCCCCTTTGGTTGCTGTGCAGGCAATGGCAAATGGGTGAATTTGAAGGAGATGATTGTGGAACTCCGGTTTACTCAGACCTGGATTATGATTGTTCATCTATTCAATCACAACAACTTCCACTTAATCCACTGATCACTGCACAACCAGTAATCAATGAAAATGATCCCGGAACAAAGAGTCTGGATGTACGCATTCAGATGGCTGAAATGTGGATCAGAATTATCTCTTCGGATGATCAATTAAAATTATTGATTCCAAAATTTACAACAAATCCACTTTACCGATTCAAAGAAGATACAGGCACGCAGCTAGATGAAGGCAGTTTTGGCATGCTGGAGTTTTTTAAAGACAGGTATTTTGATGGCTATCTCTTTTACAAGGATGCGAAACGATTTAATACATTCACAGCAGTTCAGCGCACATTGTTGACTGCAAAATTTATACTGTTCACGCAATGGTATACAAGAACCTACTTTCAGACAGAGAAATCTAATAACTGGAATAATTCAAGTCTGGAATATCAATACACATTGAATGTGACTGAAAAGGTCGAAGCAAATACAAGTCTGCTAAACACTAAATCTATTGTTGTTGATGAATTCTATGATCCGGTACCCGAATGGTATCACCTGAAGATAAAAAATCAGCAAAGCAAGGCCAGCACTCCATTACTGCTAAACGGTATTAAGACCTTAAAATATGCGAAAAACAGTCCTGGTGTAAAAAAATTAATCCCGGCTTCCGTTCGTTTCTCAGGTATGCCGGAATCCCGATTCTGGGCATTTGAGGAAGGAGGAACCAATCTTGCTGCAGTTGGTGCTGATACATTGGATCTGGGAAGAATTGCTCTATTGGAGTTTGGGCTAATATACTCCAATGATTGGATGATGATGCCAATTAAATCATCTGTTGGAAGTATGGTTCAGATCAGATCCTTAAACATTACAGATAGTTTTGGTAAAGTTCAGGTTATTAAGGCAGCTGACCAGGGTATCGCTAATACATGGGACAAATGGGCCTATTTTTCATTAGACATGATAAAAGATGGAAACCTTGGAAAAGCCGACTCCTCGCTGCCTATATTGGGAGTAATCCCTCAACCAATTCAGGGTGAGCCAATAGAGGAAGTTGTTTTTCAGATTGATGAAATGGCCAACCTGGTGTGGGCGATTGAAAAAACCGTTCAAACTCCTGGGGGGAAGCCCCGAGAAGGAAGTTCAGGACAAAAAGAAAAGAAAAGAGAACAGGGAACAGACTGGAAATATGAACCACAAAGCCAGGTTCCACTACATTGGATCCCATTTTCTGCTTTACAATCTGACACAAAACAATGGGTGTATCGTAGAGGTAAAATGCTCTCTGAAGCCGGCGAAAAAATTTATCCTCAAACTTCATTAATCCGAAAAGGATTGAGCTCAATTAATCAGGTTGAACAGGTTTTTGATATATACAACCATGAATTATGTCGTGAAGGATTAAAACTTAAACTACGTTATAATTATGGTCGCTGGCTCAATGGCGAAGTCTATCTTTGGAAAGCCATTCAGAAAGAAACAGGAGCAGGTGAAGGTAATATCGGACTTGCTTTTGACCAATTAGTCAATTTCGATAGGGAATCCAAATAATAGTTTGATTTTTGCTCTGTACCTTAGCTGCTGCATTTGTATATCATTCTCTATACATAATACCAGATCTAACCATCCGATTTAAATGAAACTGAATTATAATATTGCTGTCCTGATTATACTCTTTTCAATAAGTGCCTGCACAGCACTAAAATCATCAGTTAACACTATTCCCGACTCGCATAACAGTCAGAACTCATTGGACTGGGAAGGGGTCTATACAGGAACAATACCATGTGCAGACTGTGAAGGGATCCGGACTATGATAAACCTGAGCAAAAATATGACCTATGTGGTGGAGACAAAATACCAGGGTAAATCAGAAGAAATATTCAGATCTAACGGAAGTTTCAGCTGGGATAAATCAGGCAGTTACCTGATCATGAATAAAGAAAGTGGAAAACCATCATACAAAGTTGGAGAAAATATACTGTTTGTTCTGGACACGGAAGGGAAAATGATTACCGGTAATCTGGCAAATAACTATACACTAACCAAAGAAACAAATACTCTTACAGAGAAATATTGGAAACTGATTGAGATCAATGGCAAAACTGTAAAATCAGTGGAAAAGGAGGCTCATATTATTCTGAAAGCAGCGGATAATCGTATTATAGGAAATAGTGGCTGCAATTCATTTGCCGGAAGCTTTGAACAGCTGCCGGGCAATCGGATTAGCTTCTCAAAAATTGCAAGTACCCGTATGGCCTGCATGGATATGAGCATAGAAGATCAGCTGTTCAATATTCTGGGCACCGTGGATAATTTTAGCCTTAACGAAGGGATTTTAAGCCTTAACAGGGCAAGGATGGCTCCATTAGCCAGATTTGAAGTGGTATATCTAAAGTAGCCATATTGTATTAAATTTCAATAAATGAGGCTATCTCCATCTTTTTATTCTTCTCAAAAAAAAAATATAAATTACTTTGCAGATGTTGCCTTATTAGCAATAAACCCTAAGGCTTCAGCATAAAATGAACAACAAAGACATTGAACCACATCCTAATGATACAGGGCAAAATGCTGCACTGGTTTATGTTATAAAATGGTTATGTCTTTCAATAATTGTAGGAATCCTTGCCGGAACTGCTTCCGCCTTCTTCCTGATTTCATTAGACTGGGTTACAAATCTTCGTGAAATCAATCTCTGGATAATTGCTTTTTTACCACTTGGAGGACTCATCATCGGTCTTACCTATCACTATTGGGGTACCGATGTAGTAAAAGGCAATAATCAATTACTGGAAGAGTTTCATAGCCCAAAACAGGTGATTCCCCTAAAAATGGCACCAATGGTTTTGTTCGGAACATTGATCACAAATCTGTTCGGTGGTTCTGCCGGACGTGAAGGAACTGCGGTACAGATGGGTGCAGCGATATCAGACCAGTTCAGCCACTTATTCAAATTGAAAACTCATGACCGGCAGATCCTGATTATCATTGGTATCAGTGCAGGCTTTGCATCCGTTTTCGGTACGCCAATAGCAGGGGCAATTTTTGCTCTGGAAGTATTGATCCTGAAAAAGTTCCGCTACGACGCTATTTTACCAGGTTTATTTGCAGCTCTGATCGCCGAT
>Ga0154020_10005550_pt1 | contig 14859 bp, 10 predicted proteins | sample Klosneuvirus_201_FD_109709 | JGI IMG/M metagenome (GOLD analysis project Ga0154020, IMG submission 109709) | Active sludge microbial communities from wastewater, Klosterneuburg, Austria - Klosneuvirus_20160825_MG | ecosystem: Engineered > WWTP > Aerobic digester > Activated sludge | place...
GATCGGCGGGCGGCTGTCCCGTGCGCTTGTGGCCTGGTCGATGTTCTGGGGTGTGGCGCTGGCGCTGGCGGTCTGGCTGGCGGTGGACCACGAGGTGGACGAGTTGCTGGACGACACGCTGCACGACGCTGCCCAGGTGCTCGGGAGTCTGTTGATCGATGAAGAGGTGCTGCGGCACGCCCGCGACTTGCCGGGTGAGCCGCTGCGGAGCTCGTCGAGGGGTTCGTCAATTCTGGGTGACCGCTTCGCCTGGCAACTGGTGGACCCCCAAGGCCATGTCCTGTTGCGCTCGCCGGTGGCCCCCGAGGTCGCGCTGCACCAGCGGGCCGCTGCGGGGTTGGACGGCAACGGTCAGTGGCGCAGCTTCGGGCTGGTGCTGTCGCCTTCGGGGAGGGTGTTGTACGTGATGCAGTCCCATGCGGAACGCTAGGAGGCCACCAGCACCGCCGCTTTCAGCTCCGCCCTGGCGGCCTTGGTGGTGGGGGTGCTGGGGCACCTGTGGCTGAGGATGCGGGTGCAGGTGGAGCTGGGGCCGATCCGCCGCCTGTCCGACCGGTTGCGGCAGGCCGATCCCGGCGGCGTCGCGGGCGTCGGCGACCTGGGAGGGGGACTGGGTGAGGCCGAGCGCGAGGAACTCGAGCCGGTGCATTGCGCAGTGGAAGACCTCGCCCGGCGGCTGTCGCGCCGTCTGGACCATGAACGAGCCTTCACCGCGCACGCCGCCCATGCGCTGCGCACGCCACTGGCGGGCATCGACGCGCAACTGGCGGTGGCATTGCGGGAGGTGCCTCCCGAGCAGAGGCCGCGGCTGCAGCGGGTGCGTGATGCCACCGGGCGCCTGCAGCGGGTCGTGGCTGCGCTGCTGGCTCTGTTTCGCAGCGGGGTGGAGCTGTCGCAGCGGGACATCGAGCTGGAGGGCTTCGTGGCCCGGCTGCCGGTGGCGGGGCTGGACATCACCGTGGCGCCGGACAGCCACTTGTGGGCCGATGGCGACCTGCTGGCCGCCGCCCTGGTCAACCTGCTGGACAACGCCGTCCGGCACGGTGCCAGGGCGGTCAGGCTGAGTGCACCGACGCGCTCGCAGTTGCGCCTGGAAGACGATGGCCCTGGGGTGACCGCAGCGCGGCGGCAGGAGCTGCAGCGTGCGTTGGCCGAACAGCGGTACGAAGGCCACATGGGTCTGGGGCTGATGCTGGCCGACATGGTGGCCCGGGCCCATGGGGGTGCGCTGCACTTGCCCGATGGGCCCCGCGGTTTTGCGGTGGAGCTGCTGCTGGCGCCTGCGGACCGGTCGGAGCTCGCCGCAGACGGGACTGCGGCCACAGGCAGTGCGGCGGCATCCTCTGCAGTGGATTGAACCGGATTGAACCGCTTCATCGCGGGTTCTGGCTGTAAGGGGCTGCCTAGCATCCGGTCAGCCGGCTGCTGCATCGAGTCGGTGTGACCGAAGTCCTTTGCCGCCAGCCATCCGACCCCACCATGTCCGACCTTTCGCTGCCCCCTCTGACGCTCGTTCCCCTCGAGGATGAAATCAAGGCAGTTGCCGGTGCCTCCGTTGGCAGTGGCGGTGGCGCGGCGGCCAGTCGCAGCGAGCCCTTCGCCTGGCCTACGCCCCCCCTGGCGGCCTACCCGTCTCCCACCTGTCAGGTGGAGCCGCAGCCCTGTGTGGTGGAGGGGCGCGGCGGCAACTTTGTCTCCGGACTCTTGACCGTGTTCGAGCCCCAGGGCGTGGCGCGGGTGCAGGTGGCGGGCGAGAAGCTGGCACTGCCGCTGCGCTTTGAGCAGATCCGTCGGCTCACGCTCAAGCGCCCGTTGCGCGCCCTGAGCGGGCAGCGGGCTGCCGAAGGGGAGCTGCAGGCCGCCCAGGCCGCCGTGTTGACCCACCACCCGGCTCAGCCTTACGAAGTCAAGCTGCCGGGAGGCACGGCGTTCAGCGGCCGCACGGTCAGCCATGTGGAACTCGAGTGCGGCCTGTTCCTCTTCGAGCCCTGCGACGAGCAGGGTTCGGTGGAGCGGCACTTCATTCCCAGGGTGATGATCGAGTCCCACTCGATCGGTGAGCGCCTGGGCACGCTGCTGGCGGGAGAGGACGGGCAGCGCGCCCGCGATGTCGAGCAGGGCCTGGAGGCGCAGCGCCGGCTGCGCCAGCAAAAGCTCGGCGACATCCTGGTGGCGCGTCAGGTGGTCACCCGCGACCAGTTGCTGCAGGCGCTGGACAAGCAGGCCCGCATGCCTCTGGTGCGTCTGGGCGAAGCGCTGGTGGCCCTGGGGTATGTGGACGAACAGCAGCTGGAGCAGTCGCTGCGCCAGCTGGAGGTGGATCGCCACCGTCCGTTGGGTGAGGTGCTGGTGCAGCGCGGCCTGGTGAACCTGGAGGAGGTGCGCGTCGCGCTGGCGCGCAAGATGGGTTTCCCGGTGGTGAACGTGTCGAACTTTCCGGTGGAGCCGGAGGCGCTGCGGCTGCTGCCCTGCGACCTGGCCAGGCGGCTGAAAGTGCTGCCGCTGCTGCGCCGAGGTGGCCGTCTGGTGGTGGCGATGGAAGACGCCACCCGCGAGGACCTGCTCAAGACGGTGCAGGACGTGGCGCAATGCGCCGTGCTGCCGGCGCTGGCCGGCTCGGGTGAGCTGGATGTGGCCATCGAGCGGGCCTACCACCCGCCCAAGGAGCTGGCGGCCCCGCGAGCACCGATGGCGGCCGAGCCGCCCCTGTTCACCAGCGAGCTGCCCGATCTGCAGACGCTGAGCTACGAGCCCCTCCCGGCGGGCCAGCAGAGCCTGCCCCCGGCTTCACTGGGGGACATCGACCTGCCGGTGCTCTACCCGGAGCTGGAGGCCGGTGCATCCGCCGCGGCGATCACGCCGTTCCCGACCCTCGCCCCGTCGGCACCAGCCCCTGCACTGACCGCCGCACTGGCCCAGGCGCAGGCGCAGCGGGTGGTGGAGGCAGCGGCCTCTTCTTCGGCGGTGGTGCAGGCAGCGGCGGCGAGCGAGCTGCGGGGCCGCGCCCGGCTGGAACGCAGCGACAGCCCGGTGGTGCAGGCCCTGGTCCAGCTGGTGGGGCAGGCGCTGACCCAGGGGGCGCGGGCCCTGCACATCCAGTGCGGGTCGGAAGACGAACCGATGCAGGTGCGACTGCGCCAGGGTGATCGCCTGTTGCCGCTGCCGGATCTGCCCGCCAGCCTGCGCCGCGTGCTGCTGCCGCGCATCAAGGCCCTGGCCGAGCTGGATGTGCTGCAGACCCATCGGCCGCAGCAGGGCCGCATCGACTTCGGCCGGCTCAGCGCGGCCCACCCGGTGGAGCTGAAGGTCACGACGCTGCCGACCCGTGCCGGCCGGGAGGACCTGGTCCTCGGCCTGCCGGTGCAGCTGCGGCCGATGAAGCTCGACGGCATCGGCCTGAACCCGGTCGATCTGGAGCGGTACACCGGCCTGCTGGCCCGGCCTGCCGGCCTGATCCTGCAGGTCACGCCACCCCAGGGCGGTCGCACCACGACGCTGCATGCGCTGATCGCCCATCTGAACGGGCCGCAGCGCAGCATCTGGTCGATCGAGGACCGCATCCAGCTGACCCAACCCGGTCTGCGTCAGATGGAGGTGGACCGCCATGCCGACGCGCAGGCAGGCACGACGGTGGAAGAGGCCCTGCGGGCAGTGACGCAGGCCGATGCGGATGTGATCGTGGTGTCGGACCTGCGCGATGCAGCCGGGGCCCGGCGGGCCCTGGACGCCGCGCTGGACGGTCGGCTGGTGATCGCTGCGATGCCCGGGCGCAATGCCACCGATGCCATCCAGCGGCTGCTGGACCAGGGCATCGATGCCTGGATGCTCTCCGAGGCCCTGATCGGCGTGCACGCGCAGCGGCTGGTGCAGCGGCTGTGCAGCGCCTGCCGCATGAGCCGCCCGGCCAAGGAGGCGGAGGTGGAGGAGTGGTTGAACGCGCACCTGGGGGCCTCCGGCCACGATCCCACCGGCGAAGAGCGCGAGGCGCTGCAGCGCAGCTGGGTGGAGCGCTGGGGCCGCGAGGGCCGGCTGCGCCGCTACCAGAGCCCGGGTTGCGAGCGCTGCGACAGCACCGGCAGCCGGCGCCGCACGGCGGTGCACGAGTTGCTGGTGGTCGGCAAGGAGATGCGCCGGCTGATGCGCGCCGGCGCACCGGCCTGGAACCTGCAGCGTCAGGCCGTCAAGGATGGCATGAAGACGCTGCGCCAGGACGCCATCGAGAAGATGCTGGCCGGGCTGGTTTCCCAGGACGAGGTGCGCCGGGTCGGCGCCGACATCTGATCCTGCCGGCCGATGCGGCAGCTTGGTGGGGCCTGGGGACGCTTCAGCGCCCGCGCAGGAAGAGCTGATCCAGCTCGCGCAGCGTCACCTGCCGCCAGGTGGGGCGGCCGTGGTTGCACAGGTCGGCCCGCTCGGTGGCTTCCATGTCGCGCAGCAGGGCGTTCATCTCCGGCAGGGTGAGCTGGCGACTCGCACGCACCGCGCCGTGGCAGGCCATGGTGGCCAGGATTTCCTCGTGGGCGCGCTGCACCAGCCGGCTGCCGTCGGTCTGCGCCAGCTCGGCCAGCACGGCACGGGCCAGCGCCACCGCATCGGCCTTCGGCAGTGCAGCGGGCAGTGATCGCACCGCCAGCACGCCCGGTGACAGGGGCGCCAGGTCCAGCCCCAGCGCCAGCAGCGTGTCGGCCTCGGCTTCGGCGCCGGCCACCTCGGCCGGTGTGGCGGCAAAGGTGGCCGGAATCAGCAGCGGCTGCGAAGGCAGCGCCTGACCGGCCTGTCGCTGGGCGAACTGGGCCTTGAGTCGCTCGTAGACGATGCGTTCGTGGGCGGCATGCATGTCCACGATCACCAGCCCCTGTGCGTTCTCCGCCAGCACATAGACACCTGCCAGTTGTGCGATGGCACGGCCCAGCGGCCAGGATCCGTTGGCCGACAGGTTGGGAGTCAACCGGGCGTCTGCAGCGGGCAGGGCGCCCTGCAGCGATCCATCCCGGGTTGCGGCCGATGCGTCGGCCACAGCCCAGCCCGGGCGGGGTTCGGCGGCAAACAGCTGCCGCGCCGTCTCCAGCGCCAGCCCGGCCTGTCGCGGGGCCGGGCGCTCGGGCCAGGCAGCAGAGGGGCGCAGAGCCAGCGCCGGGGTGGCTGACCGCGGCCCGCTGGCCGCGGGATCCGGCTGCAACCTGCCAGCCGGGTCGCCCAGACTCGTCATGCCGGCCGGCCCCAACCCCGGGTCCGATTCCTGGGCCGCCAGGGCGGTGCGGGGCGGCGCCAGTACCGCCTCCACCGCATGCCGCAACGCCTGGTGCACCTCCCGGCCGTCGCGGAAGCGCACCTCGATCTTGGTGGGGTGCACGTTGACATCGACCCGTTCGGGGGCGATGTCGACGAACAGCAGCCAGCTGGGTTGCCGGCTGCCGTGCAGCACGTCTTCGTAGGCGGAGCGCACGCCGTGGCTGAGCAGGCGGTCGCGCACGTAGCGGCCGTTGACGTAGGCGTACTGGTGGTCCGCGCGGCTGCGCGCGAGCTCGGGCAGGCCGACGCGGCCGGTGATCTGCATCGGCCCGACCAGCCACTGCACCGGCCGGCTGCCGGCGATGAAGTCCTCGCCCAGCACGTCGCGAAAGCGCTGCTCGGGCGAGGTGGCCCGCCACTGCTCCACCAGCCGGCCCTCGTGCCAGGCGCTGAAGCTGCAGTCCGGCCGCGCCAGCGCGTGGCGGCGCAGCGCCTCCAGGCAGTGCGCCAGTTCGGTGGCGTCGCTCTTGAGGAACTTGCGCCGTGCAGGGGTGGCAAAAAACAGCTCCCGCACCTCCACCGTGCTGCCCACCGCCCGGGCGGCCGGGCTCAGTTCGCCACTGCGGGCGTCCAGCCGCAGGGCATGGGGGGAATCCGGCGTGCGGCTGGTCAGGCTGAGCTCTGACACCGAGGCGATGGCCGCCAGCGCCTCACCGCGAAAGCCCATTGTGCCCACGCTCTCCAGGTCCTGCAGGGAGGCGATCTTGCTGGTGGCGTGACGCCGCAGCGCCAGGGGCAGCTCGGCGGCCGGAATGCCGCAGCCGTCGTCCTCCACCACGATGGAGCGCACCCCGCCCGCCGACAGCCGCAGCTGGATCTGGCGGGCACCGGCGTCCAGTGCGTTGTCCACCAGCTCACGCACCACCGAGGCGGGGCGCTCCACCACCTCGCCGGCGGCGATCTGGCTGACCAGCTCATCGGGCAGTTCCCGGATGGCCCGGCGTACCGGCGTCAAAGGCGGGGTTGCGGTGTCGGGCAATGCGAGGGGATCGGACATCGGCGCGATTTTACGGAGCCGATCCGGGCGCTCCCCCGAGCGCTCCACAGCTGTGGGCGCTCAGCTCAGCCAGCGCCCATCCAGGCTCGGATGCACCCACTCGACCAGCCGGGATCCACTCAGTTCGCGGCGGCTGAAGTCCACCGTCATGCCGCCCAGGTGCACCTGCAGGCTGTCGAGCACCGCGTGCAGCCGGGCTGCGGAGGTGTCCCGGCCGCAGCGTTGCAGCGCCTGAACCAGCAGTTGGCCGGCCATCCAGCCTTCCAGTGTCGGGTAGCTCAGCCCCACGCCGGCGGCGCTGGCCTGGCGGCGGAACTCGATCAGCGCCGCCTGCGTGGTCGACCAGGGGCTCGGCAGCACCTGGGCCAGGGTCAGCAGCCGCGTCTGGGCGGCGGCCTGCAGCAGGCTGCCGTCCTCCTCCGCCTCGGGCAGGGCGTAGCAGGGCGGGGCTTTGGCCAGGCGATTCAGCTCGGCCAGCAAGGCCAGCACCTGTCGGCCGGGCAGCGCCAGCAGCAGCGCCTGAGGCGACAGGGCAGTCAGTTTGTGCATGGCTTCCCGGGCGGTGCCGGGGTCCGCCGTCACCGCGGCGCTGCCCAGCCAGTCCAGCTGGCGCGACACGCAGGCGTCGTGCAGCAGCCGCAGCCAGGCGCCTCCACCCAGCACCCGGCCGGCAGGCCGCGGTGCGCCCGCCTCATGCACCACGGCCACCCGGCGCAGCCCGAGTTCCGCCAGGTGCTGGGCCAGCGCCTGCGCCTGGTGCGTCTGTCCGGCGGTGACGAAGTAGCTCCAGCGGGTGGTTTCCAGCCGCACCGCATCGTCCACTTCACGGCCGGCCAGGGCCGCCACACCCTTTTCGCGCTGCAGGGGCAGCAGCGTCAGCGTCGCTGTCGAACCGCTGCAGCCAAACAGCAGGCTGGCGCGCTGCTCGATCAACAATTGCTCACCCGCGGCCTGGGCCAGGTCGGCGCGCCCCAGGTGGTCCAGGCTGATCCACCGCAGCGGGCGGCCTTGAGCGCCGCCGCGGGCGTTGAAGTCGTCGATCACCAGCCGGGCTCCGGCGTTGAAGGCCAATTGCCGCGGGGCCGACGGGCCGCTCAGCGCGGCCACCTGGCCCACCACCAGGTCCGGGCCGGGCCGGGGTGCCGCTCGCACCGATCCGCAGGCCAGGGCCAGGGTGGCTGCAGCGGGGGCAAGGACCAGCGGACGGCGGCGCATCGAAACAACCCAGGCGGTGGCAAGGGTCTGGACAGGGAGGGGAAGGCCAGGGGGCGGGAGAAACCGAACCGCACGGGTCCGGGCCCGGACGGGCCCAGGCAGGCGCGAGTGTGCCCTTGGATCTGGGTGGTGGGGCCGCTGTGGCGAAATTGCACGCAGCGGCCGTGCCGGCCTGCACGTCTGTCATCGGGGCCTGCCGGGTGGCCTCCGGATAATGGCCGGCATGGACCTGCTCACCTCCCTCCTTGACTTCATCCTCCATGTGGACCGCTACCTGGAGCAGTTCGTGGCGGCCTACGGGCCCTGGATCTATGCGCTGCTGTTCGTGATCATTTTTGTCGAGACCGGTGTGGTGGTGATGCCCTTCCTGCCTGGCGACTCGCTGCTGTTCGTGGTGGGCGCCATGTGCGGTGTCGGGCTGATGGACCTGTGGCTGTCCATCGGCCTGCTGTTCGCCGCTGCGGTGGCAGGCAACCAGAGCAACTACACCATCGGCCGCTGGATCGGCCCCAAGGTGTTCCAGTGGGAGGACAGTCGCTGGTTCAACCGACGGGCCTTCAACCAGGCGCACGAGTTTTACGAACGCTACGGCGGCATCACCATCGTGATTGCCCGCTTCATGCCCTTCGTGCGCACCTTCGCGCCGTTCGTGGCGGGTGTGGCGCAGATGACGCGGCGCAAGTTCACCTTCTACGATGTCACCGGTGGCGCGCTCTGGGTGGGCGGCATCGTCACGGCGGGCTACCTGTTCGGCAACATCCCCTGGGTGAAGTCCAACCTGGAGAAGATCATCTGGGCGCTGATCGTGGTGCCCGGGCTGCTGGCCATGATCGGCGCCTGGCGTGCGCGGCGCAAGGAGGCGCAGGTGGCTGCTGCTGCCCAGGCCGGTCGCTGACCCGGCGCAGGCTGCGTTCCGGGTTTCCCTCAGCGTGCTGGGGGCGTGACCGCAGGCGGCATCGTGAGGGGCGAGATCGGTTCCGGCGCCGACGGCAGGCGCGGCTCCCGGGTCGCAGCGTTGGGGGCTGCAGCCGGGTTCGGCGGGGGCACGACCGGTCTGGCGGGGGCGGGTTCGCTGGCAGCCGGTGCCGGCAGCTGGGTGCGCCGCCGCGGGGGCACCCGTTCGTCCAGTGAGCGGGGTTCGTACTCCGGCAGCCAGCGGCAGGCGCTTGCCACGCCGGGGCGGTCGGCGGCACAGCGCTGCGCCACTTGAGCGGGGCTGGGTCGCTGGCCGTTGCGCACCCAGTCTTCCAGAGCGGCGGCTGCGGCCAGGTAGGTGGGGCTGCCCAGATCGTCGTGGCGATCGTCGTCCAGGAACATCTGCAGCAGATGGGCGTCGCTGCCGGCCTCCAGCATCTGCTGCTTCCACAGCGCTTCGAGTTCCACCGGGGTAATCGGGTCGCGCACGGCATGCAGGGTCAGCACCGGCCGGTGCAGCCGGGCGCCCGGGTCCTGGTCGGCCGTCAGCGCCGCCAGGGCCGCCGGGTCGGCCTGGTAACGCGGCAGGCGATCCTGCACCTCCCGATCGAACTCGGTGCTGCCGCTGGCCGGGTAAACCACACCTTCGTTGCCGAAGGGGTTGCGGCCCTTGAGCTTGCGCCAGACGACGTCCTGCATCTGCCAGGTGGCCGCCGCCAGCACGCGGGCCAGTCCGGCGGGAGGCACGCCCGCGACGCGGGTGATGCGCTCCAGCGCCTGCCGCTGCGCGGGGCTGCGTGCACTGTCGGGCTTCGACAGGCCGGTGCAGGCTTCCAGCCGTTCGCCCAGCTGGGTCCGGGTGAGCACCGGACGCTGCGGATCGCTGGTCGGCGGCAGCCCCATCCACAGTGGGTAGTCCCCCTCACCCGGTCCCGGGTGGTTGCGGCAGGCCGCCTGGTAGATCAGGCGCAGGTCCAGCAGTGCATCCAGGCTGCGCACACCGCCCAGCTGGCCACTGGTCAGCAGCAGCGCGCTGTAGGGGGGGCGGCCACTGCTGGTGCGGCGCGGGTGCAGGTCCGGCACGGTGTAGCGGCTGCCCACCGACACGGCCACCCCGGCGCCCCAGCCCTGGCCGTGCAGCAGGGTGAAGTCGGGCTCGCCGTAGTCGGCCACAAAGGCCTGGCGGGCGCGTTCGCTGTCGTCGGCCGCGGCGCGCAGCTCCAGCCCGGGCTGGCGGTAGCCCGAGCCCACCCAGGCGTAGCCGGCCTCCAGCCAGAAGCGCCAGCGCTGCAGGTCCTGCTCGGAACGGTCGGCCGCAGGCGGTTCCAGGTCCGGCTCGCCGCGGGTGAACACCACCAGGCGGCGGTTCCACTGTGCCGGCCGGGCCATCCAGACCCAGGCGCCCAGGTAGTCCCGGCCGCGCCGGCATTCGCTGCCCACGGGCAGCCCGCTGGGGCAGGGTTGCACGCTGGGCAGGTCGCCGGACAGGCGGGAGGCGCCCTGCGCGGCCGCCGTGCCGATCAGGCCGGCCGCGATGAGCAGTCCGACTGCCAGCCGTGTGCTCGGATGCCGGAAAGGGTGAAGGCGCTGGGGCAACGCAGACACGATGACTTCTCCTCAAGTTCTCAGACAACGCGGTTGCGCGCCAGCGGCGGGTTGCGGGCGAAGTAGCGCACGATGCCGGTGTACAGCGCCAGCACCAGCTGGTTCTGGTAGCGGTCGCTGCGCAGGCGCTGCTCCTCCTCCGGGTTGGAGATGAAGGCGGTTTCCACCAGGATGGAGGGGATGTCCGGCGCCTTCAGCACCGCAAAGCCGGCCTGCTCGACATGGTCCTTGTGCAGCCGGCCCACCCGGCCGATGTGCTGCAGCACCTCCCGGCCCACCTTCAGGCTGTCCTTGATCTGCGCGCTGGTGGTCATGTCCAGCAGCGTGCGGAGCACCTGCGCGTCCCGGCTGGCCTGCTGCGGGATGCCGCCGATGGCATCGGAGGCGTTCTCGCGCCGCGCCATCCAGCGTGCCGCGGCGCTGCTGGCGCTGGACTGCGACAGTGCAAACACCGAGGCCCCGCGGGCCTTGGGGGTCAGGAAGGCATCGGCGTGCACCGAGACGAACAGGTCGGCCTGCAGCCGCCGGGCCTTGGCCACCCGCTCCTGCAGCGGCACGAAGTAGTCGCCATTGCGGGTGAGCACCGCACGCATGCCGGGCCGGGCGTTGATGCGGTCGTGCAGCTTGGTGGCGATCTGCAGCACCACATCCTTCTCGCGCAGGCCGCTGGGGCCGATGGCACCGGGATCCTCGCCCCCGTGGCCGGGGTCGATGGCGACGATCAGCAGCCGGTTGATGCCGGCGCGACCGGGGTTGGCCACGGCGTCGGCCGCGGGCGCACGCCCGGGCGGTCGCGGTGGTGGGGTCTCCGACAGCACATCGCCCGGGCTGCCGCCGGGGCGTGCGATCGGGCTGGAGGGTGGGACAGGCGCACCGCTGCCCACCGCGGCGCCGGGTCGAGGGGCTTCGGGGGCGGACGGCGCAGGCGCCGATGGCTCGGACCCTGGGGTCGAAGGGCCGGAGGGCCTGTCTGCAGGGCGAGCGCCGGGGGCCGGCGCCGGGCGTCCCGGGCCGTTGTCCAGCTGACCGATGAACTCCCCCAGGGCATCGTTGAGATCGGCTGCGGCCTGCTGTGCTGCCTCCTGCCCTGACCGCGGCCAGGGTCGCGCACCGGGGCTGGGGGTCTGCTGGGCTGTTTCGCGCTCGTGCACCAGCGTCAGCAATGGGTCGGGGGCCACCGCCGGGCGCAGGTCGAACACCAGGCGGTGGCGGTAGGGTGCGATCGGCGCCAGCGCGAACACCTGGGGGGCGCTGGTGCGCTTGAGGTCGAGCACCAGCCGCACCCGGGCCCCGCCTGTCGACGCATCTGCCGCAGTGCTCCCGCCCAGCGTGGTGGAGGTGGCCGATGCTCCATTTGCTGCCGTTGCCGGCCCCTGCCCCAGGCGGATGCCGGCGATGTTGGGGTCGTCCGCCCCCACCTTGCCCACCAGCTCGCGCAGGGTGGGGTTGAGCTCCAGGCCGTCGATGTCGATCACCAGCCGCGGTGGGTCGCTGATGGCGAAATGGCGGGCCTGGAGGGCCTGGTCCGACTCCAGCGTGATGCGGGTGTAGTCGGCCGAAGGCCACACCCGCACCGCCACCAGCGCGGCACCTTGCACCAGCTCTGCCGGCCCGAGCAGCAGCAGCCAGCCCCCGCCAACCTGTCGCCACCAGTGGCGGCGGGGTGGATCGGTGGTGCGGGAGGTGTCGGAAGGGGAGGGCGGCGTCATCGGCGGGTGGCGTCGTCGGAGGAAAGGGATCGCAGGGCCTGCAGCAGGCTCAGCCCCACGGGGCTGCAGGCCTGGGCCTGCAGACGTCGTGCAGGGGAGTCGGTATCGGTGATGGGGTGGGCGCTGGGGTCTGCGCTGACGTTGGCGCTGTCGTCGGCGAAATCGATCTGCAGTTTCAGGTCGGCAGGCGGCAGCAGGCCGGCGGCCTTCTCCGGCCATTCCACCAGCTTCAGGCCGGGGCTGGCGAAGAGCTCGCGGAAACCCGCGTCCTCCCATTCCTGCGGATCGTTGAAGCGGTAGAAGTCGAAGTGCAGCAGCGGCAGCCGGGCCGCATCGTCGGAGCCGGCACCGCTGGCGACGGCAGCGGGCAGGGGCACTTCGTAGGGTTCGACGATGGCGTAGCTCGGGCTCTTGATGCGCCCGGTCACGCCCAGGGCCCGCAGCAGGTGGCGGGCGAAGGTGGTCTTGCCCGCACCGAGCGGGCCGACGAGCTGGATCTGCGCCTGGCGGATGTCCGGCTGGCCGGCCAGGGCCTCGGCACAGGCCTGGCAGGCGGATTCATCCGGCCAGGACAGGGACAGGGACAGGGACAGGGACAGGTTTGGGGTGAGGGTCTGGGTTTCTAGAATCACCGGATGTCCGATCAGACCGCGCCTGCTGCCGAAGCGCCCGCCCAAGCCCGCACCCTGGCACCCGGGCGCGGGGAGGAGCTGCTCGTCAAGCTGCGCGAATGGGGGCAAGCGGCCGGATTCTCCCAGATCGCTGTCGCAGACGTGAACCTGGCCTCCGCAGAGCCGGGCCTGCTGGCCTGGCTGGAGGCCGGTTTTCACGGTCAGATGGGTTACATGGCCGCCCACGGGCTGAAGCGGGCGAGGCCGGCCGAGCTGCTGCCCGGTACGCTGCGGGTCATCACCGCCCGCATGGATTACCTGCCGCGCGACACGCCGGCGGATTGGCGCGAGCGCGAGGCGCAGCGTCTGCAGCAACCCGGCGAGGCGGTGGTGTCGATCTACGCCCGGGGCCGGGACTACCACAAGGTAATGCGCCAGCGACTGCAGGGCCTGGCCGAGCGGCTGGCCGCCGAGGTGGGGCCGCTGGGGTACCGGGTGTTCTGCGACTCGGCCCCGGTGCTGGAGGTGGAGCTGGCCGCACGCAGCGGGCTGGGCTGGCGCGGCAAGCACACGCTGCTGTTGGAACGAGAAGGAGGCTCGATGGCCTTCCTCGGTGAGATCTTCGTGGACCTGCCGCTGCCACTCACCCCGGAAGTGCCCGACCACTGCGGGCGCTGCAATGCCTGCCTGGATGCCTGCCCGACGGCGGCCATCGTGGCGCCCTACCGCCTGGATGCGCGCCGCTGCATCAGCTACCTGACGATCGAACACGACGGGCCGATCCCGCTGGAGCTGCGCACCGCCCTGGGCAACCGCATCTACGGCTGTGACGACTGCCAGCGCGTCTGCCCCTGGAACAAGTTTGCCCGACGCAGCCCGCTGCCGGATTTCGACGTGCGCGAGCCGCTGGGCAGCGCCACGCTGCTGCAGCTGTGGCGCTGGGAGGAGGCGGAGTTCCTGCGCCGCACCGAGGGCAGCCCGATCCGCCGCATCGGCCACCGCCGCTGGCTGCGCAACCTGGCGGTGGCGCTGGGCAACGCCTGGCGCGACAGCGGGGCGCCGGAGTTCGCCCAGGTGCTGCAGCAGCGCCGCGCGACGGCCGACGACCTGCTGGCCGAACACATCGATTGGGCGCTGGCCCAGCGCGGGCCGGCGCTCAGCGCAACGCAGCAAACAGGCTGAGTGCTGCCGGCACACTCCACATGCCCAGCAGGGTGGAGGCGGTGACCAGCCCGGCGACGTAGGGCCCGTCGCCCCCCATGCGGGCGGCCAGCACGTAGCAGCTCGACGCGGTGGGCAGCGCCGCAAAGGCCACCAGAATCTGAGCCTGCCCGCTGGGCAGTGCCAGCAGCGCTCCCAGGCCCAGCCCGATCAGTGGCAGCAGCAGGTGGCGGATGCCCAGCAGGGCCGTGGCCAGCCGGGGCGCCTTCTGCAGGCCGCCCAGCTCCAGCCCGGCGCCCACCGCCATCAGGCCCAGCGGCAGCGCGGCCGCGCCGATGCGGCCCAGCACCGTGTCCACCGGGGCGGGCAGGCGCAGGCCCGCCAGGTTGGCGACCAGCCCGGCCACCGTGGCCAGGATCAGCGGGTTGTGCAGCAGCTCGCGCAGGGTGTTCTGGCCGCCGTGGCGGGCCAGTGACCAGACCGCACCCAGGTTGCACAGCGGCACGCACAGGGCCACCAACAAGGCGATCGCCGCCACCCCTTCGGAGCCGCCGATGCGCTCGGCCAGCGCCAGCGCCACATAGGAGTTGAAGCGGAAGGACACCTGCGCGCCGCTGGCCTGCAGCCGCGGGTCCACCCCCGGCAGCCGGCGCAGCGCGGTGGCCAGCGCAAAGCCGGCGCCCACCACCGCCCAGCCGCCCAGCCCCAGGCCCAGCGAGGCGGCCGGGTTCAGCGGGCTGCGCACGATGGCGGTGAACAGCAGCACCGGAAAGAGCAGCCAGTAGACCAGGCGCTCCGCCGCGTTCCAGACCGGGCGGTCGAGTGCGGTGAAGCGGCACACCAGAAAGCCGACCACGATCAGCAGGAAGTCGGGCAGCAGCAACAGCGCATAGGACAGGAACATGGCGGCAGCCTACCTGACTCTCCCTGACCCACCGCGGGGAGTGGGCAGGCTAGGATCCCGCCGACGCATCCCCCTTTTTTTGCCATCGTTCCTCAAGGAGATCGCAGCATGCAACGTCGCCACCTGCTCGGCGCCACCAGCGCCATCGTCACCGCCATGGGCCTGGCGCTCAGCCCGGCGGCCCTGGCCCAGGGTTATCCGACCAAGGCGGTGCGCCTGGTGGTGCCCTTTGCGCCCGGCGGCACCACCGACATCGTCGCCCGCGTGGTGGCCGAAAAGATCACCCCGGCCCTGGGCCAGACCCTGGTGGTGGAGAACAAGGCCGGTGGCGGCGGCATCGTCGGCGCTGCCGAGGTGGTGAAGTCCGCCGCCGACGGCTACACGCTGGGCATGGCCACCGTGTCCACCACCGCAGCCAATCCGGCCATCAACCCGAAGACGCCCTACAAC
>Ga0154020_10005551_pt1 | contig 14859 bp, 10 predicted proteins | sample Klosneuvirus_201_FD_109709 | JGI IMG/M metagenome (GOLD analysis project Ga0154020, IMG submission 109709) | Active sludge microbial communities from wastewater, Klosterneuburg, Austria - Klosneuvirus_20160825_MG | ecosystem: Engineered > WWTP > Aerobic digester > Activated sludge | place...
GGTCCGCTCGTCGCGTCGTCGGAGGAGCCGGACTCGAAGGGCAACGCGAGTCAGTCGAAGTTCACTCGCTGTGGCATGGGTGGCTTCATCGTCGGCGGCCTGATCGACGGCGTCGTCATCGCGAGCGACCTGTTGATCAGCGAGGAATTCAGTCTGCTCGATGGCGTGATCATCGTCCCGTTCGCGCTCGACATCCTGATCGGCGCGTCGCTCCAAGGCGGCTGTTACAAAGGCTGAGTCATGTATCGCGATTCGTTTCCCGCCTGTCCGATCTGCAGCGTCGAGCTCGCGGACACCGCGTCGTATCGAGGCTGTCCGAGTTGTCGCGGCGTGTTCGTGAAGGAAGACGTGCTCACGTCCATGGTGCAGGAGATGCACCGCGGCGGCGCGGAGACCGAGCCGCTACTGTGGGAGCCGGGCACCGGCCCCACGCGCAACTGCCCCGACTGCGCGAAGCCGATGCGCTCGCAGGTGCTCGAGAAGATCACCGTCGAGCGGTGTCCCGAGCACGGCGTGTGGCTCGATAACCGCGAGCTGCCGCAGGTGTTGCTCGAGGCGGCGGCACGACCTCCACGCAGCGTCGGCATCGAGGTCGACCTACGACCGATCGAGCGCCGCGGCCGTCACTCCGAGGCCTTTCACGAGGCCGATCGGCAACGCCGGCTGTCGCGCTGGATCGTCGAGAACATCCCCGCGGTGACGGCGCAGGTGCGCGCACAGGAAGACGCGCAGCTCGCAAAGGCGATCGAGCCCGTGCTCGCGCGGATGGCCACCACGCCCATCGCGCAGCGTCCTTCGTACGAAGCCGTGATCGCGCTCGACGGGAGAATCGTCGGCGCCCTCGACGACGCGACGCCGCGCTCGGAGATCACGTCGTACCTCCGCGTCGCGCGGTACTTCCTCCGTAGCTGGTGTGTCGCGTACGGAGTTCTCGTCGAGCACGTTCGCCAGATCGCCATCTCGCCGAGTCACCTTCACGACTACCTCGACGACGTGGACACCGAGCAGCGCGCCGCGTGGGGAATGATCGCGATCCCCGGCGAGCGACTCCGCGCCGCGCATGCTCACCTCGTGCAGCTCGTCGACCGCCACCTGCGCCACCTGAAGGCGGCGATCGCGGCGCTCGGGCGGAGCGAATCGGATGCTCGCGAGCAGCTCGCGCAGTTCGTCGCGACGTTCGACGAGATCGAGGAGGCGACCATGAGCGTGGTCGCCGCCTGCACCGCGTGACGGTTACTGCTTCGGACCGACGCCGGCGAGCTTCTCTTCGACGATGATGTCGCTGACCTTGTGGGTCGGCGCGTTGAGCTTCTTCGAGCGCTCGAAGATGTCCCACATCGTGTCGTAGATCTTCAGCGTGTTCTCGCGCGCCTTCGCCGCGTCGTAGCCCTTCACCTCTTGCGCGACGTTGACGAGGCCGCCCGCGTTGATCGCGTAGTCCGGCGCGTACAGGATGCCGCGCGCGTGGAGGTCATCACCGTGGCGCGGCTCCGCGAGCTGGTTGTTCGCGGCGCCCGCCACGATCGTCGCCTTGAGGTGCGGGATGGTGTCGTCGTTGAGGCCCGCGCCGAGCGCGCACGGAGCGAACACCTCGCAGTCGACCATCGCGATCTTGTCGATGTCCGTCGTCGCCGCGCCGAACTCGCGCTTCGCGCGCTCGCTCTTGAGCTTGTCGACATCGGCGACGGTGAGCTTCGCGCCCGCGGAATGGAGCTCCTTGCACAGGTAGTAGCCGACGTGGCCGACACCCTGCACCGCGACGTGAACGCCCTTGAGGTCGGTCTTGCCGAGCTTGAACTTCACGGCGGCCTCGATGCCGCGGCGCACGCCGAGCGCGGTGAACGGCGACGGATCGCCCGAGCCGCCGTGCGACGGATCGATGCCGGTCACGAACTTTGTCTGCCGGCGGATGATCTCCATGTCCTCGAGACCGGTGCCGCTGTCTTCCGCGGTGATGTAGTGACCGCGCAGATCGTTGATGAACCGACCGAACGCGCTGAACAGCGCGACGCGATCGAACTTGTGGCGAGGGCGAATGATGACGCTCTTGCCACCGCCGTGCGCGAGACCCGCGAGCGCAGCCTTGTACGTCATGCCGCGAGCGAGGCGCAGCGCATCCACGAACGCCGCGTCGTCCGTGTCGTAGTCGATAAACCGACATCCGCCGAGCGCCGGTCCCATACGCGAGTCGTGGATCGCGACGATCGCTTTGAGCTGCGTCGACTTATCGAACTTGAAGTGAACCTCGCCGAAGTCATGGGCAGCGAGCTTGCCGAATACGTCCATGCGGGTGTCGTAGTGCGGCACGTGCGCGCTTGTCCAGTCGGGTGGGCGCAGACCCGATTGGCATTCGCGGTGGGTCCCTAGAGCGAGGCGTGACCGCACGCGTCATTCATAACAATGCGCAACTGTTCGGCCCGATCGCGACGAGATCTGTGTAGCTGCTGGCGTGCTCGCTGCACTTCATGCGTGCATGACGTATTCGACTCCTGACGCGCGACGGTCCAGATGGCGCGCACGTCCGATCGATCTAGTGGACGTCCTCGGGGGGCCGACCTGGCGCTGGAAGTGGTTGGCCCGGATGTGGGCGCGGTTGACCACGAATCGGCCCTCGCTCAGACACTGCGGCAAATGGCCGGCCGCACACCGAGTTGCGGATCTGAGGCGCCGGTAAACCCGACGCGCCGCTCGCGCGTGTGAAGGAACATGCGCTCTGGTCGACGCCTCCTCGCTGCGATTGCTGCTGTCTCGATTCTCGCTCCGCTCGCCGGTGCGGAGAGCAAGCCGACGAAGGCGAAGGCCGCACCAGACCCGCGACGCGTGTACGAGCGCATGGTGCAGAAGGTCGCGAACATGATCGACGACGAGCGCGCGTACAGCCTGGCCGAGGCGTATCGGTTGTCGATCCTGAACGTGTTGTGGGAGGACACCGGGCGGTGGGAAGGTTCGAGCGTCGGTCCGAACATCAGCGACGTGACGATCGAAGTCGAAGGCTTTCGGAACGGCAAGAAAGCACGGACCTATCTCATGCCGGTGATGCGGCACGAGAACTACACGGACCGGACCGCCGACGTGAAGATGGACAACATCCTCATCCCCGTCGGCAATCAGGCGAAGAACGGACAGCTCGCCCTGATCTCGCTCACCGAGCTGCTGAAGGATCCGACGCCGTACCTCTCGAACGCGGACAAGGGAAAGATCAAAGGCGGCACGCTGTGGGCGAAGCGCGACTCGCACGCGCTGGTCAGCGCGCAGCACGCATTCCTGCCGGTGCCGAAGGAAGGTCAGGCGACGTTCTGGCCCGTGATCTTCAACTACCAGTCGACGAAGAAGAACCCCGCGGTGCTGACGATCCTCGTCACGCGTCAGGGCTCGTCGATCACGATCATCGACAACAATCGCGACACCGTCACCGGCGGTGATTCGTGGGGCCAGCGCCTCTACTTCAACAAGGGTGGCGAGAAGGCGCCGCTGATCGCGGAGCGCATGAGCGACGTGAAGGACAAGGGCGTCACCGCGAACGGCGAGAACGCACAGAACCTGAACGACGACGCGAATGTCCTCATGCTGATCCAGGTGCCGCTCAAGTATCGCGAGCCGCGTCGCGCCGCGTACAACGCGCCGATGAAGATGGCGGGCGAGTCGGCGGCGCTCTCGGACAAGGCCGCGCCGAGCGCAGGGGCGCCGGCCGAAGCGCAGCGCGCGACGCGTCGCGACGAGCGCCCCGACATCGATACGGCGGTGCTGGGCCACGGTCCGACCGAGGGCCCGTACACCGAGCTCGATGGCCTCACCATCGCGCGCGACGCGCGGTTCCCGGTGCGCGTGACGCTGCAGTTCTATCAAGCGACGTCGAACGGCGTCGTCGGCAAGGACAACATGAAGGCGATGGCGGCCCAGATCCGCAAGGTCTACGGCAAGGGCGACTACGTGGGCTCGCTCGTCGTGCCGAGCGGCGTGGACCGGATGCGCCCGACGAACTGGACCGGCGTGTCGACGGCGTCGCCGATCGCGTGGACCGACTTCCCGGGGCTCGTGGAGCGTGCGGCCCTCTACGCGCTCCTGCCGCTGAGTCGCCCGCGCGCGAAGTTCGGGATGTAGTACCTTCGATCGCGGGCCGTGCCTGCGCAGGTGGCGTCGTTGGAGGAGCGATTGGTCGTCCTGAGGGACGGCCTCGCTGATCTATTTCCGTTCAAGGAAGACTCGCTGCAGATCACGCAAGCAGTCGAGGTTCCGATCCGGACGATCGAGTGGAGCAACAAGCCGATCGTCACGTGGGACAGCATCCTTCGGTGCGCCGAGGAGCACGGCAAGCTCGCCGCGCTCGTCGCGTTCGCCGTGCGCGACAAGCCGAAGCACCAGTGCCTCGCGCGCGTCGCCGCCGCCGAGATGAACCTCGCCCGTGGTCCCGATCTCGAGTGGAAGCCGGGCGGACACGAAGGCGTGGTCGCAGAATCCGATCTGTTGCCGGTCGCGTACGTGCGGCGCGGTGCCGAGGTGGCCTCGGCGGTGGGGCGCGTGGTGCGTGCCGATCAGACGATGGGCACGGGCTTCCTCCTCGCGGGTGGCTTGTTCGTCACGAACAACCACGTGCTGCCGACGCTCGCGCACGCGGCCGACGCGCACGTGCAGCTCGACTACGAGCAAGGCAAGACGCCCACGACCCTTCGCCTCGCCGCCGATCGCGGCTTCGCGACATCGATCGACGATGATTGGACCGCGGTGCGCATCGATGCACCGGCCGCGTTCACTCCGCTCGCGGCCCCGATCGATCCGAGAGCGGCGGTCAACGATCGCGTGGCGATCATCCAGCACCCGAACGGCGAGTACAAACAGATCGCGATGACGTCGAACAAGGTCGCGTTCGTCGACGACACGCGCGTGCAGTACTTCACGGACACGCTGCCGGGCTCGTCGGGCTCGCCGGTGTTCGATCTCGAGTGGCGATGGGTCGCTCTCCATCACAGCGGGGGCAACGTGCAGGAGCCGGGTATGGCCACGGTGTATCGCAACGAGGGCATCGTCGCCGCGATCGTCTACGCGGGCATCCGGGCCGCGGGGCTCGTTCCGTGAGCGCGCGCGCCGACATCATCGACAAGCTCGCGGACAACATCGACTTCGAGTCGGCGCGACTCCTCGGCATGCGCGCGGGTGTCGCCGCTCGCTTCTTCGGGGGCGAGAAGGACGCGCAAGCTCGCTTCACACTGATCCTCGAGCACCTCGAGCGCAGCCATTCGTCGAAAGCGTTCGCGCATCTGTTCGATGTCGTCCGCAAGGACCACCCGCGCACCGTGGCAGAGTGCGAACGGATCCTCAGCACTTCGCCCGATCACGAGTCGGTCCGCGCCGCGCATGCATCGCGACCCGTGCGCGTGATCGCGAATGGCCGTCCGGTGTCGATGCTGGCGGGTCGCGGCGCCCACCAGTTCACCGTGCAGATCGGTGCGCGCTCGCACGACGAGCCGGCCCCCGAGCTCGAGATCGTCGGCGAGCTACCGACCGACACGATCGATCGCACCGCGGCCACGCTCGAGTGCGGCGATCGCCCCGAGTGGTGGGAGATCGCTGTCTCGTTCACACGGAACGGCTTTCGCGCCCGCTCTCTCGCGCTTCGCGTGACCGACGAGACTGCTCCGACCGAGAGCACGACACTGACGCTCGTCGACAAGACCGCTCTCCTCGTCGCGCGTATCTACTTCGCGTTCGCGTGCGTCCTGTGCGCGGCCACGTTCGCGATCGCGTTCGGTCACTACGCGAGCTCGCGTGCGCCGCTGCTCGCGCTCGTCTTCCCGATCGGTACGCTCGCGGCCGGTGCATCGACGCTGCTGCCGCGCTTCGCACGGTTCGGGATTCCCGCGCATCTGTTCGCGATCGGCTCGTTCGTCCTCGCTATCGGGTTACTTCCGGGGAACTACCTCGTCGCCGTCGAGAACCAGACCGACCACGAGATCGTCATCGGCCAACCGATCGCGACCGGCGCGTGGGTCACGATGTCGCCGGCGCGCGCGGAAGCCGCCACGAGCACGTACTGCATGACCGCGGCAACGCGCGGCTTCGCGCTTCTCCCGTGGCGCGCGGTGACGAAGGCCTCGCCGCGCTGGACCGTCGTCGAGGACACGTTTCCGCCCGAGGTCATCGCCAACCAGCTTCGCGTCGACGGCGGCACGCGCGACCAGCGCACCCTGATCGTGAGCGTGAAGCCACCCGACTGCACGAGCTCTACCGCGCAAGCGTCTCTCCGCGACTACCTCGCCGCGGACATCCAGATCCCGTACGGCTGGACGCTATCCTCGTTCACCGAGAACGGCAGAGAGCTGCTGAAGCTCGTGCATGTCTTCGGTGCGCCGCGCGTCGATTTCTCGCTCAACCTCGTCGTCACCACCACCGGCGCACTCTCCTGCGCGGTGGGCTCGCCGATCGTCCTCGAGCCGCTGCCCGATATCCCGGGCACCAGCAAGCTCGAGATCACCTCGGAAGGGGACGGCGGTACGGCATCGCACTGGCGCTCGACGTCGTCGCGGGCGTGGCGGTGTCGTCTCGAGAAGACCAAGGTCAACAGCGTCGTGCTGGCGACCTCCGAGACGGACTTCGATCTCCCGACCGAGATGGGGGCCGCGCGCCTGACGATCGGCGGCCAGAAGATCGACGTGCCGGCCGATGCTCGGAAGATCAAGCGCCGGTCTCTCGCGAACGGTGGTCGTACGGAATTTCCACGTGGCGCGATCGATCTCGATGGCGGCGGCAAAGCCGTGATCGATGCCAATCACATGGTGATGGCGGTGAAGGACGACGCGAAGCAGACGTTCCGGAAGAACGATCAAGACTTCGAGTTCGAGGTGAAGGACAAGACCTCGCCGCTGACGATCCACAAGCACCTCCGGCTGCGTACCGAGCCTCGGTTCATGGTCGATCCCGATCCGACGACGATCGCAACACCGCCGACGCGACCGACAACCATCGACCACTAAAAGGTCGCTCCGAAGCCATCAGTCGCGGATGCGCTCGACGAGCTCCGCCTCGCGTATCCGCACGCGCCGGGCTAAGGCACGTCGACGAAGATCGGGTTCGTGAAGCTCGGCATCATGTCGTCGTTGACCGGCGCGCCGGAGCCGGAGCCATCGACCCGGATCACGTAGAACGTGTCGGCGGTCGGCGCGGTCAGCGCGATCATCGCGTCGTAGCGCGTCGGGTTCGTATCCAGCGGGTCGAGCGTGATCGATTGCAGCTCTTGGCCACCTTGATAGATGCGAATCCGGGCGAGCGGACGCCAGGGTGCGGCCATCACCTTGATGTGGAGCTGGAACGTGCCGGTGACCTGCGCGGTGTCGCCGGGGATCGCGGCGCCGATGTTCGCGGTGACAAACGCGCCGGTGCCGACGACGACGTGGCGCGCTCGGATCGCAGCGACGATGGCCTCCGGGTCGACCGTGGCGGGATTGTCGTTCCCCGCACCGACCCAGACGTACGTGCGGGCTTCTCCCGCGTAGCGTGATGCGCCGTGGGAGTCCGAGGATCCCGTGGCGCACGTCTTCGAGCCGATCTTCACGAGCTTCATCCAGTCGTCGAACACCGTCTCGAAGTCACCCTGCGAGGATGCGTTCGCGACCTCGACGGCGTCGGCGCCGGAGAGATCGGAGAGGTCGGTGGTCGACGGAAGGCCGAGCGTGGCGGGATTCGCATGCGCGATGCCCGTGGTCGGATCGAGATCGAGTGCGTCGAACAGGCTCGAGCTGCCATCGCGCGGGTGGTTGATCTGCACGATCGCGTTGTTGCCGGTGTCGTGCATCGCTTGGAACACCTCCGCGGGCGAGCGCGCGAGCCACGACGGCGCGCCATTGCCGGTGCGATCGGGCTTCGGGATGAACGGGAAGCCGTTGAGGTGACCCCAGATCAGGGACGAGACCTCGGCGCCGATCAGCGTGCCGAGCCAATCGTCGAGGCCGAGCTCGTGAATGATCGGGTTGTAGTCGGTGATCATGTCGTGGTCCGTCGACACCGGGACCTCGATGCCTTCGGCGGCGACGGCGCGGATGCGATCGTCGACCGGGAACGTCGAGTCCGTCGACAGCTCGGAGTGGAGGTGGGTGTCGAGTGCGATCCACCCGGCGGTGTCGACAACGCGTTCGAGGCGCGCGTCGACGGGAACCGTGGCGCCATCGGCGACGACGACGGAGCTCGCGACGAACGCGTCGTACTCGAGGCCACGCGAGATCGAGACGCGCAACGTGCCGGGTGCGACCGGGACTTCGAGCGTTCCGGTGGCGTCGGTCCACACGATGCGATCGCTGGTGCCGTCGTCGATCACGACGCGCGCGGGCAGGGGCGTGCTCGAGGTGTCGTCGCGCACGGTGATCGCGAGCGTGCCGCTCGGGCCGCGTTCGGCGACGGCGCTGTTGGACAGCGGGATGACATCGCCGGGAGCCGCGCCCACCGCGAGCGCCTGCATCGAGTACACGCCCACGGCGGGGACGACGATCGTGGCGTTGGTGCCGATCGGCCGCGCGACCGTGATCTGCTTCTGCGCAGCATCGGTGACGAGGATGTCGACGCCCGGAGTCGCGCGAACGTCGTAGGACAGCGTCTCGACCTCGCGATGCGCCCAGCCTTGCGCGGTGATGCTCGCGATCGATCCATCGCCGATCAAGAAGTAGTGCGTGGTCCCGGCGGCGTCGACGGACGCGCCTTGCACGAGCCGGATCCCGGCGAGATCGATCAGCGTGAGATCCTCGCCGTAGACGAGGCCGTACGACGTGGTGGTGCCCGACGTCGCGACGAAGTCGCCTTGCGTCTGGCCAAGGGCGGGGCCTTTGCCGGGGACGAACGACGTCGCGCGGCCACCGACGAACATCGCGTCGTACAGATCGTGCGAGGTGTCCTCGCCGCCGTCCTTCGGGAATACGCGCGTGATCATCTCGAGCTCCGTCGCGCCCGGCGCGAGTCGATAGTGGTGCTCGATGATCACGTCGGGGACCTCGCGCGTCCCCGCGGCCGCGATCAGCTCGAGCTGCGACGCGGGACCGCGCACGACGAGCTCGGCGGGACCGTCATCGCCGGCCTCGGTGATCACGAGCTCGTCGAAGGCACCGACGGTGAGATCGACGGCCGGTAGGATCTCCTTGACGAGATCCTCGCTCCAGCCGGTGTCGGTGCGGCGGACCGCATCGATGATGCCGCCGCCCGATCCGCCGTGCAGGTAGTAGCCGGCACCGGGGCCGCGGATCACCACGCGCACGCGATCGTTCTCCAACAAGAAGTCGCCCATGCGCCCCGCGGCGAGCCGACCGGAGGCGAGCTCGCCGGCGCACTCGATCACCTTCGCGCGCGCGCGGTCATCGGTGATCGGCTGCGTGCAGCCGGTCTCGACGTCGGGATCGGGCGTGAGCTTCTGCGGTCCCGACGGCGGAGCATCGTCTCCGCAGGCGGTAACGAGGACGACACAAACCAGGAGGCGGCGCACGGGGCCAGTCTACACGCCGATCTGCACGTGTCTGTGGGCAATGGCGCTGTAGGGGCTCCCCGACAACATGCTCGCGGCGTGCGGCTAACCGTCGATCATTGCGAGGCGACCGCGTTGGCAATGCGCTTGCTGTGCAGGGATGTCATGCGAGCCATCTTCTTCGTGGCGTGTGGAGTCCCGGCGACGATCGTCGCGTCGTGGGCCACGCTCGGCAGCTCCGACGGCGGACCACCGGTCGACGAGGCCGCGCGATACCGATGCGCGACGCGGCTGTCGTTGTCGCTGACCGGGCGGCCTCCCTCGGCCGCACTGATCGCGGACGCCGATCCGCAGTCGAAGGTCGACGACCTCCTCGCGGAGGACGCGTTCGTCGAGCAGTTCGCGCGGTTCGCGAACAGCAAGATGAACCCCGAGCCGGCAGAGACGCCGGCGGGCGATGCGACGTACTTCCTCGCGCGTCACGTCCTGACGAATCGCAAGCCGTGGCACGAGCTGTTCGACGGCGCGTATCGCGTCGAGGCCGTGGCCGCCGCGGGCGGAAACCCGGCGACCGCGCGCGTCGTCGACGATCCTGCGGGGCTCGGCTACTTCCGCAGCCGACCGTGGATGGTTCGCTACGCCGGCAACGAGGAGGACGGCTATCGCCTCAACGCCGCGTTCCGCATCCAGCAGAACATCATCGGCCTCGATGTCGGCGCGGTGACGTCATCGCCGGGCACCGACATCTCGGCGACCGGCCGCATGGCGAACGGGTGTCGCAGTTGCCACTTCGATTCGTACTTCGCGCTCGACAAGGTCGCGAAGGTCCTCTCGCGGCGAACCGGCACCGACACGAACATCACGTTCACGCCGTCGACCGAAGGGCCGCAGCAGATCCTCGACGGTCAGACGATCGCCAGCGATGCCGAGCTCGTCGCCGCGCTCGTGACGTCGACGGAGCACAGGTTCAACACGTGTCGTCTCGCCTTCGAGTTCGCGTACGGCCGCGCGGAAGCGACCTGCGAAGCCGCGCTGTTCGACGCGTGCATCGACGCGTACTCCGCGAGCGGCGACATCCGCGACGCGCTCCGCACGATCACCAAAGACCCCGGTTACTGCGAGTAGGAGACCATCATGCGAACCCACCAACTCACCATCGTGATGCTCGCCGTCACCGCAAGCGCGGGATGCGTCGGTGATGTCGTCGAAGACCCGGGGGACGATGTCGGCGGCGACGCCGGTGTCGATCCACCGGTATGCGAAGTCACGCGGTCGTATCCGGGCTTCGGCGGACGCATGCTCGAAGCGACGCGGCCGTCGCTCGCGGCGGGTGCGGATCGCATGCGGCAGAAGCCGTTCATCGCGCTCGCCACCGAGTACACGCGCGCGTTGTCGCTCGCGTCGTTCGACACCGCCGCGTACGCGGCCACGTTCGGCCGCCCGCCGGCGCGCTGGTTCGGCGAGCCGAACGCGAGCGCGAACACGATCTACGCGGCGTTCGCCCTCGCGTACGCCGCATGCACGCAACAGACGGCGACCGACGCGACGTATGCCGCGGCGCCGACGATGACCACCGCCACCCTCGCGTGTCACGACTACGTCGAGCGTGCGTGGCATCGCAGCGCCACCGACGAAGAGACCGCGGCGTGCGTGTCCTTCGCGATCGACAAGACCGCCAGCGTCGCGAATCCGCGCACGCGCTGGGCCTACACCTGCGCGACCGTCCTCAGCGCAGCCGGCTTTCTCGCCTACTAGGAGACAACATGACCACCTCGCGACGTGGCTTCTTCAAGCAACTCGGACTCGCCGCCGGCGCGTTCGGTCTGTCTCGCATCCCCGGCGTCCAGTTGTTCGGCGACGCCGAGGCGGCTGCCGGTGACGACGCACCCGCGCTGTTCATCCTGAACCTCGTCGGTGGATACAACGCGCTGTTCGGAAGCGCGGACTCGTTCCTCGGCTCGGGCGCGTTCGGCGTCGCCACCGCGAACGTCCGCCAGATCGGCACGAGCAATCTCCACGTCGACAAGACGACGCTCGGCACGTTCACGAACACGACGCTGCAGAAGATGGCGTCGATCGGCGTCAACCACGGGCTGTCCGCGCATCCGACCGCGCGCTCCGCGTTGATGCTCGATGGCGACAAGAGCCGCCTCGTCGCGCTGTCGCGCTCGCTGCCGAGCACGGCCGCGATCAAGTGCGCCGTCGTCGGACCCGACATGCCGGACGGCATCCATCGCGCCGTCGGCGACACCTCGCTGCAGCAGGTGCTCGATCTATCCACGACGATCGCCGCGCTCGGTGGCGCGACGGCCGCGACCGCACCGGATCGCGCGATCGCTGCCGATGGCATCGCCGCTGCCGAGGCGATGTCGACCCCGACGCTCGCGAAGAACCAGACATCGGGCAAGTCGCTGATCGAGGGCTACCCGGCGGCGTCGTCGCAGCTCCGGCAAGCGACGGTCGCGCTCGACTATCCGGGGCTCGCCGCCGCGTACGGCGTGACCGCAGGGACGGGCGGGGCACTACCGACGGCGATTCGCAACGAGCGCATGCAGATCATGGGCGCCGAGCTGATGATCCGCGCCGGCGCGAACGTCGTCATCGCGAACTCGCGCGGCTGGGACACCCACGGCGACAACGATGGCAGCGTCGTTCGCACGAAGATGACGAGCGAGGGCATCACCGCGGCGCTCAAGACGTTCACCGATCGGACGCTCGCGATGACGAATCGCAACGTGGTCACCGCGATCATCGGCGACTTCTCGCGCTCGCTACCCGGCAGCAACCATCAAGCGAACATGACCGCGACGGTGATCGGCAAGCACGTCAAGCTCGGCACCACGGGCCGCGTGAACGCCGACGTCGGGCTGCCGTCGGGATCGCCGGGTATCCAGCAGTTCTGGGCCTACCTCGGCGCGGTCCTCGGCGCGACGGGCTCGCCGTTCGGCGCGAACCCGCACAACTTGGTGCTGCCCTGATCGCGCTGATCTGGGTCCTGGGCGCTCCGCGGCTCGCCGTTCGGCGCAACGTCGTGCCCTGATCGTGCGAACCATCGCGGTCAAACGGGGTTCACGGTCCAGCGCGATCGAAGATCAGAATTGTCGCGGAGGAACGGAGGCGGAGGAGAGAGGGCGCGGAGGGAGTTTTCTTTCGCTTCGCGACAGAACAAACCTGTCGTTCCCTCCCGTTACGGCGCGGTGACCAAAGGTGAGCGTTTCTTCGCGAAGCGAAAAAGGTCCTCCTCTGACCTCTGTGGGCTCTGTACTCTGCGTAGATCTGGGTCTGGGCGCTATGCGCGACTACGGGCTCGCAGTTGGCAACGCACATTGGTCCTCAAGCCGGACGCTCATGGACGTCGCAGATCGCGATCTGGCGCGATCGAAGATCAGAATTGTCGCGGAGGAGCGGAGGCGGAGCGCACCCGCACAACCTCGTGCTGCCATGATCGCGCCGATCTGGGTACTGGCGCCCGGCCTCGCTGCTCGACGTACATGCGCCGAACGAGACGTTCCAGCGGCGCGCCTAGAAGTCCGCGCCGATGCCGAGCTGCACGACGAGCGGATTGACCCACACCGACATCTTCGCGGTGCCGACCTCCACGGTGTCGAACAGCGGCAGTCCGGGCGTGCGGACCTGCACGTGCTGGACGGTGGCGCGCGCGAGCATGCCCGCGATGTACTTGATGTCGAGGCGCGCCTTGATGCGCCCGTAGATCGCGACGTCGAGGCCACCTTGCAGCACGATGCCGGGCGCCGGCGAGATATCGAAGTCCGGCTGGCTGACCTCGGTCAGCGTCGGGTTCGTGATCTTGCCGTTGGTCGCGAACAACACCGCGGGTCCGATGCCGACGAGCGGTGCGATGCGGCGATCGACACCGAGCGGTGCGAACACGAGCGTCGCGACGATCGGGATCGCGCTCGCTTCTCCGAGCTCGGAGCCGAGCGGTCCGACGCCGGTGGGAATGCCGAGCGCGGTCGGCGCGATCGATTCGGTCGCGAGCGTACCCGTCGCTTGGAAGTGGACCTTGAACGGAATGCCGAGCACCGCCTCGATCGAGAAGCGGCGCTTCGCCCACGGCAACACGTAGCCGACGATCGCGCCGGGCACGGTGGCCGAGGTGATCGTCGCGCCCGAGCCCGCGATCGGTCCGTTCTGGATCGCGAGGCTCGCCGCGCCGTCGACGTCGGCGAGCTCCATCTCGCGCGACGACGCCAGCGGTGCGACGTGTACGCCGCCGACGCGGAAATAGAACCGGCGCGGCTTCTGCGTGGACGCTGTGGTTGTCGGCGCGGCATCGACCGGCTCGACCGACGTGGGCGCCGGATCGTCGACGGCCACGCGTTTGGGCTCCGCGTGCGCGACGCTCGCGAGGAGGATCAGGGTCGCGAGGGATCGCTTCATCGCGACACTCCTCGCAGCGTCGGGGAGACGAGCCGCAGCTTCATCTCGCCAGCGGGCACGACCATCTTCACCGCGCCGTCCGCGACGAGCGAGGTGATGTTGACCGTCACGGGCAGGTCCGCGGTGTTCGCCGCGGTGATCGCGATGCGTCCATCGGGCAAGAACGTCACCGGTCCCTTCAGCGTCATCGACAGCGGCTTGGAGTGCAGATCGTGATCCGCGAGGTTGAGCGCGATCGACATGTCGGGCGCGTCCATGTACAGGTCGAGCTGCGCGACGAGCATCGGCGTGCCGCCGTCATCGATGATGTAGCCCATCACCGGTCCACCCGCGGGCTCGCGGATCCGCATCACGGAGGTGCCGGTGTCGGTGCCGATCGTCAGGCCGACGGTCGCGTCCATCGAGATGCTCGTCGCGAGCATCGCCTGCGGTGACATCACGACGGGCACGCACGAGGTGGCCGATTGTCCGCCGGGCAACGAGCAGCCGTGTTGCAGCTCGCCCATCGTGACCGGCATGTCGCCGAGGAGGTACATGCACGCCTGCGTGCCGGGCATGCCGGGGACGCAGTCGGTGCCGGAAAAGCTCGCGCTCGAGATCGCGCCGTCGGTGCCGATGATCGCCATGGCGGCGCGGTTGTCGTCGGCGAGGAGCTCGCCGTTGTCGACGGCACCCGAACCGTTGACGTCGGTGTAGGGGCCCGCTTGCGCGAGCATGAACGTGCCCTTCGTCGCCGGGGCTCCCGTGAACACGATCAGCATGTTCGGTCCGCCGCCGTCGTTGCCCTCGACGCCGCCGAGCGGATCGAAGCTCGCCGCCGAGCCGTTGCCGCACAGCTCGTTCGCGTTGCAGCCATCGTCGGTGCCCGAGATCAGCGAGAGCCGATAGCGCGCGCCCTCGGTCCACGGCATGTCGGGGACGAACTCGAGCGCGCGATCGTGGCGAAGCAGCGTGCCGGGAACCACGCCGGTGCACACGCCGGCACCGTCGAGCATCTCGATGCGAACGGTGCCGGTGCCGCA
>Ga0154020_10005552_pt1 | contig 14858 bp, 11 predicted proteins | sample Klosneuvirus_201_FD_109709 | JGI IMG/M metagenome (GOLD analysis project Ga0154020, IMG submission 109709) | Active sludge microbial communities from wastewater, Klosterneuburg, Austria - Klosneuvirus_20160825_MG | ecosystem: Engineered > WWTP > Aerobic digester > Activated sludge | place...
CAAGCTCGTTGAGATCAGCGAACTGCGCGACCACATTTTCATGCTCGGCAGCCAGTTCCACCCGGAATTCAAGAGCCGGCCCAATCGGCCCCATCCGCTGTTCAACGGTTTTGTTGAGGCGTGTATCGAGAAGGCAACGCTCTAGCCGCCGCGGGCACTGCCCCAGGGTGTCGACGCGCCGCAAACTCTGTTTGCAGAAACGACATTCCCCCGGCGAAGCCGGGGGAATGTCGTTTCTGCAATTGTTTCCTAGAAGCCTTCGAGCCGCGAGAAATCCAGCAAGCCTTTGGAGAGTCCCGCCACCCGGCCCACCAGCCCAAGGCGGGCAGCGCGGAGTGCTTGATCATCCGCCATCACCATCACTTTTTCGAAGAACGTGTTGATCGCTGGCACGAGCGCGCTCAGGCTTGCAACGAGACCAGGGATGTCGGTCGGCACCGGCGTTGAGATCAATGCCTGGGCCAGCGCGCGTGAAGCCGGATCGTCGTCGCTGCCAGCCTCGGTTGACAAGGCGGGCGCGCTTTTGACAATGCGGGCGCAGCGCGAGGTTGCGGCCAGGATGGCGGGCCATTCCGCGCTGGCGACAAGTCCGTTAAGTTGCTCGATCGCCTGGCGGGCCTTCCATGGGTCGTCCCCCTGCTCGGCCAGGACCGCGTCAATAACGTCGAAGCGGAACCCGGCATCGCGCAAGTTCGCTCGCTGACGTTCGACGACAAATGCGTGAGCGGCCGCCAGCGCCTCCGGGGTTGCTTTGACAGGCAACAGGGAGGCCGCAGCCGCCAGGCCTTCGCGCAGGCTGAAGCTGCGCCGGGTGGCCACCAGATTCTGGGCGATTCCGATTGCCGCGCGCCGCAGGGCGAACGGGTCAGACGAACCCTTGGGCGCCAGTCCGACCGCGAACAGCCCGGCCAGGCTGTCGAGTTTGTCGGCCAGCCCAACGATCAAGCCCGCTACGCTGGCAGGGGCGGGATCGCCCGCTCCCTGGGGCAGATAGTGCTCGTAGATGGCCTGGGCGACGGCCGGATCGCCCCCTTCGCGGAGCAGATACTCGCGGCCCATCACGCCCTGCAGCGAGGTGAAGTCGATGACCATGCTGGTCGCCAGGTCGGCCTTGCTCAGACCGGCCGCGCTGCGAGCGACCGCCGCGTCGGCCGCGCTGGCTCCGAGCTGTTCGGCCAGCTTCAGCGAGAGGGCTACAAGCCGTCCGGTCTTGTCGAGCATCGAGCCGAGCTTGGCCTGGAAGGTCAGCGTGCCCAGGCGGGGCAGATACTCGGCCAGGGCCTTGCGCGTGTCGGCCTTGAAGAAGTAGCCTGCGTCGGCAAAGCGCGCGCGCAGCACCCCCTCATTTCCGGCCCGGACCTCGTCGATGAAGTCCTCGCCGCCGTTGCGGACCGCGATGAAGTGCGGCAGCAGCGCCCCGGTCTCCGCATCCAGAATCGAGAAATAGCGCTGGTGCTTGCGCATGACCGTTGTAAGGACCGGAGCGGGAATGCGCAGCGAGTCCGGGTCGAAATGCCCAAGCACGGCCGTGGGTTGTTCGACCAGGTTGGCCACCTCGTCCATCAGCCCGGCATCCGCTTTGATTCGACCGCCGACCCCGGCGGCGATCGCTTCGATCTGGCGCTGGATTTCGGCCTTGCGCGCCTCGATACTGCCGAGGATGGCCCGTTCGCGCAGGCGCTCGGGGTAGTCTGATGCTTTGGCGATGTCGAAGGCCGGGCTGCCCACGCTGCGCGGGCCAAGGCTGGTTCGCCCGCTGGTAACCCCCGCATATTCGAAAGCGATAACCTGATCATCGAGCAGGGCGGTGAGCCAGCTGATTGGCCGGCTGAAGGCGATGTTGCTGGCATTCCAGCGCATTGAGTTCTCAAACGCGATTCCAGCCACGACCTTGGGCAACGCTTCACACAGCACGAATACGGTGGGACGCCCGTCTTCGTGCCGGGCCGCATAAACGTAGTTGCCGCCCTTTTCGTCGGCCTTCACCACAAGCGCCGAGGGTTCCAGGCCAAAGCGCCTGGCAAACCCGATCGCCGCCGGGGTGGGTTTGCCAGCCGCATCGAAGGCTCCTTTCGCGCCAGGACCTTTGACCCACTCGTCCAGCGAGCGTTGGCGAGGTGCCACGTCTGTGACGAGCGCCGCAATCCGGCGTGGAGTCGCGAAAAGCTCGATCGCGCCGTGATCGATCCGGGCGTCATCCAAGGCGGCAGTCAGCAGTTTGCCAAGTTGGGCCTGGGCGACTGGCACGTCTCGGGCCGGGAGTTCCTCGATCCCAATCTCGAATAACAGCGGGGCGGGGACGTCGATGGCTCGGAGTGGCACATTGAGCGCTTGATGCGCGGCTCTTGGCGGGGTCGTGACTGTCGGCTGGGGCTTCAGCAGCCACGGGTGGCCGCGTTCCTCGCGCTGCGCAACGTACTTGACCGCGACCTGGCGGGCCAGGTCGCGCATGCGGCCAAAGAAACGCGCCCGCTCGGTCACCCCGACCGCGCCGCGCGTGTCGAGCAGGTTGAAGGTGTTGGACATGTTGAGGACGTAGTCGTGGGCGGGCGCGACCAGGCCCTTGTCCAACGCGCGTTTGCACTCCAGCTCGGCGTTTGCGAACGTCTCGTTCAGAACCTCAACGTCGGCATCGTGAAAGGCATATTCGCAGCGCTCGACCTCGGTGTCCTTCATGACATCGCCATAGGTGCGATAGGCGTCGTATTGCAGGTCCCAGACCGAACGCACGTTTTGTAGATACATCGCGATCCGCTCGAGGCCATAGGTCAACTCGAGTGAGACGGGTTTGAGATCAAAGCCGCCGGCCTGTTGAAAATAGGTGTACTGGGTGATCTCGAGTCCATCCAGCCAGACCTCCCAACCCAGCCCCCACGCCCCAAGGGCGGGCGACTCCCAGTTGTCCTCGACAAAGCGAATGTCGTGGTGGGCGCGATCGACCCCAATTGCGGCCAGGCTTTCAAGGTAAATTTCCTGCGAGTTCTCGGGCGCGGGTTTGAGGATGACCTGGTACTGGGTGTGGGTGTACATCCGGTTAGGGTTCTCGCCAAAGCGCCCGTCATCTGGCCGGACTGAAGGCTCGGCGTAGGCGACATTCCATGGCTCAGGACCGAGCACGCGCAGAAAGGTGGCGGGATTCAGGGTGCCGGCGCCGACGACCTGGTTGTGCGGCTGCCAGATCAGGCAGCCCTTCTTCGACCAGAACGCGTGCAGGGTAAGGATGAGGTCTTGAAATGTCAGCATGATTGGGCAAATTATTCTACTTGACGAAGTCCGCCGCGCGGGAATTCAGTGTTTGTTGCCCGAATCGATATGCCCCGACTTCGCCGGGGCGTATCGATTCGGGCAACATCTGGTTTGTGGCTTCCAAAGATACGCCGTTGATTGATGACGGCCGAGCGGAGGCTAGAATGGCGTCTGAATGTCGAGATGACAGAAGACCCGCCGCTGCCGCTGCGCGAAATCCCGGAGCTATCCCGGCAGACCTACGTCAACATCCACAGCTTTCAAGCGCTGAATGCGATTTCGTATACGATCGCGTTGGGTAGCCCGCTGACGCTTTTTGCGCGCGAGTTAGGCGCGTCCGCAAGTGTGCTGGGTTTGATCGTCGCCTTCACCCCCCTTTTGGCGATGCTTCAGCTCATCGTAGCGCCCTATGCGGCCCGGGTAGGTTATCGGCCCGTTGTGATGCGGGGATGGACCGGCCGGGTATCGACGCTGGTTCTAATGTGCGGCCTGCCGTGGCTGGCGCCGCTCGTGTCGCGCGAGGTGTCGATCATCGCCATCGTCGCCAGCATGTTCGTCTTCAACCTGCTGCGCGGATACGCGGCCGGGAGCTGGCTGCCCTGGATGACGGCCTTGATTCCGCGCGGTTCGCGGGCCCGCTTTCTCACCCGCGATCGCACGTTCACTGCCCTGTCCAGCGTGGCCGCCCTGGGCGTGTCCGGATCGATACTCGCGGGAGAGCACACCGCCCTGGGTTACTCGGTCATGTTTGGCCTGAGTTTTCTCGCCGGCGGGGCCAGTCTGTATTTCCTCAACCGCATTCCCCGCTCGCCCTACGTGGCCGGGCCAACCGGCCAGGCCATCAAACCGGCGGTGCCGTGGCGAACGATTCTGCGTGACCGCGGGTTCATGACCTATGCGGGCTTTGGCTTTGGCGTGCAGCTTATTGCGGCCGCGGCCGGAACGTTTGTCATCGTATTCGTCCGCGAGGAAATTGGGCTGGCGGACGGTCTGATCCTGCAACTGGCCGCGATTGGCCAGGGCGTCAGCATGCTGGCCTTGTGGTACGGTCGCCGGCGCCTCGACCTGCGCGGAAGCAAACCCTTCATCGCCCTGGCGCTGGGCTGGCTGGTTTTCTACTTTGTGATGTGGCTGGCGATGGCCGGTCGTATCATCCCCGGCGCGCTGATTGTCGCGCCGATCCTGATGGCCGCGCACGGCTTTGGCGCGGGTCTGCTCGATTTGGCCAGCACCCGCATGCTCATGAACATGGGCGGCGATCGGAGTGGCAGCTCGCAGTATTTTTCGATCTATCAGGCTGGATCGAATCTCGCCAGCGGCCTGGCGCCGTTGATGTGGGGGCTTGCGCTGGACGGCATGCGGGGCGGGGCAATGAACAGATACTTTGTATTCTTTGGCGCCGAGATTGCCCTCGTCCTGATCATGGCCCTGGTTTTGACGCGGGTGAGGGAGCGTTGATAACGTTGCTAGAAGCGGTCGGAAAAACATCTGGCGAGATCACCATCCCCGCGCGTAGCGCGGAGATGATGATCTCGCCAATGGTTTTCAGGATGACTTATAGCGTTATCAACGATTTCGGACGACTGCCAGCGCGCCGAGCGCTAAAACGGCCCCAAGCGCATACGGCGCGGCGGGTGCGATCTGCTCAAAGACGATTCCGCCGATCAGCGGTCCTCCGATCATCGCCAGTCCGAGAATCGCCTGGGTGCCGCCCATCAGGCGCCCTTGCGCCCCGGACGGCAATCGCTGCGAAACCATCCCGGTCAGCGATGGAATGGCGCTTCCGGTGCCCAGGGCGACGACTGCGACCGCCGGGTAGAGCATCCAGGCTTGCGGCGCCAGCGCCATGCCCGCCAGCCCAATCGCCATGAACGTCAGGCCGGCCCGAGCCAGAGCTTGCTCGCCAAAGCGTGGCTGGATCCGGGCATACAACACCCCCTGGATCAGCACGGCGCAGATCCCCACGAACGCAAAGAAGACCCCGTTCTCAGTCGGCGTCCAGCCGAAGCGCACCTGGCTGTACAACGGAAAATTGTTCTGCAACCCGGCGAACGCGAGATTGAGCAGGAACATACCCAGCAGCAGGCTTCGGATTGGCAGCATGCGCAGCAGGTTCGTCACCTGGCCCACCCAGTTGAAAGTCTGAAGAGCGGGTGTCGCCGCCGAGCGCCGATCCCGGGGAAGCGATTCGGGCAGCACCAGCAGGCCGAACAGGATGTTGGCCCCCGCCACACCAGCCGCGATCAGAGCGGGCAGGGCGAGGCCGAACTGGCTGAGCAGCCCGCCAAAGGCAGGCCCGGCAATGACGCCCAGCCCAAACGCCGCGCCGACCATTCCCATCCCGCGCGCGCGGTTCTCGGGCGTGGTGACATCGGCCACATAGGCATATGCGGTCGCCAGCGTCCCGCCGGTGATACCGTCCAGCGCGACTGCCAGAAAAATTACTGCCAGCGACTGGGCCAGCCCGAGCATGATGTAGGCCAGCATCGTGCCCGTGACGCACGCGATCAACACTGGCCGCCGTCCGAAGCGGTCCGAAAGCGCGCCGATCACCGGGCTGGCGAAAAGTTCCATCACCGCATAGGTTGCGCCCAGCGCGCCCACCAGCGCCGCGCCGCCCGACTGCTGCTGGACATACAGCGGCATGAGAGGCACCACCATGCCGTAGCCCATGAAATTGACGAATACGGCGATGAAGATGAATAGAAGCGGAGACGAGCGGCGCTGGCTCACGGGACTGATGTTATCCGACCCGCTCACTCCCGGAAATCGAAACGCGGCGGTTCCGGCTCGAAGCCGTCCTGAAAATGTCCGGCGAGATCGCAATCCCCGCGCGAAGCGCGGGGATTGCGATCTCGCCAATCATTTTAGGATGACTTCCAGGAAATCGATTTCGTAGTAAATACCCATCTAGAATACGCGCCTGTGAAAAGATCGACGATCGGCGCGCTTATGGTTTTCGGCCTGGCACTTTCCGCCTGTGGTGGGGTGCCTGCGGTCTCTGCGGGCGTCAGCGCCGCGGTGACGATCTACCCGTCGCCGACTTTGGCCGCGACCGCCACACCCCTTCCGCCCACCGCCACAGCCATCCCGCCGACCGTCACCCCGGCGCCAACGGTGACGGCCACACTCCCGCCCACGCCGCGGCCAACCGCGACACCCATCCCGCCGACTCCCACGCCCGAGTCGATCAAACCGCCAACCCGCATCGTTATCCCATCAATCCGCCTCGATGCTCCGGTGAAGTCGGTTGGCCTCGTGCGCGAGCCGGTCACCGGTTTTTGGACCTACGACATTCCGGCTTTCAAGGCGGCCGGATGGAGCGATGATTCCGCCCCGCTTGGCAGACCGGGGAATACGGTCCTGAATGGGCACAACAATATCCTGGGCAAGGTGTTTCTTGATCTCGTCGACGTGAAAAAAGGCGACACGATCGCAATGTATGAAGGCGATCGACTGTTTAATTTCAAGGTTACTGATGTCCTGTTTCTGCTCGAAGCCGGCCAGCCTAATTCGGTCCGGATCAAGAATGCCTCGTTTATCAAGCCCACCGACGATGTCCGTCTGACCATCGTGTCATGTTGGCCGCGTGACAACAATACCCATCGGCTGATTGTTATCGCCAAACCGGCCTGACCGGGGCGGCAACCTCCGTCGGCAACACGCTTTGCTTGGCGTTCCTGGCGATCATGCTGGGATATAGTCGCAATATGAAGATCCTCATTTCCGGCGACATGGAAGGCGTGTCCGGCATCACCCAGTGGGATCAGGTCACCCCCGATCATCCCGAATACATGACCCGCAGCCGCGCGCTCTACACTGGCGACCTGAATGCCGCCATTGAGGGCGCCTACGAGGGCGGCGCCACGGCGCTTGTTGTCAGCGACGGTCATTGGAACGGCACGAACGCGCTGATTGAGCAGCTTGATCCGCGGGCTCGCCTCAACCACGGGTCGCCCTCGCCCATGTCAATGGTCCAGGGCATCGATCAAAAGGTCGACGGGCTGATGCTGGTGGGCTACCACGCCATGGCCGGCACGGCCGAAGCCATCCTCGACCATACCTGGAGCAATGCCAGGATCGCCAACGTCTACATCAATGGGCGTCGCACCGGCGAGATCGGACTGAATCTGGGCGTGGCCGGGCACTTTGGGGTGCCGCCGATCCTGATCACGGGAGATCAGTCGGCGTGCGCCGAGGGTGTGGCCTTTGGCGGCGATGCGATGCAAACGGCCATCGTCAAAACCGCGACCAGCCAGTGCGCAGCTGAATGTCTTCCGCTGGTCGAATCGCGCCGGCGCATCCGGGCGGCCGCCCAGGCCGCCGTGGCCGGGCTCGCCGCGGGAGGCGCGCCAAAGCCATTTGTGGTGACGCAGCCGACAGCGCTGGCGGTTGAGTTCGTCTACAGTCGGCACGCTGATCGGGCCATGCTGTTCCCCGGCGCGGCGCGCGCAGCGGGCACGCGGGTCGAAGTCACCCTGCCGGACATGCTGGCCGCCTATCGCGCTTTCCGAGCCATGGCGACGCTGGCCCGAGATTGAGCCAAAAAACGTCGTCCGGCATGCGTCATCACGCAGCGCTGCGCCGCACCCGCGTAAAGGCATACAGCGTCGCATACGCGCACAGCAGGAACAGGCCAAATACGGCCGTGATCTTGAACATTCCCGGCGCGCTCGGCCGGTCGATCAGGCTGCCCAACACCGTAAGCGCCACGGCCTCGATGTTCAAAAACGCGTCCCAGCTGTTCCAGCGCATCACCCGCCCGAGGTACATTCCATAGCTACCCGCGCCAAGGGTGGCAATGGCGAAGACCCAGCCAGAGGCGGCCGCGAGAAGACGGGCCGCTGGCCGGGCGCCCCGAATGCGTTCAAACATCCGACGGCATGCGGCTGAGACCACTTCCTGCATCGCCAGCAGCGACAGACACCCCAGCGCAACTCCCAACAAGGCAAAGGTCGCGAACATGGCGGTATCGAGCCAGACCAGGTTGTTTTCCTGGACGGGCCGCAGGTGGACGAGATCGGTCATCAAGTACGGCGCATTTGGAAAAAACAACAGCCAGCCCAAAGAAAACGCCGCCAGCGTTACGAGTTGCAGCCGGACTCGCATCGGGCGGCGCGGACTAAGCAGAGAAGCGGCCAAACTCTGCGCCACCAACGCGCAACCGATCGGCACCCAGGCCAGAAACAGGTTCCAAATCAGGAAGCCATAGGCTCGCTCGCCGCTCAGAATGAAGCGACCCAGCACAAAGCCATTGGCGAGGACAGACGCGGCCGCGAGTGGGACGAGTGTGGCGAGCGTGAGACGGCGATCTGGCATGGGCCTATGCTACGGCGCTTCACGGGATCAACCTGACGCTCCCGATACGATTGCTCGTCAGGGGCCCTACATGCGGAGTCGATGGTCCCCGGCGAAGCCGGGGACCATCGACTCCGCTATCGCGTGCTCCTACACCAGCAGAATCGCCACCCCAAAGCGGCCGGTTCTACCTTTCTCCGCCCGATGCGAAAACCAATCGTGGGTGCCGGCTGCAGTGCAGATGCCAGCAGTCTCAATCGACACCAGGCCCGCCTGGCGCAACTGCGCGGCGGCGGCGCGCCACAAATCGACAAACGGGCGAGGCGCGCCCTCTCGGTGGACGATCACCGGCTCGGGCGCGGCATGCTGGATGCGCTCAGCGACGTCTACGCCCACCTCAAAACGCTCGGGTCCGATGGACGGTCCGATTCCGGCCCGGATGTCCGACGGGCGGCTGCCAAACGCGGCCGCCATTGCCTGCACCGTTGCCTCCAGCACACCGTTCTCAATGCCCACCCAACCGGCGTGGGCGATGCCGATTGCAGCGCGCGCGGGATCAAAGAAGACCACCGGCACGCAATCGGCAAAGCGCAGGGTGAGGGCCAGCCCGCGCGAGCGGGTGATCATGGCATCCGCGTGCGCATCATCACTGTCGGGCTTGTGGGCAAGCATGCTTTCGTCCAGGACTCGCACGTTGTTTCCATGCACCAGCCACGAAGTGAGCGAGCGCTCGGGCGTGGTTCCGAGCGCCTCGAACATGCGCCGGCGGTTTTCGCGCACGGGCTCCGCGCCGTCGCCGGTGCTCCGGCTCAGATTCAAGGACGCATACGGTCCCTCGCTCACGCCTCCGTGGCGGGTGAATACGCCGTGGCGGACACCGGCGCCGTCGATGCTCTCGAAACCGAGATAGTTCAGGCCCTTGTGTGCGTGCTGGATCATGCGACTGTCGGAGGACGGTTGGTGTGGAAATAGGCGATCTCGCCGCGCAGTGTCTCGTATTTCATCGGCAGCGTCAAGCCCTTGCGGGCCTCACCGGGGATGCGCACCCATTTTCCGGTCAGCTTTCCAACCAGCGCGCGAAACTCCTCGGGCAGGCTTTCGTCGACGGGCTCGGATGGGGTGAGCAGCCGCATCAGCCAGCGATCGAGGCTGTGCTCGTAGACGTGAACTTCAGCGGTGAAAACGGTGCGGGCCCGCCGTTCGTCAGGCAGGCGCCAGCCGAACGAGACGTGGGTGTGTTCCACCAGCAGGAGCGCTCGCAACGCCGCGAGCTCAGCCTGAGTGACACCAATGGCCGTCAGATAATCCGGGATGCTGCCGTAGTTTTGGATCGCCCAGGCAAGCGCCTGGCGCATCGCCTCGGGCGGCGTCTCGAGCATCCGCCGATAACGCTCCGAGTCGTAGCCTTCGCTGATGGCCTCCGCGATCAATTCTGGAATCAGACCGCGCAGGTGGATTTCGGTCAATGCGTAATCGGCGACCAGGGTGTCGAGCGGAACCCCGACTGTCCCAAGGGCGAGCGCGATGATCATCCCGGTGCGATCTTTGCCCGCCTGGCAATTGACGATCGCCGGCGCCTCGCAGGTGGCGAGCGCGCTGATGACATCCCGAATCTGCGGCTGCAAATCGCGCAAATACATCAGATACGCATCGGCCACGTCACGTGGCATGGTCTCAGGACTGAACCGGGGGATGAGCGGCAGATTGAGGTAGCGGATGCCGGGCGCCTGGTCGAGGGCATGCCGGGTCGCATCATCTCGGATCTCCTGGCGGTTGCGCAGGTCGATGGCAGTCCGCACGCCGATGTCCCGCAACGTCGCCAGGCTGGCATCAGTCAGGGTCAACGGACAATCTGTGCGGAGCAGGGTCCGCCATTTGATGAATTTCCCATCGGCCGCTGGATAGCCGCCACAATCGCGGGTGTTGAACGTGCGGTCGAGCGGAATGTGGCGATGGAGAATCGCGCCGGACCCATCCGAGGCGGGAGAAGCTGCCATAGGTGGGATTGTAGCCATCAGCGGATGCCGCTGGTGATGGGTGGTATTGCCTCGAAGTGCGTCACGTCCGGCGGTCCGGCGGCGTACCAGATGCGTCCATTCCGCAGATCGGCGACTGCGCTCCATAGGGTTTCCATCCAGCCTGCGCGTCCGCACACAGGAATGTTGTGATCGCTCAGTGACGCCAGAGCGGCCGCCATTGCCTCGGGCCAGCTCGCGTCGGCGCCCGGCCCGCGCTGAAGATAGGCGCAGCGCCGCTGTGAGTGTTCGAGCGCCCGCAGGGCCTGGAGCGGCCTCATCTCGGGATGGCGATAGTGATTGGTCACCGAGACCGACCCCTCATCGCCCGCCAAAGCCGGATCCAGCGCGCGCACGCGCCGGGGATCCGCCTCAATGACAAACGCCTCGTTTGCATCAGCAACCAGATAACAGAGTGAGCTCAGATGCGGGATTCTCAACAACAGATCGCGCGCTTCGCGCGCCGATCCGCATAGTTCCAATGCCAACCGGCCTACCAGGTGAAATGGCACGCCGGGGGGCGTCTCGCCAGTACCCGGCGTGTCGGTCATGACGACATGGAGCGATATCCACAGCCCGCGAGCGTTCACGCCGTCGTAACGCCCGCACGGCACGCTCCCACGGGCGCCAATGCTGGCGATGCCCGCCTGCCCAGCGGGCCGAAATCGTATGCGTTGGCGGCGCGCCTGGCTTCGGCTGTAGTCGTAATTCCGGCCTGCAATTGTGTAGTTGGCGCCACGCCACCAGAAGGTCGAACATCCCTCGCCGGGACCGTCGACGATGGCGCCGCTGGACGCCCGAATACGCGCTTTGAGATTGACCCGGCAACAGGCGCGCCATACGGTTTGGGCGTTTTGGCGTTGCGCTTCTGCATAGCCGCCCAGCTCATCCATCAGTGGGGGGTGGATCTCCATAACCACCCTGGCGCACTCGTCCGCATAGGCCGCGTCCGGTGGCGGCGCCCACCACGATTGGGCCCGAAACGGCGGATCCACCGAGCCCAACTCATAGCCCAGCTCGTGATGGCTGCAGGCCAGATCGAAGTAACGATAGTCTGGCGCTTCTGTGGCTGGCCCCCCGGATGGCATTACTTAAACAGGGCGGCGGCGGCGCCGATGGCCGGGTCGCTCGCCTCGGTGAACTCATCCCAACCTGAGTTGGGAACTGGCACGTCGGCCTTTACGCCTGTCCCTTCCCAATTGCTGCCATCCGGCAAACGGAAAGTCTCCGAAGCGATCAGCGCCTGCGACCCATCCTCGAACTTGTAGGTGTACAGCACCTCGATATTTCCCGCGCTGTCCTGGCCAACCGTCTTTGCCCGCTTCGCGCCCTGAAGAACCCCGGCGAAAATCTCGGCCGCCGAGACCGACGACTTGGATGTCAGAATTGCCAGTGGCACGGTTTGAGAATTGCCGACCTTCTCGCCGCGCGCCCGCAACTGGCGTTTCGAGCCGGCGCGGGTCGTCTGGTTACCCATGACGCCATTGGCGACAACCGTCAGGGTGCGTTCGAGCTCGCCCAGCGAGCCGCCGCCGTTATTGCGCACATCGATGATCAACCCGTCGAGATTGCCGCCCTTCATCAGGCCGCCGACCGCGTCGCGGAACTGATCGGCGATCCCCTCCTCGTAAAACGTCGGCAGCAGGATATAGCCAATCCGTTTCGCGCCAGCGATGGCTGGATCAAGCAGGCGCGCGTCGACCTTGGCTTTGGCCGTCACCTTTGCTCGCGTGACGGTCAAATCGCGCGGTGTGCCCCCCGGCTGGCGCACGGTGATGGTCACACTGGTCCCCTCCGGGCCGCGGACCTTTGACACAATGGCCTCGCCTTGCGCATCGACGGCCGGCTCGCCGTTCACGGCCAGGATGTGGTCGTGCGGTCGGATGCCTGCCCTTTCGGCCGGGCTGTCCGGATAGACCGTGAGCACAAAGACGTATTTCTTCTCGCGGTTGAGATCCCACTGGATGCCGATTCCGGTGTAACTCTGTTCGCCCCGGAAGCGCGCTTGTTCTTCCTTGACCTCGATCGGCGACTGGTAGCGCGAATGGTCGTCACTGAGGCTTTCGACGATATCTCCCATCAGGGTGGAGAATTCGGTGCTTGTCAGGCCGGCCCGAATCTTCGACTCGGTTGCGGGCTTGAGCGCCGTCCAGTCCACACCGTTGAAGTTTTCGTAGATGTAGTTGTCCTTGACCGTCTTCCACAACTCGCCAAAAACACGAATCTGAAGGTCGGTGTCCCTGGCCGAGGGTCGGGGCTCCGGGGTTGCGCCGACCGGCGTCGCGCTCGGCCGGGCTGTTGGGCGCGGGGTCGGGGCAGCCGCGGGCGTGCCAGACGGGCTGCGGGTCGGTGATGGTGAGACACCGGTTGCTGGCGCGCGCGTCGGTCGCGCAGTCGCAGTCGGCGGCGAGTAGACGGCGGCAACTTCGGTTGCTACGATTTGCGCGCCTTCCGCGACCAGACCACAGCCTCCCACGGCAAAGGCCAATACCACGGACGCGAGCGCGCGGACCAGTTTGATGTTTGTCACAATGTCACCATTTGAATCGCCTGAGTGAAGACTCACCTTAGAGATCGGCCTGTTATCGACCGAGAATTTCCATCGCGGCCTTGACATACGGGTCTGTCTCTTCGGTGTAGGTATCCCATGCCGCGTCCACGGCCGTGTCGGGCGCAAGCCCGTCGCCCTCCCAGCTCTTGCCATCCGGGAGCGCAAAGCGCTTTTCGGCCAGCCAAAGCACCGACCCGTCGGGCAGGTCGTGGGCGATGATCGTCTCGACATTCCCCTCGGTCCGTTGGCCAACGATTTTCGCCCGCTTCTTTGCCTGCAACGCGCCTGCCAGAATCTCGCCTGCCGATGCCGTACGCGAGCCAGTTAGCACCACGATTGGCGCTTTCTGGGAGTTGCCGACGTTTACAGCGGTCGCTGAAAGCGTCTCCTCCGCGCCGGTACGATCAAGGAGTTTGCCAAAGGGGCCGCTGGTGAATAGTCCCAGGGTGGAAGCGAGTTCGTCCAGGCTGCCCCCGCCGTTCAACCGCGCGTCGATCACCCATCCGTCGAGCGCGCCGGCTTTGGCCAGGTCCTGCACGGCCGTGCGGACAGATGCGGCCACGCCATCCCCATCGAAACTGGGGATGGCCAGGTAGCCGATGCGCTTTTTGCCTGGCAGTAATTTGGCATCGATCTGAACATCATCCCGGATGCGGGCCTTGGCAAGCGTGATCTGGCGCGGTTTGCCGCCAGGCGCTTGAACGGTCAAGACCGCCTTCGTTACTTTGTCATCAAAGAACGCGTCTGTGAGGTCGCCAATCGTGTCGTCGATGGCTGCTGCGCCGTCAATGCGGGAGATGTGGTCATGGATCCGAAGCCCGGCTTTCTCCGCGGGGCCGCCACGCCGGATCTGCAGCACGTAGGCGTAATCCATGGCGTCGGACACACCATACGAAAAGCCAAAATCCAGGTATTCCTGGGTGGCCGCAAAGGCCACATCCTCGGCCTTTGCTTCGTCCGGCGAGAGAAAGTACGAGTGCCCATCCGCCAGTGTGTCAACGACGCCATACATCAGCTCGTAATAGGCCTGCTGATCCAGACCCGCCCGAATCTGGGCGAGGGTTGGCGTGTAGACGCTCGCCCAGTCTGCGCCGTTGAAATCCTTGTAGACATAGCGCGAATTGACGAGTTGCCAGGTCTTCTGGAATACGGCCACCTGCGCATCGATACCGGGGCCGCGCTCCGCGACGACTGGGGTTGCCCGGGCGGGTGCGACGGCCGGGCGCAGAGGACCCGCTGTCGGCGGTGCCAAAGGCGCGGCTTCATTCGCCGGCGTCAGGTTCGTTGGCCCGGCTGGCGACTCCGGCGGCAGGGATGGCGCAAGATCGCGCGGCATCGAACACCCCGCGAGGAAGATGAGGGCGGTCGCGCACGCGCACCTGGATAGGTTTCGGCCTGTTCTCAAGACCCCGTATCCTACACGCGCAACCGGGCGCCTTTCACTCGGCGCCGTGGATAAACTCGAGGACTTGCCGCAAGTGCTTGACCCGGTGGTTGTAGAAGTCGCGGAACACGTTCCGGGCATCGACCAGGACCGCGTCCATGCCGACATTGAGCGCGCCCACGACATCGGCGAAATAGTTGTCGCCCACGTAGAGCGTCTTGTCGGCCGGCCCGCCCGACAGCTTGATCGCCTGGCGGAATATCTCAGGGTGGGGCTTGAAGAAGCCAGCTTGTCCACCCGTGACGACGAAGTTGAAATATTCGCGCATGCGATAGCGCAGCAGCATGGGCTCGATGTCCATGTC
>Ga0154020_10005553_pt1 | contig 14857 bp, 13 predicted proteins | sample Klosneuvirus_201_FD_109709 | JGI IMG/M metagenome (GOLD analysis project Ga0154020, IMG submission 109709) | Active sludge microbial communities from wastewater, Klosterneuburg, Austria - Klosneuvirus_20160825_MG | ecosystem: Engineered > WWTP > Aerobic digester > Activated sludge | place...
AAGCCGGCGAGCGGCCGGCCGACCGAGACGATTTCGACCGGGCGCTCGCCGGCGCCCCCGGCCGGCAGCGCCGCCGCGGCGATCGCCTCGCCGCGATCGGCGAGCGCGCCACGATCGAAGGCGCCGACGACGTAAGGGCGCTCGAGGTCGGCGAAGGTCACCGCCAGCGCCGCTTCCGACAGGCCGTAAACCGGTTTCAACGCCTCGGCGCGGAAGCCCCAGCGGGCGAAGCGCGCGGCGAAGGCGCGCAAGACCTCCGGCACGACGGTCTCCGCGCCGCAGAGCGCGAAGCGCCAGGCGGAGAGGTCGATGCCGTCCATCTCCTCGTCGCGGACGCGCTCGGTGGCGAGAGCGTAGGCGAAATTCGGCGCCGGCGAAATCGTTCCGCGGTGGCGGCCGAGGGCGCGCAGCCAGAGAGCGGGCCGCGCCACGAAAGCCTCCGGTGGCACGAGCGTCAGCACCGATGGGCGCTCGAGCGCCGGGAAGACACAGCCGATGAGCCCCATGTCGTGGTAGAGCGGCAGCCACGAGACGCCGGTGACCTCGCCCGGACCGCGTTCACCCACCGGCCAGAGCCCGTTCAGCGCCCGCACCTGGGCGAGGACCGCCGCCTGGGTGAGCGCCACCGGCTTCGGTTCGACCGTCGTGCCGGAGGAGAACTGCACCATGGCCAGGTCTCCCGGCGCGCCGTCGCTCGCCAGCTCGGCGCGGCGCGGCAGCTCGGCGAGGGTGCGGCCACCCAGCGCGAGCTTGGCTGCCGCCAGCGTCTCGCCGAGCAGGGCGCGCACCCGGGCGTCGGCGAGCAGCAGACGCGCGCCGGCGGCGGTGAGCATCGCCGCCGTGCGTTGGTGGTACTCGGCCAGGCGGCCGAGACGCACCGGCGGATAGAGCGGCACCGGCACGGCGCCGGCGAGCAGGGTGCCGAAGAAGGCGTCGAAGAACTCCGCCGAGGTCGGATAGATCAGCCCGACACGCTCGCCGGGCCGGATACCGATCTCCGCCAGTGCGCCGGCGACGAAGGTGCTGCGCTCGGCGATGGCCGCCCAGGAGTGAAAGGTCTCGCGCTCGGCGCGGTCGACCAGGCGCAGACCGGCCAGGGGAAAGTCCCTGGCGCGTTGGAGAAGATGCTGCAACGTGTCGAGGTGCATCGCGGGCTGGCGCTTCGGTCGGCGCTTCCGTTGGCGCTTCAGTTGGAATGCCGGCCGACGGCGAGTTTCGCCTGGAGCAGCGCCACCAGGTCGCCAAGTGTGGTGATCCCCGCCTCTTCGTCCGGTTCGAGGGTGACGCGGAAGTGGTTCTCGACCTCGGCGGCGAGGGTGAGGAGCTTGAGCGAGTCGAAGCCCAGGTCCTCCACCAGGCGCAGCCGGGGATCGAACTCACCGCAGAAACCGAGATGCTCGCGCGCCACCGCGACGATGCCGGCTTCGATCTCGGCGGCGGTCATGCGTCGCCCCACGGCAGGAGGCGGGCGCGACCGGCGAGCGTCTTGCGGTACTCCCCCGCCGACTCGAGCGCCTGCTCCTCGTGGCGGATGCGCGCCGCGAGCAGCACGGCGTTGGCCGCAGTCGCGACGAGCGCCGTCACCCAGGCGCAGTGCACCAGCGGCAGGACGGCGACCTCGATCGCCACCGCGACGTAGTTCGGATGGCGCACGAAGCGATAGGGGCCCGAGGCCACCGGCGGCAGGCCCGGGATCACGATCACCCGGGTGTTCCAGCGCTCGCCCAGGGTGAGGATCGCCCAGTAGCGCAGCGCCATCGTCAGCACCACGAGCCAGGTGGCGACGATGGCGACCGGGGGAATGAACGGGCGGCTCGCCAGCAGGACCTCGAGCGGGCCGGCGGCGAGGAAGGCGACGTGCGCCAGGACTATGAGGAGGTAGAAGGCGCGCGACTCGGCCTCGACGGCGCCCCTGGCGAAGGCGCGCCGGGCGTTTCTCAGCGAGAGAGCCATCTCGAGGGTGCGCTCGACCGCCACGAGGCCCACCAGGAGGAAAAAGAAGAGGGTTCCGGGAGCGAGCTTCACGCGCGGAAACCTACCATCGCAGCAGGACGAGCTCGCTGCAAAAGCCGGGGCCCAGGGCGAGGAGCATGCCGAGACTGCCAGCCGGCGGCCGCGCGCCGGCGAGCGTCGCTTCGAGCACCAGCAGCACCGAGGTCGACGAGAGGTTGCCCACCTCGCGCAGGCTCTTCCAGGTGAGCTCGAGGGCGCCCGGCGGCGTTTCGAGGGCCTGCTCCATCGCCTCGAGCACCTTCGGCCCGCCGGGATGGCAGACCCAGGAGGCGATGTCGCCGCGGGTGAGCCCGCGCTCGGCGAGGAAGGCGTCGACATCGGCCCGCAGATGCCCCTCAACGACTTTCGGCACCTCGGCGGAGAGGACGAGCTGGAAACCGCTCTCGGAGACGTCCCAGCCCATCACCCGTTCCGTGTGGGGATAGAAGATCGAGCGCGTGGCGACGACCGCGGGGCCGGGCAGAGCGCCGCCGGGGCTCGCCTGCCTCGCCGCAGCGAGCGCTCTCGCGCGCTCGGCGCCCACGACCACGGCTGCCGCGGCGCCGTCGCCGAAGAGGCCCGTGGCGATGAGATTGGGGATCGACAGGTCCTGGCGCTGCAGGGTAAGCGAGCAGAGCTCGACCGAAAGCAGCACCGCGACCTGGTCGGGAAAGCCGCGCACGTAGTCGGCGGCACGAGCGATGCCGGCGGCGCCGGCGACGCAACCGAGACCGAAGATGGGAATCCGCTTGAGGTCACTCCTCAGGCCGAGGCGATTGATCAGCCGGGCGTCGATCGACGGCGCTGCGATACCGGTGACGGTGACGAAGAAGAGCGCGTCGATATCGGTCAGCGGCAGGCCGCACTTGCCGAGAGCGGCAACAACCGCCTCCCCGCCGATCTCCTCGGCGACGCGGATCCAGGCGCTGTTCGACTGGCCGAAGGTCGTGAGTCCGGGATACTCCTCGATGGGCAGCGCGAGGTGCCGTCCGCCGACCAGGACGTTCTTGTGCAGCTGCTCGATCCGGTCGAGGTTGAAGTAGCGCTGCTCCCAGTAGCCGCGCAGCGCCGCGAGCAACGTCTCCTGATCGTAGTAGTGGCGCGGAAAGGCCGAGCCGACGGCGGCGATCGTCGGCGCGGTCATCGTTCGTCGCCGAGCGTCGAGCGGGCCAGCAGCGCGAGCGCCAGCGCCGCGACGAGATCGATCACCAGGGCGCCGCGGGCGAGCTGCCAGAACGGAGCGACCGGCAAGCGGGTGAGTCCGGCGACGGCAAGCACCAGGAGCGGCCCGCGAAAGGTCCAGGCGGAGGCGCCGGCGGCAAGGCCGTCGAGCCACCAGCGCCGCGTCCGTCCCCAGAGCAGGAGGAAGAGGGCGAGCAGAGCGACGGCCTCGAACGCCCAGGTGGCCAGGCGCAGCGTCGCGGGTAGCCCCTCCGGCCGGGCGATGCCGCGCGCGGCGAGCGGCGCGAGGTCGGGGGCGAGGCCGAGGAGCGCGAGCGCCGCTGAACCCAGGGCGAAGATGAGCAGGAGGAGTGGGGCGGCGAAGAAGAGAAAGCGCGGCAAGGGGTCTGATGATACCGCCCCGAAGGGGAGTTGACATCGGACTAATCTTTCGATAATTTTAAAAGCATGGAAGCAATAGCCGCCCTCGAACGTCTCGCCGCCCTCGCCCAGGAGACCCGTCTCGCCCTCTTCCGCAAGCTCGTCCAGCAGGGGCCGGCGGGGCTCGCGGCCGGCGAGATTGCCGCGGCGCTGGCGGTTCCGGCGCCGACGCTGTCGTTCCACCTCGCCCAGCTCGAACGCGCCGGACTCGTTCTGTCGCGCCGCGAGGGCCGTTCGATCCGCTACACAACGAACTACGGTGCGATGGAAGAGCTGCTCGCCTACCTCTACGACAACTGCTGCCAGGGGGGCGCCTGCTGCCCGCCGAACAGCCCGCTCGCGGCGCTCCCGGGCGCCCGGAAAGGAAAGACCCAGAAATGACTTCCGCAAACCCGAACCACGAAGAGAAGGTCGGTGCAGTGCGCCAGCGCTACGGACAGATCGCCGCCGGCGAGATCTCCGGCTGCGGCTGCGGCGTCGGTGCCGGCTGCGAGACGGCAGTGGCGACCGGGATTGGCTACGACGCCGCGGAGCTCGCCCTCCTCCCCGACGAGGCCAACCTCGGCCTCGGCTGCGGCGCGCCGATCGGCTATCTCGCGCCGCAGCCGGGCGAAACGGTGCTCGACCTGGGCTCCGGCGCCGGCATCGACGCCTTCCTGGCCGCCCGCCGCGTCGGGCCGGAAGGCCGCGTCATCGGCGTCGACATGACCCCCGAAATGCTCGCCAAGGCACGCGCCGGCGCCGTGCGCATGGGCTTCTCCCAGGTGGAGTTCCGCTCCGGGCGGCTGGAAGCGCTGCCGGTCGCCGACGCCTCGGTCGACGCCGTGACCAGCAACTGCGTGATCAACCTGGTGCCCGACAAGCCGGCGGTCTTCCGCGAGATCGCCCGGGTGCTGAAAGCCGGCGGCCGCCTGGTGGTCTCCGACATCATTCTCGAGCGGCCGCTGCCCGCGGCGCTCGCCGCCGATCTCCTGGGCTACGTCGGCTGCATCTCCGGCGCCGAGCAGCGGGCCTCCTACTTCTCCGGCCTCGCCGAGGCGGGTCTCGGCGATATCGAGATCCTGCGCGACGTCGACTATCTGGAGAGCATCCTCGCGACCGTGCCCGAAGAGGTCGAGGCGCTGCTCACGCGCACCGGCACGACGCTCGCCGAGGTGCAGGGGATCGTCCGTTCGGTGACCTATCGCGCCCGGTCGGGCAAGGCTCCGGCGACGGCCGGCGCGGAGTCGAAGGCAGCGGCGAGTTGCTGCGGCAGCGAGTGCTGCGGCGGCGGCGCGAAATAGCCTCAACGGCGAACGCCGGAGGCTGAAAAAAGGGCCGCCCACCCGGGCGGCCCTTGGTTTGTGCGGCGTCTCGCGGCCCGCCGTTTACGGAACCGCCGCACTCCAGTGCGCGAAGTCGCCGTGGCCGAAGCTCGACGAGAAGATGTAGTTGCTGGCGCACGAGGCGGGGAGCAGGAAGCTCTCCGTCACGACGCGGTCGTTCGACGACGCACCGGTCGAAGCTGCAGTGCCCAGCCCGCGCTCCGCGAACGCCGTCCAGAGCGCGCACTCATGGTCGCCGTCGTAGTCGGCGACGTCGGCGGCGAGGATGGCGTCGCGCCCCGAGACGAAGCTGGGCGAGCAGGGCTGGAGCTTCATGCCGTCCATGACCAGCTGGTAGGTCACATTGTTGCCGCCGGTGCCGAAGTAGACGTCCGGGTCGTAGCCGTCGAGGCCGACGATGTTCCAGTAGGCCTCCCAGACCATCGTGGCCCAGATCGTTCCGATGCCGTGCGGCTGCGTGTTCAAGGTGTCAGCCACGCCACCGTAGGTCAGCGGGTTGGCGACGTTGTCGGTGGTGTAGGGATACCGGCGGATGCCGATGAAGCCGGGGACGTTGGCCAGCTCGAAGCTGACATAGGCCCCGACGGTGCGCTGGGTGAGCGCGGTGTCGCTCGGCGAGGCGTGCAGGAAGAGGGTCTGCCAGTCGCTCCAGCCCTCGCCCATCTGTTCCACGTTGCCAAGACAGCTGGTGTTCGCCGGCCCGCCGGTGAGGCGGTTGGAGACGCCGTGGCCGTATTCGTGCGCGATGACGCCGGCGTCGAGGTCGCTGTCGCGGTCGGGACCGACCGTCGTCCCCGAGTTCATCGTCGCCACGACCCCCGGCAGCGCGCCGATGATGTTGTTGCCGTTGCTGAGACCGACAGAGACGGCGGGGAAGGTGAGCGGGACCGAAGCGCCGTTGACGCCGGCGCCCATGGCGATCACCCCTTCGCTGGCGTTGTTCACCAGGATCATGCCGACCGCGCCGGCGTTCGCCATGTTCTTCGCCTTGGTGCCGAACTCACAGATACCACGCCGGACGATGGCAATCTTGCCGGAGACCGCCACCCAGCCCGGATCGCTGCACACCGTGTTCCCAGCGCCGCAGCAAGCGTCGTTCGGCGTCGCGCCGTCGGCGTCGACCGCCAACTCCACGTCGTCGGTCAGGTTGTACGTCGTCGCACCGAAGGCAGCGGCACCCGCCGGGTAGTTGGCGGTCAGGGTGCCGGAGAGCACGAGCCCCACCGGAGCCTGCCAGCGGAACATCTGCATCCGCGGCGCTGAGCCTTCCGGCGGCGTCGCGAAGTTGGCGTTGTTCAAGGTCGGTGTCGCAAGCTCGGCGCCGTCCTGGGCGTCAGCGTTGACGGCGTCGTTGCCGGTGCCACCATTGCCGTAGTTGTTCACCTGGAAGTTGCCGCCCGGCGCGTCGAACCCGTACTGGTAGGTCACGTCGTGCATGATGTTGTTCCAGTAGAACAGGTTCACCACGGCGGCCGGCTTGTAGGCGGCAGGCTGCTGGGTCGCGAGATCGAGCGGTACCAGGGCGCCGGTGAAGTCGAGCGCCGCGGTGCCGTCCGGTTGGCTCAAGGCGTCGCAGGCGTTGTTCGCATCAGCGTCGACGCAGGCGTTGACGTTGTTGCCGCGGGTGAAGGTGAACTCGGGGCCGGCGACGCCATTGGTGTCGTGCCAGCCGAAGGGCGACGCGGTCGGGTCGTTCGGATCGACCAGATTGGTGCGCACCGGACCGTCGTCCGGCGACTCCTGCGGCAGCGGGAAGACGCTGTAGGTCGCGTCGGCGTTCCAGTTGGTGCGGCCGACGATCCGGCCGGTCGCGGCGTCGACCGCGAGATCCCACCAGTCGGAGCTCCCGGTGGCGGGCGGCATCTTGATCGACAGGTTCCAGACCAGGTGCAGGGTGTCGGTGTCCGGGAGGCGGTAGTAGCGCAGGCGGGCCGGAATCGGCAGCTCCGAGACCTCTGGGTTGGCCATCAGCACGGCGCGGTCGACGCCACCGGGGGAGGCGAGGAGGTCGAGGCGGTAGACCTCGGCCAGACCGAGGGCGGAGGCCGCCGACGCGATCGCCTCGTCCACCGAGAGCGCGGGCTCGCTGCCCGCCTCGGCGGCGCGCGACGCGACGTTCGGGACAAAGCCGCCGACGCGGGTGAAGGTCTCGCCGTTGCGCTTGAGGCTCAAATTCATCTCCGCACCGACGATCTCGAGGCCGTTCACCCGCTGCCGGAGATAGACGTGGGTGAGGCCGTTGTGCCGGCTGGGAACGACATCGGTGACCGCGAAGTCGGCGACATCGGCGGCCGTGAGGCCGAGCGCGGACGCCCCCCCTGCGAGGTCGGCGGCGACGAGCTGGCGGGCGCGCTCGAGCTCGGCTGGCGCCTGGACTGCAGACACCGCCGTCGCGGCAGCGAAGAGGAAAATGGCGGCGGTGAAACCTCGGCGTAGAGCGGATCTCGAATCCATTGGGCCTCCCTGGAAGAACAGTCTGGCGTGGAACCGGGACTCTACTCCCGCGCCGTCATGGCTGCAATGCAGGCTCGTTCGGGCGGACCAGGTCCGCGCGCCGGCCGAGCGGACCGAAGCGGCCGAGCCAGGCCGGAAGCTCACGGACGCTCGGCAGGACGGCAAGCGGGCGGTGCGGCGCGAGGTGCTCCAGGCGCTGGCCGCCCGAGAGCACACCGACTCCGGCGCAACCGGCGTTGCCGGCCATCTCGAGGTCGAACGAGGTGTCGCCGATCATCACCGCCTCGGTAGCGCGGACGCCGAGCTCGGCGAAGAGCCCCAGGAGCATGCCGGGCGCCGGCTTCGAGGGCGCCTCGTCGACGGTGCGCGTGGCGTGGAAGAACGGCCTGAGGCCGGTGGCATCGAGCTCGCGTTCGAGTCCGGCGCGCCCCTTCGCCGTCGCGACCCCGAGCAGATAGCCGGCGGCGTGCAGCCCCTCGACGACCGCGAAGGAGCCTGGGAAGAGCGCTACCCGGTCCTTGTAGTCGGCGCGCCAGAGGCGGCGGTAATTGTCGACCAGGCGGGCCGAGAGCACGTCGTCCCAGTCCGGAAAGTGCCGCTGCATGGTCTCGACCAGACCGAGGCCGACGCACTCGCGGATCTGCTCGGGCGCGGGAGGGTCGCCCGCGGCGACGTCGTCGAGCGCCGCGAACGCCGCCAGCGTGCAGTCGACGATCGTGCCGATCGAATCCATCAGGGTGCCGTCCCAGTCGAAGACCAGCAGGCGGAAGGGGCGGGTGTCCATGCGAGCGGCGCATCGTATCAACTGCTCCGCCGGCCCGCTGCGGCCGGCTGCGGTGGCGGGGGGGCGCGCTACCCCCGCGCAGGACATTGAATAGACTCGCGCCATGTTCGCCAACCGCCGCCCCCTCCCCCGCTGGCTGCGCTGGACGCTTTACGGCTTCGCCGCCTTCGTCCTGCTGCTGGTTGGTGCTGGCCTCTTCCTGCGCTGGTACTTCTCGACCGACGACCTCGACTCCGGCGGGCCGCTGCGGCCGCGGCAGGCGGCCTACGACGTGCGGCGCTACGACCTCGAGGTGGCGGTCGACCCGGCGACGAAGTCGATCCGCGGCACCAACCGCGCCACGGTCGTCGCCATCGCCGCGCTCGACCGTTTCGAGATCCAGCTCGATGGCCGGCTGAAAGTCGCGCGCGCCGCGGTGGACGACGCCGCGGCGACCTTCGTGCACGCAGACGGTCTGGTGACCGTGGCGCTCCCCACTCCCTGGAAGGCCGGCGAACGCCACGCTGTCACCCTCGACTACGGCGGTACGCCCAAGGTCTCGCGCCGGCCGCCCTGGAACGACGGCTTCGTCTGGAAGACGACCGGCGACGGCCGGCCCTGGGTCGGCGTCACCGGCCAGGGCGACGGCGGCGACGACTGGTGGCCGTGCAAGGACCATCCGTCTGACGAGCCCGACGAGGGGATGTCGATCGCCCTCACCGTGCCCGGCGATCTCGTCGGCCTCACCAACGGCCGGCGGCTCTCCGAGACGAAGAACCCCGACGGCACGACGACCAGCCGCTGGCAGGTCACCTATCCGATCAACAACTACCTGGTGACGGTGAACATCGCACCGTACGTCCCGATCGAGGAGAGCTACCGGGGAATCGACGGTACTCTCGACGAGAAGATCATCTTCTGGGCGCTCCCCGAGCACGAAGAAAAGGCGCGGGTCCTGTGGAAGAAGGCGCCGAAGATGCTCGAAGTGCTGGGCAAGCGCTTTGGCGAATACCCGTTCCTGCGTGACAAGTACTGGGTGGCCGAGGCGCCCTACCTCGGCATGGAGCACCAGACGATCGTCGCCTACGGCGCCGACTTCGAAGACAACAAGTACGGCTTCGACTCGCTGCTTCTCCACGAGACGGCGCACGAGTGGTGGGGCAACAAGATCACCGCCGCCGACTGGGGCGACTTCTGGATCCACGAGGGCTTCGGCACCTACGCTGAAGCGGTCTACGTCAACGACACGCTGGGGGTCGAGAAGTATCTCGAGTACATGCGCCGCCCGAGGAAGCACCTCGGCAACAGGAAGCCGATCGTGCAGGGGCACGACCTGACCGCCGGCGCGGCCTACATCGGCGACATCTACGGCAAGGGCGCGCTCGTGCTGCACACGTTGCGCTATCTCGCCGGCGACGAGACCTTCTTCCGCCTCGTCCACCGCTTCGCGACTGACGAGCGCTACGCCTACCGGCTGGTTTCGACCTCCCACTTCGAGGCGCTGGTCGCCGAAGAGCTCGGCCACCCGATCCCCTGGTTCTGGAAGCAGTATCTCTACACCGCCGCCCTGCCCACCTACTCGATCGACCGCGTGGCCGGTGACAACGGCCGCGAGACGGTGACTCTCTCCTGGGACGATCCGGCGTTCGAGATGCCGCTGCCGGTGGTCGTCGAAGGCGAGACCCGGCGTCTCGAGATGCCGGGCGGCCAGGGCAAGCTCGAGGTCGCGACCGGCACCGCGGTCGAGGTCGACCCGCAGGGCTGGGTCCTGGCAGAGGCGCCGGAGAAGTAGGCCTGCCTGGCGCGGAGAAAAGACCCGTAAAGAGAAAAAGGCGCTGTCGCGTCAGCGGATGATCCGCGACATTGCGGTCTTGCCGCACTCCGGGTCGAAAGCGAAGAGAGTCTCTTCGGCCGCAGTCTCCGGAGCGACGGTGGCGCCCGGCCCGATGACGCTCCGGTTCAGCCTCACCCCTTTACCGATCTTTGCGCCGGGCATCACCACACAGCTGCGCAGATCGGCTTCCGCATCGACTTGCGCTCCGGCCTCCACGATCGTACGGCGCAGGGTTGCCGAGGCTTCGACCTCGGCGCCTCTGACGACGCGCGACGCGCGGTTCGAGCCCCGAAAGGTCCAGTCGAGGACACCGTCGAGGTAACGCCGCGGGGTGCCGAGGTCGTGCCAGAGCCGTTCGGTGACGACGGCGGCGAGCGGCGCGCTCTCGGCGAGCAGAGGTTCGTAGAGGACGGTCACGAGATCTCCCGGCCCCTCCGGAATGCGCGCCAGGAGCTCGGGAGCGAGGACCTGCGCGCCGGCGAAGACCAGGTGTCTTCGCGCCGACGCGTGCGCGAGGCTACCCGGTCGAAAGGCCGTGATCGTGTCCTCTTCGAGCGCCACGCCGCCGCCGAAGTCGCGCAGGTCGGCCTTGCGGTGCACGAGGAGGGTCGCCGCCGGTTTGCGCCTGGCGTGTGCGGCGAGGAGCTGTTCCAGCGGCCAGCGACAGAGACTGTCGCCGTTGACCACCAACACGCAGTCGGACTGCTCGAGGAAGGCGCGCAATGGCGGCAGGGCGCCGGCAGTGCCGAGCAGCTCGGGCTCCTCCGAGTACACGAGCGGCATGCCGCGGAAACGGTCGCCGAAAGTGTCGCGAATCTGCCTTCCCAGGTGATGCAGGTTGACCGCCGCCGCTTCGCAGCCGGCGGCGCGCAGGCGCTCGAGCGTCCAGGCGAGGAGCGGCCGCCCGCCGACCGGCAAGAGCGGCTTGGGCAGCGTCGCGGTCAGCGGCCGCAGGCGCTCGCCGCGGCCGGCGGCGAGGACGAGCGCGCGCAGGCGGAGGCGGGGCAAGGTTCGGATGGCGGAGAGCCGGGACGCCGGAAACGGGTCGCGGCGGGCGCCTAGGGGTTGTCGCGGAAGATCATGTCGCGCGGCGCGTCCGGGTGCTCGGCGATGTAGTCCTCGTAGAGCATCAGGTAGCTCTTGCGCAGCGAGGTCGCGAGATCGAAGCCGCAGCGCTTGGCGACCGCTTCGGCCTTGGCACCTTCGAACTCGACGAAGTCGCCGATCGGGGTGTGATCGAGACAGATGGTCTCGGAGCCCAGCCGCCACTCCTCGCGGATCTTCTGGTACCGCCGCACCACTTCGTAACCCAGCGCGGTGAACAGCGCCAGCGCGCTCTCGGAGTCCTGCACCTCGATCTCGAGCTCGCGGCGGAGCTTCGCCGGCCCCTCGAAGGAGGCCGGACCCTTGAAGGTGATGAGGGCGCCGCGACCGTCCTGGCGGACGCGCAGCACGCCGCCGGAAGTATGGAGCTCACCCTTCCTGTCGAGCAGCCAGTTGTCCTCGTTCGACGGCGGCCCGAGGCGCTCGCACTCGAGCTCGAGCAGCCGCGAACGCAGCTGGTCGAGATCGACGCCGGCGAACTTCAACTCGCGCTCGATCTGCGGCTTCTTGTGAACCCCGGTCATGGACTCATCCTCGCTGGCTCCGCCGTCGCCGCCGGTGCCGGCGGCATGGCGGCGAGTCGATCGAGGAAGCGCGCTACGGCGCGGATCCCGGAGTAGAAGTGGCTGATGTTGAACTTCTCGTTGGGCGAATGCAGGCGATCGTCCTCGAGTCCGAAGCCCATCAGCAGCACCGGCACGCCGAGGACACCGGAGAAGGTGCCGACGATCGGAATCGAGCCGCCGCTGCGGGTCCGCAGCGCGCGGTTTCCCCAGACCTCTGCGAGCGCCGCGAGCGCCTCCTGGGCGATCGGCCCGGTGGCGTCGACCGCCACCGGATCGGCGCCGTGGAGATACTCGACCTCGACGGTGACGCCGGGGGGGGTGACTTTGGCGATGTGCTCCCGCACCAGCTCGGCGATCCGCGCCGGCTTCTGGTCGGCGACCAGGCGGAACGAAACCTTGCAGCCGGCCTTGGCCGGCAGCACCGTCTTCGCCCCCTTGCCCTGGTAGCCGCTCCACAGGCCGTTGACGTCGCAGGTCGGCCGCGCCCAGGTTCGTTCGACGTAGCTGTAGGCCGGCTCGCCGGTCAGCGCAGCGACGGCGAGATCGGTCTTCACTTCGTTCTCGTCGAAGCCCAGGGCGGCGAACTCCTTGCGCTCCCAGTCGGCGAGCGGCCGCACGTCGTCGAAGAAGCCGGCGACCTTGATTTCGCCGGTGGCGCTGTCGCGCAGGCTGGCGATGATCTCCGCCAGCGCATTCGCCGGGTTGGTGACGCCGCCGCCGTAAACGCCGGAGTGCAGGTCGCGATTCGGCCCCTGGACGCGGATCTCGAAGTAGGCGAGTCCCTTGAGGCCGTAAGTGAGCGCCGGAATCCCGGGCGCCCAGAGAGAGGTGTCGGAAATCACGACGGTGTCGCAGGCGAGCTTCTTGCCGCCGTCGGCGCGGACGTACTTCTCGATCGCCTCGCCGCCCGCCTCCTCCTCGCCTTCGACGATGAACTTGACGTTCACCGGCAGCTTTCCGCGCACCGCGAGCATCGCCTCGACCGCCTTGACATGGGCGTAGGACTGCCCTTTGTCGTCGGTCGTGCCGCGGCCGACCAGGCAGTCGCCCTCTTCGGTCGGCTCGAAAGGCGGATTCCGCCACTCTTCCAGCGGGTCCGGCGGCTGGACGTCGTAATGGCCGTAGAAGAGCACTGTGGGCTTCTCCGGCCCGGCACCGAGCCACTCGGCGTAGACCAGAGGATGCCCGTCGGTCGAGATCTTCTCGGTCGCGAGGCCGGCCGCCTGGAGCTTCGTGATCAGCCAGTCGGCGCAGCGGTCGACATCGCCTTTGTAGTCCGGGTCGGTCGAAATCGAGGGGATCCGGAGGTAATCCTTGAGCTCGGCGAGGTAGCGGCCCTGCTCGCGTTCGATCAGGGCGAAAACATCGTTGGAGTTGGCGGTCATGAGTCTCTCTCGGGTAGCCCCGGTAGATCCGGCCCAGCGGGTCACCGAGCTTACCAGAGGCCGCCGGCACCGGGACGGAGTCGCCGGGCTAGGGCCGGCGCACGCCGCGCAGCAGGCCGAAGAACGCCTCGCGTTCCTTGGCGAGCGTGGCCTCGGGTCCGGTCACCTTGAAAAAGAGGGGGCCACCCTCCCCTTCGACAACCGCGCCCAGGAGCCGGAAACCGGGCTGGGGCGTCGTCGGTCCGCTGCCCATATTCGAGGGCAGGAGGGTGCCGCGGGCATCGATCCAGGAGGCCTTGAAGCCGTTGACTGCGAAGTCGCCGCGCTCCGGTACGGCGCCCTTGGCCTGCTCGACCTGTCCGAGCCAGCGCTCGAAGTTCGACTCGACACCGCCGCCCTGGCCGGCCCCGAAGTGGAAAACCGCGAGCTCCCCGGGCCCGGATTCCCCCGGCACGACCGCCTGGGCGAGGCGCATCCCCGACGACGGCTGTTCCCGCCGCCAACCCGCGGGCAGCTCGAAGCGAAAGCTCGCCGTGGCGACGATCGAGCCCTCGGCGGAGAGCGCCCGCTCCCCCGCCCCGGTGCTGCCGTGCACCGCCATCGACGCCGGCGCGGCAGCGGCCGCCGTGGCCGCCGCTGCCGCCGGTGGCGGGAGCGGTGACGCGGGAGCGGCCGTTCCGGCGGGGAAAGCCGCCGGGCGGCCGCAGGCCAGGACGCCGAAAACGAGGCCGGCGAACACGCCGAAACAGATCGGCTGAAGGAACGCGAATCTTCTGGACATAAGTCGCTCTCCGGCTCGTTTTCCTGATCTTCGCACGCGCCGCTGCGACTTCAGCCGCGGGGCCCGGAAGGGCGCGCCGGCGCGCCGAGAAGCGCCTTGGCGCGCAGGGTGTCGGGGTCGCTCGCTCCACTGCGGCGGAACAGGATCTCATAGGCCGCCCCCAGCTCCGCCTCGGCCGCCGCGCGCTCGCCGAGCTGCAGCAGAGTCTCGCCGAGCTGCAGCCGCGCCCTTCCGGCGGCGGCGCTGCTCTCGCGGCCGGCCTGCTTCCAGATCGCCAGCGACTCCTCGAAGCCGCGCCGCGCCGCCGCGAGCTTGCCCTCGGCAAGATCGACGCGCGCCAGCACAAAGACCGGGAAGACCTCGTGCGAGCCGGGCCCCGCGCCCGCCGCGGGGCCACGCTCTCCGGCGGCGACCGCCTCCGCCTGCCGCCGCGCCTCGATGAGGCTCGGCGAATCGCCCACCGCGATGAGGGCCTGGGCGAGTTGCAGACGCGTGACATCGCTTTCGTAGCTCGGAGCGTCCGGTCCAAGAGCCTGCATGCGCTCGAGGCGCTGTCGCGCGACGCTGACCGCCTCGGCGGCGCGGCCGGTCTTCAGCAACAGCGTGGCGAGATCGAGCATGGCGTTACTCACCGCGTGCTCGCCGTTGAGCGCCAAAGAGCTCTGCTCCAGCCGGATAGCCTCGCGCAGCTCGATCTCCGCCTCCGGATAGCGCTCCAACGCGGCCAGCACGGCGCCGAGCAGGGCGCGCTGGTTGCGCACTTCGGCGCTCTCGGGTCCGAGCCGCCGGAGGGTCGCCTGGAGCACCTCGCGGCGCAGCGCGAGACCCTCGTCGCTGCGTCCGCGATGCTCGAGAACCAGCGCGAAATCGATCAGCACGCTGGCGAGCCGCGGATGGTCCGGGTCGAGCGCCCGCAGCACCCCGGTCGCCGCGTCGAGGTCGGCGTGGGCGCCATCGAAGTCGCCGCCCTGCATGCGCGCCAGGGCCCGCGCCTGCAGCGCGGCCGCGCGCGCGGCGCTCCCCGGGGCGAGCGTCGCGTCGAGGCTGGCGA
>Ga0154020_10005554_pt1 | contig 14856 bp, 10 predicted proteins | sample Klosneuvirus_201_FD_109709 | JGI IMG/M metagenome (GOLD analysis project Ga0154020, IMG submission 109709) | Active sludge microbial communities from wastewater, Klosterneuburg, Austria - Klosneuvirus_20160825_MG | ecosystem: Engineered > WWTP > Aerobic digester > Activated sludge | place...
AACTACCAATCGCGCCACTCGTCGAGCTCGCGCTTGATCGACCCGAGCTTACTGACCTCCGCGAGATCCTCGAGGCACTCGACGAGAGCTTCGCGCTCTGCCGTGTCGATGAACGATCCCGCCTTGTCGTTGTACGCATTGATGCGCTCGACCAGCGCTTCGAGCACGGCCGCGCGCTGCTTCACGGGCGCCGACGCGAGTGCCGAGATCGCCAACTTGATCATGTCCCGCACGGCGCGCGCGTGCTTGGGGGGTACGAGCCCGGTCCATGCAGCGAGCAGCGTCCGACGTTTCATTCCGGCGAACCCACCCGCACGGCGCTTGCGTGTCGCTGCGGTCGCACGCTTCACCGCAGCCGCGACGGCCTGTTGGTCCTCGGCCGCGCGCTTCTGTTTCTCGTGACGATGTCGCCACTGGAGATTGAAGATGAGCGCGAACGAGCTCCAAGCGGCGTAACAAACATACTCCGGGCAGTCAGGTGGGTCCGCGACCTGCCCGAGCAGGGTGACGCCACGTGGAAGCGCGCCGTCCTCGATGAAGTACATGCCGGGCTCGCGTCGCGCAGCTGAAGCGGCGAACGCTACAACCGATGTTCTGCGAGTACCGTGCAGCGTCGGTGGCGCGTCGAAGATCGCATCCGCGATCACCAAGCGCGAGTGTGGTCTCGTCGTCGCAGACGTGCGCGACGTGTCGGCCTCGCCGAGTGACCACACGACCGCATACTTGCCACGCAACCCCGTAGCGACTTGCTTGTTCAACTTCTGCAGGTCGAGGACGAAGATGTCGCCGCGGGCCACCTCGAAACTCTACCGCAGCCGCCACACCCCCGGGATCACGACCGGGACGCGCTACCGATCGTTGATCGTGATCCTCGCGTTGGTGATCTGGAAGGCGCGATTGCCGGGGCTCGAATCGAAGCCGATCGCGTCGCCATCGCCGCCGCGCGTGCCGACGACGACACCGTTGCGCAGCGCCTGGAACGTGCCGTAGTAAGTCTCCGGTGCGACGGCGCGGGTGCGTCCGGAGCCGAGCTCGTAGTTCGATGCGTCCGGGGCGAAGTCGATGTCCTTGGCATCGCACGGCCACTCGGTGACGATCGGCGTCGTGACGCCCGGGTAGTAGCCCACGAAGTACGTGAAGCGGATGGTGTCGACGCCTGCCGCCGCACAGCTGACCAGATCGGCGCTGGTGTTGTTCGAGATCAGGTGCCATCGAGCGAACCCGAACCCGCCGCCAGCGTAGATGTCGAAGTCGACGGTCCGGTCCTGATCGAGGGTGATGAAGCGGCCCGGACCAGGCGGCGATCCTTCGGGCAAGGAGGGAGCACCCGCAGCGGTGCTCTGTCCCGTCGGCTCGGTGACCTTCAACCGAATGTCGTGGATCTTGCCGTGTGTCCAGTAGCCGCCATCCTCGGTCTGTTCTCGGCCCGACGTGAAGACGTTCTCGGAGTAGGTGCCATCCGAGCCCGAGCACGGGACCTCCACGATGTGTTGCCAGTACCCGTCGTATTGCGCGTTGGTGATCCAGATCTCCATCACCGAGAACCCGGCCGGGCACGCGACCGGGTTTCCGTCGAAGCCCTTGAAGTGCCAGTTGATGGTGAGCCTGCGCGGATTCGCCGGAGTGTCATCGCCCGCGTCGCCCGTATCAGCATCCGCGGGTGGGGCGTCGTCGTTGCTCGCCGGGAAGCAAGCAACAAGCGACGTCAGCAGGAACGGAACGAGGATCGAGAGACGCATACTAGGCCTAGCGGCAGCCACCCGCTCGCCTCCACAAAAAAACTTCGTACGGCGTCAGTCGCGGATGCCGCGCAGCACGATCTCGACGAGCTCGGGGATCACGACAGATGCGCGGCGGGTGTCGCGGCCGCGCAGGTGGGCATAGAGGATCGCGTCGATCGCACCGATGACCGCCATCGCGGAGACCTGGGGATCCACGTTGCGGATCAGCTTCTGCGCGCGTGCGATCTCGGTGAGCGCGACGCCGCGCGCGGTGATCTGATCGGCGAACGCGTGAATCGCGGCGCGCGTGCCGCCCGACGGAGCGCGCGCCTCTTGGAGATAGAGCAGCACGCGCGATGCGTGACGCGGGATCGCTTGGGAGAGCTCCATGCCGAGCTGCAGGTAGACCGCGCTGATCTGCGCTGGCTTCGCGGTGCGCAGGGAGTGCTCGCAGCGATCGAGCGCGCCGAGCGTGTCGGCGACCATCGGCTCGAGAATGCGCGCGACGAGCTCCGCCTTGTCCTCGACGTAGCGGTAGAAGCTGCCTTTCGCCATGCCCGCCCGCGCAGCGATCTGGTCGATGGTGACCGCAGCCGTGCCCTCGGCGAGGAACAGGGCTAACCCCGCTTCACACAAGCGATCGAGGTTCGCTTTGCGATTCGTGTCACGCGTGCCGCCCTCCGGCCCCGGTCGATGACGAGGGGTTTTCGGCGCGCGAAGTTTTGGACTTGTGCGTGGTCGGGCCAAGGAGTAATAATGTGACTAGGTAGTCACGATTTTCAAGAGGTCGTCATGCTCGGAATTCCCATCGGTCTCGCTGTTGCCAATGTTGCTGAGTGGGTCGTGCACAAGTACGTGCTGCACGGGTTGGGTGGCGACAAGGAGAGCTTCTGGAGCTTTCATTGGCACGATCACCATCGCAACGCGCGCAAGAACGGCGGCGTGGATGCGGACTACAAAGAGCCGCTGCTGAAGAAGTGGAACGGCCAGAGCAAGGAAGCGCTGGCGCTCGTGGCCACGGGTGTCGCGCTCGCACCGCTCGCGCCGGTGGCGCCGTTCTTTGTCGGCACGATGATCTACTGCGGCATCAACTACTACCGGCAGCACAAGCGCGCGCACCTGGACCCCGCGTGGGCACGCGAGCATCTGCCGTGGCACTACGATCACCACATGGGTCCGAACCAGCACGCGAACTGGTGCGTGACGCGTCCGTGGTTCGATCACCTCATGGGAACGCGCGAGCCGTATCTCGGGACGGAGCGCGCGGCCAAGGATGATGCGCGTCGCGAGCAACGATCGGTGATGCCGGAAGCCGCCACAGCGGCCGGCTGAGACGTTGCGTGGAGTAGGCGCGAACTGCGTCTACAATGCAGCGCATGTCGCGTGTCTCGACCGCAGAAGGCCTCGCGCGACTCGGCGTGCGCCGCCTGCTGCTCGCGATCCACGACGTGTCGTTTCCGTCGGATGCGGACGAGGACACGGGCCGCGGTTCGCCGGGGACGCGCGCGGCGTCGCGTCTGTTCGCGTACGCGAAGTCGCTCGGGTTCACCGGCATCCAGCTCGGCCCGCAGGGGCAAACGTCGCGGTCCAATCCGTCGCCCTACGACAGCACGATCTTCGGGCGCCACATCGGCAACATCGGGCTCGCGTCGCTGCGCCGCGCGGGCCCGTTGGAGGGCCTCGTCACCGACGACGATATCGAACACGCGGTAACGGACTCCGCGGACATCGCGGAGGGTGCGCGCACCGGCACGGTCGCGAGGCATCGCAGCGCCTATGACGCCATGCACGCGATCGTCGACACCGCGTGGCGCGCGTTTCGTTCCGGTGCGCGTCCGGACCTCGCGGCACCGTTCGCGGCGTTTCGCGCTGCGAACGCGAGCTGGCTCGAGCGCGAGGCGCTGTACCTCGCGATCTGCGCGACGCACGACGGTCACGGGTTTCGTAGCTGGCCCGCGCACGAACGCGATCTATGGATCGGCGCGGATCGCGCGATCATCGGTGCGCTCGTCACCGCGCATGCCGGCGTGCTGGATCGCCACGCGTTCGGTCAGTTCCTCGTCGAGATCGAGCATCGCCGCGTCCGCACCGAGGCCGAGCGCGTGGGTCTCGCGCTGTACGGCGATCTGCAGGTCGGCTACGCGGACGCAGATGCGTGGGCGTATGCCCCCGTGTTCCGCCGCGACTATTTGATGGGCGCACCGCCGAGCCGCACGAATCCCGAAGGGCAACCGTGGGGCTATCCCGTGCTCGATCCCGCGCAGTACGCCGGCGCTGCGAGAGCTCTCGTCGCGGCGCGCGCCGAGAAGGCATTCGCCGAGTACGACAGCATGCGCATCGATCATCCGCACGGCCTGATCTGTCCATGGGTGTATCGCGCCGATGATCGGGATCCCGCGGTCGCGGTGCGAGCCGGCGCGCGGTTGTTCGAGTCTCCCGACCTGGACGATCACCCTGCCCTCGTCGCGTTCGCGATCGTGCGTGGCGAACAGATCGATCGCGCGCAGCCGCGGTACGCAGATCGCTGGGTGCACGAGCTCGACGCCACGCAGATCGATCGCTACGCCGTGCTGTTCGATGTGCTCGTCGAACGAGCGCGCGCGCATGGTCGCGAAGCGAGCGATCTGTCGTGCGAGGTGCTGAGCACGATGCCCACGCCTCTCGAGGCCGTGCTCGCACGCTATGACCTCGGGCGCTGGCGGATCACGCAGAAGGCGAACCTCGACGACGCGACCGATGTCTATCGCGCCGAGAACGCGCGCCGCCAGGATTGGGTGATGCTCGGTAACCACGACACCGCCCCGGTGTTCTCGCTGGTGAAGAGCTGGCCCCCAACCAAGCGCGAGGCGTGGGCGCGCCATCTCGCGGGGCGATTGCAGCTCGCGCAGCCCGAGCGACTCGCGAGCGATGGGTTCTTCGCGAGCGCCATGCTCGCCGAGCTGTTCGTGTCGCGCGCGGAGAACGTCTCGATCTTCTTCGCCGATCTGTTCGGCATCGAAGATCGCTTCAATGTCCCCGGTCTCGTCGACGACGCGAACTGGACGCTGCGATTGCCGGCGGACTTCGACGCGCTACATCGCGATCGGCTCGCTCGCGAGAGCGCGCTCGATCTCGCGCTCGCGGTGGACCTCGCGCTCGCCGCCGATCGAGCTCAGCGCTGAAACCACACCGCACCGAGCGGTGGCAGCGTCACGTCGAGCGAGATGCCGCGGCCGTGCGCGGGGACGGATGTGGTCTCGGCCGCACCGAGGTTGCCCTGGCCGCTTCCGCCGAGCTCGACCGCATCGGTGTTCAGGATCTCGCGCCAGGTTCCCGGCGATGCAACACCGATCCGATAGTTGAACCGTGGCACCGGCGTGAAGTTGAGCGCGCACACGACGCGGTCACCGGCGCGCGAGATCCGCTCGTAGACCAACACCGAGCGCTCGCGGTCGTTCGGTTCGAGCCAGTGATAGCCGGCGGGTTCGGCATCGAGCTCGTACAGCGCCGGATGGCTACGATAGAGGTGATTCAGCGTACCGACGAGGAGCTGGATCTGGCGATGCGACGGATCGTCGAGGAGATGCCAGTCGAGGCTGCCGTCGTGGTTCCACTCGCGATCCTGTGCGAGCTCGCTGCCCATGAACAGCAGCTTCTTTCCGGGCAAGCTGTACATGTACGCGAGCAGAAGACGCAGCGATGCGAACTGCTGCCAGCGATCCCCCGGCATCTTGCGCAACAGCGAGCCTTTGCCGTGGACGACTTCGTCGTGCGACAGCGGGAGCACGAAGTGCTCCGCCCACGCGTACAGGCCGCGCATGGTCAGCATGTCGTGGTGGTACTTGCGGTTGATCGGCTCGTGCGCGAAGTACGCGAGCGTGTCGTGCATCCAACCCATGTCCCACTTGAACGTGAAGCCGAGCCCGCCGTTCTCGGCATCGCGCGTGACGCCCGGCCACGCTGTCGACTCCTCGGCGACCGTGATCGTTCCGGGCTGCTCGCGCGCGATCGCCGCGGTGAGCCGCTGCAGCAGCTCGACCGCCTCGAAGTACTCGTTGCCGCCGCGCGCGTTCGGGATCCACTGCCCCGGCCCGCGGCCGTAGTCGCGATACAGCATCGAGGCGACCCCATCGACCCGCAGACCGTCGACGTGAAAGGTCTCGAGCCAGTACAGCGCACTCGACAACAGGAAGCTGCGCACTTCCTGGCGCCCGAAATCGAAGACGGCGGTGTCCCACTCCGGGTGGAATCCGAGGCGCGGATCGGGATGCTCGAACACGGCGACGCCGTCGAACTTCGCGAGCCCGTGCGCATCGGTGGGAAAGTGCGCCGGAACCCAATCGAGGATCACGGCGATGTTCGCACGGTGCAGCGAATCGACGAGGAACATCAGATCTTCCGGCGTGCCGTAGCGCGCGGTCGCGGCGAAGTATCCCGTGGTCTCGTAACCCCACGATCCGAAGAACGGGTGCTCGGTCAGCGGCATCAGCTCCACGTGCGTGAAGCCGAGCGTTGTCACGTACTCGACGAGCTTCGGTGCGATCTCGCGATACGTGAGCGACCGATTGCCTTCGTCGGCGACGCGCATCCACGAGCCGAGATGCACTTCGTAGATCGCGATCGGTGCGTCGAGGCGCGACCGAGCGGCGCGCTCCGCCATCCACGCGGCATCGCCCCACGCGTGCGTCGCGGTCCACACGATCGATGCGGTGTTCGGCTCGCGCTCGTGACGGATCGCGAACGGATCCGCTTTGAGCAACTCGTCGCCATCGGGAGTCTGGATCGCGTACTTGTACAGCGCGCCGCGGGCCACGCTCGCGACGTCGACGGTCCACACGCCGTTGGTGTTCGGCAAAAGGCGCATCGGCGTGATTCCGGATCGCCAGCCATTGAAGTCGCCGATCACGCTGACTGCCGTCGCGTGCGGTGCCCACACCGAGAACCGCACACCCTGATCGATCGGATGCGCACCGAGCTTGTCGAACAACCGAGGGTGCGTGCCCTCGCGCATGAGGTGCGCGTCGAGCTCGCCGAACACCGCCGTCATGCACTGCCCGCCATCAGCTCGAGGAGTCCACGCATCGGGATCTCGACCCAATCGGGGCGACTGTTGATCTCGTAACCGATCTCGTAGACGCACTTCTCGAGGAGATAGAACTCGAGGAGCAGCGAGAGATCCGCGTCCGTGCGCGGCAGAAGGCGCGTGCCCTGCGCCTTCTCGATGTAGCCGGCGAGGAACGCCGCCGATACCCAGTGGGTCCACGCGTGCGCCCATGCAGCCATGCGCGAGACATCCTCGGGACGCTGGCCGCTGCGCAGCGCCGACGCGCTCGCATAGCGCAGCGATCGCAGCATGCCGGCGACGTCGCGCAGCGGGTTGCGCTTCACGCGGCGTTGCGACAGCGGACGACCGGGCTCGCCTTCAAAGTCGATGATCTTGAAGTCGTCACCCGTCCACAGCACTTGGGCGAGGTGGTAGTCGCCGTGCGAGCGCGTGCGAATTCCGTCGATGCGGCGCTTCGTGATGCGCGCGAACACGCGATCCAGATCGCCCTCGCGGGCGAGCACCTGCTCCGCCACCGCGCACAGCTCGGGCGACATGTCGCGAAGGCGGCCGCGCACGATGTCGAACGTGCGCGCCATGTGCGCGATCGCGGAGCCGTACATCGATTGCTGATGCATGATGTCGAACACCTCGGGCGCGAACAGCGGATCGTCGGCGGATGCGTCGACGAGCTGGCGATGGAGCTCCGCCGTTCGAACGCCCAGCAAGCGCACGCGATCGATGAACGGTCCGATCCAGTCGATGACCTTGTCGGCCGCGGGTCGGCGCGCGCGCTCGATCAGCGAGCCCGCCTCCTCGGGCGGAGCATCGGGACGCTTGGGATCGGCGAGCACGCGATCGAAGAAGCGGCCGAGCGAATCGAGCGCGAGATGCCATGCATCGCCCTGGTTCGGCACGAACTCGAACAGCGTTCCGAGCGTGCTCGGCTCGCGGCCCGGTTGCGCGTACTCGAGAGCGCCGGCGATCCGCGGAACACCGCGATAGCTCGGATCGTGCGTGGTGAGATAGCGCGCCATCTCGAGCTCCGCGTTCGGGCCCTCCTCGATCACGCGAAACAGCTTGAGCATGAAGCGATCGCCGTACACCACGCCGCTGTTGCTCTGATCCGCCGCGGTGGCGCGCGGGACGAGCACCGCGTCCGGCTCGGTGTCGCGCAGCGCCGCGAACGCGTCGCCGCTCAGCCGGCCGTGCTCCCCGGTGCCGTGGAAGCCATCGGTCATCGCGCGCATGAGCTTCGTGTTGAACGCCTCCGCACACAGCGCGTCGTAGAGCACGCCGCTCACGTTTGCGCGCTCCGTCACTTCGAGGCGGGCGACCACCATCGCCGGCAAGCGCATCGTCTCCGCCGGATCGGAGTCTTCGGCAAAGGCGAGCGGCACGACGTACTTCTCCGCCGGCCCGTGGTCGTACTCCACTTGCAACAGCACGATCGCGAACCGATGCGGTCCCTCGAACGAGATCACGTCGCTGACCGTCACGGCCTTTTGTTTGCGGCCTTTTCCGCGGAACCAGCGACGCTGCATCGCGTACGCGATCAGCACGTTCGCGAGCTCCTTGCGACGCGCCGGCGCGAGCACCTCGTTCCATACCGAACGAACGCGGAGCGGCGGACGCTCGGTCTCGGCGGAGTGTCCACGCACGAGCTGGAGCCAATAGAAGTCGTGCGGTCCGAGCGAGATGAAGTACGGCGCTTCGGTGATCTCCGGGAACGTCATGCGCCCGAACAGCTCCGTCGGGATCGCGCCCTTCAGCTGCTCGAGGTTCAAGCGCGCGGCCTGCACGAACCGCGACAGGTTCGCGAGCACGAGCACCGACTCGCCCTCGTACTCGCGCACGAACGCGAGAACGCGCGGATTGTCGCCGCTCATGAACTCGATGCTGCCGCGGCCGAACAACCGGTACTCCTTGCGCTTGGCGAGGAGACGCTTCATCCACCACAACAGCGACGACGGGTTGCTCTGCTGCGCTTCGACGTTGATCGCTTCGTAGTGATACTCGGGGTCGATGATCGTCGGCAGGTATAGCTTCTGCGGATTCGCACGCGAGAAGCCACCGTTGCGATCGCTGCTCCATTGCATCGGCGTGCGCACGCCATCGCGATCACCGAGATAGACGTTGTCACCCATGCCGATCTCGTCGCCGTAGTAGAGGACGGGCGTCCCCGGCAGCGAGACGAGCAGCGCGTTCATCAGCTCGATCTTGCGGCGCACGCCGAGGAGCGGCGCGAGGCGACGGCGAATGCCGAGGTTGATGCGAGCCACGCGCTCGGCGGCGTACCCGCGGTACATCGTGTCGCGATCGTCCTCGGTCACCATCTCCAGCGTCAGCTCGTCGTGGTTGCGCAGGAACGTGGCCCACTGACACGTGTCCGGAATCTTCGGGGTGCGCTTGAGGATGTTGACGATCGGGAAGCTGTCTTCGGTCTCGAGCGCCATGAACATCCGCGGCATCAGCGGGAAGTGGAAGTTCATGTGGCACTCGTCGCCCTCGCCGAAGTAGGCGGCCGAGTCCGCGGGCCACTGGTTGGCCTCGGCGAGCAACATGCGGTTCTTGTACTTGCCGTCGACGTACGCGCGGAGCTTCTTCAGGAAGTGGTGCGTCTCGTCGAGGTTCTCGCAGCTCGTGCCTTCACGCTCGTAGAGATACGGCACCGCATCGAGACGGACTCCATCGATCCCCATCTCCATCCAGAAGTCGATCACCCGGAACAGCGCCTCGTGCACCGCGGGGTTATCGAAGTTGAGATCGGGCTGATGCGAGTAGAACCGGTGCCAGTAGTACGCCTTCGCGATCGGATCCCACGCCCAGTTCGATGTCTCGTAGTCCTTGAAGATGATGCGCGTGTCCTCGTATCGCGCGGGCGTGTCACTCCACACGTAGAAGTCGCGCTGCGGACTACCGGCCGGCGCGCGGCGCGCGGCCTGAAACCATGGATGCTCGGACGACGTGTGGTTGAGGACGAGCTCGGTGATCACGCGAATGCCGCGGCGGTGCGCTTCGTCGAGAAGACGGCGGATATCGTCGCGCGTACCGTAGTGCTCGTGGACGTTGGTGTAGTCGGCGATGTCGTAGCCGCCGTCCTTGAGCGGCGAGGGATAGAACGGCAATAGCCAGATCGCCGTGATGCCGAGGTCGCACAGGTAGTCGAGCCGGCTGATCAGTCCGTTGATGTCCCCGATGCCATCGTTCGTGGAGTCCTGGAACGCACGGATGTGGATCTCGTAGATGATCGCGTCTTTGAACCACAAGGGATCATCGGGGAGCTCGATGGGTGTTTCGGTCATAGGAAGTACTCGAACGCGCCGCCCGGCAGATCATGCGCTTGTCCGGACCGGCCGGGGTGACGTCCCCGCCGAATCATCGCCTCCTTACGAGTGCCTCACACACGGGATTGGTAGGTTCGGCCATGCCCGCGAAGTGGACACTCGAAGAGCTGACGCCCGGCCGCACCGTCGAGGCGACGTTCTTTCCCAACGCTCTGGAAGACTCGGAGTTCAAGTTCCGCGCGACGCACCTCGATGGTCGCCGCGCCCCCAAGGTCGTGCTGTCGAACGACGATCGCATCGTCGCCGGTGTTCCGTGCATCGTGCGCATCGTCGCCGTGCACAAGCCCGATCGCGAGGATCGCGGGCGCATCGAGGTCGAGTACACCGGGCGCGCACCGTTTCGCATCGAAGGCGTGTGGCTCGATCCCACCGTCTCGAAGAAGCTGCAGGTGTTGCTCGAGAGCGGGCTCAACATCCTGCTCGATGGTCCGCAGGGCTGCGGCAAGACCGTGCTCGCGCGCTCGATCGCCGAGAGCCTCGGCATGGTGTTCGTGTTCTTCAACTGTGGCGCCGTCGTCGAAGCGAGCGACTTCTTTGTCTCGATCCAGGTGCGCGCATCCGCCTCGGGCTCGCCGGTCACGGACTTCGTGAAGACCGACATCCTGACCGCGCTCGAGGAAGCGAGCGAGAACCCCGAGCGCCGTTACCTCGTGTTCCTCGACGAGCTGAATCGCTGCCAAGAGAGCGCTCGCAACGCGCTCATGCCCGCGCTCGATGCGACGCGTCGCGTGTTCCATCCGATCGAGAACACGTTCATCCCGATTCCCGACAACGTGCAGTTCATCGCCGCGGTCAATCGCGGTCGCGAGTTCACCGGAACCTTCGGCATCGATGCCGCGCAGCTCGATCGCTTCGCGCCGCTACAGATGGACTATCCACCGCCGAAGGCAGAGCTCGACATCCTCACGAAACGGCATCCGGAGATCGCCCCGGTCAACATCGAGACGATCATCGAGGTCGCCGATGCGATCCGCAACGCGCCCGATCTACCCGGCAGTCTCAGCGTGCGTGCCACCGACGAGGCCTGCGTGTACTTGCAGCATCCGCTGTTCGCCGAGGACGGCAAGCGATCGCTACCCGAGATCCTGAAAACGTCGTTCTGTGGTCGCTTCCCCGGGCGCTGGGATGACGTCACCACGGACGCGGGTGCGGTCTGGGCACTCGTTCGCAAGACGCTCGCTGCGCGCAAGGTCCCCGTTCCCGACGACGACAACGCGAGGTAGCGACATGTGGGCGTGCTCGCCGGCGTTGCGTCGATGAGGTGATCCGGCGATCCTGAACGCATGCGGTGGCTAGTGGTCCTCGTGGGGATCGCGACGGGTTGCTATGACCCGAATGCACAGCCCGGCTCGCCGTGCGGCGAGAACGGAGCGTGTCCCGGCGCGCTCGTCTGCGTGAGCGGCACCTGTCAGCGTGACGCGAACGATCCGGACGCCAGCGTGGATAGTGCGCCACCCGCCGACGCCGAGGTCGACGCGATGGTCGACGCGATCACGACGCCGACGGATAACGACGGCGATGGCGTCGCGAACATGCAGGACAACTGCGTGGCGCTGGCGAACGCCGACCAGCACGACGAGGACAACGACTCCGTCGGTGATGTCTGCGACAACTGCCCGCACATCGCGAATGCAAACCAAACGAACGCGATGGACAACGACTCCGTCGGCGACGTTTGCGATCCGAACCCCACGCTCGGCGGTGACTCGATCGCGCGCTTCCTGCCGATGCACGTCGTGCCTCCGATGGTGACCACGCTCGGAACGTGGACACAGATGGGTGACGCGTACGTGCACACGAACAACCAGGACTCCGCGCTCGTCGTGCAGGGCGGACCGTGGACCAACACGACGGTGCTGATCAGTGGGACGCAGCAGGCGAACATCGTCCCGCAGGTCTGGGTCGCGGCCACCGTCGGTGAGTCGGCCGGTGGCTACTACCACTGCGGGTACGACGACGAAGACTACAACAATGGGAACACGGACTTCCACCGCGCGGTGTGGGGTCCCGGAATCGGGACCAACTGGTCCTTCAGTGATGCCATCGACCACTTCAACGCGGCGCGCTTGATGGGTGCGTTCACGATCCGCTTGCGCGGTGATGCGACGGCGAACGAGATCGATTGCACCGTGACCGACTCGCGCGGCGCGGTGAACACGAACAGCAAGCCAGCTCCGATGCTGAACCCCGGCAACGTCGGAGTTCGCTCCGTCGGTATCACCTACTCCGTTAGCTACATCGTCGTGTTCACGCGCTGACGAGCGCCGGCAATAGCGCGTCCGCCTTGCCGATGATCACCTCGTCGGTGATAGCGTCCCGATCATGCTGAAAGACAAGGTCATCGTCGTCACCGGCGCGAGCCGTGGCATCGGCGAAGCGATCGCTCGTGCGTGCGTGAACAGCGGCGCGCGGGTCGTGCTCGCGTCGCGCAAGCAAGCGGATCTCGACAAGGTCGCCTCCGCGCTCGGCGAGCACGCGATCGCGGTCGCGTGTCACACCGGCAAGGCCGACGAGGTCGACGCGCTGATGGCCAAGGCAGTCGAGCGGTTCGGTCGCGTCGACGGTTGGGTCAACAACGCGGCGACGAACCCGTACTTCGGTCCGTTGATCGATACGCCTGACGCGGCGATCGAGAAGACGTTCGAGGTGAACGTGCGCGGATATCTGTACGGTGCTCGCGCGTTCGTGAAGCACGCGCGGAACCGCGGAGGCGGCGGATCGATCGTCAACATCGCGAGCGTCGCCGGCATGCGCGCCGCGCCGATGCAGGGCATCTACGGCGCGACCAAGGCCGCCGTGATCAGCATGACCCAGACACTGGCGTTCGAGCTCGGAGGCTCGAACATCCGCGTCAACGCGATCGCTCCCGGCCTCGTCGAGACGAAGTTCGCGTCTGCGATCGTGCAGAACCCGATGCTGCGCGATCACGTCGTGAATCGCACGCCGCTCGCGCGCCACGCGCAGCCCTCCGAGATCGCCGGCGCGGTGACCTATTTGCTGTCCGATGCAGCGTCGTTCACGACGGGAACCACCCTCGTCGTCGACGGCGGGTTGACCTCGGTCTAGCGCTTCGCGAGGCCGGCCGCGATGGTCTGCGCGATGCCCGGATCAGCTTCCATCGCAGCGGTCCACGCACGGGCGACGTCGAAGTACGACGTCTCGTCGAGACCGAACTGGGCGAGCGCTTCGCGCGGGTCGATCGCGGCGAGGTCGCGAAGCAGCGCGATGTAGTCGCTCGCGCGCGCGATCGGGCTACCCGGCACCACCACGCGATCCTTGAACGGCGGCGGTGGCGGCGCATCCTCGCCGAGGACCACTCCGCCGCGTGCGCGGAACTCTTGATAGAACGCTTCGCGCGTCATGCGGTCACCGAGCGGGGGTAGCGGATCGCGCGCGAACATGGCCTGTTCGCGGATCTGCATCGCCGTGCATCGCGCGATGACCACGTCGCGATCGCGATACTGCGTGGGCTCGGCGAGCAACGCCGCAGCGGCCGCGCGCGCACGCGGCGTGACCGCTACCGCATTCTCCGACGAGAACCGAAACCGAACGGCTTCGATCGCCGCGCGCTTCACGCGCCAGCTCTTGTCCTTGTCGGGTGAATTCGCGGCCGCGCTCAGGTCGCTCGCGTCGATCAACGCGTAGATGGGATCGCGCTGCTTGCCGGGCGGTGTTGCCTGCGGCGGCGTGGTCTTCGTCTTCGTCTTCGCGCGTTCGAGCGTGGCGGCGAAGTTGGCAGCGTTGTCCGGCAACGGATTCTTTGCCACCGCATCGGACGCGAGCGTCACGGCCTCGTCGAACTTGCCCTGCCCGATCTTCGCGCACGCGAGGTGGTTCCACGCGTTGGTCAACCACATCACGTCGTCTCCCGCGGCGCGCACGAGACGCTTCGCGATCGTCTCGCACATGTCGTAGTCGCCGACTTCGTCGAGGACGCCCGCGTACGCGTTGAGCTGCGTCGCATCGAAGGCGTCGGGATCGAGCCGGTACGCGAGGGCGTACGCGTGCACCGTGCGCGGATTGTCCATCGCGGCGTATGCGATGCCGCCGTACGTGAGCCATTGATCCGCGCGGACGTACCACCGGCTCGCGTAGTCGAGAACCGCCATCGCGTCGGGGAGCTTGCCCGCTTGATACAGAACGCCCGACAGGATCTGTGTCGCTTGATCGGGTGTGGCGTGAACGAGGTGGACGAGCGCGTCGGGGATCTTGCCCTGCTGCGCGAGCGCGAGGCCGAGGTTGCGATGCGCTTCGCCGTTCGTGGGATCGAACGCGACGGCCCACCGCCCGAGCTTCTCCGCGCGTGCCGCGTCACCCTTCTGCAACGCTTCGAACATCTGCGTCGCGACCTTCGCGAAGTCGAGCGGAATATCGATCGATAGCTTCTTCCACGCGGGTGCGAGCGCCGCGAGCTGACGATCGCGCCACTCCTCGCCGGCTGCCGACAGTCCCGCCGTGAGGACGGCGACGGCAGCGGGACCGCGCCCGGCGTCGAGGAGGACCTGCGCGGCGCGCACGGCCGGCCCCGCCGAGACGCCCTGCGTGAGGTAGCAAGCCGTGTGCAGGTCGTCGATCGCGTCGTCGAGCTCGATCTCCTTGGCCGCGAGTTGCGCGACGATCGCATCGGCCCACTCGTCCGCGCCGAGGTAGCCCGTGTGTAGCGCGAGCTGCGTGGCTTGCGCGGCGACGGCTGCGGCCCAGTTCTTCGGTTGCTCGCGATGCAGACGCGCGATCGACGCCGCGAGCACGGCAGACTCCTCGGGAC
>Ga0154020_10005555_pt1 | contig 14855 bp, 10 predicted proteins | sample Klosneuvirus_201_FD_109709 | JGI IMG/M metagenome (GOLD analysis project Ga0154020, IMG submission 109709) | Active sludge microbial communities from wastewater, Klosterneuburg, Austria - Klosneuvirus_20160825_MG | ecosystem: Engineered > WWTP > Aerobic digester > Activated sludge | place...
GGAGTTGCTGTCGGTCGTCAAGCGCGAGGATTTCGTCCCCGCGCCACACAAGGCACTGGCATTTGCCGACATGGAGATCCCGCTGCCCGATGGCCAGACCATGCTCGCGCCCCGTGTCGAAGCCCGCATGCTGCAGGACCTGGCCGTACAGCAGCACGAAAGAGTGCTCGAGATCGGTGCCGGTTCGGGTTACATGGCCGCCTTGCTGGCGCACCGGGCCCGGCACGTCATCTCGCTGGAAATCCGGGCCGAGCTGGTGGCCCTGGCCAGTGCCAACCTGCAACTGGCCGGCATCCAGAATGCCCAGGTACGCCACCAGGACGGCGCCGGGGTGGTGCCGGTCGAAGGCCCGTTCGACGTGATCGTGCTCAGCGGCTCCACCGCGCTGCTGCCGCAGCAGTTGCTGCCGCACCTCAAGATCGGTGGACGCCTGGGTGCCATCGTCGGCGACGAGCCGATGATGCGTGCCACCTTTGTCACACGTGTCGGCGCGTCCGACTACCGCACGATCCAGCCCTGGGACACGGTCGCAGCGCGGCTGGAGAACTTCCCGGAGCCATCGCGGTTTCAATTCTGAGCCCGGCCCACCGACGCCGGCGCCCACCACCAGCCAACGAACTTCCAGACATGATTGACCAAGTCCGACCCCAAGAATTGTCCAGCTGGATTGCCCGTCACCATGAGGCCGGCCAGGCGGTCGTGCTCGACGTCCGGGAGCCGGCCGAATGGCGCACCGCCAGTATCCGGCAGGGCGACGACTTCAAGCTGCTGACCATTCCCATGGGCAGTGTGCCACCCCGCCTGTCCGAACTCGACCCCGAAACCCCGATAGCCTGCCTGTGCCACCATGGTGGCCGCAGCATGCAGGTCGCCCAGTTCCTGCAGAACCAGGGTTTCAGCCGCGTTGCCAACATTGCCGGCGGCATCCATGCCTGGGCAGACGAGGTCGACAATACCATTGCGCGCTATTGACGCTCGGATGCTGGCGACGCGCCAATCCTGGACCGACAACCTCTGGACATCACCACCATGCAAGACCGCACGACCGCACCTGATTGCCGCCACGCCCAGTCCCGATTGAAGCAGCTTGCGGCGATGATCGGCCTGGCCCTGTCGGCGCTGATGCCGGCACAGGCCCAGAGTCTGGTGCAGATGTATGAGGCTGCGCGGGTATACGACGCGGCCTTCCAGTCGGCCAAGCTGCAGTACGAGGCGACGGTGGCCCGTGCGGAGCAGTCGCGTGCCGGAACCTTGCCCACGGTCGGCCTGTCGGCGTCCGTGTCACGGACGGCGATCGATGCCAATATCCCGATTGCAAATACGGCATTCGGATCACAGGGTGCCACCGTCAGCGCCTCGCAGCCGCTGTACCGGCCGGCCAACAAGCTGACCTACGAACAGGGCCAGAAATCCCTGATCGCAGGCCAGGCCCAATTGGAGATTGCCGAGCAGGATCTGATTGTGCGGGTCAGCCAGGCCTATTTCGACGTGCTGGCAGCCCAGGACGGCGTGGCTTTCGTAGCCGCGCAAAAAACGGCAGTGGCCGAGCAACTGGCCGCCGCCAAGCGCAATTTCGAAGTCGGCACCAGCACGATTACCGACACACGTGAGGCGCAGGCGCGCTACGACCTGGTGCTGGCCCAGGAAATCGCCAGCGCCAACGACCTGCTGGTCAAGAAGATCGCGCTCGATCGCCTGGTCGGCCAGGACGGCACTTCGCCCAAGCCGCTGGCACCACCCGTGGTATTGCCTGCGCTGGCCCCCACCGATGTCAATGCCTGGGTCAACCAGGCGATCGACATGCATCCCCTGCTGCGACAGGCCAGTGTGGCGCTGGAAGTGGCCCAGCTGGAGACCCGCAAGGCAAAGGCCGGCGAACGACCCACGCTCGACCTCAACGGCAGTTATGCGATGACCCATAACGACGGCAGTTCCTCCTCCAGATTGGACAGCCGGACCAACGTCGCGTCGATTGCACTGGCGTTCAACCTGCCGCTGTTCTCGGGTTATGCGATCCAGAACCGCATCAAGGAAACCCTGGCACTCGAAGACAAGGCCCGCAGCGACCTGGAGGCAGCGCGCCGCACCGTGTCCCAGGCCACCCGGGCCGCCTACTTCGGCGTGGTTTCCGGCCAGGGCCAGGCCAAGGCCCTGGAGGCCGCCGAAGCCTCGAGCCAGAGCGCACTGGAAGCCAACAAGCTCGGTTACCAGGTCGGGGTGCGCATCAATATCGACGTGCTCAATGCCCAGAGCCAGCTGTACCAGACCAAGCGCGATCTGGCCAAGGCCCGTTACGATGTACTGGTGGGCGGCCTGAGATTGCGCCAGGCCAACGGGTCCCTGTCGGCCAGCGATCTGCAGGGCATCGAAGCGGTACTGACACGGTAGTCGGTTTCGCACACGCCCGGCGGCCCCGGACCGCGAGGCCAGCCCGGTTATCGCAGCAGCGACCCGTTACCGCATCGGGTTCAACACCGATGGAGAAATCACACGCCATGCAAACCGTCAACGTGTTGTGTATCAAATGGGGCCGCAAATACGGGCCGGAATACGTCAACCGGCTGCATTCGATGGTCACTCGCCACCTGACTCGGCCCTTTCGGTTCGTCTGCCTGTGCGACGACAGCGAAGGCATCGAAGCCGGTATCGAGGTGCGGCCGATTCCCCCGGTCGGCTTCGCACCGTTTGACACGCGCGAACCCTGGAGCTTCGGCCATGGCTGGCTCAAGCTGACCAGCTTTGCCGATCCGCTGTACGACCTGCAGGGTCCGACCCTGTTTCTGGACCTCGATATCGTCATCGTCGACAGCATCGACTGCTTCTTCGACCATCCGGGCGACTTCTGCGTGATCCGCGAATGGGACAAGAAAGACGGCACCGGCAATACCTCGGTCTACCGTTACACGATCGGCGCCCATGCCGATGCGCTGGCACACCTGAAAAGCGGCTACCCGCAATCCATCGCCGATGTGCGCAACGAACAGGAATACATCACCCAGTACCTCGGGCGCCAGGGCAAGGTGGCATATTGGCCCGAAGGCTGGTGCGTCAGCTTCAAGCGCCATTGCGTGCCGCGCGGCCTGATGAGCTGGTTCCGGCCCCCGACGATTCCGGCGGGCGCAAAAATCATCGCCTTTCACGGCAAACCCAATCCGCCCGATGCCATCGTCGGCATCAGCGGCAAGTGGTACCGGCGGGTTCCGCCGACGCCATGGGTGGCAAAGCATTGGCGATGAGCCCTGCCTGAGCGAATCCGGCACGGTCCATGGTGCGACGCCTCTACAGCCTGGCCGGCTACTGCGCATTGCCACTGCTGCTGGTTTACCTGTGGTGGCGCGGACGCGCCGATCCGCACTACCGGTTGCGCTGGTCTGAACGCTTCGGCCATGTCGGGAAACCCCGCCCGGCCACCGGCGCCGTGCTGGTGCATTGTGGCTCGGTCGGCGAGGTGCTGGCGGCCCGGCCTCTGATCGAACGCCTGCTGGCCGACCCGCGCTGGGGCCGACCTCTGCTGACCTGCACCACACCCACCGGCTCGCGCCAGATCCGCCATGAATTCGGCGAGCGGGTCGACCATGTGTACTTCCCGATCGACCTGCCGGGTGCCACACGGCACTTTCTGGACAGCCTGCGGCCGCGGCTGGTGATCCTGCTGGAACGCGAGTTGTGGCCCAACTTTCTGCACCTTGCACAGGCCAGTGGCGTGCCGGTCATCGTGGCCAATGCCCGTCTGTCGGAGTCGTCAGCTGCAACCTATGCGCGCTGGCACGCCCTCATGCAACCCGCCTTGACCAGCCTGCGCCTGGTCTGCTGTGAGGACCAGACCACGGCAGACCGCTTTGCCGCACTGGGATTGCCCCGGCGCAGAATCCGGGTGACCGGCAACATCAAGTCGGACCAGCACCTGCCCGGCGCCCTGTCTGACAGGATCGCAAGCACCCGGCGGATGCTGGGCTCGCGCGCTGTTCTGACGGCCGGCAGCACGCATGCCGGTGAGGACGAGGCCTTGATCGATGCGTTTGCCGCGCATCTGGCGACGCGGCCCGAAGACCTGATGATTCTGGTGCCACGCCACCCCGAGCGCTTTGACACCGTGGCCCGGCTGCTGCAGCAATCGGGGCTGCGCTACCTTCGCCACAGCCAGGGCGCCACACCACAGGCCGACACCCAGGTCCTGCTCGGTGACACGATGGGTGAATTGATGCACTGGTACGGCGTGGCCGATACCTGTTTTGTCGGTGGCAGCCTGATACCGCGCGGCGGTCACAATCCGCTGGAAGTCCTGGTCCTCGACAAGCCGCTGATCGCCGGCCCGCATACCCACAATTTCGCGCAGCTTTACGACGCGTTGGATACAGCCGGCGCCTTGCTGCGGGTGGACACGGCAGCTGCGGTGTTCGCCGGATTCACGCAGCTGGTAGAGCAACCCGGGCGGGGCGTGCAGCAGGCGGCGCGCGGCCAGACCCTCTACCAGTCCATGACCGGCGCGGTGGCGCGCACCATGGCCGAACTCGAGATTTTTGCGACCTGGCAAGCTGCGATCCCCGAACCGCTGCAATCGCGCCACGACACCCAGACGCTGTGGGTCGACCGCGCCTGTTTCGAGGCCGCCGAGCCCTGTCTTTTCGACCCCGCATGGTGGCAGAGACAGGGAGGCAGCCAGGCACTGGGCGCCGGTCGCGGCCATATCCATCGGGTGCAAGACCAGCGCGGCCAGTACCTGCTGCGCCACTACTACCGCGGCGGCCTGATGGCGCGCGTGAGCCGAGACCTGTTTCTGACCCGGCCATTGGCCAGCACCCGCGCAATGGCCGAATTCAGCCTGCTGGCTCGGCTGCGGGCACGCCAGTTGCCGGTGCCGCAGGCCTGCGCGGCGCGCCGCGTGCGGCATGGCCTGTTCTACCGCGCCGATATTCTGGTGGCGCTGATCCCCGAGGCGACCGACGTCGCGCGGCTGCTGCACGAGGTGCGCACCGTCACGCCAGAAGAGTGGCAGGCCCTGGGTGCGGCGGTGCGCGCCTTGCACGACGAGCAGGTGTTTCATTCCGACCTGAACTGCCACAACCTGATGCTCGACGCCAACGGCAAGGCCTGGATCGTCGATTTCGACAAATGCGGATTTCGCGCTGGCGAGGACTGGAAATCCGGCAACCTGGCGCGGCTGCTGCGCTCGCTGCGCAAGGAGTTGCGACTGGACACCGCCCTGTATTGGAGCGACGCCGATTGGCAGCCTTTCATGGACGGTTATGATGGTTCGGACCTGGAGCAACGCCTGTTGCATGTCCGCTAGACATCACGGTCGCCAGACCTTGACTGGCGGCGATCCGGACGACATCCACTGACTGGAGGAATATATGTCCAATGAGGGTTACCACGAACCGATCGCCGAACTCAGTGCCGAGACACGCGACATGCACCGCGCCATCGTCTCGCTGATGGAGGAACTCGAAGCCGTCGACTGGTACAACCAGCGCGCAGACGTCTGCAAGGACCCGGAGCTCAAGGCCATCCTGCAGCACAACCGTGACGAAGAAAAGGAGCATGCTGCCATGGTGCTCGAATGGATTCGTCGGCGCGATCCGAAGTTCGACCATGAACTGCGCGACTGGTTGTTCACCGACAAGAAGCTCGACCACCACTGACCGTCAGGTTCGCGACGCAGTCGACCGCAAACCGCCTGTACCTGGCGGCTGGACCGCTGCGCTACAGCAACAATACCGTAGCCAGACCCAGAAAGGCGAAGAATCCGATCACATCGGTCACGGTGGTCAGGATCACGCTGCCGGCAAGCGCCGGATCGATGCCCAGCCGATCGAGCACCAGCGGAATAGCCAGTCCGGCCAACGCCGCGCACAGCAGGTTGATCAGGATCGCGGCGCCCAGCACACCGCCAATACCCCAGTCGCCGAACCAGGCCACGGCCAGCAGCGCAATCACCACCGCCCACAAGGCCCCGTTGATGATGGACACGCCGACTTCGCGGTTGAGCAGAAGCCGGATGTTGCCCTGCTGCACCTGGCGCAGCGCCAGTCCGCGAATCACCAGCGTCAGGGTCTGGCTGCCGGCAATGCCGCCCATGCTGGCCACAGTCGGCATCAGCACCGCCAGCGCGACCAGTTGCGACAAGGTGGCCTGGAATTGGCCGATCACCCAGGAGGCCAGAAAGGCGGTCAGCAGATTGATGCCCAGCCAAACCGCACGCCGGCGCGAACTCACCAGCACCGGCGCGAATATGTCTGCCTCGTCGTCCAGTCCGGCCATCTGCATCATGGTCCGATCGGAGTTCTCGCGGATCAGGTCGACGACATCGTCAATCGTGATGCGACCGATCAACCGGTTGTGACCGTCGACCACCGGCGCCGACAACAGGTCCAGATCCTGGAACATCCGGGCCACCTCGGCACTGTCGGTATCGACGGCAATGGCGCTGATGTCGGTCTGCATCACTTCAAGCACCCGGCGGGTCGGCTCGGCAGTGACCAATGCGCCAAGGCGCAGGCTGCCCTGGTAATTGCCCTGGCGATCGACCACCATCAGCATGTCGGTCTGCGGCGGCAGGTTCTCGAGCAGCCGAAGGTAGCGCAGCACGGTGCCGATCCTGACCTCGGCCCGGACCTCGATCGCATCGGCATTCATCAGGCCGCCGGCCGAGTCCTGCGGGTACGACAGCATCGACTCGAGTTGCTCGCGCCGGCTGCCGCTGGTGGCCTGCATCAGCCGCGAACCGAGTTGCTCCGGCAGGCTCTGGATCAGGTCGACCAGGTCGTCGAGTTCCAGATGTTGTGCCGATGCAACCAGGTCCTCCATGTCGAGTTCCTGCGCCAGAGCGGTCCGGATCTCGTCGTGCAGGTAGGTCAGCACCTTGCCCGCACGTTCGGTATCGACCATGCTCCAGACGGAACGGCGTTCGTCTGGCGGCAGCGCCTCCAGCAGACCGGCGACCTTGGCAGGGTGCATGCGCCGCAGCGTCTTGGCGACACGTTTGAGGCGCCCGGCCGTCAGCGCCTTGCGCACCGCATCCAGATGGTTCACCTCGCCAGCGCGCAGGCTGCGCCGTGGATCGGACTGTTCCAGCTGTTCGGCCGCGGAGTCTTCGCCCGAATCACCGGACAACTCGCCACTGAGCAACAGGTTCAGGTGAGGCTGGATACGTGCTTCCAGCGTCGGATCCACCTGTTGCCACAAAGCGGCACGCTGGTCGGCATCGAGCATCTCCAGCAGCGCCGCGGTCTTGGCCGGATGCATGCGTGCCAGAAACTTGCGCACGCGCTTGTTCCGGCCCTCGGCCAGTGCCTGGACCATCTGCGCGATGTCGGTCAGCGGGCGCGCGGCATCGCTGTCGGCGCGCTCAGGCTGCGTCATCGGTCAATGCCGCACAGAAGGCAGAATGCGGCAAGTGGGCGCCATCGGCGCATGTGCGTGAACATGTGTGCATTATTGGCGATGCGTCCGCCTGACGGGGATCACGTGATCGATCACCGGCACAGACCCCGCCACAGCTACAACGGCCAGACGATCGACAGCAGCGCAATGCTGATCGCCGCGACCACGATCTCCAGCGGCAAGCCCGGGCGCCAGTAGTCACCGAAACGAGATCCGCCCGGCCCTCAGATACGCGTCAATCAATGCGCGCTGGCACCGATCTTCGCGTCGGGCTTGACCTTGTGCAGCAGCGCCAGCATGGCATGTTCGATGCGATCGAGTGCCGCCTGGGTCTGGCCTTCGAAACGCAGCACCAGCACCGGTGTGGTGTTCGACGCGCGCATCAGTCCGAACCCGTCCGGCCAGTCCACGCGCAAGCCATCGATGGTGGTGAGCACGGCATCGGCACCGAAATCGGCCAGCGCCACCGCCTTGCGCATCAGCGCCGGCGGTTCGCCCTCGGCACAGGCCACGTTGAGTTCGGGCGTGGAGAAACTGGTCGGCAAGGCGTCGAGCATCTGGTTGGCGTCCGCCGCGCCGCTGACGATCTCCAGCAGGCGGCAGGCGGCATAGGTGCCGTCGTCAAAGCCATACCAGCGTTCCTTGAAGAAGATATGGCCACTCATCTCGCCGCCAAACGGCGCATCGAGCTCCTTCATGCGCGCCTTGATCAGCGAATGGCCGGTCTTGTACATCAGTGGCTTGCCGCCGGCAGCGGTAATGGCCGGCGCCACCTGCTGCGAGCATTTCACGTCGAAGATGATGGTGCCGCCCGGCACGCGCGACAGCACGTCGCGTGCGAACAGGATGATCTGGCGGTCGGGATAGATGTTGTTGCCCTGCTTGGTGACGATGCCCAGCCGGTCTCCGTCGCCGTCAAAGGCCAGACCGAGTTCTGCGTCACTGCTGGCCAGCGCGGCGATCAGGTCCTTCAGGTTCTCGGGTTTGCTGGGGTCGGGATGGTGATTGGGAAAATTGCCATCCACCTCGCTGAACAACTCGATCACTTCGCAGCCGATTGCGCGCAGGATTGCGGGGGCCGAAGCGCCTGCCACGCCGTTGCCGCTGTCGACGACGACCTTGAGCGGGCGCGCCAGCCTGATGTCCGACACGATGCGGTCGGTATAGGGTGCCAGCACGTTGAGATTGCGGATCGTGCCACCATCCTGCAGCTTCCAGCGCTCGGTCTCCATCATCGTGCGCAAGGCCTGGATGTCCTCGCCATAGATGGCGCGTCCACCCATCACCATCTTGAAACCGTTGTAGTCACGCGGGTTGTGACTGCCGGTGACCTGGATGCCACTGTTGCAGGCGGTGTTGGCCGCGAAATACAGCATCGGCGTGGTGACCATCCCCACGTCGATCACCTCGATGCCTGCCGCCACCAGGCCGCGTACCAGCGCCGCGCTCAGGCTGGGGCCGCTCAGACGCCCGTCACGCCCGACGGCAACGGTGGTTTCCCCCTGGGCCATCGCAACGGTTCCGAACGCGCGTCCGATCCCTTCCGCGATCTCGTCGGTAACCGTACTGGGAACAACGCCACGGATGTCGTAGGCCTTGAAGATCGATGGATCGGTTTTCATGTTTTGGGTGCTCCCGGAGTAAGAATCAGCTCAAGCGACAAGGTCGCAGAAATTGTAAGCGGCGCTATCGGTGCGACACACGGTGTCGCCGTATCGGTACCTGCCATGCGCGATCAGCGCGGTGCCGGCTCCGCGGCCAGCAATTCGCGGTAAAGCGCCATATAACGCGCGGCGGCCGGTTCCCAGGAAAAATCCTGCGCCATGCCGCGTTGCATCAGTGCGCGCCATGCAGCGGCACGACCGAAAACGGCCACCGCCCGCACCACCGCGTCCGACAGGGCGCCTGCCGTCGGCGCATCGAACACGAACCCGGTTGCACGGTCGTCGGCCAGCCTGCCGTCGCAAGCGTCAACCACGGTGTCGGCCAGGCCACCGACCCGACGCACCACCGGCACCGTGCCGTAACGCAAACCATAGAGCTGCGTCAGCCCGCACGGCTCGAAACGCGACGGGACCAGAATCATGTCGGCGCCAGCCACCATCCGGTGCGCCAGCGATTCGTCATAGGCGATGCGCACCGCCACGCGCCCGGCGTGGGCCTGAGCGGCTGCCAGGAACGCCGCCTCCAGCGCAGCGTCACCGGTCCCTTGCACCGCCAGCTGCACGCCCTGGGCCAGCAAATCCGGCAATGCCTGCAACAACAGGTCCAGTCCTTTCTGCGCGGTCAGCCGGCTGACGACGGCCAGCAGCGGCGCCCGGGCATCGGATACCAGACCCAACGCCTGCTGCAACGCCGCCTTGCAACGGGCCTTGCCTTGCAGGTCGGTACCGCCGTAACAGGTGTCAATCAATGGGTCGGACACCGGATCCCAGACCTTGCGGTCGACGCCATTGAGAATGCCCGAGACCGCAGTACCACGGGCCCGGACCACGCCGTCCAGACCACAGCCCAATTGCGCAGTTGCAATCTCCGCCGCATACGACGGGCTGACCGTGGTGACCCGTTGCGCATAGACCAGGCCTGCCTTCATGAACGACAAGCGGCCATGAAATTCCAGCGCCCCTGGCAGCATGAAACGCCCTGGCAGACCGAGCAGGTGGAAATCGTGAGCCTCGAACAGGCCCTGGTAGGCCAGGTTGTGCACGGTGAACACCGCGCGTGCACGGGAGGCCGGATGGGCGGCCATATACGCGCAGGCCAGCGCCGCATGCCAGTCGTGCGCGTGCACCAGATCGGGCGCCCAGCCAGCGTCGAGTTCGCCGCTGGCCAGATGCGCCGCCACCCATCCGAGCAGCCCGAACCGCTGCAGGTTGTCGCTCCAATCGGCGCCGCTGGCGTCAAGATACGGGTTGCCCTCGCGCCGGTACAGCTGGGGTGCATCGATGACATAGGCCGGCACGCCGCTCCAACGCACCACACCCAGGCGCAGGCTGATGCGCGCCACACCAAACATCGGACCGATCTCGCACACCGGTTGCTGCTGCTCGACACCTTGCATGATCGCCGGCAGACCGGGCAGTACCAGACGCACATCTGCGCCCTGCGCCACCAGCGCCTGGGGCAAGGCACTCATCACATCTGCCAGGCCCCCGGTCTTGACGAGCGGAAACACTTCCGCTCCGGCATGCAGCACACGAAAGCGCCGGGCCGCCCCCAGGCCCTGTGCAAGCGACTCGCTGAGCCGGTCCGAACCAGTGCTCGGTCCCATCATGCTGCGGTGATCCTGTCCAGCATGTCGCGCGTGACCAGGCAGATGCCATTGGCGCTGCGGTGAAACCGCAGCGCATCGAGTTCGGCGTCTTCGCCGATCACCAGGCCGTCTGGAATCAGGCAGCCGCGGTCAATCACCGTGCGCGTCAGACGCGCGCCACGGCCGACCTGCACATTGGGCAACAGCACCGACCAGTTGACGCTGGAATGCGAATGCACACGCACGCTGGAGAACAGCACCGTACGGAACACCGCTCCCGAGACGATGCAGCCACCGGAGACCAGCGATTCGATCGCCAGGCCACGCCGGTCGTCCTGGTTGTGGACGAACTTGGCCGGCGGCAATTGCGGCTGGTAGGTCCAGATCGGCCAGCGCTGGTCGTACATGTTGAGCTTGGGTTCGGTGGCTGTCAGGTCGATGTTGGCATCCCAGTACGCGTCGATCGTTCCCACGTCGCGCCAGTAGGCTTCGCCGTCCGACCCGTTGGGCACACAGGAAAGGTCGAACGGATGCGCAGAGGCTTGTCCATTGTGCACGGCGTGCGGAATGATGTTCTTGCCGAAGTCATGGTCCGACGCGGGGTCGGCCATGTCGCGTTCGAGTTCGGCATACAGGTACTTGGCGTCGAAGATATAGACCCCCATGCTGGCCAGCGCCATGTCCGGATGGCCGGGCATGGCCGGTGGATCGGCCGGTTTTTCCATGAAACCGGTGATCCTGCTGTTCTCGTCGACCTGCATGACACCAAAGGCCCTGGCTTCCTCGCGCGGTACCGCGATGCAGGCCACCGTGCAGGGCCGCCCCTTGGCCACATGGTCGGCCAGCATCAGCGCGTAGTTCATCTTGTAGACATGGTCACCTGCCAGCACAACGATGTAGTCGGGGCCGTAACTCTCCAGGATGTCCTGGTTCTGGTAGACCGCATCGGCGGTGCCGCGGTACCAGCTGCCGTCGTCCTGGCGCTGCTGGGCCGGCATCAGGTCGACGAACTCGTTCATTTCCGTCTTGAGGAAGGCCCATCCGTGCTGCATATGCCGGATCAGGCTGTGCGAGGCATATTGCGTGATCACGCCGATGCGCCGGATGCCCGAATTGAGGCAGTTCGACAAGGCGAAGTCGATGATGCGGAATTTGCCACCGAAATACACGGCCGGCTTGGCGCGGCGATCGGTCAGCGCCATCAGGCGGCTGCCGCGTCCACCGGCGAGTACCAGCGCGATCGCACGCTTGGGCAGGTCCAGGTTCTGGGCCAGATCTTGGGCTTTCATGGTGTCTCCAGTAGCGCGGGCGCAAGGCCTGCACATGGGCATCTTAATGCGGTTGTCGCCGGCATCTGGCACCGGCCATGCCCGGCGTTGTTGTGCCGGCACATGCGAGAATGATTTGCAGCCGTTGGCAACTCTGTGTCGACGGCGCCCACGGGCACCGCAATTGGCGAACGCGGTGCGTCAGCACAGCCACCCAGGAAGGATTGAGCCGTGAATCAGCGTGTTCCCGTTCCGCCGGCCAGTCTGGGCACGGCCATCAACGAACAGTTGCTGCGCAACGTCGCCGTCGATGCCCGCCAGGCTTCGACCCATGAGTTGACGCAGGCGCTGTCGCAGGTCGCACGTGCACAGCTGTCACAACGCTGGGTCGAAAATTCGGTGCGCGAGCGTGCCAGCAAGGCGCGCCGGGTCTGCTACCTTTCGATGGAGTTCCTGATCGGGCGCAGCCTGTCCAATGCGCTGGCGGCACTCGACCTGGGCGAGGCTGCCAGCAAGGGACTGCAGGAGTATGCGCGCGCGCTCGAGGATGTGGCGGACCAGGAGCCCGATGCAGCGCTGGGCAATGGCGGACTCGGGCGCCTTGCCGCCTGCTTCCTGGATTCGATGGCAACGCTGGGCCTGCCATCGTTCGGTTATGGCATCCGCTATGAATACGGCATGTTTGCCCAGGAAATCCAGCACGGCCAGCAGATGGAATACCCCGACCCCTGGCTGACAGACGGCACACCCTGGGAATTCCCGCGCATGGACATTGCCCATCCGGTTCGGTTCGGTGGCTGGGTCGAGCACGCAGGCGACAAGGTGCACTGGCGCCACGCTGCCGAGGTGGTTGCCAAGGCCTACGACATGGTGATACCCGGCCACGGCAATCGCAAGGTCAGCACGCTGCGCCTGTGGAAGGCTGCCACACCGGCGCATATCGACCTTGGCGCCTTCAACACCGGCGACTATGCCCGCGCCGCCGCTGCCAAGAACGAATATGAAAACATCTCCTGGGTGCTGTATCCGAATGACAGCACGCCGGCCGGCCGCGAACTGCGGCTCAAGCAGGAGTACTTTTTTGTTGCCGCGTCGATCCAGGACATGCTGGCCCGCCATTTGCAGGAGCACCCCACGCTGGACAACCTGGCCGACAAGCTGGCGATCCACCTCAACGACACCCATCCGGCGATCGGTGTGGCAGAACTGATGCGGGTGTTGTGCGACGAGAACGGCATGGCATGGGACAAGGCCTGGGACATCTGCCGCAACACGTTTTCATACACCAACCACACGCTGATGCCGGAGGCGCTGGAAACCTGGACGGTGGCGCTGATGCAGCATGTGCTGCCGCGCCACCTGGAGATCATCTTCCTGATCAACAAGGCGTTTCTCGAACAGGCCGCACGCCATCGGCCGGGCGACGACGGCTTCCTGGCCCGGCTCTCGCTGATCGACGAACACGGCGAACGCCGGGTGCGCATGGCGCATCTGTCGATCGTCGGCAGCCACAAGGTCAACGGTGTGTCCAGGCTGCATTCGGACCTGCTGGTGCAGACCATTTTTGCCGACTTCGCCAGCCTGTGGCCCGAGCGCTTCACCAACATGACCAATGGTGTCACGCCACGGCGCTGGCTGGCGCAAGCCAACCCGGGTCTGTCGGCGCTGCTCGACGAAACCCTGGGCAAGGAGTGGCGGCTCGACCTCGACCGGCTCAAGGGTTTGCGCGCGCATGCACACGATGCGTCGTTCCAGCAGAAGTTCGCCGCCGTCAAACGCGGCAACAAGGAGCGCCTGGCGCGCACCATCGAAGCCACCACCGGCATCGTCGTCAGTGCCGACAGCCTGTTCGACGTGCAGGTCAAGCGCATCCACGAATACAAGCGCCAACTGCTCAACCTGCTGCATGTCGTGACGCGTTACCTGGCCATCCTGGCCCAGCCCGATGCCCATTGGGTGCCGCGCACCGTCATCTTTGCCGGCAAGGCTGCGTCCTCGTACCAAATGGCCAAGACCATCATCCGGCTGATCCATGACGTGGCGGCGGTGGTCAACACCGACCCGCGCATCAAGGACCGGCTCAAGCTGGTGTTCATTCCGAACTACAGTGTCTCGCTGGCCGAGATCATCATGCCCGGCGCTGATCTGTCCGAGCAGATCTCGACCGCCGGCACCGAGGCTTCGGGCACTGGCAACATGAAGCTGGCACTGAACGGAGCGTTGACGATCGGCACCGACGACGGCGCCAACATCGAGATCCGCCAGAACGTCGGTGACGACAATATCTTCATCTTCGGCCTGGGCGCCAGCGAGGTCGCCGCGCTGCGCCAGCGCGGCTACCACCCGATGGGCTACTACGAGCGCATCCCGGCGCTGCGTGGCGCGCTCGATGCAATTGCCGGCGACATGTTCTCGCCAAACGAACCGGGTCGCTACGGACCGCTGGTCGACGCCTTGTTGTGGCGCGGCGACCACTACATGCTGCTGGCCGACTATGGTTCGTACATCGCAGCGCAGTCGCGCGTCGATGCGCTGTACCAGGAGCCAGGCCAATGGTGGGCCCGGGCCATAACCAACGTGGCCGGTATGGGGCCGTTCTCGTCCGACCGCACGATCGCCGAATACGCCGACCAGATCTGGCACAGCCGCCCGGTGGTGCTGCCGCTGCCGCACACGGTGCAGCTGGCGGTCGAGGCCAGCGCCGCCGTCTCCAGCGGAAGCTGAAGCGGCCGGTGCGGCCAGCCGCCTGCCTGCCACACCGGCCGTTCAGCTGCGGTGGCGGCTTGCCCGTTCGCTGAGCGCGTTCGGAAAGTAGAGCGCGGTCAGGCTCGGCGTGTGCACCGGCACGTGGCCCTCGCGCTGCGGCTGCTCGCCTTCGAAGCGGCGCCAGTCGCGCAGCCAGTGGATCTGGTCGCAGGTCTCGAGCAGGCCCATGGTCTCGCGGTCGCCGA